>JADMIO011575652.1_pt1 | contig 15063 bp, 15 predicted proteins | sample 8958161 | NCBI WGS metagenome assembly JADMIO01 (sample SAMN16585339, study PRJNA669376) | soil metagenome | isolation source: Crop rotation soil | place: USA: Cullars Rotation, Alabama | collected 2011 | reverse complement strand
GCCGCGACTTCAAGTCACGTGAATTCCAAGCTTCGGATCCCACTGTGCTGGAAAGAAAGAGCCACACCCTCCAAACAACGGCCTGACCGACGTCCGCCCCCGTTGGCGGAGCACGGAGCCAGGCACTGCTGCGCGGAGCCAGGCACCGACTACGGCCCCAGCCCAGAGGAGTGCAGGCCCCGACACCTGCACAGGCTGTGACGATGTCGCAGTGCCAGGCGGGCGAGCGCCGAAGCTTGCGGAGGCAGCGAGCTCGGTAGGCAAACCCGAGTGATGGCCCGAACGCGTCGGGTTTCAGGCCCAAACATGAGAGGTTTCGTGACGATGTCGCAGTGCCAGGCGGGCGAGCGCCGAAGCCTGCGGAGGCAGCGAGCTCGGTAGGCAAACCCGAGTGATGGCCCGAACACGTCGGGTTTCAGGCCCAAACATGAGAGGTTTCGTGACGATGTCGCAGTGCCAGGCGGGCGAGCGCCGAAGCCTGCGGAGGCAGCGAGCTCGGTAGGCAAACCCGAGTGATGGCCCGAACACGTCGGGTTTCAGGCCCAAACATGAGAGGTTTCGTGACGATGTCGCAGTGCCAGGCGGGCGAGCGCCGAAGCCTGCGGAGGCAGCGAGCTCGGCAGGCAAACCCGAGTAACAGGCCGAACACGTAGGGTTCAGGCCCAAACATGAGAGGAATAGCCCCGCCACCCCGCGTGTTCGACTGGGTACACTTTCCGTTCGCTCATCGAGAGGATTCGACATGGCCCAGGGCATTACTCACCTCACCACCGCCACATTCGACGAGGCCGTCAACGGCTCATCGGCACCAGTGCTCGTCGACTTCTGGGCGGAGTGGTGCGGGCCGTGCAAGATGATCGCTCCGGTCCTCGAGGAGATGGCTGCCGAGCTCGGTGACCAGCTCACGATCACCAAGCTGAACGTCGACGAAAACCCCGAAATCGCGCTGCGATACAGCGTGATGAGCATCCCTACCCTGCTCTTGTTCGACGGTGGCGACATCAAGAAGAAGATCGTCGGCGCCAAGGGCAAGGGCGCGCTGATGCAGGAGCTCGACGGATTTCTGGCAACTTCCCGCTGACACCCGGTCAGCGCGGCGAGGCAGTACGCGACCTTCAACGCCGCCTCGGCGCCGCCGGGTTCCAGCCCGCCGGCGCCGAGGCGGGTTTTTTTTGCGCGTCGACCGAAGCCGCCCTGCGTGACTTCCAGGAAGGACGCGGCCTGCGTGCCACCGGACTGTGTGACGACGAGACGTGGCGGGCGCTGGTCGAGGCGTCGTGGAAGCTCGGCGACCGCCTGCTCGTGCTCGTCGCCCCCAACACCCGTGGCGACGACGTCGCCGAACTCCAGGCCACGCTCGGACGGATCGGGTTCGACTGCGGCCGGGTCGACGGCATCTTCGGGCCGCGTACTGCCAGTGCGCTCGAGGACTTCCAGCGCAATTGCGGGCTGCTCGTCGACGGCGTGTGCGGGCCGATCACGGTCCGCGCCTTGCAGATCCTGGCGCGCCAGACCGGCACCGGTCCCGGCGTGTCGACGCTGCGCGAGCTCGAGGCGCTGACCTCCACGGCGCGGGCGCTGACCGACCTGCGCGTCGTCGTCGGCCAGTTCGGCGGGTTGAGCGCCCTGTCGAGGCAGCTCACGCAGGCACTGCGCCATCGCAGCGCCACGGTGGCCGCCTCCGACGAGCCCGACGCGGCGGTCCAGGCCGCCGCCGCCAACCGCTTCGCGGCCCACGTGTACATAGGGTTCGAGGCAACCGTCGACCCCGCCTCCAGCATCCACTATTACGCCGTACCCCAGTTCGAGTCGGCCGGCGGGCGGCTGCTGGCGACGGAGATCGCCCGCGAGGCTGCGGCCCACATCGACGGATTCGCTCCCGAAGTGCGCGGCATGCGCCTCCCGGTGCTCCGTGAAACCCGGATGCCGGCCGTGCTCGTGACCCTGGGCGACGTTCGGCGCGTGATCGACCACGTTCCGTACCTGGTGAGGAGCGTCGTCGCCGCCCTCGAGGCCTGGGCCCAGCCGCAACCGGTCGCTTTCCGTCCTGTGGACGAACCGTCGCCCAGCACGCAGGGATTGTGATCGGGGTCACGCCTGCGACCAGGCGTTGCGCCGTCATCCCCGCGTTATCGACAGCCGCTGTGATGTGTCACGTGATCGTGGACGGTTTATCCACAGTCTCATCCCCACCCTGTGACTCAAGCTCACGTGCGGGGTGAAACTCGACCACAGGTCGAGCTGCAATCAGCCGCCTGACCAGGTCATTCGCCCGTCATGCGCCGATAGATCCGCTCGAGGTCGGCGAGGTCGGCGAAGTCGATCGCAATCCTCCCGCGCCCCAGCAACGCCTGACCGAGCAGGAGCGTGGCGTACGTGTTCGAGACGGCGTTCACGACGCTCCCCACCACGCCCGCGATGCACGCCAGGCGTACGAGCGTGACGGGCGCGAACCGCCGCAAACCGGCGCCCCCGAACAGGTTGGTGATCGCGATCGATCCGGTCAGGACGGCGAACGCGATCCCGCCCTGCGTGACCGAGAGGCCGAGGTCGTCCGACACCGTCGGGAAGAGAGGGGACAGCATCTGCTCGCCGGTGGTCGTGACGAAATACGCCAGGCACAGCACGGTGAAGACCCCCCAACGGGGGCCTGTCGCGGGCGTCGTGGCGGCGGGGGCGGGGGCGCCCAGATCGCCGAGGCGGGCGGTCTCGTCCATTTCGCATACAGTATGCAATCGCGTGAATGGCCTGCTCCACATCGATGACGCGACGGTCGCCGAGCTGCTGGACCCCGACTCGGTGACCGAGGCCCTGGGCGCCGCGTTCGCGGCCTGGGGACGTGGCGACGCGGCGACGACACCGCGCGTGCGGGCCACCGCCGGCGGACTGATGGCGAGCGCGATGGCGGCGGTCGTGCCGCCGTACACGGGCGGCAAGCTCTACGCCACCCACCAAGGCGCCTTCACCTTCGTCATCACCTTGTTCGACGCCGAGGGTCGGCTCCTGTGCACGCTCGACGGCGACACGATCACGCGAGCGCGGACGCCGGCGACGTCGGCGCTGGCGATCCGCACCCTGGCCGCGCCCGGATCGAGCACCGCCGCCCTGATCGGCACCGGCCGTCAGGCATGGACGCACGTCGACATGCTGCGTCGGGAGCTTGCCGGCCTCACCCGCCTCGCGGTGGCCGGGCAGGTGCCCGCCGACGTTGCCGATCTGGTGGCCCGCGCCCACGCCGCCGGCATCCCAGCGGTCGCGGCACCGACGGTTGAAGCCGCCGTCGCCGGCGCCGACGTGGTCGTTACCGTGACGTCGAGCCGCGAGCCGTTGTTCCCCGCCGGTGTCCTCGGCGATCGCACGCTGCTGTGCGCGGTCGGCGCTACCAAATACGACCGGCGCGAGCTCGGCGCCGACGTGGTCGCACGTTGCGCGACCGTGGTCTGCGACGACGTCGCCGGCAGCCGCGTCGAGTGTGGTGACCTGATCCACGCCGCATCGGAGGGCGCCTTCGACTGGAACCGCGCGATCGAGCTCAGTGACGTCATCGCCGGCGCGGTCAGCGTCGACCGCGCCGGCGATGCACCCGTGCTGTTCGAAACCCAAGGCGTCGCCATCCAGGATGTCGCCGTTGCCGCGCTCGCATTCGAGCGCTACTTGTCCAGATCGTCAACTCACGCACTCGAGGAGGGCATCGCATGATCCAGTCCAACCGGCTCAGCATGGAGGAGGCCGAGCTGGCGGTCGACGCCGCACTCGCCACGGCCGAGGAGCTCGGCGTCGGATCGGTGATCGCGGTCGTCGACGCCGCCGGCTGGCCGATCGTCGTGAAGCGTCCCGACAACGCCAAACCGACCAGCGTCGAGATCGCGATCAACAAGGCGTTCACGGCGGCATGCCATCGCCGTCCGACGCACACGTACACCAACGCCCAGCCCGGACAGGAGGCGTTCGGCATCATGAACATGCACGGCGGGCGCTTCGCGATCTTCGTCGGCGGTTGGCCGATCGAGGTCGACGGCGAGGTGGTCGGCGGGATCGGAGTGTCCGGTGGGCACACGCGCGAGGACATCGCCTGCTGCAAGGCGGGCGTGACGGCGCTGCTCGAACACCTCGGCAAGACCGCCGACTTCTCGAAGTGGGACACCTGGCAGCCACCGGCGCCGACTGCCGAGTAAGGGCGATGCGGTGAACGCCACGTTCCACGTCCAGAACCGGATCGGCGATCTGCTCACATCGGCGGCCAACGGCGCTACCTTCGAGCGCCGCAACCCGGCGGATCGCGACGACGTCGTCTCGATCGCACCGGAGAGCGACGGCGACGACGTCGCGGCCGCAGTCGTCGCGGCTCGCGACGCGCTGGCGGCGTGGCGGCGCACGACGCCAACCGTGCGCGCCGACCTGCTCACCAAGGCCTCGCGGATCCTCGCCGACCGGGCGCCGTCGATCGCAGCGGAGATGGTGCGCGAAGAGGGCAAGCCAACGGCAGACGCGACGATGGAGGTGAGCCGCACACCGAAGAACCTCGAGCTCTACGCCGGCGAGGCGTACCGGCTCACCGGTACGACGTTCCCGAGTGACGACACGCCGCTCGTCTACAGCACACGCGATCCGGTCGGTGTGGTCGCAGTGATCACGCCGTGGAACTTCCCGCTCAACCTCGCCAGTCGCAAGATCGGGCCGGCGCTGGCGGCCGGCAACACCGTCGTGTTCAAGCCCTCACCGATGACGCCACTGATGGGCGAGCGGCTCGCCGCCGCGTTCGTCGATGCCGGCCTGCCGCCGGGCGTGCTCAACGTCGTGCACGGCACTGCCGCCGGCGCCCACCTCGTCGCCGATCAGGGCGTCGACGCCGTCACCTTCACCGGTTCCAACGCCACCGGCCAGAAGATCCACGCCGCGATCGGCATCGGCCGACGTGTGCAACTCGAGCTCGGGGGCAAGAACCCGATCGTGGTGCTCGCCGACGCCGACCTCGATGCGGCGGCGGCGGTCGTCGCCCGCTCGAGCTTCTCGTTGTCCGGGCAGGCGTGCACGGGTGCCGGACGGATTCTCGTCGATCGCGCGATCCATGACGCGTTGGTCGACAAGGTCGTCGGCTTGGCCAATGCCTACGTCGTCGGCCCGGGCGCCAAGGCCGGCGTCACGATCGGGCCGTTGATCGACCCGGCCGCGGTGGCGGCGATGGAACGTTGGGTCGCAACCGCGATCGCGGACGGCGCTCGCGTCGTGTGCGGTGGTGCGCCGGCCACCGACGACGAGCTTGCCCGCGGCAGCTTCTTCCCACCCACGGTCCTGGTCGACGTCGAACCCGGTACGCCGCTGGCGACCGAGGAGGTGTTCGGTCCCGTCATCGGGTTCGAACGCGTCGACGGACTCGCCGACGCGATCGAGTCCGCCAATGCCGTGCGGTACGGACTGTCGGCGGCGATCTGCACACGTGACATGTCCGCCGCCCAGCGGTTCGCGTCCGAGATCCAGGCCGGCATGGTGCGCGTCAACCGGCCGACCGTGGGTGCCGCGTTCAACGCGCCGTTCGGCGGCGTCAAGCAATCAGGCACCGGTACGCACAAGGAACAGCTCGGCCCGACTGTGATGGACTTCTACACCGTGTCGCGCACGGTGTGGCTGGGCACCTGATGGACCTCGGTCTCGGCGATCGTCGCGCGCTCGTCCTCGGTTCGACGAGCGGTCTGGGGCGGGCGGTTGCAGCCGGGCTCGTCGCCGAAGGGGCGAGCGTCGCCGTCGCCGGTCGCGACGAGGGTCGAGCGGGGTCGACGGCGGGGGCTCTCGGCGCAGCGGCGGGGCTGACGATCGACCTGACCGAACCTGGCGCGGGAACGCGAGTCGTCGCCGATGCCGTCGCCGCCCTCGGCGGGCTCGACATCGTCGTCGTCAACACCGGTGGCGGCACGCCCGGTCCGATCCTGGGCACGGGCGGGCACGACGACGCCGCCTACCACGCGATGCTGCGACCGGCGCTCGAGATCAGTCGCGCGGCAGCGCCCCACATCACAGCGAGCGGTGAAGGACGACTGGTCTTCATGACCGCTCGTTCGGTGGTCGAGGCCACGCCAGAGCTGGCCTTGAGCTCGGTCTTCCGTAGCGGCGTCGCCGCCGCCGCACGATCGCTCGCGCTCGAGCTCGCGCCCGACGCGACGGTCAACGTGGTGGTCACCGGTCAGTTCGACACACCAGCGTTGAGTCGCTTCGAGACGATGCGCGCGAGCCGGGAGGGCAAGACCGTCGAGGAGCTGCGCGCAGAGCACGTCGCCGGCATCCCGATGGGCCGCATCGGTCGCGCCGACGAGCTCGCCGACGTCGTCGTCTTCCTGTGCAGCCGGCGTGCGTCGTTCGTCACCGGCTCGGTGGTGAAGGTCGACGGCGGCGCCGTGAAGGGTTTCTAACCCCGCGATCACCGGGCGGTTCGTCGAGCCGTCAGAGCTCGGTGTCAGACACCGCCGTCTTCGACATCGTCACGTGCTTGAACAAGCGATGTCGGACACCGCCGTCTTCGACATCGTCACCTCCTCGGGCTCCTACTGACGCAGGTCGACGTAGGCCTCTCGCGCGTTGGCGATGTGGGCTCGCGCCACCCGCTCGGCAGTGCGGGGGTCGCCGCCGGCGATCGCGTCGACGATCTTGCTGTGCTCTTCCCATGAGCGCGGTGCGCGCTGGGCGATCCGCTGCGAGTAGATCCACTCGATCAGGTGACGCAGGTGCTCGATCGTCCCGGCCAGCATCGCGTTGCGGGCGGTCGTCGCCAGCAGGGTGTGGAAGCGCGTGTTGAGCGCCGGCAGCGCGCTGAGCACCCCGCGGGCGGCGGTGTCGCGACCTTCATCGACGACGGCGCGCATCGCGGCCACTTCGGCGTCGGTTCGTCGCACTGCGGCAAGGCTGGCGACGAGCCCCTCCAGGACCTCGCGCACCTCGAACAACTCGCCCGCTCGGGTCTGTGACACGACCGCGATGCGCGCGCCGCGCCGTGGTTCCAGCTCGATGAAGCCCTCGCCGGCGAGCGCCTGCAACGCCTCGCGAACCGGATTTCGCGACACCTCGAGGTCTGCGGCCACTTGATCTTCGAAGACGCGCTCGCCGGGGGAGTACATGCCGGCGATGATGCGGCGCCTGATCTCCTCGAGCACGACGTGGCGGAGCGGGAGGTGGGTCGATCCGACCGCCGGTGCAGCCCCCGCCTCGAGCGTCATCTCCCCTCCGTTCGCCCTCGCCGACACCTCGACCGGCGACGATCACGTCCAGCCGTTGACCAGCACCGTTCGTACATTGTATAAAGTATGCGTCTTGTCAGTTACGCGTCAACCCGACCAGGGTTGGGGGTCCAAAGGGGGAACACATTGCGTAAGCGTCATCGACTGCTCGGCGCGTTCGTCGTGCTCGGGTTCGTGGTCGCCGCCTGTGGCGACGACGACGATTCGGATGCTGGCTCGGCGACCGCCGAAGCCGAAGAGACCGCCGCCATTGGCGGCGAAGCGACAGCCGACACCGGCAGCGAGGCCAGCGAGTCGGCCTCGGGTGAGGCGACTGCGCCCGCCGCCGAAGGTGCTTCGCTCGTGATCGCGCTCGGCTCCGAGCCGACCAGTCTCGACCCGCACCTCGTCGACGATGGCGGTGAGCGGGCGATCAACGACAACATCTACGAGACGTTGCTGGCCCGTACGCCGGACGGCGAGCTGATTCCGTCACTGGCGACCGCGCTGCCGACGATGAAGGACGACACGACGTGGGAGTTCACGCTCCGCGACGACGTCACCTTTCACGACGGCACGCCGTTCAACGCCGACTCGGTGGTGGCGACGATCGAGCGCATGATCAAGCTGATCGCCGACCAGAAGACCGACAACGACGGCTTCTACTCGACGATCACCGGCGCGACGAAGGTCGACGACCACACCGTCGACATCACGACCTCCGGACCCGACGGCGTGCTGCCGGCGCGCATGTACTGGTTGAAGATGGTGACGCCGGCAGATGCCGCCAAGGACGATCTCTCCGACGCGCCCAACGGCACCGGCCCGTACAAGTTCGTCTCGCGCGAAACGGGCGTGTCGATCGATCTCACGTCCAACCCCGATTACTGGGGCGACGCGCCCACGATCGGCAACGTGACCTACGAGTTCGTGTCCGAGGGCGGCACGCGTCTCGCCGGACTCAAGTCGGGTGAGTACGACCTGATCACCAACCTGCCGCCGCAGGACGTCGAGCAGGCGCCGCAAGCGGCCAACATCCAGGGCCAGGAGAACCCGATCATCATCCTCGACGTCGACGAGGGCATCACCGCCGATCCCAACGTGCGGCTGGCGCTCAACCTCGCGGTCGACAAGCAGGCGATCGCCGACCAGGTCTATGGCGGCTACGCGCAGGTCGTCAACGGCCAGCTGTTGGCGCCGTCGATCCTGGGTCACAACGACAGCCTCGAGCCCTACGCCTACGACCCCGATCAGGCCAAGCAGCTGATCGAGGACGCCGGTGTGGCGGGGCAGACGATCACCCTCGTCGGCGAGTCGTCGGGCCGTTGGCTCAACGACCGTGAGCTGGTCGAAGCGGTCGCCAGCTACTGGACCGACGCCGGCCTCAAGGTCGACCTGCAGACGCCTGAGTTCGGCGCCTACCTCGACGTGCTGTTCGATCGCGAGAATCGTCAGGACGCGATCTTCGTGTCGAGCTCGAACGACATCCTCGATCCGTCACGTCAGCTCAACACGTACTACGCCAGTGACGGAGTGGGATCGTCCAACACCGACCAGCAGCTGACCGACCTGGTCCATCAGGGACAGTCGACGCTCGACCCGGACGAGCGCGACTCGATCTACCAGCAGGCCGTGAAGATCGCCTACGACGGCGCCTACTTCGCGTTCCTCGTCAGCAACGAAGACCTGTACGGCATGTCCGAGCGGATGCAGTGGACGCCGCGGGTCGACTCGAAGCTGCTCGTGAAGGAGATGTCAGTCACGAGCTGACTTGCGGTCCGACCGAAAGGGGAGAGTGGCAGCATGGGGCGATACATCGCACGCCGGTTCGCGCAAGGCGGCCTGGTCATCTTCGGTGTGACGATCTTCGTGTTCATCATCACGCGGGTCATCGGCGATCCGGTGAAGTTCATGCTGCCGCTCTCCGCCACGGAGCAGGATCGCGAGGAGCGGCGTGAGGCGATGGGTCTCAACGATCCGCTCTACGAACAGTTCTGGCGCTTCCTGAAGGACGTCGTGCGCGGCGACTTCGGCGAGAGCACGTACGTGCGTGGCCAGCCCGCGCTCGACGTCGTCATGGACTACCTGCCGCGAACGCTGCAGCTGGTCGCGGTAGGGATGCTGCTCGCGGTGGTGTTCAGCATCCCGCTCGGCGTCATCGCCAGCCGCAAACCGGGTGGCACCACAGACCGCGTGCTGACGACGCTCAGTCTGATCGGGTTGTCGATGCCCCAGTTCTTCCTCGGCTACATCCTGTTGATCACGTTCACGGTGCGCCTGCAGTGGTTCGAGACCGGACCCGGCGGGTGGAAGAACATCATCCTGCCCGCGATCTGTCTCGCGTTGCCGGCGATCGGGCGCCTCTCGATGGTCGTGCGCTCCTCGATGATCGACGAGCTCAACTCGCAGTACGTCAAGGTCGCCAAGGCCAAGGGTCTCAGCCATCGCCGGATCCTCGGCGTGCACGCTCTGCGCAACGCCGGCATCCCGTACGTCACGCTGCTCGGCTGGGAGGTGATCCGCGCCATTGCCGGCTACACGGTGGTCGTCGAATCGGTGTTCAACTGGCCTGGCCTCGGCTTCATGGCGACCACTGCGATCAAGAACCAGGACTTCTTCCTGATCCAGGCGATCGTGTTCGTGGTGGCGCTGATGGTCGTCATCATCAACATCGCGATCGACGTCAGCTACAAGGTGCTCGACCCGCGGGTGAAGCTGTCATGACCGCGTTCCCCAGCGGGCGGGGACGACCTGGCAACTCGTCCGTGCGCATCGCCGGAGGCGGACCCACATGACGGCGCCCGACGAGTACACCGCCCAGCATCTCGACGAAGAGGCCGCGCTCGAGGCCGAGGAGTCGCTCGAGGGCCGGCCGTACGAGATCGCTGCCGCCCAGAGCGGTGGCCTGTTCCGCGAGCTCGTGCGCGACAAGCTCGGGCTGGCGTCGGCGATCTATCTCGTGATACTGCTGCTGGCGGCGATCTTCGCTCCGCTGATCGCACCCGACGATCCGAACCACGGCGACCTCGGCAACGCGATGGCATCGCCGGTGTGGAACGGCGGCAGCTGGAGCAATCCGGTCGGTACCGACTGGCAGGGCTACGACGTGCTGTCGCGTTTGCTGTACGGCGCCCGGACTTCGCTGTTCATCGGCATCTTCGTGGTCGTCGTCGCCGGCACGTTCGGCATCGTCATCGGGCTGATCGCCGGCTACAAGGGTGGCCGTGCCGACCGCTGGCTGATGGGCTGGGTCGACGTGCAGGTGTCGTTTCCCGGCCTGCTGTTGGCGATGCTCTTGATCGCGCTCGTCGGCGGCACGGTGTGGAGCGTCAGCATCATTCTCGCTCTCAATGGATGGATGGTCTTCGCCCGCATGACGCGGGGTGTCGTGCTGTCGGTACGCGAGCGACCATTCGTGGAGGCGGCCGAGATCGTCGGCGCGCCACCACACCGGATCATCGTGCGCCACGTGTTGCCCAACCTGTTCACCCCACTGGCCACGTTGGCGGTGCTCGAGTTCGCCCGCGTGATCCTCGCCGAGGCCGCGCTCAGCTTCCTCGGGCTCGGCATCCAGTACCCGGGCGTCACATGGGGACTCGACATCGCCCGCGCCGGCGACCACGAGTTGTTCGGCAACCAGTGGCTGATCATCTACCCCGGGCTGCTGCTCAGCTTGACCGTGCTGGCCGTCAACCTGCTGAGCAGCTGGCTGCGCGTGATGCTCGACCCGCAGGAGCGTGAGAAGCGCTACGCCTCGAACTTCCAGAGCAAGGGCGGGGCCGCGCTATGACGAGCAACGAGTTCTACGACGCCCGCAAGTTCGACCCGCTGGCCGGCACCGGCACGCTGACCGCGCCCCTGCTCGAGGTCGAGAACCTGCGCGTCGACTTCTTCACGCGCCGTGGCGTCGTCCAGGCCGTGCGCGGAGTGACGTTCCACGTCGGACGCGGCGAGACCCTCGGGCTCGTGGGCGAGAGCGGTTCGGGCAAGAGCGTCACCGCCCAGACATTGCTCGGACTGATCGAGCTTCCGGGTCGGATCACCGGCGGCGACGTGCGGTGGAAGGGCGAGTCGCTCGTCCACGATGCAGACGCGACCTTGGGGCGTGTGCGCGGCAAGGAGATCGCGATGATCTTCCAGGATCCGATGACGTCGCTCAACCCGCTGTTCACGGTGGGCACACAAGTGGCCGAGGTCTGCCGGCGCCACATCGGCAGCTCGAAGAAAGCGGCACACGCACGCGCCGTCGAGCTGCTCGACCTCGTCGGCATCGCCAACCCCAGCAAGCGCGTCAAGCAGTACCCGCACGAGATGTCGGGTGGGATGCGGCAACGCGTGCTGATCGCGATGGCGCTGGCGTGCGAACCCGAGTTGCTCGTTGCCGACGAGCCGACGACCGCGCTCGACGTCACGATCCAGGCCCAGATCCTCGAACTGGTGGCCGATCTCCAGCAGCGGCTCGGGCTGGCGGTGTTGCTGATCACCCACGACCTGGGGGTGGTCGCCGGGCTGTGCGATCGGGTTGCCGTCATGTACGCCGGCAAGTTGGTCGAGGTCGGCGGCGCCGACGACGTGTTCGGCACTCCCGCCCATCCCTACACCGTGGGCCTGCTCAACAGCACACCACGGCTCGACGTGGTGATGCCGCGCCTCGTGTCGATCGACGGGGCGCCACCCGATCTCGTGGCCCCGCCCGTCGGGTGCCCATTCGCGGCGCGTTGTTCGATCGCGGTCACGCAGTGCCTCGAGGCGATGCCCGGTTTGAAGCAGTACGACGGTGATCGGCGCGCCGCATGCTGGCGCGCGTTCGAGGTCAGCCGTGCCTGACGCTTCCATCGATCAGGTGTCGGCGCCGGTCGCCGAGCCGGCGACCGACACTGGTGACCACCGCCGCGCGCCGCTGCTCGCCGTCGACAACCTCACGATTCGATTCCCGGTCGGCCGCGCCGGCTTCTTCGGGAACACGATCCAGTTCGTGCACGCCGTCGAGGACGTGTCGTTCGACATCGCACGTGGGGAGACGCTCGGCCTGGTCGGCGAGAGCGGATCAGGCAAGACGACGCTGGGGCGCGCGATCCTGCGCCGCATCGAACCGTGGTCGGGCACGATCCGCTTCGACGGCCAGGACATCACGCAGGTGACCGGCAAGCAGTTGCGCCAGTTGCGACGCCGGATGCAGCTCGTGTTCCAGGATCCGTACGCCAGTCTCAACCCACGTATGAATGTGCTGGAACTGGTCGCAGAGCCGCTGGTCGTGCACGGTCTCGCCAAGGACGCCAATGCTGCCCGCTCCGATGTGGAGGCGCTGCTGGCGCGTTGCGGGCTGCCGGAAGACACGGTCGACCGCTACCCGCACGCCTTCAGCGGTGGTCAGCGGCAGCGGATCGGCATCGCCCGGGCGCTCGCGTTGCGACCCGACTTCATCGTCGCCGACGAACCGGTTTCGGCGCTCGACGTGTCGGTGCGGGCGCAGGTCGTCAATCTGCTGCAGGATCTCCAGCAAGAGCTCGGGCTCACGTATCTCTTCATCGCCCACGACCTCTCGGTGGTGCGCCACATCTCGCACCGGATCGCGATCCTCTACGCCGGCCGGCTGGTCGAACTGGCGCCGACCCAGCAGGTCTACGAGCAGCCGCTGCATCCGTACACCGAGGCGCTGCTGTCGAGTGTGCCGATCCCCGATCCCCCGGCGCAGCGTCAGCGTCGGCGGATCGTCCTGACCGGCGAGATACCCAATCCCGTCGATCCGCCGCCGGGCTGCCGATTCCAGTCGCGCTGCCCGCTCGTGCACGACCGGTGTCGCAGCGCGTCTCCACCGCTCGAGGAGAAGGCGCCAGGCCACCTCGTCGCCTGCTTCGCCCGCTGATCGACAAGCCGACCGACCGGAGCACATGTGACCGACTCGACCGAAGGCATGTTGACGACGCCCATCGCGCCGTCTGGCGCCGGCCGCCCGGCGTCGGATCGCGTCGTGCGCGTCGTGCTCGTGGGATTGCTGGCCGGCTTCCTGTCCGGGTTGTTCGGGGTCGGCGGCGGGATCTTGATCGTGCCGTCACTCGTGTTGCTGCTCGGCTTCTCGCAACGGCTCGCCCACGGCACGTCGCTGGCTGCAGTGCTGCCGATCGCGATCGCCAGCCTCACCACCTATGCGATCGAGGACAAGGTCGACTGGAAAGTCGGCGCCTTGCTCGCCGTCGGCGCCGTCGTCGGGGCGGTCGTCGGCACCTACATCCTCCATCGCCTGCCGCACGACACGCTGGCGATCGCGTTCGCTGTGCTGCTCGTCGCCACCGCCGTGCGGTTGCTGCTCGATCACAGCGAGGCCGGTGGACGTGGCGGACTCCATGTCGTCACGGTGCTGACGCTGATCGTCGTCGGTCTGATCACCGGCGTGCTCGCCGGTCTGCTGGGTGTCGGCGGGGGGATCTTCGTCGTCCCGGCGATGGTCGTCGGCTACGGCATCCCGGCCGCGGTCGCCAAGGGCACGTCGCTGGCGATGATCGTGCCGACCTCGATCATCGGCACGTGGCGCAATCGCAAGAACCAGAACGTCGACCTGCGAGTGGCGGTCATGCTGGGCTTGGCCGGAGTCGTGTCGGCCTTCATCGGTGGCAAGATCTCGGTCGGGATGTCCGAGCAGACCTCGAACGTGCTGTTCGCATTGCTGCTGCTGCTCGTCGCCGCGCGCATGGCCTGGCAGGTCGTCGTCGACCGGGGCCGGAGGGTGTGATTGCACGTCGGCGCGTGCTCACCGACGTCGCAATCTCGCGGGGTCGAGCGCGTCGGGCGTGACGTCGAGGGCGAGCGCTTCGCGCGGGAAGGCGAGACCGTCCATCGTCAGACGCAGCAGTTGCGCCATCGCCGGCGCGGTCTTGATGCCGGCGCCACCTTGGCCGGCCAGCCACCAGAAGCCGGAGGACTCCGGATCCTCGCCCACGACGGGCACGCGGTCGGGCGCGAACGTTCGCAAGCCGGCCCACGCCCGCCGCACCGAGCGCAGCGGCAGACCGGACGCCTCGCGCACTCGCTCGAGCGCGAGCGCGACGTCGAGCTCCTCGGGCTGCGCGTCGCACGGTTCGACGGGCGTCTCGTCGGCAGGTGAGATCAGCAGGCCCCCGGCCTCGGGCTCGCAGTAGTAGCGACCGGCGACGTCCATCACGAGCGGCCAGCCGGCGACCGCGTCGGGGGCTGGAACGAGGGCGGCCGTACGCCGCATTGCGACGAGACCGAGCGGTGTCACCCCCGCCCGAGTCGCGACGTCATCGGCCCATCCACCGGCGGCGTCGACGACATGACGCGCGTGCCACTCGCCGGCCGGTGTCGCCACAGTCCATCCTTCGGCATGCCGGCGCAGCGTCACCGCTTCGGCCCCGGTCACCAGCCGACCGCCGTTGCCGCGCAGGACGCGCAGGTAACCGTCGAGCAGGGCTGCCGCGTCGATCGCCATCGCGTCCGGCTCGTGCACACCACCACCGGCGATTGCCGTCGCCGTGAACGTCTCCAGCAGCAAGCCGACCTCGGCCACCGTCAGTCGTCGCGACGTGGGGGCGACTCTGGCGGCGCGGAGCGCGAGCTCGTCGAGCAGCGACCGATCGCTCGCCTCTCCGACCCACACGAGCCCGCGCGGTCGCAGCAGCGGCTGATCGCCGAATCCGGCCGGTGGCGACTCGAAGAACGGCCGGCTGAGTCGCGCCAGCGCGCAGACCACCGGATGGCCGGAGGTTTCCGAGAGCACCGATGCCGAACGGCCCGACGCGTGCTGCGCCGGCAGCGGCTCGCGCTCGATCAGCACGACCCGGCGATCTTTCCAGCACATTGGGATCCTAAGCTTAGAATTCCACGTGGACAAGTTGTCGCG
>JADMIO011006440.1_pt1 | contig 15063 bp, 12 predicted proteins | sample 8958161 | NCBI WGS metagenome assembly JADMIO01 (sample SAMN16585339, study PRJNA669376) | soil metagenome | isolation source: Crop rotation soil | place: USA: Cullars Rotation, Alabama | collected 2011 | reverse complement strand
CTTTGCCCGCCTCACCGATGCGATCAACGTGCTCTACGCCGCGGATCTCCTCGGTGCCGCCACCGGCTGCCTCCTGTTGATTCCGCTGCTCAACCAGCTCGGCGCGCCCGGAGTGGTCATGAGTGCGGCCGGGCTGGCGCTCATCGCGGCTGTCGCCTTTGCGCCGGCACACCGCCGCATTCACGCACTCGCCGTGGCGCTTCTCGTGGCCGGTGGGCCGCTCATCGCCCAGGCCGGCGGTGCCCGCCCGTTCGATGTCGTAGACACGAAGGGGCATGAAGGCGACCGCGTGCTGTTCGCGAAATGGAATTCGTTCTCCCGCGTGGCCGTCTACGATCGCAACCACGGCGACTGGTCGCTCAGCCCGAACTACACGGGCCCGAAACCGCAGTCGCTCTTCATGGACATCGACTCGGCAGCATCGACGCCGATTCTCAAGGGCAGCGGCCGCGCCGAGGACGCCGGCTACCTCCGCTATGAGTTGACGGCGCTCGCCTACCAGCTCGCCGAGCGGCCGCAGGGCTTCAACGCCCTCGTGATCGGCACTGGCGGTGGGCGTGACCTGCTGTCGGCCCTCGTCTTCGGCGCGCGCCAGGTGGACGGTGTCGAGATCAACCCGATCATTGCGCGTGACGTCATGCTCGACCGCTTCCGCGACTACTCGGGAAAGATTTACGCGGACCCGCGCGTATCGATACACGTGGACGATGGCCGGAGTTTCGTGCGCCGGAGCACGAGTCAGTACGACGTCATCCAGGCATCACTGGTCGACACCTGGGCAGCAACTGCGGCCGGAGCTTACACGCTGACGGAAAACTCGCTCTACACGCGCGAAGCATTCGGCGAGTACGTGGATCACCTCACCGACAACGGCATTCTGACGATCACCCGCTGGGTGTTCGACGGGCTCCGGCTGGTCTCGCTGGCACAGGAAGCGTGCGCAGCGCGCGGCCTCGACACAGCAAGCCGTCTCGCCATCGTCCAACTGGACCGCGTCGCGACGTTCATGCTCAAGAAGACCCCGTTCACGGACGCCGAAGTGAAGCACCTGCAGGAACTCTCGAGCCGCCTCGGGTTCACAGTCCTCTACGCGCCGGGCGTCACGCCGGCGGACAATCCGAACGCCGTCGCGGAGATGCAGCGGACCGGAACCAGCACGGCGGACTATCGCCGGCTGATCCTTGCCACCAACCCTCGCGAGTTTGCCGCCGCCTATCCGCTCGATGTATCCGCGACGACGGATGATCGTCCGTTCTTCTTCCACACCACACGACTGCGCGACCAGTTTCAAACTGCGTTCGGCAAATCGATGCTCTTCGGCAACGGGCTGAGTGCGTTGCTGACCCTGTTCGCCATCTCGGCCGGCCTTGTCGTGCTGTTCGTGCTCGGACCACTCGTCGCGAGCGGCTCGCGCCCGGGACCCGGCTGGGCTCCATGGCTGACCTACTTCGCCGCGCTGGGCGCAGGATTCATGCTGCTCGAGGTCGCCGTGCTGCAGCGTTTTGTCCTGCTGCTGGGTCACCCGGTGTATTCGCTGACCGTGACATTGTTCTCTCTCCTCCTGGGAACCGGGCTCGGCAGCCTCTTCAGCCGGCGTGTCGAGGCCAGCCGCGTGCAACGCGCGACCGTTCGCGCGTTGTGGATCATCGTCATCGTCACGGTTGGCGCGGTGTACGCGCTGCCGGCAATCATCGACGTGGCGATTCCGGCGCCGCTCGAAGTGCGCGTGATCGCCGCCGTCGCGATCCTGATGCCGCTCGGTGTGCTGCTCGGGATGGCGTTGCCGGGCGGCATGCGCGTCCTGGCCGCGACGCGCCAGGACATCGTCGCCTGGAGCTGGGGAATCAACGGCGCTTTTTCGGTCGTCGGCGCCACGCTCGCGGTGTTCATCGCAATGAACTGGGGCTTTTCGGTGACGCTGCTGGCCGGAGGCCTCGTCTACGCCGGTGCGGCTGCGACTCTGGCGACGCGCCAGCCAGCCGATTCTTGATTTCTGATTTTTGATTTTTGATTTTTGATTGCCGACCGCCATGGCTACGCTGCTCGAACTCGTCCGCGGCTGCACCTTCGACGACTTCCTCCTGTCGCCGCAGCACAGTGTCCTGGATCGGCGGGATCCATCGGCCATCGACCTGTCGTCGCGCCTGTCGCAACACCTGACGCTGAAGCGCCCCCTCGTGTCGGCCAACATGGACACGGTGACGCGATCCGAGATGGCCGTTGCGGTCGCCGAGGAGGGGGGCATCGGCATCATCGATCGTGGCTTTCGAGCGGGCGATATCGAGCCGCAGGTACGCGAGGTCCAGAAGGTGAAGCGCCGGCAGCACGGCGTGATCGTCAGCCCATACACCATCGAGCCGGGTGCCACCCTTCGTTCTGCTGCCGACATCATGCGTCGCACCGGCGTTGGAACCCTGGTCGTCGTCGATGCCGCCTCGCGGGTTGCGGGCTTGTTGACGTCACGCGATCTGCGGTTCGTCGACAAAGCCGGTACAGCCACGGTGGCGGAGCGGATGACGCCGCGAGCGCAGCTCATCGTCAGCGAGGGCTCCGCTGACCTTGCCGCCGCGGAAGCGATCATGCGGACCCGCAAGATCAAGAAACTGCCGCTGGTAGACCGCGACGGACGGCTGGAAGGGCTGATCACGGCGAAAGATCTGATCAAGCAGCGCCAGCTGCCGTTTGCAACACGCGACAGCCACGGGCGGTTGCGCGTGGGTGCGGCAATAGGAGCGAAGGGCGACTATCTCGAACGCGCGGCCGAACTGCTCCGTGCCGGCGCCGACGTCATCGTCATCGACATCGCGCACGGCCACTCGGTGGTGATGGCGCGGGCGATCGAGACGTTCCGGAAACAGTTCGGCGACACCGAGTTGATCGCCGGCAACGTTGCAACCGCGAACGGCACGCGCTTCCTGATGGAGCGCGGCGTCAACGGCATCAAGGTCGGCATCGGCCCGGGCGGCGGGTGCACGACACGCCTCAACACGAATTTCGGCGTTCCCCAGGTTCAGGCGCTCGTCGAGTGCCGCGCTGCGACCGGCGGCGAGGTTCCGCTGATTGCCGACGGTGGCATCAAGCGCGACGGCGCCATCGCGCAGGCGCTGCTGTTCGGCGGCGACACCGTCATGCTCGGCAGTGCTCTCGCCGGGACCACCGAGACGCCGGGCGAGACGGTGCAAAAGGCTGTGGTGATTCCAGAGTCGAGCAAGACGGTCAAAGTCCCGTTCAAGGTGTTTCGCGGGATGGCGTCGCTGCAGGCGATCGTCGATCGTCTCGACGTCGAGGATGCCGAGTCGGCCGACGTGGAAGCCCTCGGTGCGGAAGGCATGGAGATCAGCGTGCCGGCCAGGGGCTCCGTGCGGCCGGTGCTCCGTGACATGCTGAAGCACCTCGTATCGGCCGTCAGCTACGGCGGCGCCAGCAGCCTTGCCGAGCTGCAGCAGCAGTTCAGCGCCGATCCGATGCGCTTCGTGATTCGGCTGACGGAATCGAGCCGGCGCGAGTCGTTCGATCGGTAGCGATGACGACAGGCGTAACGAGGGCCTTGTCAGGCCCGCGAGGCGAGGCGACAAGCCTCACCCCACGTCAACCTCTGAGAATCACCTGCGGGCGGCTTTCGTCTTGTCGCGCAGTGCCTTGAACTCGGAATCGGCCTTCCACTCAGGCCAGCGGCGCGACGTCGCCATGTCGCGCCCGAGGTCGTAGAGCAACCCGACGTCGATCGCAATGCCGCGCATGTCCCAGGCCGCGGACCATTCATCGCCGGGCTGGTGATACTTCTTGTCGGTGAATTCCTCCTCCGCCTTGGTGCCGACCGCGTTGCCGCCGGCGTAGAGATCCTCGCCCGACTTCAGCGAGATCGACGGCACGCCGACCTTGGCAAACGGGAAGTGATCGGAGCGGTAGAAGTGGCCGGCCTCGAGGCGTGGATCGGGTGAGAACCGCCGCCCCTGCTTCTGCGCAGCGGCCGCCAGATCATCCTGCATCGATACCTTCCCCTCGCCTTCCACGCCGATATCACGCGCCGGACCATTCACCCCGAGCATGTCGATGTTGTACACACCGACGGTGTTCTCGAGTGGATACACCGGGTGCCGCGCATAGTATTCGGACCCGAGCAGCCCCTGCTCTTCCGCCGTGACGAACATGAACGCCACCGATCGATCGGTGCGCGGCGCCTTGCCGAACACCCGCGCCAGCTCGAGAACCGACGCGACGCCCGTGCCGTTGTCGCGCGCACCGTTGTAGATCTTGTCGCCCTTCGCGTCCGGGGCGCCGATGCCGAGATGATCCCAATGGGCGGAATACATCACGACTTCGTCGGGATGGCCGGTTCCCTTCAGCAATCCAATCACGTTGCTGGACGTCAGCTTCGTCTGCTTGACGGCGTAGTCCACCGACAGCGTGGCGTTCCCGAGCGGCACGGGCTTGAATGACTGCGACTGCGCCTTCTTCTTTTCGGCGTCGAAGTTCAGACCGGCACGCTTGAACAAATCGACGGCGACGTCGCGCTGGATCCACGCTTCGAGCTGCGGATGGACGTCGGTTGGCTTGTCACGAACGATGTCCATGATCGCTGCGGTGTTGGAATTCTTCACCGTGGCCCAGCCATACGACGCCGGAGCGGTTTCGTGGACGATCAGCACTCCGGCCGCGCCGTGCCGGGCCGCTTCCTCGAACTTGTACGTCCAGCGGCCGTAGTAGGTCATCGCCTTGCCGTCGAACCGGCGGCCGAGATCGGCTTCGAAGTCGGGATCGTTGATCAACACGACGAGGATCTTGTTCCTTACGTCGAGGCCCTTGAAGTCATCCCACCGCCGCTCGGGGGCGCTGACGCCGTAGCCGAGGAAAACGATCGGCGCGGCCTTGAGAGTGACGCGTGTCGCCGGGAGTTGGGTCGAGCGAATGGCGATCTGCTCACCCTGCTTCAGCGAGATGGTGGCGCCGCCCACCGCGATCGACGCTGTCATGGCCCCACTCGCTTCCGATTGCACCAGCGTGACCGCCTGCGTCCACTTCCGGCCGCCACGGCCGTCGGCATCACCGCCCGGCTGCACACCGGCCGCCATCAATTGCTTCGAGAGGTAGTCGACGACTTTCTGCTCCGACCGCGTGCCAGGCCCACGCCCCTCGTAGGCGTCGGACGAGATCTCCTTCACGTGCGCCGTGAGCCGTGCCGCGTCGATTGGCGTCGCCGGCAGCGCCGGCGGCTGCTGGGCGGCGAGAGCCGTCGCAGCGAGGACGACGAAGACGGAAGCGAAGCGATGCAGCATTGGAGTGTCCTATTTGATGCGGGCCGCCTGCTCGGCGTGCGCCTTCAGCAACTGTGCCTGGTGCACCAGCACGGCATCTACCGCGGGCGCGAGCGCGTCGAGGCCGCCGGGATAGTAGCCGCCGACGGCGTAGGTGAATGTGAGCGTCGAGCCGGTGCTGCTCTTCTCCATCTGCCAGGTCATCGCCCCGCTCACACCGGCCTGCTGCAAGGGTCCGAGGGACCCGTTGATGCGCAGGAGCTTGCCCGGGACCGCGTTGACGACCGTCCCGTGCTCGGCGCCGCCGGCCGGCCATTTCTCGCAGAAACAGCCGCCGGGCGTGGCCACGATCGACATGTTCTTCGCATCACCGGAATAGGTGTGGGCCTGGTCCCACCACTGGCCGATGTCGCGAACCAACGAGGTATAGATCGTGTCCGGCGGCGCCGCCACCTGCAGCACCACCTTGACGATGAAGCCGTTCGCCGTCTTGTCCGTCACCTCGGCGCGGGCCGGAAGCGCGAACGCGAAGAGCGCGAGAAGCAGAACCGCGGCGCGCATCAGAGCACCTTCGCTGCGACCGCTTTCATGTCTCCCAGCGGGCGGCCGCCGTAGTGACCGATGACATGCGCCGCCATCGCGCCTCCCAGCCGGCCGCACGCCGCCAGGTCGTAATCCTGCGTGTAGCCGTAGAGGAACCCGGCCGCGTACGCGTCGCCGGCTCCGGTCGTGTCCACGACCTTCACTCCCTTGACCGCGTCGATCACGTGCACCTCTTCGCCATGGACGACGACCGATCCCTTTTCACTGCGCGTGAGGGCCGCGACGTCGCAGTGCTTCCGCACCTGCCGCAGCGCCGTGTCGAAGTCCGACGTGTCGTAGAGCGACAGGATCTCGCTCTCGTTGGCGAACAGGATGTCCACGTACTGCTCCGCGAGCTCGAGAAACTCGTCACGGAACCGCCCGACGCAGAATGAATCCGACAGCGTCAACGACACCTTGACCCCCGACTCCTGCGCCTTCAGTGCTGCGTCGCGCATCGCCGCCTTCGCGCGCGGCAGGTCCCAGAGGTACCCTTCGAGGTATACCACCTTCGACGAGGCGATGAAGTCCATGTTGACGTCTTCAGGGCCGAGCTGGGTGCATGCGCCCAGGAACGTCTGCATCGTCCGCTGAGCGTCTGGCGTCACGAAGATGAGGCTGCGCGCCGTCGGGAGCCCTCCGCTCAGCGGCCTGGTGTCGTAGGCGACGCCCACGGCGTGGATATCGTGCATGAACACCTGGCCGAGCTGGTCGTCGGCCACCTTGCCGATGTACGCGCCGCGGCCGCCGAGTGCGGCGATGCCCGCAATGGTGTTTCCCGCCGAGCCACCAGACGATTCGAGGCCGGCGCCCATGATGCCGTAGAGCCGCTCGGCCGTCTCGGCATCGATCAGGTTCATCGCTCCCTTTGGCAGGTTGTGCGTGGCCAGCAGCGCGTCGTCGGCCTGCGCCAGCACGTCCACGATCGCATTGCCGATGGCGGTGACGTCGTACTTCTTCGATTCGCTCATGATCTCGATTCGTGATTCGTGATTCGTGATTGGTGAAATACAGTGGCTGCCGAACGACCGGCGGCCAACGACCCGCTCGCTACCAGTTACCGGCTACCGGCTACCAGCTAGGTAAGGTACTTCGCGATGAGCGGGGCAAGCTCCGTCTTGGTCTTCATCGGAACCGCCTCGGGCCTGGTGATTAGCGCAAACTTCAACGCCGACGCGCACTCGCAGGTGCGCGCGTACGGGAGACCGTCCACAGCACCGGCGATGATCTGCTGCGCCGTCTTCGCGTTCTGGGTCAGGTTGGCAATGATCAGATCGACGGTCACCGAATCATGATCGGGATGCCAGCAGTCGTAGTCGGTGACGAGCGCGATGGTGGTGTAGCAAATCTCCGCTTCGCGCGCGAGCTTGGCCTCCTGCAGGTTGGTCATCCCGATGATCGACGCGCCCCACGAGCGGTACAGGTTCGACTCGGCAAGCGTCGAGAACTGCGGGCCTTCCATACAGACGTAGGTCCCGCCCTTGTGCACCGTGGCGCCCGCCGCCTGGCCACTGTCGTAGGCGACGCTGCTCAGGGTCTTGCAGAACGGGTGCGCAAATCCGACGTGCGCCACCAATCCGTTGCCGAAGAAGGTGCTGAGGCGCCCGCGTGTGCGGTCGATGAACTGATCGGGAATCACGATATCGAGCGGCTTGAGCTCTTCCTTCAGGCTGCCCACGGCGCTGGCTGACAGGATGTATTCGACACCCAGCATCTTCATCCCGTAGATGTTGGCGCGGAAGTTCAGTTCGGACGGCGACAGCCGGTGGCCCGCACCGTGACGCGCCAGGAAGGCCACGCGCTTGCCGCGGAGCGTCCCGAGCACATAGGGACCGGACGGATCACCGAACGGCGTCTGCAGCGTGACCTCCGACCGGTCGGTCACTTCAGCCATGTCATACAAGCCGCTGCCGCCGATGATTCCGATTTGCACGTGTTCCATTGAATCGCTTCTGGATTGAGAGTTCGTGTGGAGATCCGGGACTGGAATTCTAACAGGTGACTTTCGGCCTGGGCGGAATGGGGCAGGGAGGGGACGGAGGTAACGGGCTCACACGGAGGAACGGGGGGAACGGGGACGAACGGGGGACTGCCGAACGCCGCCTTTGGCGGCTCGGGCGCACGAGAGACCAAACACAAATCGCTTTTGACACGGGTGCGGTTTGTGTTTGGCCTCTCGCGCGTCCGATGCGGCCCGCGAAGCGGGCCAGTTCGGCAGTCTCAACGACCGTCCGTCTACAGCGAGCGCCTCCGTTCGTCCCCGTTACTCCGTTTCTCCGTGTGAATCCGTTGCCTCCGCCGCCTCCGTCTCGGCCGGCGACAGCCGTCGCCTCCGCGCCTCACAGCACCGGTTCGACCCATCGCTTTCCATCGCGTTCCCGAATGTAGCCTGCCGCGACGTGCGGGTCGTGCTCGAAGAACACGAGGTACTCGCGGTCGATGGCGTTGCGGATCAGTCGCTTCTTGAACGACAGGGAGTCCAGCGGGAACAGGTCGTAGCCGGTCACCCACGGATCCTGAAGGTGAGCGGTGGTCGGAATGATGTCCGATGGGAAGATCGCCGTGCGGCCGCCGGACTCGACGTAGACCACTTGATGCTGCGGTGTGTGTCCCCCGCTCCGTTCGACGCGCACACCGGGCTTGACGGTGATGTCGCCGTCGAAGAAGTCGACCACGCCGGCCGCCTGCAGAGGCACGAAGTCGTCCTGCAGGTAGCTCGCCCGATTGCGTTCGTTCGGGTGGGTCGCGTCCTCCCATTCAGCAGCGCGGATGATGCAGCGCGCCTTAGGAAATCTCGGCACCAACGCACCGTTCCGGCGCACCGTGGCGGCACCGAAATGATCGAAGTGCAGGTGCGTCGCGAGCGCGAAGTCGATCGACTCCGACGACAGGCCTGCCGCGCCGAGCGCTTCGTCCAGGCCGTGCTCGGGATCGAGCGCGTAGATGTCGCGAAACTTCGCGTCCATCTTGTCGCCGGCACCGCAGTCGATGATCATCCGGCCCCAATCCGCTTCGACCAGGAGCGGCCGCATCGCCATCTGGATCCGGTTGCGGTCGTCCGTCTGGACCTTCCGCTCCCACAAGGTCTTCGGCACCACGCCGAACATCGCCCCGCCATCCAGCTTGAACGGGCCGTCATGCAGCGTCGTCAACTGAAAGTCTCCGAAGGCGTGCCGCTTGACCTGCAGCGTCGCACCCTTCGCCGCAGGCTGTTTCAGCTCCACGAGCACGCCATGCGCCGCGCCCGGATGGATGAACGCCACCAGCGCACCCTCGGCGCCAGGCCTGGGCACGTCGTCGATCAGGTGGACGTTGCGCGCCTTCAACTCCGTCAACGCCGCAGTGATGTCGTCCACTCGCAGGGTGATGTGGTGAATTCCGGGGCCGCGCTTCGCCAGGAATCGCGCGATCGGCGAGTCCGGATTGGTGGCCTCCAGCAGCTCGACCGCCGAGTTGCCGGTCGGAATGAAATGGGCCCTGACGTGTTGCGAGGCCACGTCTTCGGGAGCCTCGACGTGCAGCCCCAGCGCGTCGCGGTAGAACGCGAGCGCCTGCGGGAGGTCCTGGACGGCGATACCGACATGGTCGAGAAAGACGCGCATAGATCAGCAATCAAGCATCAAGAATCCGGAATCAACGTCCCGGGGCACCGAAGGTTCGGTTGAGCAGCGCACTCGCGGCGGTGTACGGATCGGTCCGGCGCTCGGCGATGTCCGTCACGATCCGTTCAAGCTCCCCGGCGGGGAGCATCCGTTCGAGCCGCCGCATGAATTCGTGTGAGAGCAGATCGCGCAGCCTGACTTCCTGGCGTGACCGCTGTCGATCCGTCCGGCGATTCTTCGACTGCTCGCGGAACTGTCCGACCGTCGCCCACAACTCCGCGACGCCCGCGCCAGTGGTGGCTTCGGTCTTCAGGATCGGCGGACGCCAGTCGCCCGGCCCGAAGGTCTGCAGCGACAGGTTGGCGGCAATCGACTGCACCATGCGGTCCGCGCCCTCGCGGTCGGCCTTGTTGACCACGTAGATGTCGGCGATCTCCATGATCCCCGCCTTGATTGCCTGCACGTCGTCACCGGTGCCAGGCACCAGCATGACGATTGAAATGTCCGCGGCCCGAACGATATCCACTTCGTCCTGGCCGACACCGACGGTCTCGACCACGACGATGTCCTTGCCAGCGGCGTCGAGGATAAGGGCGACATCGCTCGTCGCACGCGCCAGGCCGCCAAGATGGCCGCGCGTGGCCATGCTCCGGATGAACACGCCGGCGTCGTGTGCGTGGCCGACCATGCGGACGCGATCGCCGAGGATCGCGCCGCCCGTGAACGGGCTCGTCGGGTCTACGGCGACGATGCCGATCGTCTGGCCAGCCGCGCGGATCTCCCCCGTGAGGCGATCGACGAGGGTGCTCTTCCCGGCGCCAGGGGCTCCGGTGATTCCGACCAGATACGCGCGACCGGTGCGCGGATAGATCTCGCCGATCAGCGCGGCGCCGGCCGGCGTCTCGTCCTCGACCAGCGACATCGCCCGCGCGATGGCGCGGCTGTCGCCGGCCAGCACCCGCTGGGCCAGCCCGGAGTGGGGGTCGGAGGTCATCGGCGAGGACAGTCTAGTACGACTACTCGGCCGTGAGCGACTCGGCCATGAGCTGCCGGGCGATGACCAGGCGCTGGATTTCGCTCGTCCCCTCGCCAATCGTGGTCAGCTTGACGTCGCGAAAATACTTTTCCGCCGGGTAGTCCTTCACGAAGCCATAGCCGCCGTGAATCTGGACGCCGTCTTCCGCTGCGCGCACGGCAATCTCGCTCGAATAGAGCTTGGCCATTGCCGCTTCGAGCGTCGTGCGCCGGCCTTCGTCCTTCATCGCCGCAGCCCGGTACGTCAGCTGCCGCGCCGCGTCGATCCGGATGGCGTTGTCGACGAGCTTCGCGCGAATGCTCTGGAACGTGCCGATCGGCTGGCCGAACTGCTTCCGCTCGATCGCATACTTGCGCGCGGCCTCGTACGCGCCCTGCGCAAGGCCAACCGACAACGCCGCGATCCCGATTCTCCCGGCGTCGAGCACCTGCAGCGCATTGACGAAACCCTGACCCTCAGCGCCGAGCAACTGCGCCGCCGGCACCCGGCAATTCTCGAAGATCACCTCGCTGGTGTCGCTGGCCCGCATCCCCAGCTTGTTCTCCTTCTTGCCGGCACGGAATCCCGCCGTCCCGCGCTCGACGATGAAGGCCGAGATGCCGCGGCTGCCCTTGCTCTTGTTGGTGACCGCCATGACCACGATGAGGTCGCCGGTGCCGCCGTGGGTGATGAATTGCTTGGTGCCGTTGATGACCCAGTCGCTGCCGTCGCGGACAGCCGCGGTTCGCATCGACGCGGCATCGCTCCCCGCGGACGCTTCGGTGAGTCCCCACGCGGCCAGCTGGCGCCCGGTCGCCAGCGGGACGAGGTATTGCTCCCTCTGTTCGTCGGTCCCGAACATCGCGATGTGCGCCGCACCCAGTCCGTTGTGCGCTGCGATCGAGAGACAGACCGACGGGTCGACGCGCGCGAGCTCCTCGATGCAGATGCAGTAGTCGACCGACGACATCGCCGCGCCGCCGTACTGCTCGGCAAACTGGATCCCCATCAGGCCGAGCTCAGCGCACTTGCCGAGGAGCGCGCGTGGAAACTGCTGCGCTTCGTCCCACTCCATGACGTGCGGCCGCAGTTCAGTCTCAGCGAACTCGCGGACACTGCGGCGCAGCAGTTCCTGGTCGTCGGAGAGGCGGACGTCCATCAGGGACCGCATCGTATCATTCGATATGCGACTGACCCGCGTCGTGGCGCTCGCCACGCTGATTACCGTTCTTGCGTCTCCAGCGTTCGCCGACGGAACCATCTTCATCGGCGGCACCAGCACTCCATCCACGCGCCAGGCGAAGGGATTCGCCGTCGGCATCGGCCTCCTCATCGTCGGCTTCGAGTTCGAGTGGTCGAATTCGTCCGAAGACGCGGCAGAGAACGCGCCGCGGCTGCGCAGCGGCATGGGCAATGTCCTGCTGCAGACCCCAGTCGCGATCTCCGGCTTCCAGCCGTACTTCACGATCGGCGGCGGCGGCTACCAGGAAACGCTCGCCGCGCGCTCGGAAACCAACTTCGGCGTGAACACCGGCGGCGGCGTGAAGATTTCGCTGATCGGCCCGCTGCGCGTGCGGGCCGACTATCGCGTGTTCACCCTGAAGGGCGACCCGCTCTACGACGTCGTTCACCGGGTGTACGTTGGAGCGAATCTGAAGTTCTAGGTGGTAGGTGGTCGGTGGTCGGTGGTCGAGGCAACGGAGGCCGCAGCTCGGTCAGCTCGGTTTCCCGTCGGTCGTCAGTGGCTCCTCAGCGGGCGGCCGTGTTACGTGGACCCAGCACCTGCCACCTGCCACCTACCACCTGCCACCTCCTACCTCCCACCTAACTACTTCCGATTCGGATCGGCGTCCGGCGGTAGAGGGCGGTCCGCCGGCGTGGTGACCGGGGCTTGGGATGCCGGGGTGCTGCCGGGCTTAACGGGGGCCAGGTTGAGCAGCGTCCCGCCACCGGTGACGGCGCCCGTATAGAGCTTCCAGATCTCCTGCAACTGTGCCGGGTCGTACGCCTCGGCAAGGATCCGCCCGAGTCCGTAGTCGGCGCCCGGCACGGTAGGATCGAGCACGAACACGAACAGCACCGACCCTCCCGGCCCTGGTTCCGCGGCCCGGAAGATCTTCCATCCCTGCGCCTGCGCCCGATCTTTGGCGTCGCTGCTCTTCTCGAGCGCAGCCTGCAAAAAGCCGATGACGCGCTCGAAGTCGGCAACCCGATCGGGACGGACGGTGTTGAGCAGCAACCCGACCGGGGCGGTGAAGGTGCGCGCCGCGGTGGCGGCTGGCGCCGAAGCTGGCGCGGCCGCCGGCGCGGTTTGTGCGGCTGCCGGCACGCTGACGAGCAGCGCGGCGAGGACCAGAAATCGCATCACGGACGTCTCCACAAAGAAAAAGGCCACAGGCGCAACGCGCCCGTGGCCCTGCCCATGCTGACGCGTGAGCGGATTGCGTTACTTCCCGAGATCGACGACGACCGTGCCACCGGCGAGTCCCAGGTTCTTGGCGCCGGTTGCGACGTACTTGTCGTAGATGGCTCGCACCTCGGTCGGATCCTTGAACACCGCGTAGATGTTCGCCATCACGCCGTAGTCCGCACCGGCGACGGGATTGATGAAGTGCATGTAGAGCACCGTCCCGTCCGCCTGCGGCGGCGCCGAACTCTTGACGATCTTCCAGCCCGCCGCCTGCTGCTTGGCTTCGGGCGCTTCAGCCTTCGCGAGCGCTTGCTTCAGCGTCCCCATCACCGACTCGTAGTCGGCTGTCTTGTCAGCCTTCACCGACACCGTCAGCACGGCCATATCGCCGGTGATCGTGAACTTCTGCGGCGCTGCGGCCTGCTGGGCAAACGCGCTCTGCGAAAACGCCGGCAGGACCAAAATCGCGCCAGCCAGTACCACTCCGAACAGTCGTCGCATCTAAAAGCCTCCTCCGCGAAAGGCGGACAATCTAGCGTACGTGCGCGCCGATGAAAACTGTCATGATTTCGTGGGCAAGGAGCATACCTGCCCGCGTCAATCGAAGGGCGCGATCATAGATCAGGAACCCCTCGTCTACGAACGGTTGTAGTTCCGCGCCGTACCGGCCCCACACGTCCACGCCATACCGGGCCCGAATCAGGTCGAGATCGACGCCCGCCGTCAAGCGCAACCCCGTAAAAAGCGCCTCTTCGAGCCGTTCCTCGTCCGACATCTCACGCCGTTCGACGCTGAGCTGTCCCCCCGAACGAGCTGCACCAATGTACTCCGTGGTGGACGAAATGTTCTTCCACCGCACCCCGGCGCGCGTGGAGTGCGCCCCGCACCCAAAACCCCGCCACTCACCGTCCTGCCAGTATTTCAGGTTATGGCGTGACTCGCGGTTCGGTCGGGCCACGTTCGAAATCTCGTACTGGGTGTAGCCCGCCGCGTCGAGACGCGCCATCGCGTGCAGGTACATGTCCGCCGCATCGTCGTCCGGCGCCAGCGACCAGCGGCCGCGCGCCATCTCCTCGCGGAGCGGCGCGTTCGGATACAGCTCGAGCAGGTAGAGCGACGCGTGGTCGGGCTCGAGGGCGATCAACGCGTCCACCGACTCGAGCCACTGCGCGACCGTCTGCTGCGGGAGCCACATCATCAAATCGAGCGAGAGATTGTCGAACCCCGCCGCCCGCGCCATCGCCACCGCCTCCCGTGCCCTCGACGCCGAGTGCAATCGGCTGAGCCGATGCAATTCGTCGTCGCGAAACGACTGGACGCCGTAGCTCAGTCGATTGACACCGGCGGCATGGAAAAGTTCCAGCCGCTCCGGCGTGACGGTTTCGGGATTCGCCTCCATCGTGATTTCGGCGTCCGCGGCCAGCGCGAACGACTCACGGCACGCGGCGATGAGGCTGCCGATCTCCGACGGCTCGAGGAGCGAGGGCGTGCCGCCCCCGAAGAAAATGGTGTCGGCCGGCGTCGATGACTCGGCCGCATCGCGGATCTCGCTGAGCAGGGCGGAGACGTACTGTTCCTTCAGGCCCGCGTCAAACAGCCCGCGGTTGAAGTTGCAGTAGTTGCAGATGGCGGCGCAGAAGGGGATGTGAAGGTAAAGGCCGAGAGCCATTTCTGAACTACTGAGAGCCGGCTCTCCCGCCACTCCACTTGAGGTCGCCCTTGCCGTCCTTCTCGCCAAGCTGCGCCCGCGCCTGGCCGGCGCTACGGCTCGGGAGGGTTGGCTTGCGGGCGGCCTTGCTGCGCAGTTTCGACATGGTGATGAGGTCGTCCACTCCACCGTTGGGCGGCAGCTCGCGATAGTCGGCGCCGTCGAGGTAGACGAATTCACACATCTCGTGAAGCCGGGAGCGCATCCGGAAGCCGATCCGGAACAGCAGCGAGTCGGGATCGGTGCTGTCGGGATTGTCGTCGTAGTTCGACGTGAAGACGGTGGTCCGCTTCTGGCTGTAGCGCGAGTTGACGATCAGGTTCAACGTCTCCTCGACCCACTCCGACGTCTTCTCCGCGCCGAGATCGTCGAGCACCAGCAGGTCGGCGTCGATGACGGGCCGGAGCACGTCCATCTCCTGCGTCCGGTTGATCGGGTCGTAGGTGCTGCGGATGACGCGCAACAGATCGCGCGTGTCGTAGAACAACCCG
>JADMIO010897403.1_pt1 | contig 15064 bp, 20 predicted proteins | sample 8958161 | NCBI WGS metagenome assembly JADMIO01 (sample SAMN16585339, study PRJNA669376) | soil metagenome | isolation source: Crop rotation soil | place: USA: Cullars Rotation, Alabama | collected 2011 | reverse complement strand
ACCGCCGCGCTCGCCAATGACAGCACCGCCACCACCGGCGCCGGCGGGCTGGTGCTGCGCCAGACCGCCGACATCGACATGGTCTCTGAGGACCTCTACGTCTCGGTCGAGCAGGTCCGCGTCCATTACGTCTTCCGCAACCGCGCGCCGCGCGACGTCAACGTCACCGTCGCCTTCCCGATGCCCGACCGCGACCTTTCGGCGATGCGCGAAAGCGACGTCGGTTACCCTTCCGATTTCCATACCAGCGTCGCCGGGAGGCCCGTAACGGCGACGCTCGAGCGGCACGTGGTGGCCAACGGCCGCGACCAGACCGCCTTGCTGCAGAGCCTGCATATCCCGCTCGCGCCCGACGCCAACGGCACTGCCCGCATCGTAACGGCGCTGACCGGGCTGCCGGCGGCCAGGCTCGCGGAGCTGCGCCGGCTCGGCCTGGTCGACGCCGATGAATATGACGTCGGCCACGGCATGGAGCGCCACTGGGTGCCGATGTGGACCCTGCGCGACACCTGGTATTGGCAGCAGAATTTCCCGGCCGGCCGCGATCTCGTCGTCGACCATCGCTACCGGCCGGGCGCAGGCTCCAGCGCCGGCACGCCGCTCGCCTTCCGCGACTATCGCAACTCCGCCGACGGCCGCGCCGAGGCGGCGCTTTACTGCGCCGACGCCGATTTCATCGCCAGCCTCGACCGGCTCTCGCGCGCCGGCGGCGAGGGGACTGAGCTGCCCGATTACCGCGTCGACTATATATTGACGACCGGCGGCAACTGGCGCTCGCCGATCGGCGATTTCCGGCTCGTCGTCGACAAGGGCAATCCGCGCAACCTGGTCAGCTTCTGCGAGACCGGGGTGCGGCGGATCAGCCCGACCCAGTTCGAGGTGCGCCACCGCAACTGGCGGCCGGACCGCGATCTCCACGTGCTGATCGTCCAACCGGACCAATGACGCGGCGGGCTCCGCTCGCCGCTCCTCGCGCGACTGCCCTCTGGCCAGGCGCGCGACGTCTGCTACATATCTCATTGTCGTCAAAGGGGAGTTTGCGATGGCCAGCATGATCGACCAGCCTATCGGCGGCAGCGCCGCCCGGACCGGCGATGAGCGTTTCTTCCTCGTCGCCGCCTTCGCCATGACCCTCGTCATCGTCGCCGGCTTCTCGACCCAATTGGCGATGGGCAGGTCCACCTTCTACTCGCCGCCGCTCGTCCATGCCCATGCGATCATCTTCATGGGCTGGGTGACGATCTATCTGCTGCAGAACATCTTCGTCGGGACCGGCCGGCTGACGCTCCATCGCCGCCTCGGCTGGCTCGCCGCCGGCTGGATGGTGCCGATGGTCGTGCTCGGCTTCGCGGTGACGCTTGCGATGGTGCGGCGCGGTCAGGTCCCCTTCTTCTTCCAGCCGCTCCAATTCCTGGTCTTCGATCCGCTCTCGGTGCTCGCCTTCGCCGCGCTCACCGGCTCGGCCATCCTGCTGCGCAACCGCACCGAGTGGCACCGCCGGCTCCATCTCTGCGGCATGGCGATGCTGATGGGCCCCGGCTTCGGCCGGCTGCTGCCAATGCCTTTGCTCCAGCCCTGGGCCTGGGAAACCGCCTTCGCCGCGGGACTCGTCTTTCCGATCGCCGGCATCATCGCCGATTTGCGGCGCAGCGGCCGCGTCCACCCGGCCTGGAAATGGGGCCTTGGCGGGATGGTCGCTGCCTTCCTGCTGACCGAGGGCATCACCTATTCGCCGGTCGGCCAGGCCATCTACCGCGGCGTGACCGCCGGGTCGCCGGGCGCCGCCGTGCCGGCGCTGGAATTCGCTCCGCCGCCGGCGGGCCCATTGATGACGGGTCGCAGCTGACGACGCCGCTCCGCCACTGCGCCGGGTTATGCTCGACCTCTCCTGCCACTGCGGGCAAATCCGCCTCAGGCTCACAAAGCGGCCCGATTTCATTCACGCCTGCAACTGCAGCCTCTGCAGCAAGGCCGGTGCGCGATGGGGCTATTTCCATCCCTCGGAGGTATCGGTCGACGGCCACTCGCAAGGCTATTGCCGGAGCGACAAGGCCGACCCCAATGCGCAGCTTCGCTTCTGTCCGAGCTGCGGCACGACGACCCATTTCGTGCTGACCGAAAGCGCCATCGCGAAATATGGGAACCGGCTGATGGGGGTGAACATGTGGCTCGCCGATGCAGGCGACCTCGCCGGAACCGAGCTGCGTTATCCAGATGGGCGAGCCTGGTCCGGCGAAGGCGAGTTCGGCTATTTGAGGGAGGCCGAAATCCTGGGCTGAGCCGCAGCCCGAGCGCGAGTCGAAGGCGCAGGCGATAGTGCAGGAGCGGAGGCCCAAGGCAGGCGCGCTTCCGTCCGCTCGACGATCATCTCGGCGACCGCGCGGTGCAGCGGCCGGGAAAAGTCGAGGCCGAAGACCCCGCCCTCGCACCAGGCGACGCGGGCGCTCCAGCTCTCGAGCGTGGGCAGGGTGATCCAGCAACGGTCGCCGACCGTCTGCGGCTCGCCGCTTTTGACTGCGCAGCCGTGCGTGGAGAGATTGGCGATTTCGACCTCGAAGGGCTTGCGCTGGCTCAGCCTGAACGCGGCCGCTTCTCTATAGGGGAGACGCCGAACCGAACGGCGGTCTCCTGCCCAGCTCGGGTTGCGCCATGGATCCGGAGTCCGATCGTCGCTTTGACGACAGCTGACCGTAGGATCGCGCAATGTCCGCATCTTGCCCCCTCGCGCCGCTCATGGCCGCGCCTCGACCCGCAAAACGCATTTCGGTCCTCCTGTCCATGGCGCCGTGGAGCGCGCCCGATTCCGGGACAGATTGCGCGGCAGCAATTACCGCGGGCCGAAGGCCTCAATGTCGGCGGCGCCTGACCCCGACCACAGAAAACGGGCGGAACGCTCGTCCGCCCGCGCCGTTGCGTCCCCGAGAATTGGGGAATTTCGGGCGTGAAACCATTTGAAGCAGTGACTCGGCTCGGCTTTGCCGCTCGTGGGCTGATGTATGGCGCGATCGGCTGGCTCGCGCTCCGCTCGGGGCGGACCGAGGATGCCGGCGGCGTCCTCACCTATCTCGCGACTGGGGCGGGCGCCGTCGTCGTCGCGGTGATGGCGGCCGGCTTCTTCAGCTACGCGGCTTGGCGCCTGCTCGAGGCCTGGCTGGATTGCGAGGGCCATGGCCGCGACGCCAAGGGGATCGGCGTCCGCCTCGCCTTCGCCGGCTCCGGCCTCATCCATCTCGGCTTCGGCACGGTCGCGATCCTCGCCGCCCTGCATGCGCGGCGCGCGGGCGGCGGCGGCCATGCCCAGGAGACCGGCACGGCGATGGCGCTCTCGATGCCGGGCGGCGATCTGCTCGTCTATCTGGGCGCGGCGATCCTCGCCGCCGTCGCCATCCACCAGTTCCGCAAGGCGTGGACGCTGAAGTTCATGCGCCATCTCGATTGTTCGCAGACGGCGCACCGGTGGGTCTGCTGGCTAGGTCGGTCCGGCTATGCGGCGCGCGGCGCGGTCTTCCTGACCATGGGTTGGCTGCTCCTCCGCGCCGCCCAGGATCGCAGCCCCGGCGAGGCCGGCGGGATCGACGATGCCCTCGGCGCGCTGCCGCGCACCGTCCAGCTCGCCGTCGCCGCCGGAGTCCTGCTCTTCGGTCTGTTCAGCCTGACCGAGGCTCGCTACCGCCGGATGCCGGCGGCGCGGCGGTGAGGAGGGCGGCTCCGCGACTTTGCCACGGGCGGCAACTGACTCCGGTCACCAAATGAACCCCTCCGCGGCCTGAGTTCGAGGCAGCGACGTCAGGATTTCGCGTAACGCTTCTTCCAGCCGGTTGACACTGCCGTGATTGCAGACCCTTTCACCTTGGCTAGTGAACGCGCCGGATTGATCGTGCGGGCCAACATACGTGATCGACACCTCCTCTCCGACATCGAAAACATAGTGACAGCCCTCCGGAAGGACGAAAGGGGCGCCTAGCCCCAAAGCTTCTGGCCTGAATAGAGCTAATTTTCCCCGGATATCGGCAAAGGCTGCCGGCGAAAGGCGCACTCGATCGATTCGCTCAAAACCGGAGGTGGAGGTGCGCTCCACCAAAGGCCCGTCGGCTGGTGGCATCCGATAACGAGCCACCGTCAAGAGGCGGTTTGGGCTGAGATCGAACCACAAGTCGCGCCTGACAGTCGGCGACCAATGCGTGAGGAGGACCATTATTTCCTCCGATGGTCCGATCTGCGCCGGACCCAGGCCCCCGTCACCGACAAGGCGCCGAAGCATCTTTTGCTCGTCCGGCACCGAACTCGCCAGCGCTACCGATGCGCACAGCAAGACAATCCAGGTCATTCGTGCGGCGGTCGTCACGGATCGCATGGGCGTATCATGCTTCATGATACAATGTATCGTGTATGTGCCGGAGTCTGCAAGGGTAATTGGCAAGCGATAGATGTATGACAGTCTCAGCTTTGCCCCGCAGGCGCCGCTCTTGTAGGGACCCCTTATGGCCCCCGACCTCGCCCATATCGAAAGCTGGATCTTCGATCTCGACAACAGCCTCTATCCGCACAGCTGCAATCTGTTCGAGCTGATCGACCAGCGGATGGGCGCCTATATCCAGCACCTGCTCGGCGTCGACGCGGCCGAGGCGAGGCGGGTGCAGAAGGGCTTCTTCCACGCCCATGGCACCACGCTCGCCGGGCTGATGGCCAATCACGGCGTCGATCCGCACGATTTCCTCGATTTCGTCCACGACATCGATCTCGCCCGCGTCACTGCCGATCCCGCCCTGGTCGCGGCGATGGACGCTCTGCCGGGCCGCAAGTTCGTCTTCACCAATGCCAGCGAGGATTATGCGCGGCGCGTGCTCGACCGGCTCGGCCTCGCCAACCCCTTCGACGGGATGCACGACATCCATGCCATGGATTATGTGCCCAAGCCCGACCCCTCCGGCTATAAGGCGATCTGCGAGGCCTACGACATCGATCCGGCCCGCGCCTTGTTCGCCGACGACATGATTCGCAACCTCGCCCCGGCCAAGGCGATCGGCATGACCACCTTGTGGATCGACAATGGCTCGGAGCAGGGGCCGGACCTCGCCGAGGCCGATTGCGTGGATCACAGGGCGGACGACATTGCCGGCTGGCTGGCCGGCGTGCTCGGGGAGGAAGTGGCATGAGCGCGGAGCTCGAACGGGTGATCGACGCGGCCTGGGAGGGGCGCGACCGGATCGGCACCGGGACGGGCGGCGAGGTGCGCACCGCCGTCGACCGCGCCCTCGCTCTGCTCGATTCCGGGGCGGCGCGGGTGGCGCAGAAGGGGCCGGGCGGCTGGACGGTGAACCAGTGGCTCAAGAAGGCGGTCCTGCTCTCCTTCCGTCTCAACCCGATGGCCCCGATCGCCGGAGGCCCGGGCGGCGCCTATTGGTTCGACAAGGTGCCGTCCAAATTCCTCGGCTGGAACGAGGCCGCGTTCGGCGCCGCCGGCTTCCGCGCCGTGCCCGGGGCGATCGTCCGCCATGGCGCCTATATCGGCAAGGGCGCGGTGCTGATGCCGAGCTTCGTCAATATCGGCGCTTATGTCGGCGAGGGGACGATGATCGATACCTGGGCGACGGTCGGCAGCTGCGCCCAGATCGGCGCGAACGTCCATATCTCCGGCGGCACCGGCATCGGCGGCGTGCTCGAGCCGCTCCAGGCCGGGCCGGTGATCGTCGAGGACGATTGCTTCATCGGCGCCCGCTCCGAGGTCGCCGAAGGCGTGGTCGTCGAGCAGGGCGCGGTGATCTCGATGGGCGTCTTCATCGGCGCCTCGACTAGAATCGTCGACCGCGCCACCGGCGAGGTGAGCTACGGCCGGGTGCCGGCTTATTCGGTGGTGGTTCCCGGCACCTTGCCCGGCAAGGATGGCGGACCGAGCCTTGCCTGCGCGGTCATCGTGAAGCGGGTGGATGCGCAGACGCGGTCGAAGACCGGGATCAACGAATTGCTGCGGGATTGATGCGGCTAGCGGCGGGCCTGCTCGCGACCGCGCTTACCGTGGGAACCGGGCTGCTCGTGCGCGAGCCGGTGCCGCTCACCAAGCCGAGCGTTCGCGCGATGCCGGCGCAAGTCCTTACCCGTCGCCTGTTCGGCGATCTCGGCCGGATCATGCTGCCGAATTTCTGGCGCGGCCGGCCTGGCGTCCCACCGAGCCAGCCTCTCAGGAGGCTCGAATTCATGACTGTTCCGCGTGCGGTGGACTGGGAAGCGGGGCTGTGCCAATCCTCGTGGGTGACGGTCGAGTTCGAGCCGGCCGGTCCCCCGCGCGGTGCCCTCACCGTGGTGCGCCCGTCGCGAGTGAACAGTAGCACCGGCTATTTCGCCGCCGAACTGCGGCAGGCGCGCGATGCGGCCCAACTCGATGATACGGGGCAGGTGGGTCTCGACAGGCTCTGCCGACGGATCGACCCGCGCGAAAGGAACCTGTTCTCGGCCCGCGATCCGCAATTGGGTAGGCAGGGCCTGCGTCTCATCTACGATCTCGTCGAGGCGGCGCGCGCCAATCGACTAAGAGCCTCGCTCGATTGCACCCATATGATGCCGGCCAGCGATCCGCCACTGACGGCGGAGGGTTGCGTGCAGACGATCGCCCGTTTCGATCCGGATCGCCTGGCCGGGGTCGAAGATTGCGGAGCCGAGCCGGCTTATCCGCCAAACTGTTACTTGCTCTCCATCCAAACGGTCGAGGTACGCGTTCGGCTGGGGGCGGGACGCGCGATCGAGCAGGTTAGTCTGGAGCAGATGATCGTGACCGGCGACACGATCAGGGACTGACCCCGGGCCCTGAGGATCAAAGCCGGGTGCTCCCTCACCCGCCCGACGGCAGATAGTGAAACTCGACCAGATAGACGTTCGTGCCGCTGCCGTGCTTGGCGACCTTGAGCAGATCGACGACGCCGAGAAAGCCCGAGCGCCGGGCCAGCTCGCCGGTGATGTCCTCGAGCGCGATCTGCCGGATCGATTCGACGAGGATGTGTCCTTCCTCCATCGGATAGATGCCGCCGACCTTCACGTGCGGTCTCTGCCAGATGCGGACCGAACAGGTGATCCGGCCCTCGCGCACGCCTTGGCGCAGGCGCTTGGTGAAGATCATGGCGTCGGGCTCCGCATGTCGGCGCTCTAGCAGAGGTCGGCCGCAGGCACGACCGGATGAGATTGAGCGCAACTTTCGGGACGGCAGGCTTTCTCCTTGGTCCTAACAGGCAGGCCGCTCACTATTTTCCCTCCCCCCTTGTGGGGGGAGGGTGGGGTGGGGGGTGCGCGACGCAGTCGCGCGCGGGCCTGTGGCCCGCACCCCCCTCTCCGGCTCTCCCCCACAAGGGGGGAGAGGGATTTAGGAGCGAGTCCCGGCCTTCGCCGGGATGACGCGAATGGGAGGGCGTCCATGACCATGAACCGCGCTATGAGCCCGTCCGATTGGGCGACCCTGCTCCTCCTCTCCGTGATCTGGGGCGGGTCCTTCTTCTTCATCGAGGTCGCGCTCGGCAGCGTGACGCCGCTGACCCTCGTCCTCGCCCGCGTCGGCATCGCCGCGGCGGTGCTCTGGGCCGTGCTGCTTGCGCGCGGCGCGCGGCCGGCGCTGCCGCCCAGGGCGGCGCGCGCCTTCCTCGTCCTCGCTTTGCTCAACAACGTCGTCCCCTTCGCCATGTTCGCATTCGCGCAGCAGGCGATCAGCAGCGGGCTTGCCTCGATCCTCAACGCGACCACGCCGATCTGGGGCGTGATCGTCGCCTATGTCTGGACCGCCGACGAGAAAGCGAGCCCGGGCAAGGTGGCCGGCGTGCTGCTCGGCTTCGGCGGCGTCGCGGTGATGATCGGCACGGATTTCCTGGGCCAGATCGGGACCGGTGTTCTCGCTCAGCTCGCCTGCCTGGTCGCGACCTTCTGCTACGCGCTCGCCGGCGTCTATGCGCGGCGGTTCCGCGCGATGCATGTGCCGCCGGTCGCGGTCGCCACCGGCCAGCTCAGCGCCTCGACCCTGGTCATGCTGCCGATCGTCCTCTTGTTCGAGCCGCCCTGGCTCGCGGCGGCGCCCGCGCCGCAGGCCTGGCTGGCGCTTGCCGCGCTCGGCATCCTTTGCACCAGCCTCGGCTATATCCTCTATTTCCGCCTGATCGCCTCGGCCGGCGCGACCAACGGCCTGCTCGTCACCTTCCTGATCCCGATCACCGCGATCCTGCTCGGCGCCCTGATCCTCGGCGAGCAGCTGGAGCCGCGCCATTTCGCCGGCATGGCGCTCATCGGTGCAGGCCTGGCCGCGATCGACGGCAGGCTGCTGCGGCTCGATCTCTCCTGGTTCACCTACGCGAACCGGATGGGCTGAGGACGAAGCCGCGCGCCCTCAGCCGGCGTCGGCCTCGAGCAGCAGCCGCGCCGCGCGCTGGTCCTGCCAGTCGGACATGCCGGTCATCCGCCAGACCTCCTGGCCCTGGCTGTTGTAGAGGATCGTCGTCGGCAAGGTGTCGACGTGAAGCGCGGCCATGATCTGCATGCGGCCGTCGAGGAAGGGCTCGAGCCGGCTGAAGTGATGCGCTGCGAAGAAGTCGGCGACCTTCCGGCGCCCGTCGGGATCGTCCTGGCTGATCGCGACGATCTTGAGCCCGTCCGCCTCGCGCGCGGCGAGCGCGTCGAGCGAGGGCATCTCGACAACGCAGGGCCCGCACCAGGTCGCCCAGAGGTTGACCAGCAAGGGCCGGCCGCGGAAGGCCGAGAGCCGCACCGGCTGGCCCTGGCCGTCCTCGAAGGCCATGTCGGGCGCGGGCGCGCCCTGGTGCGAGCGGTCGAGCCGGCCGGTGGGATAGGCCTCTCCGCCCGCCGCCGCGCCATTGACTGTCGCATTGGCGGCGGCCGGCGCTTCGCCTTGCGGGGCCGGGGCCTTTTGCCTATCGCATCCGGCAAGCGTGAAGCCCAAGGCGAGGGCGGGGAGACAGGCGATCACAAGCCGCAAGGACCAGCACTCCAACGCCATGTGGGGCGGGCGGTTCGCCGAGGGCCCCTCGGCGCTCATGCGCGAGATAAATGCCTCGATCGCCTTCGACAAGCGCCTCTGGCGGCAGGACATCGAAGCGAGCCGCGTTCATGTCGCGATGCTCGGCGCGCGCGGCATCGTCGCCCAGGAGGATGCCGACGCGATCGAGGAGGGGCTCGACCGGATCGAGGATCAATTCGAGGCCGGCGGCATCGTCGAGGACGAGGCGCTCGAGGACATTCACATGCATGTCGAGCATCTGCTCTCCGAGGCGATCGGGCCGGCGGCGGGGCGGCTGCACACGGCGCGTTCGCGCAACGACCAGGTCGCGACCGATTTCAAGCTCTGGGTCCGCGACGCGATCGACGCGGCCGACGAGGGGCTCGCCGCGCTCCAACAGGCCTTGGTGCTGCGCGCCGAGGAGCATGCCGCGACCGTGATGCTCGGCCTCACCCACCTTCAATCCGCCCAGCCGGTCACGCTCGGCCATCATCTGATGGCTTATTACGAGATGCTGCGGCGGGACCGCTCGCGCTTCGCCGATGCGCGGACGCGGCTCAACGAATGCCCGCTCGGCGCCGTGGCTCTGGCCGGGACGAGCTTCCCGATCGACCGCGAGGCGACCGCGCTTGCGCTCGGCTTCGACCGGCCGACCGCCAATTCGCTCGATTCCGTCTCGGACCGCGATTTCGCGCTCGATTATCTGATGGCCGCGACCCAGTGCGCGCTCCACCTCTCCCGCCTCGCCGAAGAGCTCGTGCTCTGGGCGAGCCAGGCCTTCTCCTATGTCGCCCTTTCCGATGCCTTCTCGACCGGCTCCTCGATCATGCCGCAGAAGCGCAATCCCGACGCGGCCGAACTGGTCCGCGGCCATAGCGGCCGGATCGCCGGCGCGATGGTCGCTCTCGTGATGGTGATGAAGGGCCTGCCGCTCGCTTATTCGAAGGACATGCAGGACGACAAGGAGCCGGTGTTCGAGGCGCACGACCTGCTCTCCGTCTCGCTCGCGGCGATGGCGGGCATGATCGAGAGCACGAATTTCGATGCCGAGCGGATGCGCGCCGCGACCGAGGCCGGCCACGCCACCGCCACCGATTTCGCCGACTGGCTGGTCCGCGAGGCCGACATCCCGTTCCGCGAGGCGCACCATATTACCGGCCGTGCGGTCCGAATGGCCGACGAGGCCAAAGTGCCGCTCTGGGCCTTGCCTTATGACGCACTGCGCAGCCTCGACGAGCGGATCAAGCCCGGCATTTTCGATGTGCTTTCGCCCGACGCCTCGGTAAAGAGCCGCACCTCTTATGGCGGCACAGCGCCGGCTTCGGTGCGCAAGCGGATCGAGGCGGCGAAGAAGGCGTTGGGGATGAAGGAATGAAGCGCGCGCTCCCGATTCTCGCCCTGGCCCTCGCTTTGGCCGGCTGCGGCCTGCGCCAGTCGCTGGCCCCAGCCGAGGGCCAGCATATGCCGCCCGCCCCCGCAATGGCGAGCCGGGCGATGACCACCGACGAATTGATGGCGCCGCCGGCGATCGCCCGCCCTGGCCGGCTCGACGAATTGCTTCAGCGCTCCGAGGAGCGCCACGACGACCGCTTCGATCTGCCGCCCGGCGACATTCCGGCGGGAGGCGCAACCGTCCCCGCGCACGGCGGTCCCAATGTGGACAATGGCAACATGTCGGCCGATTCGAACGCCAGCACACCGCAATGAAGCCTGTCCGCAAGGCCGTCTTCCCGGTCGCCGGGCTCGGCACCCGCTTCCTTCCCGCCACCAAGGCGATTCCGAAAGAGATGCTGACCGTGCTCGACCGGCCGCTGATCCAATATGCGGTCGAGGAGGCGCGCGAGGCCGGGATCGAGCAGATGATCTTCGTCACCGGCCGCGGCAAGGGCGCGCTCGAGGACCATTTCGACATCAGCTATGAGCTCGAAGCGACCATGAACGCGCGCGGCAAGTCGCTCGATGCGCTCGCCGGCACCCGCTTTCCGCCCGGCGCGATCGTCTCGGTCCGCCAGCAGGAGCCGCTCGGCCTCGGCCACGCGATCTGGTGCGCCCGCGACATCGTCGGCGACGAGCCGTTCGCGGTGTTGCTCCCCGATGAATTGATGCTCGGGAAGCCCGGCTGCCTGGCGCAGCTGGTGGAGGCCTATGGAAAGGTCGGCGGCAATGTGGTCGCAGTGCTCGAAGTGCCGGAGAGCGAGACGCACCGCTACGGCATTGTCGTCCCCGGCGCGCGTGACGGCCCCCTGGTCGCGATCGAGGGCCTGGTCGAAAAGCCGCCGCAGGGCAGCGCCCCCTCGAACCTGATGCTGCCCGGCCGCTACATCCTCCAGCCCGAGGTGATGCGCGCCCTCGACGCCCATGAGAAGGGCGCCGGCGGCGAGATCCAGCTGACCGACGCGATGGCGCGGCTGATCGGCAGTCAGCCCTTCCACGGCCTCGCCTTCGAGGGCGAACGCCACGATTGCGGCGACAAGACCGGCTTCGTGATCGCCAACCTGGCGCTTGGGCTTGCCGACGAGGCCGTGGCGCCGGCGATCCGCGCCTTTCTCCAAGGAATGATCCCGGGCTAAGCGTCAATAATGATAGCGGCACTGCGCCACTTCGAGCGCCTGCGCATCGCCTTTCCCGGTCACCCGATAGACTAGCCTATGCTCCTGGCTCATCCGCCGCGACCACCAGCCGCTCAGATTGCCGCCCAGCGGCTCCGGCTTACCGATCCCCCGAAACGGATCGCGCATGCATTCCTTGAGCAGCGCATTGAGTCTGACGAGAGTTTTGGGCTCTTCGGCCTGCCAGTGAAGATAATCTTCCCACGCCGTCGGCCAGAAAACGAGCTTCACGGCTCGATCAGCTCATGCTCCTCGCCCTTGCCGGCATCCAATCCTCGGATCGCATCGAGCAGCCGCGCGGCATTCTTCGGCGAACGCAGAAGATAGAGTGTTTCCTCGATCGACTCCCACTCGCTCTGCGAGATCATCACGACGCCCTCACCCTTTTGCCGCGTAATCGCGATCGGCGCCTTGTCCGCGACGACACGGTCAAGCACGGATTTCAGGTTGGCACGGGTCTCGGATACGCTCAGGCTCTGCATAGGAGGCCATGTACCATTATTCGTACAAAAAGCAACGGGCGGCCCGAAAATGGGACGGCCGGGCCTTCCTTGCTTTTGAGATACGGCGGTGGAGAGGATGTCTGGCCAAGATTGCCTGAGCACGGCACCACAGGAAGGGGTGCCAGCGGGACTAGCGATATCGACTCGACTCTAGGGACAAGGGGAACATAATAAGAACATTAGTCCCGAGTCGGAGATTAGATATGCATCAGATGATTCTGCGGCGGCCCCTCTATGCCATGGCCAAGCCTCCGCGCGACGTACAGACGCAAATAATGGCGCTTTCCCGGACCTCGTCCGCCAGATCTCCGGCTCTGCTGCACATGACCTTATTGGCGTTCGTGGACCTGGCGGATGTTCCCTCCGCATATGTCCCGGCCTTGCTGAGCGCTTTGACCGGCTTCAAAGCCGACGCCTTCGAGCTGGTATTCGACACCATCATCGAGCGAAGGGCGGTGACGTTACAGGCGAGTAACCGCTCGCCAGCGGCGCGCGCGTTCCAACGAAATCTCGTCGATTTCCTGCGGAAGGCCGACTTCCCCTATTTCGGCGACGCGCCTCTTCCTCATCTCACGATCAGCTACCGCCCAGATGGGCAAGGCGATCAGCGGATCGATCCAATCACCTGGCGCGTCGAGGAGATCCTGTTCATCGAAAGCATCCATGGAAAGGCCCGGCACGAGCCGCGCGGGCGCCTTCTTCTTCGAAAACCCATGCTCTGAGCAGTATCTCTCGCCGCGCTCCCTAAGCCTCCAGCTCGACGTCCCAATAGAGATAGTCCCGCCAGCTTTCATGCAGGTAGTTGGGCGGGAAGCTCCTTCCGTGCTCCTGGAGCTGCCAGCTGGTCGGGCGGAAGGGGCGGCGGCGGATCTGCATGTGCGCCTGGGCCGGGGTGCGGCCGCCTTTCTTGAGGTTGCAGGGCGCGCAGGCGGTCGCGACATTGTCCCAGGTCGTGCGCCCGCCCTGGGCGCGCGGAAGAACGTGGTCGAAGGTCAGCTCCCTCGGATCGCCGCAATATTGGCAGGAGAAACGGTCGCGGAGGAACAGGTTGAATCGGGTGAAGGCCGGATATTCGCTCGGCCGCACATATTGGCGCAATGCGATCACGCTCGGCAGCCGCATCGCCCGGCTCGGGCTGTGCACCTCGCGCTCATAAGCGGCGACGATGTCCACCCGTTCCAAAAAGACCGCCTTGACGGCGGTCTGCCAGGGCCACAGGCTCAACGGATAGTAACTGAGCGGCGTGTAATCCGCGTTGAGCACGAGGGCGGGACAGCCTTCGGGGTGCCGGAGAAGATCGGGATGGTACAAGGCCGAACGCGCTCCCGTTTTTCGGAAAAGCCCGCCGAAAAACGTCGCCCACGAAGCCTGTCGCACTCAGAACGCGGGAGACTGGGCCTTTCGCCGTCCTCTCCTGGTCCGCCACGCTCTCGCCTGTTTGCGTGACGGGCTCATGACACCATAGTCAACGAGTCCCGGTCAAGGATTTATGCAGCCCGTCACCCGTTTCGCGCCAAGTCCGACCGGACCATTGCATCTCGGCCACGCTTATTCGGCGCTTCGGGCCCACGATTATGCGCGCGAGCGGGACGGGAGCTTCCTCGTCCGGATCGAGGATATCGATCCCGGCCGGTCGCGGCCGGAACATGTCGACGGCATCATCGAGGATCTGCTCTGGCTCGGCCTCGAGTGGGACGGCGAGCTTGTCTACCAGTCCGAGCGGCTGCCGCTGTATGCCGAGGCGCTCGAGCGGCTGAAGCAGAGGGACCTTGTCTATCCCTGCTTCTGCACCCGCGCCGACATCGCCGCCAGCGCCGCGGCGCCGCAAGGCCCCGACGGCCCCATCTATCCGGGCACCTGCCGCCATCTTGCCGAGCGGGACCTCACCCGGCTCCATGCCTGGCGGCTCGACATGGCGAAGGCGATGGCGCTGCACCCCACGCTGAGCTGGCGCGACGACAGCGGCGAGATCGAAGCGACGCCGCAGAACTTCGGCGACGTCGTCCTCGCCCGCAAGGACGCGCCCGCTTCCTATCATCTCGCGGTGACCGTCGACGATGCGGCGCAGGGCATCACCCATGTCGTGCGCGGCCGCGACCTCTTCGCCTCGACCCATGTCCACCGACTGCTTCAGGCCGTGCTCGGCCTGCCGACGCCCGTCTATCATCATCATCCGCTGCTGGCCGACGCCGGCGGCGAGCGCCTCGCCAAGCGCCGCAACGCGCCGAGCCTCGCGGCTTTGCGCGCGGAGGGCGTGGACCCCGCCGCCCTCGTCGCAGCGCTCCGCAAAGGCGAAATGCCGGCTGGCTATTCGCTCGCCGAAGCGTAAGAGGCGCGCGATGAGATGGATCCTGCTCGTCTTGCTCGTCCTCGCCGCGGGCGCCACCCTGTTCATCCTGATCAAGGGCGTGGTCGGCATGGCCCAGCAGAAGGACATTACCGGCCAGCGCTCGCAGCAGCTGATGCAGAAGCGCATCCTCTTCCAGGCACTCGCGATCGTCATCGCGATCCTCCTGCTGCTGATCATGCGCAGCGGCGGCTGAGGGCGGCCCTGGTCCGGCTCAACAAGATCTACACCCGCACCGGCGACGCCGGCGAGACCGGGCTCGTCGACGGCTCCCGCGTCTCCAAGGCCGATCCGCGCCTGGCCGCGATCGGCGACGTCGACGAGGCCAATTCGGCGATCGGGGGCGCTCTGCTCGCGGTCGCCGACGAGGGTGCGCGTGCGATGCTCGGCCGCATCCAGAACGAGCTGTTCGATCTCGGCGCCGATCTCGCAACGCCCGAAGGGATCGAAGGAGCGCTCCGCGTCGTGCCCGCCCAGACCGAGCGGCTCGAGCGCGAGATCGACCGGATGAACGAGGAGCTCGAGCCCCTGAAGAGCTTCATCCTGCCCGGCGGCAATGGCGGCGCGGCCGCCTTGCACCTGGCGCGCGCGGTCGTGCGGCGGGCCGAGCGTTCGGCGG
>JADMIO010007412.1_pt1 | contig 15064 bp, 22 predicted proteins | sample 8958161 | NCBI WGS metagenome assembly JADMIO01 (sample SAMN16585339, study PRJNA669376) | soil metagenome | isolation source: Crop rotation soil | place: USA: Cullars Rotation, Alabama | collected 2011 | reverse complement strand
CGGGCTGTCATAGTGAATGCCACGCTTAAAGATCGTGCCCATCTTGTTTCTGACCGTCTTCGGCTCCCAGCCTAATCGCTGGGCGAGCTGCTCGACGGTAAGATATTCCTCATTCATCACGTCCACTCAACAGTGCTGTCGGTTCACTTCCTCCGGAGATTCCTGTATTTTCTGCGCGTGCGGAGTGAAATCGAGCTGTGGTCTGCTGTTCTCCTGCGCGGAATCTGTGATTATTTTCTTTTCGATGTGAAGGACCTACGCGCACCGCGGCTACAGCGCGACGCTCGGGAGTGGATCTTCGATGATCGACAGTATCCGGGCTTCTTCCGCTTCTGCGCTGATATCTGTGGCCTCGATCCCCGCGCGGTGCGCTCTCAGCTTCAGAAACTCAACCGCGATCAATTCCGCCATCAGTTACACCCTCTGATGTCACAGCCGGAGTCGGCCGCCGTTGCCGCCGAAGGCTGATCTTCTCGGCTGAGCCTCGACAAGATTTCGCAACCGCGGCCTTGCTCGATCGGCGCCAGGAGCCGCGCGGCGCGCTTCAAAACCCAGAATTGGAGTTTGCATTCCGCATTACAAAACCGGCGGCGGATGCCGCGCGATCGGCCGTCGTCTATCTTGGAGTTGCAAAGCGGGTTCGAGCAGGGTTCAAAAAGCATGTTTAATTAATCGCCAACGATAAAATCCCAGGCTTAAACACAGCGTCCGATGAGAACAGCCACTCCGGGCGCAGTGCGCGTTTAATCGAGTTTTTGCCGCCGCTCATTGAGCTTCTTTGCCTTTCACAATTTTGTAGAGCTGCTGCCGATCATTAAGCATGGATCGCTGAATTCCCGCTATTTCCCCTCGGAATCCCACGGCACACCGGTTGCGATGTATACAGGCCGAAGGAGAAACTCGGGCTTTGAAAACTGAAAAAACAGCGGCTCTGGGCGATGCGCTATCGAGAGTTCTGCCTGGGCTTGTCGTGTCAATGGCGTCGACCTTGGCCATTTTGTGTTTGTATCGTCTCATCGTGGGAATAGTCCTTGGGCTGCACTCCTGATTCATCGAGACCAGCGCTCCGCCGCATACCTCGCAAGCTGGCGGGATTGGCCAAAACCGGAAAAGTAAGAATCGCACCCTGAGTCGAATTTCTACCCCCGGCGCCCCGAGCCGCCACCCCTGGGCGATCCTGTCGAATTGAAATAATGCAGCACTGTCGTGCTGGCGTCGAACCCATCGGTGGATATTGGAAGCCTGACATTTAGAATTCTCCTTTGTCTTCCTACTAGTTATAGTGGCCGGCTAAATCTCCGACATACGGTTTTTATAGACCGTTATCCCAAACTCGCGTGCATGACCGCGAAATTGGAAAATTGAAGTTTTCCCGCACCCCCCCTATCTGAATATTGCGACCGCGTGAATATGGCTGCTGGAACGGTCTCTCTGGGAAAAGTTGCAGACTTTCATAGCCGCCTAGGTGCCTGATTTGATTGATGAATTTACCATCTGATCTTTGGCGGTTCGCGATTTGATCGCCGCTTGGGTTCCCGTTGCTTGAACCCGCGCCCCTCGCGGGCGAGAAGCCTGCCGGTCTTTGCACGCCTGAAGAGTCGCTCGCCAGGTTTCGCTTTCCGTCCGCAGCTCGATACGCACCTCACCGCTGCTCTCCATTCTTCGTATCGTTGCCGTAGATACCCAAGGCAACGCAGGTTGCGCCCACTACGATCGCGGCCAAGCCGGGACTGAATTGATAAATTCCCAAACCAACCAAGAGCAGACCGCACACCACCAACACGTCATCAAAGTCCATCACTCACCTTGTCTTTCTCGGCCACCGCGGGAGGGAGAGGCCCACTCGTCCTTCCCGCGGCTCAAAAAACCGAACCGGTGGATGGAGTGTCCGCCGGCGGCCGAGACCTGCTCATCCTTCGAAATCTTCATCCGTCAGCTCAAAAAAATTCTCGCGTAGTTCCGCGACATGAAATTGCGCAACACTCTGGTTATCGCTCCAGTTTCCCACCGGCCCGACGGCCATGGGGCGAAGACTGCCGCTTACGCCGAGATCGCGCATTCCATCATGAAAGGCTCGTCCCGCATCGTTGAGTTTGGCGACCTCGACCAGGGCCCGGGCGCGGCGCCGTAGCGTGTCGACATACGCCGCACGATTCGCCGCAGTAATCGCTTTGTTTCGCGCTCTGCTGAGCTTCTCGATCTCTGCCTCAACAGTGCTCAATTGCATTCGCAGATCGACCTCACTTTCATCAAGTTCGCGCTGCGATTTGTGGAAAGCGGCCTGTGATAGATCCCGGCCACTAGCGTCAAGCAATGCACGCGATTGATCGGTCTGCGCCGCCAGGAATCGCTCGCGCGCCTCCTCTTTGCGCCGACTGACTTCTCCGATCTGCCGAAGCACTTGCATGCGCTCCGCTTGGCGCGCGTCATAATCAGCGATTGCTGGGTCCGCAGGTAATTTGATTTTCATGCCGCCCCCCGAACCAATTCGCGCCGCACCAACTCGTCCAGTTCACCGAGCAACGTTTGGCGTTGCCAGTGAAACCGCGAGTGCGGCAGTTCAGCCAGGTTGCGTTGAATGAATTCGATACGCTTCTTGTCGTTTACCGCGGCCTGTTGGGGTTGCCGAAGTGTCCGCTCGGATCCATTCCGACGGGCCATGATTTCTTCGGCGAGTCGCCACGACTCACGCAGTTCGGGCTTCTCCGCGCACATCAACTCCGTCCAAAGCCATCGCCTCAGCTCTTTTGGGTCCCTGGGCAACAAACCAAGTTCGAGCTCGTAGATTCTTGCATCGCGTTCACGCGTTTCGATGTTTTGACCATGCCGGCCGCTCATCGCTTGCCAGCAATGCCGGACTTCGTGCGCGATGGTCGAAATTAGATCGAGAGTGTTTAAGCCGGCGCGAATGAATATTTGCCGGCGGCCGATCGCAAAGCCGAGAATCCGGCCCTCAAACTGATGTTCGCCGAAAGGGTCCTCCACCAGAAACTGCAGCGTGGGTGCAGGCGATAGTTTGTGCCGAAGGCAAAAGAGTTTTAGAGCGTCATTCCCGATTAAGCGGTCATAGCTCAATTCTTCTTCGGCTCTGATCGTTCGGTAATAATTCATCGTTGCTGTCTCTCTTTCTGCTGTGAAATGTTTCTCTCGTACAATTCCACCAACGTCGGCGGCCGCGGGGGTACAACCGGCTCGCCTCTCAAGAACGCGTCCGCGCACGTCGAACACAGACACCCGCTCTGCGCGTGAAACCCGTGGCACTTCGGATCCGGGCAGTCGCATTGCTTGTGGCAGTCGTTACAACGCGCCATGATCAAGCCCTCTCAAAAAAATGCCCGCGGAAGGCTGAGTTTCCCCGACCCTCCGCGAGCCGTGGTGCTCAGGGTCCGCCCCGTGCCTAAGGGCCGACTGCACGCACACCGGTGGTGGTGATGGGTCCATGACCATGTCCATGATCATGAATACATGTAGGTGGGCTAATGGGCCTATGGGGATTAGGTCCATCTTCAAAGATCCTCTCGACTGAGAAGCTCGTGGACCCTAAGGCCGTCCTTCTCGTCTTTACGGTTTTTGGCATTCTCAGCGTTTACTATCCCGCCTCTGGCTTTGTCCGTCTTCCGGAAGCCAACAGAGGCGCGATAGGCGGATGCAGAGGAGAAGATTGAAGCCGGGTCGTTCAAATCGTCCTCGGCGGCGAGCGGTCGGCCGAGAGCGATCTCGCATTGCTGAGCATACCGGCTGCGGGGTGAAATCACTCCGCTACCGTCAACGGTAATCCACTCGCTCAGCGCCACGCCGGTGAATTCACCATCGAGAACACGGAATTTTAGCTCGATGCGAAAGCCGCGTTTCCAAATTTCCTTCGATGCACCGTCGAAATGGACTTTATACTCGGCGGCAGGCATGTGTTCGGGAGGTAGTATTCCGCCAAGCCTAAGACGTGGAGGTTGCGCAGTCGGCAAGCGCGCGACTTTCAGTCTTGACGCGCTACCGGCCTTCGGATAACTTGAGGCCATCGCGTTTTTCCTTCTGTCGTCCTTCCCAGACGACGGCACTAGATTGGAAAAGCTCGCGGTTTGCGCCGCGAGCTTTTTATTTCCATCAACACGAAGCATTCAGGCGCCTACTTTCGCGCCGAAGTCTGCTGAACGTGTTCGCTCGCCTTTAGGAAGTCCTGAACAGCTGTTCTGACGATGTGACTTGTCGACTCGCGGCGCTCGATAGCCAGATGCTTAATGCGTTTGATGTCCTCGCGAGCGACGAGCACAGTAAGTCGTTCGACTTGATTGGACTGATTCATATTGCGCCTCCGTGTTTTTGCTCTCACGGGCGCAATTATGCGCTTGCTCAGATGTGAAGGGGAAGAGTTAGAAGGGCGTTGCGGTAAGCTAAAAAGGCATTTTCCCTATAGGGAAGGACGGTTTTTTGTCACGGGTGAAGGCTCACTACCGGGGCTTGTCTTATGCTTGCGCGTCTGTTCATTCAACGAACGCCGCACCACTCGAAAGTATTCTCGTAACGTATCATCGGAAGGTAACTTAGTAAGTTTGAGTTCATTCCGAAGGTCAGCTCTCAAAGCAATCAACCCAGCTTTCAGCCCTTTGGCATGATGCTGGGGCCATCGCTGCTCGCAAAATTCGCGGATCATACGGAAACGTTCGTTCCTGGCCTGATTGCCCTTTGCTGCATTTTCCCGCCGCCATTCCTCAGAAATCACGCCCTTTTCTATGTGTCGTCTGAGGTTCGTCTCAAAATCTCCACGGAACGACGCAAACGCCAAGATCATCATTTCTATTGCGACGCGCTCACAAAGTGACTTTGCCGTTGTGAATTTCGCTCCTTCATCAAGTTGCTCGGCCGAAACGATAAAAGCCCGTATTCTCCAAACCGATAGCAATACCTCTATTGCATTCCGTTGGATGGAAGAAAGCCCTGAGAGCCTCGCATAATCAAGTAACCGTTCCTCTTCTCCCCAATCTAACGAACGAATTCCATGCCGATCATTGGCGACGAGATGGCGTAACGAGAAAATTTTTGTGACGGCCGGCTCTCCTGGAATCTGCTCGACGGGGTAAGCAGTGAGCGCTTGATGAGCATCGTACTCCAGGTTCTCAAGTGTACCCCATAGACGCCACAGCTCGTCTCTAAATATCTCTGCTATTTCATCAGGATTTTCTAAAAGTAGCTTGCGTGCTGTTGTCCGTTTTTCTATTTCTACCTGAACTGATTGGCGTTTGGGCTTTTGAACGACCATGATGCGCCATCTCTCCTTGACGCTTGCTCTCGAAATGAATTGGGCCCCAGGCCGGCGAGAGAACCGGCTTTTCGCTGATCAGGCTAGGGGCCCAAAAAGGAAATTGAATTCTATGTTTAATTCGCGTTTCTCGTCTGGTCAGGAGGTTCTAAACGATCTTCCGCGGCTTCATTGTGTAAAACTGATGATGCCGACGGAAGTATCTCTAACAAGTCAGCCAAGAGAAAATACGTCTGAAGAACCGCGCTGTCCGCTTCGCGTCGAGAAATTGTCGCGTGAACGCCTTTATTTGCCTGATCGTTAATCGCCTCAATAGGCGCGGCAATATATTCGAGTCGTGCCACCATAGCGTCACCGAAGCTACCGTTCGAAACGGTGTCAGTTATAAATGCACGTAGTCGGTTAATGTATTTGTCGTCAGTGACATCGTGGCTTTTTCCATCTTTGCCAAGGTAAGGTTTTGGTCCCGCAGGAAAAACGACATCGGCAAATGACTTCAAGATACGCCTGCACGACAGTAGTGCCTGTGACCAATTTTCGTCGGTTGCCGCGCGTAAGCGCTCGTAGGCGACGACGAATTGCTCAAGCGCTTTCGGACACAGATCCTTGAGCCTTCGATCAACCTCGAATCGGCGGCGTTCAAAGATCGTTTGAGCCATGTTGCTATAGTGCAATTCGTTGTACCATTTCAGAGTCAAGGAATGCGCGGCGGACATTACTCGTCCGACGACGACGTGGCGGGCATTGATACTGCTCCGAATGTTGATTTGACGCGCTAAGACTTCGTTGATCGCTCGACTTGCAGAATCAGGCAGCCAAGTTTTTGCATCGCTAGCATGGATAGATGTGGGCACACTGCAAGCCTGGAGTTCCAGTTTGAGCGTCTCTGATTCTTGTTCCAAAGTATTTAGGGGGTGAACCAGTCCGGTAAGCTTTTCTGCATCGAGCTGTCTGCCGAAGTGGGCGTAGAATGCTCGCGCCTTTTCAAAGGTAATGCCTGAGGGTACCGGGTTGTACCCATGAAGCTCGAGATCAAGCCATTCTTGCCACTGTGTATCGTCAACCAGACGCGCCAATCTACGGCATTTCAACAAAATTTGGTGGTTAGTTTTATTGCCAACTTCCATGTCATTGAGGATCGTGGCTGAAAGCACAACTGCTTCATCGAGGGGCGAATGAATCTCCATTGACGTTAAACTGTGTCGAGAGAGCTACGGCCGCGGTTCCTCTGGGTCTGCACTAGGCATACCAGCATTCTTCTACGCAGCGTACCCAATGATCTTTGTCCTTTACACGTCCGGAGGCTTCCTTGGCGAAGCTTATTACTTCACCTAATTTGCCAGACAGGTATGGATCAATTTCCGAGCGCGCCATCGAAGCCATGAACTCTAACCGCCTGATTGAATACTGCGCCTCCTTCTTCGTTGAAGCATACATGATCTGGTCAACAAGCTGCCTTAATTCTTTTAGTCTATCCTCGTCCATCGCTATAGCTTCCCCCCGTGATCCTTGGAACGGAATTTGATCGTACCAGGCGTGCTGCAACGCTGCGTTGACTGTACCCAGCGCGCATCGCCGCAGACTCATCGACCTTCGGCAGTTATTAGTGCTTGACGCCCGTCTTCACAGGCGGTGATTCGGTAAATTGATTAACCGTGCTTACGATCGGTCCGAATCGGAGTTCATAATTTCGAACGTTCTCTTGGAGAATGCGTAAGAATTCCTTGGCGTGTTGAGGAGACATTGTGATCGACACCTTCTGTTCAATCTCGAGCCTAGTGTCGCTAGCTGCTATGACCTTGCCAAATACCAGTTCGAAATCGTAGACTGAAACTTTCAGATCCACAGAATTAGTATAGAGCTCATTGTACGTAGTTGACTTGTGCCGAATTGTTTCTCGTGTACTCGGAGATTCTTTTTGAGCCATAAAATCACCTAAAAGTTAGATCTGTGTTTCAGCTATGCTGATCCGTGGATTAATATTCTGTCCAAAGGACGTGCTTGCAGTGATGACCACGTTTTGACTTGCAGTTGAGCCAATCGAAACAGTGGGTGTTATCGGGGTGCTATCAAATTCCTCACTGAAGCTTTTAGCGTCTAACGCTTCGGGAGATACATCTTCAAATTCTTGAAGGAAGCGACTGAAAGGGACAAACTTAACAATCAACGCAACATCCAACGCCGCAGCAATATCAGCCAATGTCTTAACAGTGCAGTTAACGTAGTCAGGATTTTCCAATCTTGATATTTCGCTCTGCGGTTTTTTGGATCGAATACCAAGCCTGGATTGGTTCCAGGTTCGCTTTAACCGTAAAGCTTCAATCTGAAACGCGCGGACGATTGCAAGGATAGAAGTTACGTACGACGCTCGAAATTCTTTGTCGCGTAACTCTTTTATAAGCTCAGCTTTAGACTTTCCACTCATGAGTGTACCTCTCCTTGTCTGAGGAGATTAGCTGCATTCTTTCATCCAATATAGGTCTTAGAGCTTTAGGTTTTGGCCTGAGCTTGTTGCCTACCTCTATAGCAAAATACAAAATCGTAAATTCATTTTTCCCTGTAAATTTTCCGATCGGTCGTTGTTGAACATTGTCGGCGAAGAACCGAATTTCGCCGTAGCCTGCCAAATCATGGGACAACATTTTGAAACGCGGCTTTTGCGCAGGTCGACTCCAATCCGCCTGCGGGCGTTCATCTAAAAACTTCATTGTGACCGAAAATTTCGCCTTTTTATCGGCGCTCGCATTTTTGTACCATTCGCGGATGAGCCGTTCACCACCCTCGGATCTAAAGCCCTTGAATGTCCACAGGCTCGACATGAATGCTATATAGCTTATAAGAGTTAATCAATGCCCTACACATGCCAATACAAGTTAACTTTATGTGTTCTATGATATATCGGTGATGGGAAATAGTCAAGGCTCCGACGGACGGTAGAGAGGCGCTGGCCAAGCGTGATAGCCTTTCTCCCATGGTCAGATCCCTCGCCCGCGGAGTCGTTTCCTTCGGCCTTGTCTCCATCCCAGTCGAGATCTATCCCAGCGTCGAGGATCACTCGATCCACTTCCACATGCTGCACAAGAAATGCGGCACCCGAATTCAGAATCAGCGCATCTGCCCAGCCTGCAAAGTCGTCGTCGAGCGCGCCGATCTCGTCCGCGGCTTTCAGGTCTCAAAGGATCAGTACATCCAAGTGACGGACGAGGAGCTGGACGCGCTCAAGGCCGAGGGTGACAACGCGATCGCGCTCGAACAATTCATCCCCCTGGAAACAGTCGATCCGCTTTTCTTCGAGAGCTCGTATTACCTGGCGCCGGACAAGGGCGCGGCGAAGCCGTATCAGCTTCTCGCCGAAACGATGAAAAAGACCGGCCGCGCAGCCCTGGCGCAGATGGTCTTTCACGACAAAGAAAGTCTCGTGCTGCTCCGCCCCTTCGAGCGCGGGCTCGTCCTGCACTTTCTCTACTACCAAAACGAGATCCGCGACTTCAGCCAGATTGGCAAAGGCGAGGGCGAGAAACTTTCAAGCGATGAGATCGACCTCGCCAAAAACCTGATCGAGCAGATGTCCTCGGCCGAGTTCGACCCCGAGCGCTATGAAGACGAGTACGGCAAGCGCGCGCAGTCGATGATCGAGGAGAAAGTGAAGGGCCACGAGATCAAAGCCGCGCCGAAAGCGCCGGAGCGTGGCGCTAAAGTGATCGACATCATGGCCGCCTTAAAGCAGAGCCTCGCCGAGACGAAGAGCAAGCGGCCGGCGCGGGCGACGAGCAAAGAGAAAAAGCGCAAAGCCGGCTCGTGACCAGTCAGTTCACGTTGAAATGATCGTTAGGTAAGACCTTGCCCCGCTCGCGTGCGCATGTTCATTTGTCGATCACGCACGATGGCCAGCACCATCCCGATACCGAAGTATACAATCCCCATTACTGCCGCAAATATCCCCCACTGGCCCGCGACTTGGAGTAGGTTTAGCACAGCTCCAATCGCCAGCAGGCTAAAACCGAGCAATATCCAGGCTTTGATGCTCTCAACTCTCATCGCACTCTCCATGCGAGAGCAGTTTAAACTGCTGTTGATGATCGCTGCCAGCATTGGGCAGCGAGGCCAAACTTTCAGGGGCAACTTATTGGGATCGGCACTAAAAGTACAGCTCGAAGAGAAAAGCAGCGAGAACGACAATGCTCACCAAAGCAACGATCATTGTTGCCGGATAGTCTTTGAAGATCACCTTTATTTTAGGAATGACCTTTGATGAATCTCAAGGGGTTTGTAATTTTTCGGCTTCGGGGAAATTTCTTGCGGTCGCGGACCCACCACATGACATGCAGCCAGAGCCACACAATAGGCCAACTAGAAAGACAAGCAAAAGCAGATCGGGCATGAGCAGGTTTCCCCTCTCTCTCCTGTCGGTTGCCGTACCTAGTTGTTAGGGCGTCACGATCGTGCGGTGTACCGCAGATCGGGCGAAGATTGCAAGGCTGACCATTTGAGCTACCTCGGCCCGATTTGTAAACTGAATCCGTGAGGGTCACCGAAGAAAACTCCCAAAACTCAGAGCACGAATGCTCCTGCAACCACGGCTGGGTCTGTGAAGAACACCCCGATCAGCCATGGGAGCACGACGACTGCGGCGGCGCTGGCGAGCCCTGCAAGAATCCCGAGTGCCGCAAAGAGCCCGACACCATCTTCGCATCGGTTCACAACTGCTCGCACAACGACTGATTCACAAACGTACGTAGCAGGTGAGGGTTTCTGGCAGTGTGTCGCCATTGCCTACGAAACGAAAAACACCCATGTAGGATTCTCCAACAGGACAACCAACAGCTTTTGTGACGTTTGAGTAATCTAGTGAACCACACCAGTTCCGATTGTCGTTGGCAGACCCGTTGCTAATACGGCGAGTCACGCGAAGCCTACCTCTCTAACTTGTTTTTGCTCCGGGCTCAGCGTTCTTAATTCATTTTCGGTAAATCGAAACAACGAAAGGTGGAGGGTCATGTTCCATAAGCATGCCTTGTGGCAAATTAGCGTCTTGGTTTTGGGTTTTCTTTTCTCTCTCGCATCCACGGTAATCGCTGCGACGTACTGGGTAGATGGCACAAACGGAACTTCTTCTCAAAACTGCGTGAACAGCACGAGCCCGCAAACCACGGCGGCGGAACGCACCATCGCGGCAGGAATCGCATGTCTTAGTGCTGGCGACACTCTTTATATTCGCTCCGGCACTTATAACGAACAAATGGCCTGGCCTCCTGGCGGATCAAGCGACAACCCGACGATCGTTGCAGCTTACCCGACAAAAACGGTGACAATCGCTCCAGGTGCGGCAGGAATGAAAAATGGGGGTACCGCGGCAAACACCTATGTCATTTTTGATGGGTTCATTTTTGATGGCGTCGGCACGTCAGACTTTGAGCACGGATTTTCCGTGTGCTGCAACTATAGCGCTCATGCAGTATTTCAAAACGGTGAAATCAAGAATTTTGACGGAGACGGCGCCGAGGTTTACGCCGATGATGTGACGATTAGGGGTACAGAGATTCACAACAATGGAGCAGGCCACGGAGTCTATTCAGGCTACGGAATCTATGCTGCCTGCCATTTCGGTTGTGTCTTTGAGCTGAACCAGATTTATGACAACGACCACTATGGAATCCACATCTACTCCAGTGGCCACACAGATATCAGTGGAAACATAGTGCGACAAAACTCGGTCTTTGGAAACGGCAAGAGCACCGCCGGTCATACGCCTGGGGGCGCGGGAATCCTTCTCAGTAGCGGTTCTAATAACGTCGCATACGACAATATCGTTTACGACAACAGCATCCCCGCTCACGGCTATCCGGGAATACAGATTTCCTACAGTTGCACAGATTGCAAAGCGTATAACAATACGGTCTTTGCGAACGGTGGGTATGGCATAGAGATTTATCCAGGTGTCGAAAGGACAGCTGTCTTAAATAATATCGCCTGGGGAAATCGCGGCGGCTCGATTTATGACGCTGGTGTTTCGACCCTTCAAGATTATAACCTCTGCAACTCCGACTGTACCGGAGCAGGAGCGATCAACAATAGCGACCCGCTTTTTGTCGACCCAGCCAACGGCAACTTCTTCTTACGAGCTTCAAGTCCAGCGATTGGAGCCGGCGTTGATGTCGGTCTCCCCGTGGACGGGTCTTTACCTTACATCGGTGCGTATCCCGCTGAATAAACCCGGCAGCAAGCCTTCGAGCACGCGCATGGATATCTGACGAAATTGAGGCAAAGCCTTACGCTCACGGGGGTGCGTCGTCGCATGCACCGGTGCCGCAACAAAGCTCTGCGAGCGCGATTCGAGACACGGTAGTGAAAGATGCGCACGCCATCACGGCTTCGCTTGACCCTCTTTCAGTTCCATCGCAATCTCGGTCAGGCGATTGATCTCATCGACTAGCACCTTCCGACGTGCCGGGGCGTCGCGTTTGAGCTGGCCAAGCTCGCAAGCGAGATCGTTGAGCTGTTTTTCAACCAGCGCCAAAGCTATTGGATGGTGTTTTTCGTCCCGCATGGGACGAGGGATATACCAAAATCAGTTGTGGGACGGCAAGCCCGAATAACAACAGTCTCAGTGCCGGCTCGATCGTGGAATGAACGCCCACTTCAGCGGCAACCGATCAAGCTGGATCGTCAACCTTTCAAGCTCTGCTTTCATTTTCGGATCCTGCGTTCGTGCGGACCGGTCGCCGAGGTCGGCAACGCGCCGCGCGAGGAGCGCGCGCACCGAGCGGTGGATCTGCCCAAACCAGTGGTTGAGATTGTGCTGTTGGCTTTCGAGATAGTACGGGCGGCGGTTGGGCACGAACAGCCCATCACGAAATTTCCTCACCGCGTATTTCGGCGAGACGAACGGCTCGAGGCTGTCCAATGCCTCGCGCACCTGCGGCGTGTCCGCCGGCCGCTCCAGGGAGTCGAGCACGGCGTCTTCCAGGATCTTCAGTGCTTCGAGGATTCGCATCACTGCCGAATTTTTGCGGATGGGCAGTGATACTGAAAATAATTTCAGTAATCAAGTCAAGCCTCGGGGACAATTTGGCTCGGACAGGATGGGAAGCTCCGTTTTCTAATCGATCTCGTCGAGGGAGCTGAGCACATGGGGCGTTAGGTATAGGAGCGTGGCTTAACAGACCTCAACTGAGTTATTTCTGGCGAAGAAACAATCTGCACTGAATGCCTTCAAAGGGGCTGTCAGTAGATGACGTAGATAAAATCCATGAGCCGAATCTATAGCGGTCCAACGATATCTGCGAGCTCCCCAAACTTTCCCTGTTACTCCCGCTTCCATTGCTGGAGTGCAGCGCAGCGTGTTGTGCAGCTTGCAAAAATTGTAGTGCAACGTGTAGAGCGCCAGCGCATGAACGTGGTTTTCGATCTTCTTAGAGAAGCCCAACGCCAAGTGGGTGAAGCGCCGGATAGTGATGCAAACGCGAATAGGCCCTATCTGATCAGGTCTGCGATATTGGCCATCTCCCAATGTAAAAAAGGCGCCCTGGGGGCAGGGCGCCTAGGAGCTGGCATGGGAGAATGGAGGCTACCGATTCTTCCCGATTGAGGATGCGCGACTCCTCTTTATTGCTAACAAAACAGAATGCGAGGACAAGAGGCCGGTTTCGGCTTCCCATTCTATGCGAAAGAATCCGGACAGCCAGCAAGAAAAACAGGGTTGCGCCGGGCGGCCCGCGCTGGACGAAACCAGAGAGCGCGTAAATTGAGGGTAAGGGGATTCCACTGCCATAATCGTCGAACCTTTCCGGCCTTCGTGGAGCTGCCATACTCCCGGGGCCATTTTTTTGCGGTTGCTAGATCAGCCGTGCAGAACGCGATTCATGGTAAAGCTGTTTGCTTCTCCCGCTCGAGTTCTCAGCCAACGACGAAGCGCGAGCTTCGCTTTAAACAAATGCCGGTGACGTTTCATGACACCCCCATAAAGTGAAAAATTTTTCACTTTTCAGGGGCGAATTAGGGAAGGGTAGGGAATACGCGGGTTGAATTTGCAGGTGATTCTTCATCGCGCCCCTGACCTTTTTCGCTTGCCAAGCATAAGGTCGGGAGTTCGACCCTCCTCACCCGCTCCATTCCTAAAGCCCTCGATTGATCGAGGGCTTTTTTTATTTCGGCGAGCCGTCCGTCCTACCTTTGGCCGCTTCGCTAGGCCTTTCCTTTATCATGCAGTTGCGAATTGCCGTTAATTCGCACCCCCGTGCACAGTCCCCGCAAAAACTCGGGGTTCTAGCCCTGGAAAAATTGCCACAACCCGCCTGAATTACTTGACACCTAAAATATTTCACTATAAAGAATTCTTATCTGGCCGCTCGTTTATGAATTTCGGTCCGACGGCTGAACTTCGCTGCTTGTGCTGATCGCTTCGATGCGTTTTCGTTTTGTTCTGCTGACATTGTTTTTTTCGATGCCGTTCCCCCTGTGTGCCCAGACCGGCCAGTCGCCGGATTGGGACCGAACTCTGGAAGCCGCGCGCAAGGAAGGAAAGGTCACCGTTTCGATTCCCGCCAGCCCCGAAATGCGCAAGCAATTGGAGGACGGTTTTAAGAAACGCTATGGCATCGAGGTGGAAGTGTTCACGGCGCGCGCCAGCACCGCTGTCCGGCGGATGGCGGATGAGTTTAAAGCCGGCGTGCGTTACTTCGACCTGCACATTGGCGGTTCGTCATCGCTGGTTTCCGGCATGCTCGATGAAGGGATTCTAGATCGGCTCGAGCCCTGGATGATCTTGCCGGAGGTGAAGGATCCCAAGCAGTGGTGGGGTGGCCACATGTGGGTCGACAACGCCAGGCAACATGCCTACATGTTTCAGGCCTACCTCACGGAGAGCGTCTGGTACAACACCTATTTGGCAAAGCCGGGTGAATTGAAATCCTATGATGATTTCCTCGATCCGAAGTGGAAAGGAAAAATCGGGTTTCTCGACCCACGGTCGCCGGGCGCCGGCGATTCTCAATGGTCGTTTATCTGGAGCACCAAAGGCGAGGAGTTTTTAAAAAAGCTGGTCGCCCAGGATTTGTTTCTGGGCCGTGATCAGCGCGTGCTCGCCGAGAGTCTCGCCAAAGGCCGGGTAGCGGTCATGATCGGCCTGACTCACTACAGTTTCGTTCCGTTCATCAAAGCCGGTTTACCGGTCAAATCGTTGTCCCAACTCAAAGAGGGAACCTACGGCACCGGCGGCAGCGGCAATCTGGCAGTTATCAAAAATCCTGCCCATCCGAACGCGACCAAGATCTTCGTCAATTGGCTCTTATCGCGCGAGGGACAGGAAATCGTCTCGAAAGCTTTGGGGCAGGCAACGCGCAGGCTCGATGTCGACACGAAATGGCTGCGGGAGACCGGGGTGATCGCGGCCAAGGACCGGATGTCCGTAAAAGAATTTCTCCAGGTAGAGAATCAGTCCGAAGAGAAGCTCGAAAAGGTCCGCGAACCGGCGCAAAAAGTCGCGCAGGCTCTATTGAAATAGCATCTCGTCGAAAGGAATTCTCGCGCGCATGTCGCAAGAGTACTACGAAGATTTCCGCGCTTATCTCGCCGCGCTCGAGCGCCGCGACAAACTGCACCGCTGGACCCGCCAGGTCAACAAAGACACGGAATTGATGCCGCTCATGCGGCTCCAATACCGCGGCATCGCCGACGAGCACAGACGCGCGTTCCTCTTTGAAAACATTATCGACAGCCGCGGCCGGCGCTACGACATCCGAGTCGCTACGGGAATGTACGGCTCGTCACGCGCAATCGCCGCGCTGGGATTGGGATGCGACGAGCCGCTGG
>JADMIO011667592.1_pt1 | contig 15065 bp, 11 predicted proteins | sample 8958161 | NCBI WGS metagenome assembly JADMIO01 (sample SAMN16585339, study PRJNA669376) | soil metagenome | isolation source: Crop rotation soil | place: USA: Cullars Rotation, Alabama | collected 2011 | reverse complement strand
GGCGCCGAAGAGCAGCCCGCCAATCGCCTGCGGCGCGACCCAGGTTTCCGGCAGGTAGACGAGGCCGAGGTCGAGGACGCCGATTCGATCGAGCCAGAACGCACCGAGCATCGCGGTGACGAGCGCGCTGAACAGCACCTTGAAAACCGTGAGGTCCGTCAGATAGAACTGGCCTGCCAGCTTGCGCGCGCTGCCCAGGCCTCCGCGCTCGAGGAACCAGCCGAAGGCGAACCCAATCGCGGGCGCCGCCGCCAGAGCTCCCGCCGTGCCGAGGATGCCGGTTTCGGAAAGCGGCGCGCTCATCGCCACAGCCTCCGCGCCAGCGGCGCCAGCGCATACGCCGACGCAAAACACGTCCCGATGAAGATCCAGCTTCCCGCCGAGAGCAGCGCGCCGCCGGTCAGCGCCTGCCCGCTGGTGCATCCGCGCGCGAACTTCGCGCCGACGCCCATGAACACGCCGCCGCCGACGGCCGCAATCATCCGCGACCTCGGGGCCACGCTCGGACCGCGCTCGATCGCGATGCGCGCGCGTCCGGCGCGCCACGCCGACGCGAACCCGCCGGCGGCGACGCCGAGGAGCTCGAGGACGAGCCAGTCGGACAGCGGGCTCGCGACGCCTCGCGTCAGGTAGGGCGCGACGGCCGCGGATTGAGCGGCGCGCGCGGGACCTCGAACGGCAGCGGTCGCCGCCGCCGCGACGCTCGCGAATCCGCCCGACGCGCCCAACCCTCGGCCGGCGATGAGATACGCGGCGAGGAGCACCAGCCCGATCGCGACGCCCGCGAGGTACGGGTCAGCGTACGACTTCACCGCTTGCGTTTCGCGTCTTGCGCGTGGCTTTTTGCTTTCCACTTTTTCACTTTTCCACGGGTCCGCGCTCGTTCACTGCCCAGTCCTGAAACGACCCGTCATACAGCCGCACCTCGTGACCGAGCAGCCGTGCCGCGAAGAGCATCGCCGTCGCCTGCTGGCCGACGTGGCAGTAGCCGACGATCGTGTCGTTGGGCTTGATGCCCGCCTGGTCGAAGAGCTTCGAGACGCGATCGCGATCGATCATGAGCTGCGAGTCCGCGATCTCGGAGAACGGGATATTGATCGCGCCGGGAATATGCCCGCGCTTGCCCTTCATCGTCGGCTCGACGCCGCGATAGAAGACGGGCGCCCGCCCGTCGACGAGGCGAAAGCCCGGACGCTGCGCGATCGACGTCACGAAGTCCGCGTTGACGATGATGTCTTTCGGGGCGCGGGGCGTGAGCGTTCCCTTGGCCGGCCGCACCGCGTCGTGGCTCACTGGCTTGCCCGCGCGCGTCCACGCGGCGAGCCCGCCATTCAAGAGCGACGTGCGATCGCCGAGGCCCGCGTAGTCGAGCGTGAAGAGAATCCGCGTGGCCGACTGCACCGGCGCGTCCGTGCCGGCGTAGACGACGATCCGGCTGTCGTCGGAGATGCCGAGGGCGCCAAGCTTCGCGAGCAGCACGTCGATCGACGGCATCTCGAGCATCATGTCGGCTTCGTTGCTGTGATCGTGCGGCCGCGAGAGCTCTTCTTCCGTCACCGGCCGCGCGTTCGGGATGTGTCCCGTCGCAGCCTGCGCGCCGACGTGCAACACGACGAGGTCGCGGTCGTTCAGATGCTGGGACAACCAGTTGACGTCAACCAGCAGCGGCGCAGGCGTCGCGTTCTGCGCCGACACCGCCGGTCCGGTCAGCAGGCGGGTGACACACCACGCAATCACGAAAACTCTCTGCAGAAAACGAACAATGGTCATGGGCGTTCCTTTCGACACGCGATTCTGGGGCGCCGCGGCGGGCACTTCAAAGGTTTTGCAGGGATCCCGTTGGCAGCCAGCTTTCGACCCTTCGCTGCAGACCCGTTGCGGCCCGGGTTCGGCGTGGCTATAACTGGTTGACGCACGATGCCGTCACGGTCCTCGGAACGACGCGTGTCCACGGTCTGGATCAGCGCGATTGGCGCGGTCGCCGCGGCCTTTCTCGCGCTCCTCAGCACCGTCCAGACCTACTTCTCCATGTGGACGCACGGGCATTCGTTTCTGCGGATGCTCGCGTGGCAGCTTGCCTGCTGGGGCATGTGGGCCGCCGTCGGCCCGTGGATCGTGCGAATCCGCTCGCGGTACGGCCCCCTGCGGCTCGTGGCGCTCGGCATCGTGCTGACGCTGGCGCAGGCCGTCATCGCCGCGCAGATGACGGTGTGGCTCCATCCGTTCACCCCCGTGGCCGCGTACAACTTCGAGCAGGCATGGCGGATCTCCTGGCGCCAGTCGTTTGCGATCGACCCGCTGATCTACGGCCTGCTGATCATCGGCGGCAGTGCGCTCGCGGCGTACGACCGCGCGCGGCGGCTCGAGCTGCGGGAGTCGCACCTCGAGTCCGAGCTCACACGCGCGCAGCTCGACGCGCTGCACCTGGAAATCCAGCCGCACTTCCTGTTCAACGCGCTGAACTCGATCGCGGCGCTGATCCGGGCGAAGAACAACCCGGGCGCGCTCTCGATGCTCGTCGGCCTGAGCGAGATGATGCGCACGACGCTCGATCGCTCGGCCAACCAGCTGACGCCGTTCGGCCAGGAGCTCGCGCTCGTCACGCGCTACGTCGATCTTCAGCGCGCACGCTTCGGCGATCGCCTCGACGTCGTCTATCTCGTCGACGCTGAGTGCGAAGGCCACGACGTGCCGTCCTTCCTGCTGCAGCCGATCGTCGAGAACGCGTTGCGCCACGGCCTCGCGCAGACCCAGGCGCCGGGCCGGCTGGAGGTCGGCGCGCGTCTGGACGGCGGGCAGCTGCGCGTGTGGGTGCGCGACAACGGCGTCGGATTGCGCCGGGGCTTCGACCTCGCGCGCGACGCAGGAACGGGCCTGCGCAACATCGCCTCGCGCCTCGAGCGCCTCTACGGCGCGAAGGCCACGCTGTCGGTCCGCCCGGACGTCACCGCCGGCGACATCGAGGGTGCAGGCACGCTCGTGGAGTTGACGCTCCCGGCGACGGCGGCCGCCGGCGTCCGCGGGGCCGCGTGAGCCGCTTCCGCGTCCTGGTCGCCGAGGACGAACCGCTCGCGCGGTCGATGCTGTCGGATCTGCTGAAGCGGGACGCCGAAATCGCGAACGTCGTCGAGTGCGGCGGCGGCCGCGACGTCCGCGACGCGCTCGCGCGGCAGCGCTTCGACATCGCCTTTCTCGACATCGAGATGCCCGAGGCGTCGGGCCTGGAGCTCGCGGAGAGCGCGGACGCCGACGGCCCGGTCGTCGTGTTCGTCACCGCGTTCAGCCGCTACGCAACCAGCGCCTTCGACGTCCACGCCGTCGATTACGTGATGAAGCCGTTCTCCGACGAGCGGTTTTACACGGCCCTCGAGCGCGCGAAGACGCGGGTGCGCGAGCGGCGTCTGGGCGAGCTCGCGAGCCAGCTCGGCACGCTGTCGGCCGAGCTGCGGAGAGACGAGGGAGGACGGGAGGGCGAACAGGCCCCTCCGTTCCTGTCGCGGTTCTCGTTCAAGCAGGGCGACCGTTCCGTCCTCCTGAACGTCTCGGAGATCGTCTGGATCGCGGCCGAGGACTACTACGTCCTCGTCCACTCGAGGCGGGGCCGCCACATGGTGCGCGCCGCGCTCTCGTCGCTCGAAGAGCGTCTCGACCCTCGGGTCTTTCTGCGCGTGCACCGCGCGGCGATCGTCAACGTCGCGGAAGTCAAAGAAGTGAGCGACGACGGCGCGCTCGTGCTGCACCTGTCCGACGGTTCCCGGGTGTCCGTGAGCCGCTCGCGTCGTCGTCAGGTCGAACCGCTGCTGCTGCCGAGGCTGCGGCGGACGTCGCACACCTGAGGACGGCAGAGGACTTCCCCTGTGTCCTCTGTGGTTTGAGCTCTAGTCCGTCTTCTTCTCTGCGATCGTTGCGTTGTACGTCGTGAGGTACGCCCGCAGCCTGCCGAATGCCTCTCCGCGGTGGCTCACCGCCGCCTTGCGGTCGCCCGCTTCCGCCAGCGTGCATCCATACGGCGGGTAAAAGAAGATCGGGTCGTACCCGAACCCCCCGGTCCCTTTTGGCTCAGCCGCAATCGAGCCCTCGACGACGCCCCGCGCCTCGAACAGCAGCGCGCCGTCTTTGACGAGGGCCAGCGCGCAGACGAAGCGCGCGGGGCTGCCGTCGACTTTTCGCGCGCGGAGCGCGTCATAAATAAGAGCGAACTTTTCCGGATAGGTGGAGTCCGCGCCGCCGAAGCGCGCCGACTCGACGCCGGGCGCGCCGCCGAGCGCGTCGATTTCGAGCCCCGAGTCTTCCGCGACGGTCAGCTCGCCCGTATGGGCCGCGTAATAGAACCCCTTGAGCCGGGCGTTTTCGGCGAACGTCCGTCCCGTTTCCTGCGGACTCACAACATATGGCCACTCCGTCAGGGACGTCAGGCTGAACGGCACGCCGCTGAGCAACATCTCTATTTCGCGAATCTTTCCGCGGTTGGTTGTGGCGACGACGAGGCGGGGCATACGGGATAGAATGACCTTTTCATGGACGCGGTGTTCCGGTTTTTCTTCAAATACCCGCTGCTGGTCTTCGAGCAAGGCGACTTCGCCCTGGGCGTCTCGCGATCGACCGCGATCCTGCTCGTCGTCGCCGCCGCCGTCGCCGCCGGCGTCCTCGTCACGTACAAATCGATCGCGCACGAAGGACCGCGCCACGACAAAGCCGCGCTCGTGGCGCTCCGGCTCGGCCTCATCGCGATCCTGCTCTTTGCGCTGCTTCGCCCGACGCTCATCCTGAAAGCGGCGGTGCCGCAGCAGAACTTCCTCGGCGTCCTCGTGGACGACTCGCGGAGCATGATGATCGCCGATCGCGACGGGCAGCCGCGCAGCCAGTTCGTGCAGCGCGAGCTCACCGGGCCCGCCGCGCCGCTCCTCAACGAGCTCTCGAAGCGGTTCGTCCTGCGCTTCTTCAAGTTCTCTTCGTCGGCGGGACGCGTGAGCTCGGCCGCCGACGCGCACTTCGAAGGCACCTCGACCAAGCTCGGCGACGCGCTGGAGCGCGCGCGCGACGAGCTGTCGGGCCTTCCGCTCGCCGGCCTCGTGATGGTCACCGACGGCGCCGACACGTCGGACGCGTCGATCGACGACCCGCTCGCCAGCCTGAAGGCGCGCTCCATCCCGGTGTTCCCTGTCGGCCTCGGCCAAGAGCGGTTCTCGCGCGACATCCAGATCAGCCGCGTCGAGACGCCGCGCGCCGTGCTCAAAGGCAGCGCGCTCGTCGTGGACGTCGTGATCTCGCAGACCGGATACAGCGGCAAGAGCGTCGCGCTCAACGTCGAAGACGGCGGGCGCCTGGTGACGACGCAGCAGATCACGCTGCCGCCGGACGGACAATCGTTGACGGCGCGCGTCCGTTTCACGGCGAACGACGCCGGCCCGCGGCTGTTCCGGTTCCGCGTCGCGCCGCAGGACGGCGAGGAAGTGACGCAGAACAACGCGCGCGACGCGTTGCTCGAGGTGCGCGACCGGCACGAGCGCGTCCTGTATTACGAGGGCGAGCCGCGCTACGAGGCCAAGTTCACGCTGGCCGCCGTCGACGGCGACAAGAACATCGACGTCGTGCTACTGCAGCGCACCGCCGAGAACAAGTACATGCGGCGCAACGTCGCCGACCAGACCGAGCTCGTCGGCGGGTTCCCGAAGACGCGCGAGGAGCTGTTTCAATATCGCGCGCTGATCCTCGGCAGCGTCGAAGCGGCGTCCTTCACGCCTGACCAGCTGCGGATGATCGCCGACTTCGTCAACAAGCGCGGCGGCAGCCTGCTCATGCTGGGCGGCCGCCGCTCGTTTGCCGAAGGCGGCTGGGCCGGTACGCCCGTCGGCGAGGTGCTGCCCGTCGTCCTCGACGCCGACAAGGGCCGCAAGTCCGGCGAGTACTTCAGCTGGCTGCCCGTCCGGCCGACGCGCGCGGGCGCCTCGTCCCCAGTCACCCAGATCGCGGACACCGAAGAGCACTCGAGCGAACGCTGGGCCGAGATGCCGGACGTCAGCACCGTCAATCCGATTCATGACGTCAGGCCGGGCGCGACGGTGCTGCTCACGGCGAACGACAAACAGAAACAGGACCAGATCGTCCTCGCCTATCAGCGCTACGGACGCGGCAAGGCCGTCGCGATGCCGATTCAGGACTCGTGGATCTGGAAGATGGACGCGAAGATTCCGGTCGAGGACCTGACGCACGCCACCTACTGGCGCCGCCTCGTCCGCTGGCTCGTGGACGGTGTCCCCGACCTCGTCAACGTGACGACGACGCAGGATCGCGTGGAGCCGGGCGAGCCGGTGCGGATCGTCGCCGACGTCTCCGACAAGGCGTACGTCGAGGTGAACGATAGCCACGTCGTCGCGTCGGTCACCTCGCCGTCCGGGAAGAAGTCGGACGTGCCGATGGAGTGGACCGTGTCGCGCGACGGCGAGTACCGCGGTAGCTTCGTGCCGGACGAGCCGGGCGTCTACGACATCAAGGTGGACGCGACGCGCGCGAGCGGGGATCAGAAGTCGCTCGGCAACGCCGAGGTCCACGTCCGCGCGTCGGCTGGCGACGCGGAGTACTTCGACGCCGCCATGCGCGGCTCGCTGCTGCGCCGCATCGCCGAGGACACCGGCGGCCGCTTCTTCACGCCGGCGACTGCGAACCTGCTGCCCGAAGCCGTCACCTACACCGGCCGCGGCGTCACGGTCGTCGAAGAGCGCGACCTCTGGGACATGCCGATCCTGCTGATCCTCCTGCTGGCGCTCCTGAGCGCCGAGTGGGCCCTCCGGCGCGTGCGAGGGTTTGCGTGATGACGACGCGGCTCGCCGCTCGCATCTCGCGTCCGGCCGCGATCGTCGTGCGGGCCGTCAGGCCTGCCGTGATCGGAATCGCGGCATGCCTCGTGCTCGCGTCGGCGGCGGTCGCCCAGGACACCCACCTGCTCGTGATCACCGGCGTCGGGGGAGACGACGAGCACGCACAGCACTTCCACAAGTGGGCGTCGGCGATCGTCGGCGCGGCGAAAGAGCGCGGAGGTTTGACCGACGCGACGATCACGTACCTCGGCGACAAGCCGGAGCTCGACGCCGCGCACATCAAGGCGCGCTCGACGCGCGAGAACGTGCAGAAGGCGTTCGCGGATCTGGCGGCGCGCGCCAAGCCCGCCGACGAGGTCTTCATCGTCCTCATCGGCCACGGCAGCTTCGACGGGCAGAAGGGTGCCTTCAACCTCGCGGGGCCGGATCTCTCGGCCGAGGACTACGCGAAGCTGCTCGAGAAGATCGCCGCGCAGCGGATCGTGTTCGTCAACACCGCGAGCAGCAGCGGCGCGTTCGTGCAGCCGCTCGCCGGGCCGGGCCGGACGATCGTGACGTCGACGAGGACGGGCGGCGAGAAGAACGAGCCGGTCTTCGCCCAGTTCTTTGCCGAGGCGTTCACGGACACGGCGGCGGACACCGACCGGAACGGCCGCGTGTCGGTGAACGAGGCGTTCGAATACGCGAAGGCGAAGGTCGCCGCGACCTACCAGAAGGCCGGCACGATCATGACCGAGCACGCGACGCTCGACGACAGCCGTGAAGGCAAGTTCGCCGCGACGCTGTTCCTCGAGTCGGACAGCGCCCGGGCGGCGAAGATGGCCGGCGTCGCCAACCCCGAGCTCCGCACGCTGCTCGAAGCGCAGCAGAAGCTCGAGAACGACGTGACGGCCCTCCGGCTCAAGAAGGACGTCCTGCCGGCGGCCGAGTACGAGCAGCAGCTCGAGAAGCTCCTCACCGAGCTCGCGCAGAAGGGCCGCGCGATCCGCGAGCTCGAGGCCGCGGGAGCGGAAGCGCCGGGAGCGAAGAAATGACGGCCGTGGCCAACCGGCTGTGCGTCGCGGCTCTCATCTCCCTGTCGATGGCGACCGCCGCGTTCGGACAGCGCTTCCTGCAATTCGGCGACGCCTCCGGGCAGGAACCCGCGCTGCACAACATCCCGTACGACGGGCGGTTTGCGTTTGCGCGCATCAAGTACACGCCGTGCTGCGGCTTCCTCGGCTACTACTACCGGGGCCTGCCGGGATGGGCGCACGGCTTCGTACCCGACCCGCGGCGCGGCAGCGGCCGCGCCGAAGACAACCTGATGAAGATCATGAACGAGGTGACGTACCTGAACCCGCACCTCGACGGCAGCGTCGTCGTCGCGCTCGACGACCCGCTCCTGATGAAGTATCCGGTGGCCTACATGGTCGAACCGGGCTTCTGGACGATGAACGACCGGGAAGCCGCGGGGCTGCGCGCCTTTCTGAAGAAGGGCGGCTTCCTGATCCTCGACGACTTCAGGCACGACGGCGACCGGCTGCCCACCGGCGGCGGCTGGGAGGCGATGGAGAGCAACCTGCGGCGCGCGCTGCCCGAGAACACGATTCTCCCGCTCGACGCGTCGATGAAGGTGTTCGACTCGTTCTTCACGATCCCGTCCTTCGACGTGATCCCGCAGGACTACGATCGCGACCGGCCCGAGTTCTTCGGCGTCTTCGAGGACAACGACCCGCAGAAGCGGCTGATGGTGGTCATCAACTACAGCACGGACATCTCGAATTTCTGGGAGTTCTCGGCGACCGGATTCCGGCCGATCGAAGACTCGAATCAGGCGTATAAGCTCGGCGTCGACTACATCATGTACGGATTGACTCATTAACGCAGTGTCCGCCTCCAGGCGGACCGGGAGAGACACGTGGCAACCGATTCGTTGGAATCCGCGGACGACGTCGCGCTGGCCGACAAGATGAACGCGGGGCGCAAGCAGATCATCGCCGAGCTGCAGAAGCGCATCGTCGGCCAGCAGGACGTCATCGAGCTCGTGCTGCTGACGCTCTTCGTCGGGGGCAACAGCCTCATCGTCGGCGTGCCCGGGCTCGCGAAGACGCTGCTCATCGCGACGCTCGCGCAGGTGCTGGAGCTCCGGTTCAACCGCATCCAGTTCACCCCGGACCTGATGCCGTCGGACATCACCGGCACGGACATCATCCAGGAGGATGCGAGCACGGGGCGGCGGCAGATGGTGTTCGCGCCCGGGCCGATCTTCGCCAACATCGTGCTCGCCGACGAAATCAACCGCACGCCGCCGAAGACGCAGTCGGCGCTCCTCGAGGCGATGCAGGAACACCGCGTCACGATTCAGGGACGCACCTACACGCTCGAGGAGCCGTTCTTCGTGTTCGCCACGCAGAACCCGATCGAGCTCGAAGGGACGTACCCGCTGCCCGAGGCGCAGCTCGACCGCTTCATGTTCCACATCGTCATCGAGCACCCGCCGGAGGACGAAGAGTTCGACGTCGTGCGGACGACGACCGCGATTGTCGATCCGAAGTTCAATCGGCCTGTCACCGGGCCCGACCTGATCGCGTTTCAGCGGCTGGTGCGGCGCGTGCCCGTCGCGGAGCCGGTCCTGCGCTACGCGCTGCACCTGGTTCGCACGAGCCGACCCAAGTCGAAGGAAGCGCCCGAGTCCGTCCGGAAATACGTCGCATTCGGCGCCAGCGTCCGCGCGGCGCAGAACCTCGTGCTGGGCGCGAAGGCGCGGGCGCTCACGAACGGCCGCTATCACGTGAGCTACGACGACATCCGCGCGATGGCGCACCCGGTGCTGCGGCACCGCGTCTTGACCAACTTCCGCGCCGAGTCGGAAGGGATCACCACGGATCAGATCGTGGACGACCTGCTCGGCGCGGTGGCGATGCCCCGTTCCGGCATGTGAACACGCGGACAGAACGGGCGGGAGAGCCAGGATGGGCGGGACGGTAAATGCAGCATAGCGCCGATGCCACCGTGATGCCGGGGGCGCGGTTCGTCGATCCGAAGATTCTGTCGCGGATCGGCAACCTCGAGCTCCTGGCGCGCACCGTCGTCGACGGCTTCATCAACGGCCTGCACCGCGCGCCGTACTTCGGCGCGTCGATCGACTTCGCCGAGCACCGCGGGTACGTCGCCGGCGACGACATCCGCCGCGTGGACTGGCGGCTGTTCGCGCGGACCGACCGGTTCTTCGTCAAGCAGTACGAAGCCGACACGAACGCGAACTTCTCGCTCATCGTGGACGTGTCGAAGTCGATGAGCTTCGGCAGCAAGGGCATCACCAAGCTCGAATACGCGAGCTATCTCGGCGCCTGCCTGGCGTATCTCGCGCACAAGCAGCGCGATCGCGTGGGCATCATCACGTTCGACAACGAGATCGTGAGCTATGTGCCGCCGTCGGCGAAGCACTTCAACGTCCTGCTGCATACGCTCGATCGCGCGCAGCCCGGCCGCCGCGGCGACCTCACGAAGCCGCTCCAGAACATGGCCGAGCACTTCAAGCGGCGCAGCATGCTCGTCCTCATTTCCGACTTCTATGAGGACCCGTCGGTCGTCCTCGAGGCGGTCAAGCCGCTGCACTTCCTCGGCAACGACCTGATCGTCTTCCACGTCCTCGACCCGGCGGAGCTCGACTTCGGGTTCGAGGACGCGTCGAGCTTCGAAGACCTGGAGACCGGCGAGCAGGTGCCCGTCGTCCCGCAGTCGCTCGAGAAGGAGTACCGGAAGCTGATTCGCGACCACATCGAGTCGCTCTCGACGAAGTGCTCCGAGCACCGCATCGACTACACGCTCGTCAACACCGCCGAGCCGCTCGACAAGTGTCTGTTCAGTTATCTGTCAGCGCGTGAGCGGTTGATGCGAGTGCGGTAACAGGCGACGAAAACCATGTCTTTCCTAGCTCCCCTATTCCTCGTCGCCTCGGCCGCGATCGGCATCCCGATCGTCGTGCACCTGATTCAGCGCGAGCGAAAGCGGGTCATCCTGTTCCCGTCGCTGATGTTCGTGCAGCGGATTCCGTACCAGTCCGTGCGCAGGCGGCGGATCCGCCACTGGGCGCTGCTGCTGATGCGCTGCGCGGCGCTCCTGCTCATCGTGGCGGCGTTCGCGCGCCCGTTCCTGAAGCACGAAGGCGTCGCCGCCGCCGCCCTCGGCGGGACGCGCGAGATCGTCGTGCTCCTCGACCACTCCGCGAGCATGGGCTACGGCGATCACTGGGACCGCGCGAAGGACGCCGCGCGCAGCGCCATCAGATCGCTCGGCGCGAACGACAAGGCGACGCTCGTCCTGTTCAGCCGCAACGCCGAAGAGAGCATGCGCGCGACGCCGGACAAGGGCCGGCTCGAGGGAGCTGTAAACGCCGCGAAGGTCGACGCCGACTCCACGCGCTTCGGTCCCGCGCTCAAGCTCGCCGAGAGCATCCTCACACGATCGAGCGCGCGGCGGCGTGAAGCGATCGTCATCAGCGACTTCCAGCGGGCCGGCTGGACCGGCTCCGAGGACGTGCACTTCCCCGAGGGCTGGACGGTCAACGCCGTCTCCGTGGCGACGCCCAACGCGAACAACATCAGCGTGCCGTCGGTGACGTTCGCGCGCGCGGAGTTCTCGGGGCAGGAGCGCGTCACCGTGTCGGCGGGCATCGCCAACAAGGGCAACGCCGCGGTGGCGGACGTGCCGGTGACGCTGGAGATGGAAGGCCACCAGGTGCAGACGCAGCACGTGAAGGTCGGCGCCAACGCGTCCGCCTCCGTCACGTTCACCCAGTTCACGCTCGACCGGCCGATCGTCAAGGGCACGGTGCGGGCGGGCAGCGATCCGCTGCCGGCCGACAACGTCTTCCACTTCACCGTCTCGCCGGCCGCGCCCGTCTCGGTCCTGGTCGTGGACAGCGGCAACCGGCCCGAGTCGGTGCTGTATCTCACGAAGGCGCTCGCCATCAGCACGTCGCCGGCGTTTCAGACGGAGGTGATGCCGGTCACGCGGGTCACGCCGAACAACTTCGAGAAGCGGTCGGTCGTGATCCTGAACGACACGGCCTATCCGCCGGCGGCCGCCAACGGGGCGCTGAAGCAGTTCGTCGAGCGCGGCGGCGGCCTGCTCATCGCCGCGGGCGAGCACACGACGTGGCCGCAGGGCGAAACGGATTTGATGCCGGGCACGCTCGGTCCCACCGTGGATCGCACCTCCGGCCGCGGCGCGACGCTCGGCTTCCTCGACCACAGCCACTTCGTGTTCGAGATCTTCAAGGCCCCCCGCAGCGGCGACTTCTCCGCTGCGCAGATTTATCGCTATCGCACCATCACCCCGAGGCAGGCGACGCCCGCGGCAGCGGGCCCAAAGCCGGGTGCGACGAGCAACGCAGAAGCCGACCACGTGCTTGCCCGATTCGACGACGGGGCGGTGGCGGCGGCGGAGCGGAAGGTCGGGCAGGGCCGCGTCATCGTGTGGGCGTCGGCGCTCGACGACTCGTACAGCGATCTGCCGCGGCGACCCGTCTATCTGCCGCTCGTCCACCAGCTCGTGAAGTACCTCGCGCAGTTCGAACCGTCGCGCTCGTGGCAGACGGTGGGACAGGTCGTGGACGTCGCGTCGCTGACCAAGGCGCGATCGAACTGGGTCGTCGTCACGCCGTCCGGCAAACGCGTGACCTCCAACGGCCCGCTCGAGCTCGACGAGCAGGGTGTCTACGACGTGCGGCCCGCCGGGGGCGCGGTCGAAGGCACGCCGGCCCAGGCGGTCGCGGTCAACATCGACCCCGCGGAAGCCGATCTGACCCCGATGGACCCCGCGGAGCTCGTGGCCGCGGTCACTGGCCGCGCGGCCGCCTCGGTCGCGCCAACACCCGCCGAAACGACGGCGATCGACGTCAAAGAAGCAGAGAAACAGCAGGCCATCTGGTGGTATCTGCTGCTCGCCGGTCTGCTGCTCCTTGCGGCAGAGACGCTCGTGTCGAATCGCCTCTCCCAGGGAGAGCGATTCCTGTAAACTCTGGGAATGAGAAGAGGTTAGAGGTTGATCGCTATGGACAACCTCTAGCCTCTATTCGGAGGCTTCATGGACCGCAGAGCCGAACTCCTCGACGTGATCCGGTCAGTGCGCAATCGCTGGCGGCAGCGGCTGGCCGTGCGCGGCGTCGTCCTGGTGGTCGCCGGCACCCTGCTGGCGCTCTTCCTCTCCGCGTCGAGCCTCGAGGCCCTTCGGTTCAGCGCCAGCGCCATCATCGCGTTCCGCCTGATTGCGGCCGTGGTATTCGCCGGCCTGGTCTGGACCTTCCTGGTGCGCCCGATTCGGCGCGAGGTCAGCGACACGCAGGTCGCGATGTACCTCGAGGAAAACGATCCGACGCTCGAAGCCGCGATTCTGAGCGCCATCGAGGCGACGTCGGGCTCCGTCATCTCGCAGGATCACTCGCCGCATCTGGTGGACCGGCTGGTTCAACAGGCCATCGACCAGTGCCGGTCCGCGCAGCGCGGGCATCACGTCGACACACAGGCGTTGAAGCGCCACGCCGTGGCGCTCGGCGGCGTCGCCGTCGCGGCGCTGCTCCTCGTCCTTCTCGGTCCGGCGTATCTGCGGCACGGCCTCTCCGCCCTGCTGATCGTCACGCGCGCGGCTGAGAAGTCGAGCCCGTACTCCATCGAAGTCAAACCCGGCGACGCGAAGATCCCGCGCGGATCCGATCAGCCCGTCGCCGCGCGCCTCGTCGGCTTCCCGTCGAAGGAAGCGACGCTCATGGCGCGTAGTTCACAGGCCGCGCAGTTCGAGCGAATCCCCCTCGTCGCCGGAGCGAACCCGGCGGCGTTCGAAGGCATGCTCTTCCATCTCGACAAGGACACGGAGTACTACGTCGAGTCCAACGGGGTGAAGTCGCCGACCTACAAGATGTCGGTGCTCGATCTGCCGACGGTCGCCAAGCTCGAGCTCGAGTACCACTTCCCGTCCTACACGGGACTCCCCGTTCAGAAGATCGACGTCGGCGGCGACGTCGCCGCGCTGCGCGGCACCGAAGTGTGGGTGCGCATCACGCCGACCATGGCGTCGCCGGGCGGAAAGGTCATCGTCAACGACGTCGGCAACGACACACTGACGAAGGAAGCGGACGGCACGCTGACCGGCAAGTTCGTCGTGAAAGACGACGGCTTCTACCACATCGAGCTCGCCGGCCCGCACAACGAGCAGGTCAACGCGTCGCCGAAGTACACGATTGACGTCCTCCAGGATCAGCCGCCCGTCGTCGCGTTCACGAAACCCGGCCGCGACAACTCGGCGAGCCCCGTCGAAGAGGTCTTCGTCGAGGCGAAGGCGAACGACGACTTCGGCGTCAAGGACCTGAAGCTGTTCTACTCGGTGAACGGCGGCGCCGAGAAGACCGTGCAGCTGTTCGGCCCCGGCAAGACGCTGCAGGAAGTCCAGGCCGGACACACGATCTACCTCGAAGAGCTGGGCGTGAAGCCCGGCGACTTCGTGTCGTATTACGCCAAGGCGACCGACAACAACAGCGCCGAAGGCAACAAGACGACGACGAGCGACATCTACTTCGTGAACGTGAAGCCGTTCAAGAAGGATTACAAGGCGGCGCAGTCCCAGGCCGGAGGCGGCGGGGGCGGCGGCGGCGCCGAAGTCGGACAGCTCTCCGAGCAGCAGCGGCAGATCGTCGCCGCGACGTTCAACGTCGTCCGCGACCAGCCGAAGTTGAGCAAGGAGAAGTTCCGCGAGAACGTCGTGTTCCTCAACCTCGCGCAGGCGAAGCTCCGCGGGCAGGTCGACGAACTGGTGCAGAAGCTCCAGGCGCGCGTGGGCGTGGCGGATCCGGGGTTCAAGGCGATTGCCGAAGCGCTGCCGAAGGCGTCGGCGGAGATGAAGACCGCCGAAGGCAACCTGAAGGCGCAGCAGGCGAAGGAAGCGCTCACGCCGGAGCAGCGCGCGCTCAAACTGCTGCAGGACGCCGAGCAGAACTACGAGATGCAGGTGCGCCAGGGCGGCGGTGGAGGCGGTGGCGGCGGCAACAGCCAGCTCTCCGAGGATCTCGCGGACCTGTTCGAGCTCGAGCTCGACAAGCTCTCGAACCAGTACGAGATGCAGAAGCGCGCCGAGCAGCAGGGCAGCGACCGGCAGGTCGACGAGCTCGCGGAGAAGCTGAAGGAACTCGCGCGCCGTCAACAGCAGGAGCTCGAGCGGCAGCGCCGCGCGTCGGCATCACAGCAGCAGCAGGGCGGCGGTGGCGGCGGC
>JADMIO011121737.1_pt1 | contig 15069 bp, 11 predicted proteins | sample 8958161 | NCBI WGS metagenome assembly JADMIO01 (sample SAMN16585339, study PRJNA669376) | soil metagenome | isolation source: Crop rotation soil | place: USA: Cullars Rotation, Alabama | collected 2011 | reverse complement strand
GCGCGCGTCGCCGATTATGCGGGCCACATCCTCGTGCCCCAAATGCAGAAATTGAAAGACGCCATCCGGAAGCCCCGCATCGCGGAAGCCCTCGGCATAGCGCTCGGCGCAGAGCGGCGTTTGCGCCGAAATCTTCAGCAGCACGGCGTTGCCGGCCAATAGCGCCGGCACTATCGAGTTCACTGACGCGAGGTAGGGATAGTTCCACGGCGCAATGGTCAGCACCACGCCGAGGGGCTCGCGCCGGATGAAGCGTGTGAAGCCGGCACTCGGAGATATTGCCACGTCGGCCAGTGCCTGAGGCGCGGCAGCGATCATATAACGGGCCCGCTCCGCAAAGCCGCGGCGGATTTCGAAGGGAGTGTAGCGAATGGGCCGTCCCATCTGCCACGTAAGCTCTTCGCCGATCACCTCCGCGCGGGCTTCCATTACTTCCACGAAGCGGTTCAGGATGGCGATGCGCTCGTCGAGTCGCGTCGCGCGCCATCCACGCTGCGCCTCGGCGGCCGATCGCAGTACTGCCTCAATGCGCGCGGGGGACGCGAGTTCGCGCTCCGCCGCCACGCGGCCATCAACCGGGGAAATCGTCCTCTGGATGTTGCTCATAAAGGCGTCGTATAGGCAGCCGTGATGCCGCCGTCCACTACAAACTCCGCGCCCGTAACAAAGGAGGATTCGGACGACGCCAGATAGAGTGCAGCTTTGGCGATCTCGGCCGCCTCCCCGAACCGGCCCATCGGAATGTGTACCAGCCGCCGCTGTTTCTTCTCTTCCGTGTTGAGGTACTTCATCAGCAACTCGGTCCGCAGCGGGCCGGGGCAGAGCGCGTTCACCCGGATTCTTTCGCGGGCGTGGATGCAGGCGAGTTCGCGAGACATCGAAAGGACCGCGCCCTTGCTCGAAGTGTAGGCAAGCTGCGGAGTCGCTGCCCCGAGGATGGCCACGAAAGACGCCGTGTTGATGATGGATCCGCCGCCGGCCCTCCGCAAGGCGGGAATGCCGTATTTGCAGCCCAGGAACACACCTTTCACGTTAATGGCGAACGTCTGGTCCCAAACCTCTTCGCTGGTAGCCACTGCATCGTCGTCATCGGCATGTGAGATTCCGGCGTTGTTGAACAACACGGTCAGCCGGCCGTACTCTTTCTCCGCAGCGGCCACCATCCTTTCGCAATCGGCGGCCCGGGAAACGTCGGCTTTCACCGCGATAGCTTTGCCTCCGGCCGCAAGCACCGCCTCGACGGTCTGCTCGGCTCCCGCCAGGTTCACGTCCGCCGCCACCACAGACGCGCCTTCGGCGGCGAACAGGGCGGCGGATTCCCTTCCGATTCCGCTGCCGGCGCCGGTGATCAGCGCGACCTCGTTGTCTAATCGCATGGCTTCAATTTCAGATCCTTTCGAAATAGCGGCGGCGTTCCCAGTCCGTGACTGCCCGCTCAAAACAGCGCTGCTCGCTGCGGTAAAAATGCGCGTAGTGCTCTACTACTTCCGCACCCAGCACCTCCCGCACAAATGCGCTGCCCTCAAACCCGCTGACCGCCTCGGCCAGATTATAGGGTACGCGCGGCAGGGTGCGGGCAGCATAAACATCGCCCTCAAATACCGCGGGCGGTTCCGTTTTGCGTTCGATCCCATCCAGCCCGGACGCGAGTGCGGCGGCGAAAGCCAAGTAAGGATTGACGTCCGCCCCCGGTATGCGGCACTCAATGCGCAGCGATTGTCCGCTGCCGACCACGCGAAACCCCGCGGTGCGATTATCGTGGCTCCACGCCAACCGGGTCGGCGCCCAGGACAGGTCTTCGAAACGTTTATACGAATTTATGGTCGGTGCGTAAAACACCATGAACTCGGGCACGTGCGCAAGCCAGCCGCCCAGAAACCAGCGGAACACATCCGAACCGCTCACCGGGCCCAGGCGCTTATTACCCGCGAACGCGTTGCGGCCGCCCTTGTTCAGGCTCAAGTGGATATGGCATCCCGAGCCGGCCTGGCCGCTCGCCTGCTTGGCCATGAACGTCACGCTGACTCCGCACTGCTCGGCCACCTCCTTCAGACACTGCTTGTACAGTGTGTGATCGTCGGCCATCTGCATCACCTGGGCATAGCGAACATTCACTTCATGCTGGCCCATGCCCCATTCGCCCTTCGAGTTCTCCACTTCTATGCCCGACGCCTTCAGGTGGCGCCGCACCGCACCCGTATAGAACTCTTCGCGCGTCCCTTGCAGTATGTTGTAGTCTTCCAGATACCAACCCAGCGCCTCCAGATTGTGATAGCCTTGCCGGGCGGCATCGCGGTAAGACGTCTTGAAGACGTAGTACTCCAACTCCGAGGCCGCCATCGCCTGATAGCCAGCCGACGATGCGCGTTCCGCCTGGCGCTTAAGAATGGACCTCGGCGCCACCGGCACCTGATCCACATCGCAGTGGACGAAGGCGGTGCGATCCTGCCAGCTGAGCCGGCGCAGCGTCCCGGCATCCGGTACCAGATGGAAATCGCCGTAACCGAGCTCCCAATTGGCGAAGCGGTAGCCCGGCACAGGCTCCATCTCCACATCGGTAGTGAGCAGGTAATTGCAGGCGTGGGTTCCCTCTTTGGCGACGTGCTTCAGGAAGTAGCCGGCGTCGAAGCGCTTTCCCATGAGCCGCCCGTAATGATCGGTGAACGCCGCGATCACGGTATCGATGGCGCCTTGCCGTGCAAGGCCTGCGAGGTCTCGCAGAGTCAGCCGTGCCGCTTGCTCTGTCATAGCTCCTTACCCACCGCGCGAAGTTCGCGAGCCCACTCCGGACCGCGAAACTTGTGCCGCACCCGGAACCAGTACAGCAGTCCAAGCGCGACCACCACGCCGCCCAGCGTTTTACCCGCGAGATCGTTGGGCGGCATCACGAGTACGATCGAAATGAAAATCGCGTAGCCGACTGCGATCCAGGCGACCGGCTGGCTCCATCTTCCCAGCGTCCACGGACCCGCCGGCCTGCCGGAGCGGAGCCCAAGAACGATCGGGATTAGGTAACCTACGTAGATCGCGACCGTTCCCATCGATGTAACAATCGGCACCGCGCCGCTCCAGGCCATCGCGACCAGGGTCGCCAGCGCGGCCGACCAGATCGCCGGCCCAGGCGTCCCGTGCTTTGCGTTGACGCGCCGGAACCAGTTCGACAGCGGCATCCCGTTATCCCGCGCCAGGGAGAAAATCCCGCGCGAGACGTTGGTGAGTGACGCCAGGCCGCAGAACCACATCGCCATCGAGACCAGGGCGGCCATCGCGTTGCCGAATTTGGCGCCCAGCCCCGTCTGCAGGATTGCGATCGCCGCCGGCACCGCGTTGCCCTGCGCGTCTTTGGCGCCGAGCGCGCCTGGGATCGTCTGGATCGCCAGCGTCAGCGCGATCAGCAGGGCGTAGCCGGCCACGCCGGATACAGCCACCGAGAGCACAATTCCCCAGGGGGCTACGCGGCGCGGATCGGCGGTTTCCTCCGTCATATGGGCAGAGGCGTCGAATCCGGTGTAGGTCCACTGCGCCTGCAACAGGCCCAGCAGAAACGCCCACGCGTACGGCGAGCGACCATTGCTGTTCACGGCTTGAGTGAGGAACGAAACCGGCTGCCGCGGGGCAAACCAGAACACCGCGATTGCGATCGCCGCGACTCCCAAAATGTGGATCGTCACGCTCAGATCGTTGAGCCGGGAGACCAGCCGCACGCCGAAGTGATTGAGCAATCCATGCACGAACAGCGTGAACGCGAACACTGCGAACGTGTTTGTGACGCTTGCCGAAAGGCCGAGGATCGGCAGCACGAACTGCGCGCAGCTATAGTTGATGCCTGCCTGCGTGGCGATCGTGCCTGCGATGCTGATCCACGCGACGAACCACGCCCATCCCGGTCCGCCGAGCGCCGCCGCCCAGTGATACATCGCGCCGGAGGTAGGGTAGGCGGAGCACAACTCGGCCATGCTCGCCGCCAGCGCCAGCGTAAAGATGGTCGCAACCGGCCACCCGAGCGTCATCTCGAGCGGGCCTCCCATCTCCAGACCGTAGCCGTAAAGCGTCACCGCGCCGGTGAGGATGGAAATGATGGAGAAGGATATGGCGAAGTTAGAGAACCCGCCCATGCTGCGGAACAGTTCCTGCGCGTATCCGAAACGCCCCAGATCCTGTTCATCGCGCGTGGCCATCGAGGAATGTTAGCACGCGAGAGTCTGCGGAAATGAATTCAGTGGAAATGCGAGCCGCTACAATCCGAGCCGCCTCAAAAGTACCCTATTTCGTGTATTGGTGGGGAGCTGTCCTGGCTTTACGCTGGTGGAGGGGCGTATAACGTCAAAACCGCTCCAGAGCGAGCCCGACGGCCGAGACGGCGGAGTGGATTGTGTGATGTTGAGCTGCTTCCGCGGCGATGTGGCTTTTCTCGCATCCATGCTGGTGCACGGCGGCATCCGGGTGCACCGTGCCGAGACGCTTGACGAGGCCGATTTTCTGCTGGTGGCCACGACCGCCACTGTCCTGATCGCAGACACAGTATTTTTGGACGGATCCTGGGGCAGTGCCATGACAATGGTAGCGAGCGTACATCCGCTCGTTGGGACGCTCCTCTGCGCGGATCCGGCGGATCGGGAATTCGTCAAAGACGCCAATGAGCGCGGCGTCTTGGACGTGATCTGGAAGCCGATTGATTTTGAGCGTCTTCGCACCAGTATCCGGATGGCGCACGAGGTTACTACGGAGCGGCGGCGGTGGCAGCTCGCCCGGGAAGGCGGGGCCGTCAGCGGGCCGTCGCAATTCCGGGTGGAAGCGCTAAGATGAAAAAGCAGTCTTCGGACGTCTTTTTCATGCCTACGGTGAACAGCAGGCTGGTGTTGATCGTCGGCTTTGGCGGACTGCTGATCCTGATGGCGTTCGCCGGCGCCGATGGGATCGAGGCGTTGCAGCGGATCCAGGCCTCGAACGACAGCATTCGCGACGACTTCCTGCTACGGACCAAGCTTCTGGAGCGAATTCGGAGCGACCTTTACCTGTCCGGTACGGACGTGCGCGACTATCTGCTGGAGCCGCAGCCCGGTAGGGCCGAAGGGCACCGGTACACTCTGGTCGAAACCCGACGCGACATGGATGCCGCTCTGCGCCAATATTTAGAACTGATGAACACCGGCGAGACCCAGCCGTTCCGGGTGTTTACCGAAGAACTGGCGGCATACTGGCGCGTGCTGGAGCCTACGTTCGAGTGGACCGCGGACCAGCGGCAACGCGCCGGGTACGCGTTTCTTCGCGACGAGGTATTTCCCCGCCGCACTTCCATGCTTGCGCTGGCCGATCAGATTGGCCGGTTTAATGAGGCGCAGCTCGATGCCGGCAAGCTGGCCGTGCAGCAAACCTTCAGGCGGTTTCGGAGCCGTCTGATTGTGACGCTTTCCGCCACGATCGGACTCGGGTTGATGCTGGCGATCTTCAGTACGCGCAAGATTCTGGACCTGGAAGACCGGACCGCCCGCCACTACACCGAGATCAGCCAGGCACGGGCCGAACTGAAACAACTCTCAGCCCGCTTGCTGGAGGCACAGGAAGAAGAACGCCGGCTGATTTCGCGCGAGCTGCACGACGAGGTCGGGCAATCACTGACCGGCGTGCTCGTCGAGATGGCTAATCTCTCTAACCTGATTCGCAATCGCGAGGAGAACGCGTTGCCTCAGAAAGCGGAGGAGATCAAGCGGCAGCTGGAGCAATCGATCAGCGTGGTCCGGAATATGGCGCTGCTGTTGCGCCCGTCCATGCTGGACGATCTCGGCCTGGTTCCTGCACTGCAGTGGCAGGCGCGCGAAGCCTCGAAGAGGAGCGGTATTCGGGTCAAGGTTGCCGCGGACCAGGTCTCTGACGATCTCACCGAGGACCACCGGACCTGCATCTATCGCATCGTTCAGGAGGCGTTACACAATATCGTGCAGCATGCGAATGCGCGCAATGTGACCATTACGGTGGAGCAGGATGCGGAGCAGTTGCTGTTATCCATACAGGACGACGGCCGGGGATTCAATCCGCAGCAGGAGCGGGGCATGGGGATGATCGGGATGGAAGAGCGCGTGAGCGCGCTGGGAGGCCGACTGACAATTAAATCGACCAGCGGCGTGGGAACGGAACTACGCGCGGCGCTGCCTCTGGCGCAGCCGTCGATGGCGCAGGCCGTTTGAACTCCATGAAACCGATCCGAATCCTTTTAGCGGACGACCATACGATTGTGAGGAAGGGCTTGCGCATGCTGCTCGAGAGCCATGCGGGCCTGCAAGTAGTCGCCGAGGCGGCGGACGGCCGCGACGCGGTGGCGTTGGCGGAGCAGCATCAACCCGACATCGTGGTGATGGACGTGGCAATGCCGGGTTTGAATGGAATTGAAGCGGCGCGCCAGATCTGCGGCAAGGGCATGCAATCGGCGATCGTTTTCCTGAGCATGCATTCCGATGAGGGTTACGTGCTGAAGGCGCTGAAGTCTGGCGCGAAGGGGTACCTGCTGAAGGATTCGGCGGAACACGATCTGATCAACGCGGTGAAAACAGTCAGCGAGGGCAAGGCCTTCTTCAGTCCGGCGATCAGCAAGATGCTGGTGGAAGACTACGTGCGCCAGATGCAGGAACAGAAGGTGGAGGACAGCTTCGATTTGTTGACCACGCGTGAACGGGAGGTTCTGCAGTTGCTGGCGGAAGGCCGCAGCAATAAGGATGTGGCGAACATTCTGGATCTCAGCCTGCACACCGTGGAGACGCATCGAGGACGCATCATGCAGAAACTGAATCTGCATAGCGGTGCGGAGTTGATTTTATACTCGATCCGCAAAGGCGTGATCGCGTAGTAGCTCAGTTACGCAGGTGGCATGCCGCGCTTCCTTCTACGGAAGGCTGCGGCTCGTCTTGGCCGTCTTGAGACTCCGCCTTGCTACGACGCGCGTGAACGAGTTCGTACGCCACGGCGACGATCAGCAGCATGGAAAGCAGCGGGCTCTCTACATCATCGAAGAGTACGAAGCCCAGGTACGCAGCTGCAACGAAGACGAGCGCCAGATCGCCTATCAGCCTTCCGCGTGCTGCCCTCGCTACTGGTGAGTTAGTGCAGGACTCCACTCTGGTAATCAAGGACGATCCTCTGCGTTTGGTACTCGTAATGCGCGCTGGTATCGGCAATTTGCGCTGAGGTGAGATTCAACTGAGCGGTAGTGAGCTCCACAATGTTACCCAGCCCGAGATCGTATCGGGTCTGCGCGAGATCGAGTGCGGACCTGGCCTGCTCCAGGAGTTGTTTAGTGAGACCCATCCGATCGTAAGCGGTCGTGGCGTTCAGGAATGCCACGCGAACATCGCGGGTTACACGGTTTTGCAGGTCATTGACATTCTCGCTGGCAGCCTTCGCCTTGAGTTCGGCCTGAGACTGCCGGGCTTTGAACAGGCCGCCGTTGAAAATCGGGATCGTGACATTCATGCCGACGGCGCCGTAGCGGCTCGGAATTGTCTCGTAGCCCGTGGGGACAAATCCGGCACTCCCGACCACACCGACATAGGGATAGTAGAGGGCGTGCTCGGCCCTGGTAAAGCGCTCGGCAGCACTCTGCTGAAGGCGAAGGTTCTTGAGTTCGGGGCGGTTCTGAATCGCTTCGCGGATGATGTCGTCCACGCGGTCCGGCATAGGCGGGGGCAACGGTTCCTCTTCAGGCAGAAGTCCGCTTTCGTTGGGAAGCCCCATCGCAGTGGCCAGATCCGTCTGGGCGGCCTTCAAATCGTTCTGAGCCTGAACCTCAAGCAGTTTGGCGTCGGCGAGATTGACGTTGGCGAAACTTACGTCCAGGGTGGACTTGAGCTTGCTCTCAGCCAGTGCGGACACCTGGTCGGCGACGGTCTGCCTCGCCGCCACCGTCTGAGTCGCCACCTTCAAAAGAGCCTGAGCGCGCAGCACCGCAAAATAAGCGCGGCTTACAGAGAGCAGGATCTGATCGCGGGTGGTTTCGGTGACCTGGTCCTGCGCAAACGCCTGAAGCTTGGCCATCGCAATCAGGTTGCCGGTGCGGCCGAAATCGGTGATCATCTGCCCTACCGTAAGGCCGGACCCGACCCGGTTATATACGATCGGGTTGTTCAAGCCACCGGCCGCCAGCCGGCTGCCATTATCAGCGCCGACGCTGGTGAAACTACCGGCAAGGCTCGGTTCGTAGGCGGCTTTGTACTGTGGAGCCACCTGGTAGGCGGCCGCGGCGTTATATCTGGCCGCGGTGAACTGCGGGTTGTTCTGAATCGCAGCTTGCTGTGCCTGGGCCAACGTCAGGTGAGTGGGTGGTTGAGCCGCCGCCTGAACTGCGAACAGGGATAATGCACCAAGTAAGAGTGCGCCCAGGCAGGACGCGCTGGTCGGATGTATCGGGTTTCGCATGATTAGTGAGACCTCCGTAAACGGAAGCGGCCCGAGCCCTGGCCGCGGTCGCCGTAGACCAGCACGTACGCGGCGGGCACCAGGAAGACCGTCAGCGCAACCGAAAGGCTCAATCCGCCGAGGATGGCGCGGGCGAGCGGAGCATACGCTTCGCTGCCGGCGCCGAGTTTCAGTGCCATGGGCAGCAGCCCGATGATCGTGGCGAGCGAGGTCATCAGCACCGGGCGCAAGCGGACCCGGCAGGCCATGGCGACGGCTTCCCGCACCGCCATACCCTCACTGCGCAGGTGGCGTGTGAATTCCACAATCAGGATGCTGTTGGAGACGGCAATGCCAACCAGCATCACGACCCCCATCAGCGACATGACATTGAGCGTGGTGTCAGACAGCCAGAGGATCAGAATTACTCCGGTGAGCCCGGGCGGAACGGCCAGAAGAATGATAAAGGGATCGACAAAAGATTGGAACTGGGCCACCAGGATCAGGTACAGCAGGACTACCGCGAGACAAAGACCGACGGCAAAGCTATTGAAGGAAACCCGCATGCCCTGCACCATGCCGCGAAGCGTGACGGTGAGGCCCGTGGGTACCTTGGTCCTGCCAATAATGTCGTCGATCGAGTTCGCGATTTTGCCAAGATCCTCATTCAGCGGACGGACGTAGATATCGGTAGTGCGCCGCAACTGGTAATGGTCCACCTCCGTGGGGGACTTGATGCGCGTCACGTTGCTGATCATGTCCAAGCGCGTCGGCCTAGGGTCGCTCGGGCCACGCAGGGGAATAGCGCGAAGATCGCTCAATGTTTTCACCTGGCGCTCGGGATACTGCACCGTGAGCATGTAATCGTAGCCCGTTTTGGGATCGATCCAGAAGCTGGGTGCGATCATGGCGTTCGAGGTCAGCGCGGTGATCACGTTGTCCACCACCTCGCGCTGATCCAGACCCATCTCACTGGCGCGCGTGCGGTCCACATTGAGCTGAAGGGCGGGATAGTCGGTATCCTGCGGGATGAAAACGTCGGCCACTCCAGGGATGGTACGGATCTGCCTGGAGAGTGTCAGCGCCGTCGCGTAAGAGCGTTCCATGTTGCTGCCCGCCACCTGAACGTCGATAGGCGCGGGCAGACCCATATTCAACACGGCATCCACCAGGCCGCCGGATTGGAAGTAGGCGGTCAACTCCGGCAATTCGGTTCGGATCTGCTGCTTTACCCGGCTCATATAATCGTAGCTGCCGGTCTTGTGGTCTTCCTTCAGGCTCACCTGAACGAAGGCGGTGTGCATGCCGGAATTGGAGGTATAGATCGAGGAGAAACCGGGAGTGGTGCCGATGTTGGAGACAATCATTCCCAGATCTTCGGGTGAAACCACGTGGCGGATCAGGTCCTCCACTTTCGCTACCTCACTGGCGGTGACGGCAAGGCGTGTGCCGCTGGGAGCTTTCAGGTTGATGACGAACTGCCCGGCGTCGGTGCGTGGAAAGAAGGAGAGTCCAAGCAGCGGGAAGGCGAGGAGGCTGACTCCGAGGGCGATTCCGAAGCCGGCCAGTGTAGCGGCGGGCCAGCGCAGAATTCCACCGACGATCCGGTCATAGAAGCGGAGGAAACCTTCAAACCGATTGTTGAACCAGACATTGAAGCGCTCTCCGAAACTGCGCCGCGCCGGCGCGTGGTCGGTGGTCACTTCCAGCTCTGAAGCGGGCGTGCCATGGTGCGATGGCGCTTTGATGAAGAGGGCGCAGAAGAGCGGCACCACGGTCATCGCCACCGCGAACGAAGCGAAAAGCGAGAGCGCCACGGCAAGGGCGAGTGCGGAGAAGAGAAACTTGCTGACGCCGTACAAAAAGGTGACCGGGAAAAACACGACCACGGTAGTCAGGGTGGCTGACAGAACCGGAAGCGCGACTTCCCGGCCTCCCTTTTCCGCTGCGACCGCGGGGCTCTCGCCGAGTTCCAGGTGACGGTAGATGTTCTCGAGCACCACCACAGAGTTATCGATCAGGCGGGAGAAAGCTAATGCCAGGCCGCCCAGCACCATACTATTGATGGAGCCGCCCCCAATGGAGAGTGCAATGAAGGCGGCCAGCGCTGAGAGCGGTATCGAGAAGAATACGGCAACGGTGGCGCGCATGCTGCCTAGGAAGACCAGAATCATGATCGACGTCAGAAGGAGACCGATCGCGCCTTCGTGCAGCAGGGTTTCGATCGCGGTCTTCACGAATACCGACTGATCAAAAACGACCCTGCTGACCAGTTCTTTGGGCACATCGAACAGATGCTGAACGGCGTTTTTGATGCCGTCCACCACCGCGATCGTATTGGTATCGCCCCCCTGCTTGAGAACCGGGAGATAGACGGAGGGCTGACCGTCCACCCGCACCAGGTTCACCTGAATTTGCTGCGCGTCCTTGGCATAGCCAATGTCGGCCACACGGATTGGCGACTGGCCTATCGTCTTGACAGGAAGATTGTTGATCTCGCTTACGCTACGCAGTTGGCTGTTGGTATAGATGTTGTAGTCCAACGACCCGAGTTGGACATCGCCGGCGGGCAGGATCAGGTTGGAGTTGTTGAGCGAGCGGACCACATCCATCAGCGACAACTGGTGCGCTTCCAGCTTGTACGGGTCGGCGTACACCATGATCTGGCGGTAGCGGCCCCCGAACGGCGGCGGCACGCTCGCCCCCGGCACGCTGGCGATCTGATTGCGCACCTGGAATTGTGCCAGGTCACGGAGAGAAGTTTCGTTGAGGCCCTCGCCCTTGAACGTCACCAGGCAAACAGGCAAGCTTGAAGCGTCGAACTTGAGCACAACCGGCGGCAATGTTCCCGGCGGAAGACGGCGCAACTGGGCCATCGCCAGGTTGGAGATGGTGGTGACCGCGGAATCGGGGTTGGTGCCGGGCTGGAAGTAGACCTTGATGACACTCACACCTGGCAAGGAGCGCGATTCGATGTGCTCAATGCCGCTGCCCAGTGTAAAGAACCGTTCGAAGCGGCTGGTGATATCGGCCTCGATCTGTTCCGGCGGCATGCCGGAATAAAACGTGGCTACCACCACCACGGGGATGTTCATCGAGGGGAACATATCGATCGGCATCCGGGCGAGACTGGTCACGCCCAGTACCGCGATGAATAGACAGATGACGACGATGAAGTAAGGGTTGCGAATGGCGAAGCCTGACATGCGTTCGGTTCCTGGAGGGCCTCTACTGGTTATTGGCTGACATGACGGTTACTCTGGGCCGCACTTCCTCGCCCGGCTGCAAATTGGTGCGACCGCTGAGCACGACGGAGTCGCCTTCGTTCAGACCGGAGCGAATCTCCACCAGATTCGCAGTCTCGATCCCCACCGTGATGCGGCGCTTCTCCACCCGATTGTTGGGCGTCACGATCATCACCTGTCCGGTCTGAACCGTCTGCGCGCCATTCTGTCCGGCGGGAGTGGGATCGAGATCGACCGCCATCACCGGAATCGAAAGCGCCTTATTGCGGTGATCCAGCGTGAGGTTCACTTCGGCATACATTCCCGGGATAAGGATGAGAGTGGGATTGGGAACGTCTACCTCGGTATCCATGGTGCGGGTGGCGAGCGACAGTTTACCCGCCGATCGCGCCACTCTGCCGGGGAAAGTGCGGTTCAAAGTGGGCACCCGAACTTCCACTTGCTGGCCGATGTGGACGGTGGGGACGGCGGATTCGGGCACCGGCAGAATCAAGCGGAGCAGCGAGTTCTCAGAGAGTCTGATTACCGGCATAGCCTGCGTTTGCGAGGCTGTGCCTGCCTGGATCATGGAGCCGGTATCGGCATACCGCCTGGTCACCACGCCGGCGAAAGGGGCGGTGACTCGGGTGTAGTCCAGCATGGTCTTCACCCGCTGCGTGTCGGCCGAATTCACATTTACCTGTTCCTGCGCCGCCACCAGAGCGGATTTGGCGGATGCCACCTGGGCCTCGGTGACCAGGTCGCGGCTCTGCGCCTCATCGATCTCCTGTTGGGCGACGAGACCTGGTTTCTTCTGCGCGACCGCCGCCAGCCGCTGATACGAGAGATGCGCGATGTTGTGCGCCGATTCCGAACGGCGGAGTTCGTCCTGCGCGCGTGTGACCTCGGCTCGTGCGCGTACCACCGCGGCATCGGCGCGTTTCAGGTCGTCGCCCATCTCCGGGATCTCGAGCGTCGCCAGGAGTTGCCCCTGCCGTACGTGATCGCCGATGTCGACGTTGATCTCCTTGATGTATCCGGCGACCTTCGCCATTACATCCACTTCCTGAAACGGCTTGAATTCGGCCGTCATGACCAGCCCTTGCGAGAGATCCTCCGGGGCCACTTTCGCGACCGCAACGATGGGTATGTCCGACGTCGTCTCTGCGCTCGCCCGAACCGGTTCATGCCTGGAACAGGACGGCGTCAGACACGCTGCTGCGATCAGGAACAGGAGGGCAAAAGGCTTGAACACGAAGTTCCGCATAGTTTTCCTTAGGGCTTTGGCTGAATGGCTTCTAGCAGACGTTCCAGGGTGAAGTCCGGCGACTGGCACAGATCAACGATTTCCTGCTCCCGGGTCAGAATTGCGGAAGCTACTTCGGGGATCCGCGCCGCAATCTCTAAGGGGATGGAAACGGCGCCGTGAACATCCGCATACAATAAATCCCCCGAGCGAACCGGCAGGCCGAAAATCTCCACTGGAACACCGAACTCCACGATGTGCATGTATGCGTGGGATACGGAAACGGCTGAAGCGAACATAGGGAACTGCATCCGGCTGACCCCGGGCAGGTCGCGCACGGCGCCGTTCGTGATCACACCCTCACAATGGAATGCTTTCAGAATCGCAGCGTGCACCTCGCCGACAGTGGAGCCGCCGGCAGGCGCGTCCAGATCCTGGATGACGGCCACGCGCGGGAGCGGCAGAAGTCCGATGGTATCCCACCAGTCAGTTCGATCTACGTAGGCGTTACCCGACATCGGCGGGTCGGCGGAACGCACCCGGCACGTGGCGGCGTAGCCGATCAGGCGCGGTGCCCCCCCGGTAACGCAATGGAGACCGGGGCGGGTGAAGCCTTCGTTGCGAAGGCGCACCCGAAATTGTTCGATCGCGTTCGCTACCGTACATGTGTCGAACTGCCGGATCGCGTCCAGTGTGGCGGTCGGCAGCGCCTGCGCTCCATCCGGAGCGGATAAACTTGGCCCTTCCGTATCAGAGAGTCCCATTTTCAGGTGAGTCGAGCGGCTCAAGCGCCCGTTTCGAGAAACACACGCTTTAGTCTGATCCTACGGTGGAAGGGTGTTTTAGGAGAATCCCCTGTATCGAGTATTTCGGTGAGAACGGTACCGTACGTGTCGAGGCTCCTCCTCAAGGGTGTGCCTCGGTTCGCGATGTGAGAGTGCGCCGCTCGCTCAGGTTCGCGGGGAGAAGCCGTACGTTTCAAGCGTCGGAAATCTTTGAGCGCTTGAATCGGCGAGAAGTTGGCAGAAGGTCCGTCGCTCACGCGCTATCGATCTGAGATTAAGTTCCGGGGTGGTACTCGCGTTCGGTGTGCCCTTTCAGTTGCTCCCGATAGAAGTAAACCTCCCGCAGGTCGCCCGTGCTGTAGCGCAGAGCTTCATCGTTGAAATGACGGGTTCCGGGATGGCCACTTTCGCCGCCCGCTGTCACCGCGCGCGCCCGCACCTTGTCGCCAAACTCCACCACTGCGACAAAGCTGTTCCCACTAGTGCCGTACCACTTCTTTGTCCCGGGATATGCCCGAGCCCCGAACGACGCGAGGGAGCCCCAGACGGCCGAGGTGAAGCCAACCGGAATGCTCGGAGCCGCGTCATTAAACGGCTGTACAATATCGCCGGTGAGTCGCTGAAAACGGTTGATCTCTCCCCACGGAGTTTTCCAGGCGCCGAAATCGGCCTGCAACTTATCGCAGGCGGCTGCCAGTGATCGCAGTAGTTGCTCGCGAGATGCGCCGGGAATGCGATCTTCCACGGACGCGCCCGTCCCCCTTCCCCCTCCCGACAGGCGACGCCGCAAATCTTCGCCCCAGAATACGGCGACCGATGTCGGCACGGAGCCGACCGCCCAGCGACGGTCCCATGCGCGAAGCAACTGCACCGGCTCGGCGAGTTGCGCCTTCAGTGGATCCGACGCCGGTGTTTCGTCCCATGCCTTGATTAGCGCGGGCAGCGGCTTGTCGAACCACGTGAGATAGCTGTCATACGCCGCGGCGATCAACGATTCCACCGTAAAGTCCGACTTGTTCTCGAGCACCTTGATCGCATGTAAGCCACGTGCCGATTCGCCGCCGTTTTCCACATAAGCGGGAAAATCCGTTTTTTTCGGACTGCTCTCACCGGAAGCCGACCACGGCCAGTTGTTCGAGTTGTACAACCACCCGCTCTTGGGATTCAACAATTGCGGAATCTCCGCGACTGTATGCAGTCCGTTCCAATCGGTGTCCGGATTCGAGCCATCCACGGGCCTTGTGAAATCGAAGCGTGTATCGCGCCGCGGAATAAAGTTGCCGTGGAAGTAGGCGATCGTGCCATCCGCATCAGCGTAGATCGTGTTGTTCGATGAATTCGCCTGCAACTCCATTGTCTTACGATATTCCGCGTCTTTCCAGCACAGTGGGATCCGAAGCTTGGAATTCACGTGACTTGAAGTCGCGGC
>JADMIO010879518.1_pt1 | contig 15071 bp, 10 predicted proteins | sample 8958161 | NCBI WGS metagenome assembly JADMIO01 (sample SAMN16585339, study PRJNA669376) | soil metagenome | isolation source: Crop rotation soil | place: USA: Cullars Rotation, Alabama | collected 2011 | reverse complement strand
AAGCAAACTATCCCGGAGGCGTTTGCCGATGCCGATGCCGTGCGCTCGCACAAGGACATCCGTTAGCGCATCGTCTCTCGGACCCGGTTCTCCTTTGAACTCGAAACTAAGGTTGCCGCGATGAGGTATACCAGCGGGGCCCACCCACATCAGTTGGACCTCTAATTGGTCAGTGGCATCTATCGTCAACGTGAATCGATGGCATGAACTATTCGCAATGGGCGAAAGGCTCGGAACAACCGGCACATCATCGTCACCGATGACAGCGGTAAGACTGCCCTGCGCACCATAGACGAAACCATATAGAACAACACGACCCTGATTTGGCAGACCCAATACCTGCTCTATGCTGAAATAAAGATTACTCTCCTCATCTTTGGAGCGCTTTCGGCGACGCGCCTGCACTCGCGCATGCTCGCTTGCGATGATCAACGGGTAATCTTGGCAGCATTCCCATAAAGTCAATTGTTTCGAGGTAGCTTGCTCGGCGCCACTACTTGCGCGTGCCGCGAAGCGAATTGTTTGCTTACCTTCGACGAGGAGTGGCACCGGATACGAATGCGGGCCGGGAGTCGTAGGCAGGGTAGCGGCAAGGGTGGAAGTCACGCGATTTACGCGCGCCTCTAGCTTCCATGGATTACCAGACGACTCGGCGTTGCGAGCGGCGTTGATCAGATTGCGAGCAAATGAGAACTCCGCCAGAATTGCATGCGTCGTTACATTTCGATCACGAAATATGAGCGCATTTTCGCCCAAGCTCTCTAAACCTACCCCAGATCCGGACAATAACGTAACGGCGCCAAACGTAACTCCCTTTTCATTTGATCCGATCAACTCCGAAAGAGTGTCACTCGAAAGTGTCTCCCAATGCGTTCGATTTCCCCGGAAGATTGTTCGCCACGCTAGTACAGGCATATCGATGTGCGAAGGTGGCAAATGCCGGAATTCATCAACGAAAAACTTCAGCGCATCTTCGACGGCCGTTAACTTGGCCGCGTTACCAGCGTAACGTGCTCGCGCTACGTCAGTAACCTGCGTCAGCGCATCATCGACCACTTCCTCGGAGAATTTCGCGACGAATTCATCGAGCAAATGCAATACCGCTCCAGCATCACCTCTCTTCCGCAGCGTAGTACCCGGGGCATGACTTGGAAAACCGAGATAGAAGCAGAGATCCGCGTAAGTGACACCACTTACCGGCAGAGACTCGAGTGCACCGAAGAATTGTTGACTCGCGGCGCTTTCCCCGCGGAGCTCGTCACGGAATTGGTCAATACATCCTCGCGCTGCAGGCGCCACGGCTGCTAGACCAATTCTTGAGACAAAGCTATCACGTAGATCATTCCAGCGGGCGCCGGGGAGCTCGCACGGTTGCCATGGGAAACCGGTCTGCCACAATTCACGAACCGTTCCGGCGCCTGAACTTCGTATGGACTCTTGGATATGCCCAGACTCGAGGGGGCTGACAAGAGCGGCCCACGCCCCCTGACGTACAGCAGTCAAGTCATCGGCGCCGCATTGAAGCACTTTTCTAGGCAGTGCTGGAACGGCGAGCTTACTTACGAGGTACAGCTGGAAAGGTGAATTCCATGCTTTAGCAATAGCGGAGAGCAAAATGTCAGGCAATCCGCCGACCAATACACGGGCAGGATTGTGTGCCTCGAGGAAAGTGCTCAAATGCTCTCTGAACGTATCAGCCAGCAGCCCCATTTTTTTAAAGCACCCTTGCTTGTCACTGCAGCGTATAGATAGGCTTTAGGGCAGCAGCTTCTGCCGCATCAGCACTCGATTGCATCAGCCCAAGCCTGAGTAACTCGCCTTTCAGATGATCGAAGTCTTCAGGGTTAGACCGAAAATCTATACCGAGATCTTCGAAAAGATCCAGAAGATCGCCCAACTTTGCGGTAGCTCTATACGTTATTCGGGCGGATCGATTTACGAGCTGAACTAAAAGGCCTAGCAGCTGGGGTCCTGGTTGAATTGAGACTTGTCGAGCTCGCCGCCCTGATTCACCGCGGTAAATAAAGTTGTATTCGTCCGGGAATGTCGGGTCTCTGTCTCTTTTCAAAGGCGCACCGAGGTTGTAAGCCACGAATTCGCGTAGATTCTTGGTGAACCCGCTGTTGAGTGGCTCGTATTCGGGCCTAACCTGAGCGTAAACTTTGTCGATCAAATCGAGTGTGTCATTGGCCCCGATAATGCGCGCCAAAGCATCGAGTGACACTTTCCGGGCCAGTAATGCTTTCAGCCAGACTTCGAGCGGAAGCCGATCTTGGCCGATGTCATTCGGCATGCTGAGCTTCGCGGCCAGAAACCCGGTCGGCGGTGGAAATCCAGCCTCGTAAGCTGCGTGCTCCTGCCTCGCCCGTTCCTGATGGGCTGGATTCCCAATATCAATGCCATGCAAGCTAAGTCGCTCGTGCAAGTTTGTGAGGTCTAGCAGTATTGAAAGCTCAAACCTAGCTCGAACGTAGTTCTGTATGAGAGGCGCAAGCTGGTTGAACCAATCCGGACTGCCGCGCAAAATCGTCCGCGGTGACAACAAGGCAACGGTGAGTTCTGGGGCAGACGGCACGTAGCCAGACCTGAGGCTCAGCTTGACTGCCTGAGCCGCCGAAGCTGTGACTGCGCAACGCTTTAGAAAGAACAAGGGGAGCCAAAGCCGGATTGAAGCGGTAAGCCATTGGATCCAAGTTACGCGGGGCAACGAAATCCCAAGATCGAGTAAGTTTTCGACTGCAAGTTGAAAACTGCGACATACAGGAATGGGCCGACTGGGAGTCACCGCGTAGTCGCGCAGCATTGGACCAGTATGGAGCGCCAACACGTTGTTATCCGCGCACATTTCGCCTTCGCTGGCCGGCCGAGGCAACAAGGCTTCCGCAATCAGCCAAATGGCGTCATCCGATGTACTCCCGACAAGCAATCGCCTTTGGAGCCGCGCCACTAAATTTGGAAAAGCTGAATCATCCGCGAACTGGAGCGCTGGCCTTAACTGGTCATTGAAGAAGTTCGGCAGATTTGGTTTTATATTTTTGTAAAAGCCCAAAGAGGGACATAACGGCGATAGGGTCGGATGCCTCTCCCTTTTTCTTTGCGGACACCGAAGCAGGCTTGCAACAACCTCCGCGAGCTCGTCCCGCGGCACGCCATCGATATTTTGCAATGCGTCCGACACACCACCAGATTTCTGCCAACGACTGAGGAAATCTGCCGGATCGAGGCCATCCAGCTGCACGGCGCTCTTTCGTGGCAAACCAAATAGACGTCCCTGCACATCAAGGAACATGTCCTCTGGTCTTACATACTGAGGTGACCCTGCGTCAAAGACACTATTGCTGAACGTTTCAGGACTCGATCTTTTCGGACTGGGCCTGATGTGCGTTGCGAAAGTTCTTATATCGAGCGCCAAGATATTATCTCCGCCTCAAGAGCATGTCGTTGGGCCCGACAAATTCGAACTCGAGATCGCCTTTCTTGCCGCTGAACCGTACACTCGGCACATTGCGGAACTGGCCGTGGCTGACAAGAAAGTCGTCGCGCCAAGCATGCATAAGCTTCTCTATCGCCGGCGCAATATTCCATGCGGCGACGCCTAAGACCTGCTTTCGCCACGTATCAACAAAAATGTTGGCACTGAGCTGCACGGTCAACGGCGGAAGGGCACCGGAAGTAACTCGCAGCTCTAGTCTGTCATTGGCCGGCCACCTTGGCGCCTCACTGCGAGGTCGAGCGCCTTTCGGGTATATCTGCAACGCCGGCAATTCCGCCGTGAAATTGGGCACCAGCGCCGCTGTCGTAGCACCTGAACTTGCCCGTACTAGATCCCTGAGGGTGAATTGCTTACCGCTGGATAGAAATGGTCGATTCGGTTGGGGCAGAAGACCCAAGTACAAATTTAGGCTTTCTTGGTTTGGAGTCTCGCCGAGCGCGAGGCCGGCAAGTCTTAAATAGAACACCGAGGCCCAACGATAGATCGCAGCAAAGGCTTTGGCCGGATCGGCGTGCGGAGCCAGCGTCTTCGCGGCCTCTTCCAACGTTTCAAGATAGAGGCCTAGTTCGTGCTCTAGCTGCGTATGAAAAGTAGATCCAATCTGCCGTAATTCTTGTATTTGCCCGTCAGTGGAAATGCCGTACCGGCCCGACCACTCACTGTCGATTGCGGGATCCATTGGCGGCAATACGCCGGTGAGTCCCACTAGCCGCAATGGCCCTGTTTGCTTTGCAAAGGCGCCATCTACCCCCAGTAGCGTTTTCGCTACCGCTTCGCCGACGCTTCCCAGCATTCTCAAGCCATCCAAAATCCAACCATCACGCCAATGATGAGCCTGGTCTAAAGCCAAGCCAGTTGGCGTCGGACGGCCAAAAACATCTTGATAAATGCGGTGCGCTACAAGCTCCAGTAATGCCTGCGAATCCTTCGGTCTTCCAGATTCCGAAATAACGCGGCTCTGGACCCACTCGCATGGATGCGTAAAGCCGGTACTGCTCACAAAATCGGAGGGGGATCCGACGAAAATTAGCGCAGTCAAGCCTAAGGCCTCACGAAGGACCACACGCTGACTAGTGGCGACCTCGCCAATGCGCAAGACCTTCATCAGCGATCGTCGTCGAACAGGGTCGCGGAGCCAAAGGGCATCACCAAACATAGGGCAGAGTTTCGCTGCAGGGCACTGCGAGCAGCCTCTTTGCTCCCAGTTTGCGTCTGACGCGGCTTTAGCGATGATTTGGTCCAGCAGGCTTCCTGCGGGTTCGGCCCACGGATTGTCGTCGATTTGGCCGAACAAAATCGATTCATGGTCTAGAGGCCAGACGCGTGTTTCGATGCGTTTACCTCTGAGTTCGTCCAAACATGTTGCCGTTTCGGCCGTCGCAGTTTCCCGGCTGCGCTCATCAATCGCTTCCAAAGCGGGGCCGAGCCATGCGTATTTGGGATCTTCTCGAGCGAAGCGAGTAGCACGCAGGAGCATTCCACGATTGGCGCAGACAAGCAGATGAGCGCCAGGATTAACGCAAAGATCGAGGCACGCGAGCAAATCCATCGCCGGATCCGAGCCAGCACTTCTCGGGACCGATATATCCTGAATGAGCCACATTCCGCCGCTAGGAAGATCGGCCTGAAAGTCGTACGCAATGCTTGAACCACCTTGGCCTGCGGCGGCGTCAAAAACTGCGTTTTTCCCCGCAGCGGCCGCATTGGAATTAATTCGACGTACAAATGCCCCTACAGCCTCTGACTTACCATTGCCTGGGCCGCCGACGAGGAACTGCCAGACCAAGTGCTCTGGACCAGCCCACAGCTCATCGGCCAAATCGTCCATTTCTTTGTGAAGCGGGGTATCGACTACTAGCGGCGGCGGCGCAATCCAGCTTTCCGGTCGGCTTATGCAGTAGTCGCGCTCAGCACTGTACTGCAGTAGTTCAAGTGTGTAGTCGTTCAGCATGGCGGCCATGGGCACGAAGCTTCGTGGAAATGAGCTAAGCTGGGGCGCTCGCGCGCAAAAGCTTGCTGGTCGATCCTGAGGTTGGTTGTCCACCTCGTAATATTGTCAAGAGATCGCGTAGCGCCACGCCCAGCACCTCGGCTACGAAGGGAGCGACCGCGTTCCCGGCTTGGGTGTAACGTGGGCATTCTTCGATCCGTTGAGTTCCTCCTGTCGTGTACTTCCCATGGAACTCAAACCAATCGGGAAATGATTGAAGCCGCGCATATTCGCGCACGGTCAAAATTCGTGGATCCACGTAATGCAACAAATCGTCAGGTAGGGTCGTAAGTGTATGAGACGGTCTTTCCGGATTTAGCACCACTACGCTGTGTTTTTTATTCTTTAGGACCTTACGCTCAGCAGCGTTCAATTGAACACCTAAGCGCTTTTTGGCCCGGCAATATTCAATCAGTTTCTCGAATTTCTTTACGGTCGACGGTAAATGATTCGCAAGCCGCATACTTGTCATACGACCATCAAGACTTCCATGCAGCAACCGCTGGTATTCGGTTCGCGGCCCCTTGTACTTAACTTGTTTCCACTTAGCGTCGTCCGTGCAAGCCTCTAGTTGCTGGCCTCTAACCTGTAAGTCCGAGATTGCGTCCGATACGCTCACAACCTTCTTAGCGGCCAGGCCGATTTTCGCTAAGAATGTGGTGCGTGCGGCTTCTATCAAGATCGGGATATAACGGCCTGCTGCCGCAATGGTTTCCTCGGAAAACGATGTTGTATCTATACCAATAATTATGTAACGAGGTCTTTCCTGCGGTACACCAAACTCAGAGGCTTTGTGCATTTGTGGAAAGCACTTGTAGCCTGCCTTCTCAAGAGCTCGGAGTACACGCGCAGAAAATGGCTCCTTGTTACCGCCGAACGTGACGGTCATGCCCCGCACGTTCTCAATAAGAAGCAACTTCGGCCTGACCATCCGCACAAATCGAATGTATTGCCATATCAACTTATTTCGCGGATCGGCAACGTTGCGTCTACCTGCCACAGAAAATCCTTGGCAGGGTGGACCGCCAGCAACTAGGTCCACGCTACCGCGGAGGCTTAGCAATGCATGGGAATGGTGATTCAACAGCGAGACGAGGTGATACGGCCGTTGCCGAATACGGCTCACCCACTCAAATCGCGGTTGTTTGGGTCGATCCAGAAGGTTAGCGCGCAAGGTAGCAAACGCCATTGCGTCGCGCTCTACCGCAAGTAAGCCTCGCCATCCGGCCCGCAGTAACCCGAGAGATAGGCCGCCGCAACCGGCGAATAGGTCAACGAAGGAACCGGTGAGCGTCTGCTGATTATCGTCTGGCATGGTTTCGTCAAAAGGGCGCTCGGACCGCTGACTGTTGGAGCACAGCGTTGGACAAGCGGCAAATCCGTTCATTTGGACGTTCTAGGTACAGCCGATTGTGAAGTGGAGGTTACCAAAAAGTCGCAGCATCACGACATTGCGCGCCCTACAAGTCTCGGGTTGCCAGTCGGTGTAACTGAGGATCTACGTTGTGAAGTCAACGGGACGTCATGAGTCATCGAGAACACACCTGTTACGAAACACAACTCGTAGCATATACGTCGACTAGCTCAGGGTATGAGCTCGCACTAAAAACGCGAAAGACGCGCCGCGGCGCCAATGCCTGACCGCTCCGGCGGCGCGCTCTCGGCAGACGGCACCGGCCGCTGTGTCAGAGGAGCTACACGCGGCACTCATCGCTTTCAGGATCGCCACGTGCCGGGGAAAATTTTGCCGTGGGTCCCTTGCGACGATTAAAAGCGCTCGGTTGTTTCACCTGACCGGAGGGACACTTTGCGATTTGGACCCGGCTACACCAGCCCCCCGCAGAAACGTCAACAACCGCCTGGGATTCTCGATCAGGATCATCGCGTAAGTGTTCGAAGGCGCGTAGGGCGCCGGAGTTCGCGCCGGCATCATAGGCGAGATCGGATGCAAGGCGCAGTGGACGCCGTTCGAAAAACGCGTGATGACCGGGGCGGTGATCACAAAGGCCGAGGCCGCGCCGCGCTCAACATCTATCCCGATAGTAATCGAGGATTCCGCCCACGCCGTGCGCCTTACCGTGCAGGTCTTCGAGTGTCAGCTTCGTGGTCCGCAGGCTCATTCGATTCTGATCTTCGCCGTCCTGATGATCTTGCCCCACTTCGCGTACTCGGAGCGCACAAACGCCCCAAACCGCTCGGGCGTATTCTTCCCGAACTCACTCCCATCCCCCGCCAGCCTCTCCGCCACATCCGGCAGCGGCAGCACTCGAACGATCACTGAATTGAGTCGATCGACGATCGGCCGCGGAGTGCCCGCAGGCGCAAGCGCCCCATTCCACGACGTCATCTCATATCCAGGCAGCCCAGCTTCGGAGATCGTCGGCACCTCGGGCATGATCTTCGAGCGGACCTTGCTCGCGACGCCGAGCGCGCGCAGCTTGCCCGCCGCGACGAAGCCGCGCGCGCCGATCACGTCGGCGAAGAGCAGCGACACCTGGCCACTCATCACTTCCGGCATCGCCGCGCCGCCGCCCTTGTAAGGCACGTGCACCATGTTCGTTCCGGCCATGAGCTGGAAGAGCTCGGTCGCGATGTGCGACGCGCCGCCGGTGCCGCCGGACGCGAAGGTCATCTTGCCCGGCTGCGACTTCGCGAGCGCGATCAGCTCCTTCACGTTCTTCGCCGGCAGGCTCGGCGGGACGACGATCGGGAACACCGTGCTCGACGCGAGCACCACGGGCGCGTAGTACTTGAGCGGGTCGAACGGCAGGTTCGTCAAGAGCGCGGGGCTGAAAGCCATCGGCGCGACCGTGCTCATGATGAGCGTATAGCCGTCGGGGGCCGCGCGCGCGGAGATCTCCATCGCGATGTGGCCGGACGCGCCGGTGCGGTTGTCGACGGTGACCTGCTGGTGAGCGCTTCGGTCATCTTCTGGCCGATTACGCGCGCCGAGATGTCGGTGCCGCCGCCGGGGGCCAACGGCACGAGCATGCGGATGGGCCGGGCGGGGTAGCTTTGCTGCGCGATAGCAAGGCCGGCAATCACGCATAGCGCAGCCGCCGCGCAGGCGGTGATGAACGATCTCATCGGGATGTGCCGTCCTCGTCTTAGACCGACTGGCGGTTTTCGCCGCCGGTTCTTCTGACCGCGAGTATTGCACAAGCGCATACCCGTAAACCGATTGACGCACATGGGACTGCCGCCAATCGCGGCGGGCGCGGTGCTAACGCCTGGTTATCAGATCGGTGCCTTCGTGGCGACGGCGCTCGCGGGCACGGAGAATTCCGACGGCGCAGTCACTTAACGCCTGCGCGCTGGGATATGAATCCCTAACAGCACCTCGGCCACCGCGCGCGTTCCGCGGGCTACACGCCCGCCAAAGGCGGCATTGCCTCGCTCCCGCTCCTACGGCTTCATCAGGAGGTCATCGCGTTCACGCAGGCGAAGCCGGGCGAGTTCAACTACAGCAGCGGTTTCGCCAATCACCTGGCGGCCGAGCTCCGCCGTTGATGGCGGGACATCGGTCATCGCGACAAGGGACGCGTCGTGAGCGGGTCCAACTGGGTGCAGGTGCCACGGTAGTCCGTGCCGAGGTTAAGTCGTAGATGGCGGATCGATCAGTTGCAGCCACGGTCGGCAATATCGTCAATATTGACGTTTGACAACTTCGATAATCTGAGGCACACTTCGTCAATATTGACGATATGCACGTGGACGCAGCTATGGCTAAACAGCGAAAAATCAACGTTGCCGACGTGCAACACACAACCGCGCACGCTTTCCCAGTGCCGCTTTCGATCGAGGAGTTGCGGCGGCACATTCTTGAGCTGTTCCTGCACCAGATGCGCATGCTCGCGTTCATGTCCGATGCCAAGGTTGCATGGCGAATCGTCGGTCAGGGCGAACGCGCGCACCCGTACGACTTGGTCACGCCAGACTGCAGCGCGGCCGATTTGGTCGACTACGCAGTAATTAAGGATACGCAGTTCGCTCAAGCCATCGAACGAATGTACGAGTACGCCTACTTCGGGCGGGAGGACGCGAGCGGTGAAGACATGGCCGACGAGAGCATTTATACGTGGACTGCCGCGATTCTGACAGATATGGCGTTTTCAGCTTTCATTCAGGAGTGGGAGAACTACGGTGGTGATGGCGACGAGAGTGCAAAGAAGTGTTACGCCATAGCGGAGCTCGCGAACGCGCGACGAGTCCTCGAGGGCCACGACGATTTCTTCTACTTCCGCTTCGGGTCCGGTGAAGAAGGCTCCGCAGAACCGGGCCTACTAACAGTCCGCCAGATGGCGCTGCTCGCCGGAATGGAGGAGATGAGCATTCGAGCGGCGGCAAGCAGGCCCGGCCCCAATAAGCTCACGGTGGAAGCCCCACCAGGCGGCCGGCGCACACGCATCCGTATTGAAGTCGCGAAGGAATGGCTGACGCAGCGCAACCGGTACGTGCCGATCACCCGCTACTGGGCGAACTCTGCGCTCGATCTCAGTAAGAAGCGCTTCGCCAACCTGGCCGACGTATGCGACGCCCTATCACAACGCTATCGGGCGCTCGCGCTCGACGACTCCACTGCGCCTAAGCTCCGTAAGCAGCTGAAACCCCTCGGTCTGCATGAATCGAAGCACGAGTTCAAACCGGGCGTGCGCGACATAGATTTTGAGCGCGAACATTTAAAGAACGACGAGTCTGTGCAGCACATCGCGGGCCTCCTGCAGTTGCCGGCCGATCTACTGAGCCTACGAGTCCGCGAAGCACGTGCAAACGAGGAACTCGCCCGTGTTCAGCAGGAGTTGCAGGGACTTCTTAGCCAAAAAGACGAGTAAGAGGAGATCACATGGATATGACCCGACATGCCAGCGTCCGCCGCCAGCAGCGTGGTATTCCGCCAATCATTGTGCGATGGCTTCAGGAATTCGGCGCACTCGAGTATGCGCACGACGCACGCAAGCGCTTTTTCGACAAGGCCGCGCGCAAGCGTCTCGCTTCCGAGCTGGGCTCGGAAATCGTAGACCGGCTCGGCGATCTGATGAATTGCTACATTGTGGAAGACCTCGACGGGCGCGTCATCACGGTCGGTCATCGCCAACAACGCATTCACCGGCATTAGCCACTAACGCAGTCGTAACAATAAGAGGAAGTCAATTGGAAACATATTTCGATCGTTTCTCAGCCGTCATTCGCTCGCTCTCGGACGCCGACCTGCAGAACAATTCCGTACTCGATGGGAAATTTCGCCTCGACCAGCAGCGTGCGGTCGAGATCTGTTACGCGCCTTTCGAATACTTGAATCCGCACGCGCGCCTGGTGCTGGTCGGTATCACGCCGGGGCGTACGCAGATGGTCAATGCATTGCGTGCGGCTCGCGATCAGCTGCAACAGGGCGTGGATGCGCGCGCCGCTATGCAAGCGGCACAAGCAACGGGCGCTTTCAGCGGCGCGATGCGGGCCAATCTCGTCGCGCTACTAGATGCGATCGGCATCAACGATTGGCTCCACATCCGCACGTGCGACGAACTGTTCGGCGGAGGTCCAGCTGCACACCTCGTACAGACTGCTTCCGCTTTGCGCTACCCTGTGTTCGTGGACGGCGTGAACTATAACGGCGCGCCGCGCATGACACAGCATTCGCTGTTGCGTGAATATCTGACGCGCTTCTTCGCGGAAGATGCGCAAGCCCTTCGCAATGCCGTGTTTGTTCCGCTCGGCCCGAAGGTCACCGAAGCGCTGCAATTTCTGGCAGAGCGAAGAATCCTTGATCGCTCGCGGATTCTCGAAGGTCTTCCGCATCCCTCAGGTGCTAATGCCGAGCGCGTCGCGTACTTTCTCGGCCGCAAGTCAAGGAGCGCCCTTTCGTTGAAGACGGATCCGGACAAGCTCGACAACGCGCGCCGTGTACTCATGGAGCAGGTTGCGGCGTGTGCTTGAGCAGCCGATTGGACTGATGACAACTCTTAAAGGAAAACACAACAAAATGGCGACGTGGAACGGTAAAGCAGCAGCGCAGTGGCTCGACGTACAGGGCTACGACTGTCATTACCGCAGATGCAAGTCTGCGAATTACTCGGTCAAAGGCGGATCAACACGGGAGATTTCGGTAGCCCTCGAACGTCAATCGGGTGTCACCGCATACGTTAACCAGCTCTCCGTGTCTGGGATCGCCTTTCCTCACGCCGGAATTGTGGGCATCGAGATAGCAGCGTCGTATCTGCGCGGATACCGCGGGCTCAACGGAAACCGGGGCATTTCGGACTCTGTGGCGCGGCAAAATCCGTCGCTCAATCCCATGCATAACGACGTACTCAGACTGCACGTGCAGGACATGGACAGCCTCTCGCGACTGATGCGGTGGTACACGGCCACGTAAGGGGCCAGTTCGTCACCGCATGTGTCGCGGTAATAGGGTTATAGCAATGACATACGAAGCGCGCCCGTCTCATCGTTCTTTCCGCGGGCTATCATCGACGACGCAAGCGCAAACCTGAGATGGACAACACACGATGACACTCCAGCAACGCCTCGGCCTCGAGCTTCCCATCATCCAGGCGCCCATGGCGGGCTCGGTTGGGAGCGCCCTCGCGATCGCGGTGTGCGGCGCAGGCGCGCTGGGATCGCTGCCGTGCGCGGCCCTCGCGCCCGACGCCATGCGCGACGAGCTGTCGAAGATCGCAGCGCAAACCCGCGGTGCGTACAACGTCAACTTCTTCTCCCATACACCGCCTTCGGCCGATGCCGAACGCGAAGCCGCGTGGCGCCGCGCGCTCGCGCCGTATTACGAGGAATACGGAATCGATCCGGCGGCGGTCCCCGCGGGCGCGGCGCGCATGCCGTTCAACGACGAAGCCGCCGACTTGCTCGAAGCGTTCAAGCCGCGCGTGGTGAGCTTTCATTTCGGCTTGCCTTCGGCCGCGCTCGTCGCGCGCGTGAAGTCGTGGGGATCGATGGTCGTCTCTTCGGCGACGACCGTCGAGGAAGCGCGCTGGCTCGAAGCGCATGGCGCGGACGCGATCATTGCGCAGGGGCTCGAAGCCGGAGGGCATCGCGGCATGTTCCTGAGCGCCGATCTCACGACGCAGGTCGGCACGCTGGCGCTCCTGCCGCAGGTCGTCAAAGCGGTGAGCGTGCCGGTGATCGCGGCCGGCGGCATCGCGGACGCGAAAGGCGTCGCGGCTGCGCTCGCGCTCGGCGCTTCTGCGGTGCAGCTCGGCACGGCTTATCTGCTGTGTCCCGAAGCGCTGACCGCTGCGGCGCATCGCGCCGCACTCGCGAGCGAAGCGGCTCGGCACACGGCTCTCACGAACGTGTTCAGCGGGCGGCCGGCGCGGGCCATCGTGAATCGCATTGTGAAAGAGCTCGGCCCGCTCACCGAAGCCGCGCCGGACTTTCCCCTCGCGACCGGCGCGATCATGCCACTTCGCGCTCGTGCGGAAGCGAAAGGCTCCGGCGATTTCACGCCGATGTGGTGCGGGCAGAACGCCAGCGGTTGCAGCACGCGGGCTGCTGCGGAGCTCACACGCGAGCTTGCGGGGATTCGATGACACCACGCGCCGCAACCCTCCTTCTGAGACGCGCGGCCTTCGCGATAGTCATATCGCTCGCAACAGCGACCGCCACAGCCCAGGACCAGCCGAGCAAGCCGATCCGCATCATCACGACCGCAACCGGCGGCGGAAGCGATTTCGTGGCGCGGATGATCGCGCAGTCGATCACCGGCCCGATCGGCCAACCCGTCGTCGTGGACAACCGCGCGGCCGGTGTCATCGTGGGAGAGCTCGTGCTGCGTGCGCCGCCTGACGCCCACACGCTGCTCGTGAACAGCAACAGCTTCTGGATCGGGCCGCTGCTGGAAAAGACGCCCTACGATCCGATCAGGGATTTCGCGCCCATCACGCTGGCGAGCTCCGCGCCGAACATCCTCGTGGTTCATCCTTCGCTGCCGGTGAAGAACGTGAAGGACCTGATCGCGCTCGCCAAAGCGCGGCCGGGCGAGATGAACTACGGATCGAGCGGCACCGGCGGGTCGTCGCATCTCGCGGCGGAGCTTTTCAAGTACATGGCGCGAGTCGATATCGTGCGCGTGCCTTACAAGGGGTCGGCGCCGGCGCTCGTCGATCTCCTCGGCGGGCGCGTGCAGCTCATGTTCTCGACCGCGGCGCCGGTCATGTCGCAGATCCGGTCGGGGAAGCTGCGCGCGCTCGCGGTTTCGACTGCGCAGCGCTCGGCGATCCTTCCTCAATTGCCGACGATCGCCGCTTCAGGCGTTCCCGGCTACGAGGCGGCGCAGATGACGGGTGTGTTCACGCACGCCAAAGCGCCGCCGGCGATGGTGAATCGGCTCTATCAGGAGATCGCTCGCGCGTTCGGCAGGCCCGATCTCAAGGAGAAGCTTCTCGCCACCGGCGTCGAAGCCGTCGCGAGCACGCCGCAGCAGCTCGCAGCGACGATGAAGTCGGAGTTCGCGAGAATGCGCCGGCTGGTGAAGGAGGCGGGGATACGGGCGGAGTAGGTCGTGCTCCACGAGATTGCCACGCCGGCCCTGTTGCCGACTCGCAATGACGGCCTCGTTCGCCGAGCTCGTTGCCGCCTCCCGTGCGCCACGGGATTGCCACGCCGGCCTCGCTGCCGGCTCGCAATGACCCTCCTATTTGTGCGCCGTGCTGCCGGCCCGCAATGACCGATAATCGGCTCTGCCACCTTCCGCTTCGAAAGACCACATGATGAGAAATACGGCATCGCCGAAGCTCCACTACGCCTGGATCGTCCTGGCCGCAGCATGCATCCTCAGCATCGCCGCACGCGCTGACTCGGCTTCGTTCGCGGTCTTCGTCGAGCCGCTCGTCGAGCTGTTCGGCTGGAAGCGCGGCGATATCTCGGTTGCGTATTCGCTCGCGTTCATTCTCGGATTGCCGGCGACGATCGCGATGGGATGGCTCGGCGACCGCTTCGGCGCGCGGCCGCTGATGCTCGCCGCGTCGCTCATCATCTCGGTCGGGACCGTTCTGCTCGGAACGATCAAGGAGCTGTGGCAGTTCTATCTTTTCTACGCGCTCTTCGTGGGCTCGATGGGCCACGCGGCATTCACGGTGCTGCTGCCGGTGATCCTGACGCGCTGGTTCAAGCGTCACATGGGGCTCGCGATCGGGCTCTACTGGGGTGCGCTGGGGCTGGGGCCGGTGCTCTTCGCGCCGCTTTTCAGCTGGATGATCCAGACGCGAGGCTGGCAGGGCGCGTTCACGACGATCGGCGTGAGCCTCGGCATCGTGCTCTTCACGTTTTCGCTGCTGGTCCGCGGAAGGCCTGGCGAGAAAGGCCTCAGCGCATTGGGTGACGAAGACGGCGCGACAGCGAAGAGCGCCGCCGCGGCGCCGCCGGCCGTGAAGCTCAAGGACATCCTCCGCGAGCGGCCGGTGTGGTACCTCATGGGCGTCCATCATCTGGGTTGCGCGGGTCACGCGGTGATCCTCGCGCACGGGGTGTCGATGGCGCACATCGCGGGCGTGCCGATGATCGAAGCCGCGGGCGTTTTGAGCGTGATCGCGGGCACTTCGGCGTTCAGCCGCTTCGCGTTCTCGATCCTGACGG
>JADMIO011606077.1_pt1 | contig 15073 bp, 14 predicted proteins | sample 8958161 | NCBI WGS metagenome assembly JADMIO01 (sample SAMN16585339, study PRJNA669376) | soil metagenome | isolation source: Crop rotation soil | place: USA: Cullars Rotation, Alabama | collected 2011 | reverse complement strand
ACAGCGCCACCTGGCGGACCCGCCGCTCCCCGTAGTAGTCCGCGAAGCGGTGGCGGGCCGGGACCTTGCCCTCGTCCAGCACCAGCGCCCGACGGGAGATCAGCCGATCCAGGTCCGCGCTCGTCAGCTTCAGGCCCTTGTTACCCACTGCGTCCGACTTGCCCGCGCCGCGCCGCAGCTCCAGCACGCCGTCGGCGGTCCCTTTCTCGGGGGTGGTCACCCACCACAGCCTGGCGCGGCCCAGCGCGTTGTTGGCGGCGCTGTTTTCCTTTGCGAACACGTCCTGATCCAGGTCCGCCCCGGCCAGCATCACCATCCCGACCCGCAGCGTGCGGCGCGGCTGCTCCACCTGCGCGGCGTCCGGCGTGCCGGCTTCGGGGGCTAGCGCGGCCACGGCCACCTGCGCGCCCATGCTGTGCGTGAAGAGATGGATCGGCACGTTCGGGAAGCGGTCCTGCAGCCGGAAGGCCAGCGCCCGCAGGCCCTGCCGCCCGCTGCTCTGCGCCACGTCGCACTTCTGCAGGTAGGGGTTTTTTACCGCCTTCTTGGCGCCGACCAGCGAGGCCAGGCGGCTTCCGGCGGCTTTCAGCAGCCAGCCTTTCTCCGTCTCGGCGGCCCAGTGTACGCCCACCACGCTCGGCGTCCGCCCGCTGGCCTCGCCTTCCTCGTGCAGCCGCTGCGCCAGCGGGGCGTATTCCTCTTCCATCTCCTTGCGGTCCACGTTGAACCCGTGGATCAGCACGTCGATTTCCTTGCTGCCCGCTTCCACATCGCGGCGAACGGCCTCGGTCACCGCGTTCAGCGTCTGCTCGTCCGCACGCCCGTCCTGCTCCAGCTTCAGGGTGTGGAACTCCGCGCTCGCAGCGGTCGCCGCGATCTCCGTCCGGGCCGCCGGGGAGCCGGACTCGGCGCGGACGGCAGGCACGGCGCCCGCCAGCGCGACAACACCGGTCAGCAGCAGCGTGCGGGAAAGTTGGGTGGGAGCGTTTCGGTGTTCCATAGCAAGACCTGTTCCGTAACTCGCAGATCGGAGCGCAACAGCGTGCCCCGACAACGAGAATCTACCCGGAACAGGTCGTTTTCTATGTGAACTACGCCACAGCCCACCTGTGATGCTTGCCCACCTGGGAGGGCGGAAAGGGAGCGTGCAAGGTGGCGCAACAGGCCCTTCAAGACGGGTTTTCAGGCACGTGGGCCGTGGATACCAAGCGCAAGCACGCGTGAATGGCGCTCGGATTGACCGAGGTGGGAACGCAGTGGAGGCTGCACGGCGTGGGCGCGGATCGTGGGATGTCGGTCCCTGAGCAGGACCTTGCCCGCCTAACGACAGCGGTTATTACCCGGTGCTGTCGGGAGCCGGACCCGAGCCGAGTAGGTCGTAGGAATGGCGCGGGTAGACCGGAGGCAACACTTCCAGCAGGGCAAGGCTGCCCAGCGTGGTGGGGAAGGAGGTGGAATACGTGCCCAACTCCATCAGCACGTCGTCCAGGTCTGCGGCAGCCAGGTCGCGGACAGCCAGCGTGACGTGGGGTGTCCAGGCAGCGGGCATGAAGTACTCTCCCAGCCTCATCCCTGCGTCGATGGCAGCTTCCGCAGCGTCACGCTGGACGCTACGCAGCTCATCGTTAGGCACAACGCGGAGGTAGACGATGGGTTGAGGCCCGGGAAAGACCGCTACGCCGTCTAGCTCAACTTCCAGGCGCGGTGTGCTTCGCGCCAGCCCGGCAAGCGCCGCCTGTAGTCGGGCCGCGTCCGTGCCCATGCCGACCGCCAGGGTGACGTGGGGCAGCGTAGAAGCGCGGACCCAGCGCAGGCCGAATCGGGCTTCCAGCCGGTCCCACATTCCCAACACGTGGTCACATGCTGCGCCGGCCAGGTCCAGGACAACCGCATGAAGAAGGCCCGACATCTTACTTGCCGATTCCCCTCTGCTGAACACGCGCACCAGCCGCCCTACGTATCCGCGCGTGTCTCCCAGTAGCGCGTCTCTTCCCCCGCAAGCCAGATCGCGGCGCGATGGCGCTCCCGGAGGATGGCGTCACATTCCTGAAGCCGCTCGCGCGATATTCTCGTTGCCGGCTCCCCTCCACCGCAACGGGGACTATCGCGCCATGCTATTGGCCGACCGATACGTTGCGCAGTCGCTTTGCACTAACCGATGACGATTAGTTAACCGTCCAGAGGTAAAGAGTTACCTCCGCCTCCTGCTCATTTCGTGCGGCAAATCCGGTGCTTCGACTGCCATACACCGTGAGGGATTGGGGGGTAAGGGTGTCGAGATGCCATCGTTTCAAGGTGCGGAGAGGGACACCGGCAAGGTTCGGTGACTTCGGATGCGCCGTGAGGCCGGTCTCGGCAAGAAACTCCCCGTATTCCTTCCTGCTCATCATCAACTGGACGTTTATTCCGTTTCCGTGAGAAACGGTCGTGACCTCCTCTCCCTCGATTACACGAGCGGTCGGAGGAATCTTGAGGACAGTTTTGCGTTGCACGTCTCCCACGGAGCGAAGCGGCTCTTGCTTCTCGCCGCCGCATCCGCTGACCGCAACCAGAAAGAAAAAGATCATGCCCACCCGGACAAATCTGGCGGCCATGTCGAGAAGCCAGTCCTTCCTGCTCGGCCATTCTCGCACAAGAAAGGGGCGACTGCTCGTTATCGGAGGTCGGTCAGTGGGGTCATGACCAAAGGCGCGGTCGTTTCCACTGACAAGCTACTGAAGCAGAGCATTAGCCGTCTAACCGCACTTCCTGGCCGCTTTCAGCGCTGGCCAGCACGCCTTCCAGCATCCGCTGCACCGTCAGGCCGTGGCGCAGCGGGGCGGCGCACTCCACGCCGTCCAGCACGCACGCAATAAAGTGGGACGCCACGCCGTTGAAGCCATCCGTCTTCGGGATGGAAACCGAGGTGTCGGCGGGGCGGCCATTGCGGGTCTGGTAGATCGTCATCGGGTCCAGCTTCGCGCCGCCCTCCGTGCCAAACAGTTCCATCTGCACCTCCTCCGGCTGGTGGGAAGCCCAGAAGCTTTCGACCTGGATCGCCGCGCCGTTGGCAAAGCGGACCAGCCCCGCGCCGTAGTCGTCCGCCGCGTACTGCGACGAGTACTCCTCCGAGACGCTGCGGAACGACATGTAGCCCTGACCGCGCGGCCCGAACTTGGCGCCCGCCGTGCCCAGGATGCTCATTGGCTCCGGGCAGCCCGCCAGCCACCAGACCGAGTCCAGGACGTGGACGCCCATGTCGCGGAACGCGCCGCCGCCCGCCCGCACGAAGTGCGCGCCCCAGTCCGGGATGCCGCTGCGCCGCACGCTGCGCGCCCGCGCGTAGTAGACCTCCCCGAGGTCGCCGCGACGGGAGAGAGAGCCGAGGTACTGCACCGCCGGGCCGAAGCGCATGCTCAACGACATCATGTTCACCACGCCTGCTGCCTCCGCTACCGCCACCAGCTCACGCGCCGCCGGCTCGCTATCCGAAAGCGGCTTGGTGACCAGGACGTGCTTGCCAGCGCGCACCGCCGCCAGCGCCACCGGCACGTGAAGCTGGTTCGGCGTGCCGACGAACACGGCGTCCACCTCTGGGTCCGCGAACATTTCGTCGTAGTTGGTGAACTGCTTGACCGGCGCGGGCAGCTCCGGTGCAAACGCATCCATCCGCTCGACGCTGAGATCGCAGAGCGCCGTCACCGCGCCGCGCGGGTCGCGGGCAATGGCGCGCGCCTGCGACTGCCCGATGCCCATCCCAATGATGCCGAACCGTACCTTGCGCGTGTCCCCCATCCTGCCAGCCCTCCGCCACGTCGTTGCATCTGCTCCGAACGCAGTTTCACAACGCGCCCCCGCGCTCCTGTCTCAACCCGCAAAGGGAAACCCCCAAGCCACCGCCCAAAAGTACCTCGCTACGCTGTTGCCACACCCGACCCACTGACAACCGACCACCGACAACTGACCACTGCCAAAAGATGCCACGCCTGCGCCCGGACCGCCCGAACGTCGTCGTTTTCTTCACGGACCAGCAGCGCTGGGACACCACCGGCATCCACGGCAACCCGCTGGAGCTGACCCCCAACTACGACCGCCTGGCCCGTACCGGCACGGATGTCCACTTCGCCTCCACCTGCCAGCCGGTCTGCGGTCCCGCCCGCTCGTGTCTACAAACGGGACGCTACGCCACCACCACCGGCTGCTTCCGCAACGGCATCCCACTGCCCGCCGCCGAGAAAACGCTGGCGCACCACTTCCGCGCGGCGGGCTACGCCACCGGCTACATCGGCAAGTGGCACCTGGCGGACGAGGACCCGGTCCCCGAGCCAAAGCGCGGCGGCTACGAGTACTGGCTGGCCTCGAACGTGCTGGAGTTCACCTCCGACTCCTACCGCTGCGACCTGTACGACGGCGATGGGAAGCTGGTCCGGCTGCCCGGCTACCGCGTGGACGCCCTGACCGACGCCGCCATCCGCTTCGTCGACGCACGGAAGGCGGAGCCGTTCTTTCTCTTCCTCTCGTTCCTGGAGCCACACCACCAGAACCACCTGGACGACTACCCGCCGCCCATCGGTTACCGGGAACGGTACGCGGGGCGCTGGACCCCGCCGGACCTGGCCGCGCTGGGCGGCTCCTCCGCGCAACACCTGGCGGGCTATTTCGGGATGGTGAAACGGCTGGACGAGGCGTTGGGCCGGCTGCAAGACGCGCTGCTAAGCCTGGAACTGGCGGAAGACACGATCCTGCTCTACACCTCCGACCACGGCTGCCACTTCAAAACGCGCAACAACGAGTACAAGCGCTCCTGCCACGAAAGCTCCATCCGCATCCCGGCGGCGCTGGGCGGTCCCGGTTTTGAAGGGGGCGGTCAACTCCGGCTTCAGGCCAGCCTCCTCGACTTCCCCCCCACGCTGCTGGACGCGGCCGGGCTGCCCGTCCCGCCGGAGATGCAAGGGCGCTCGCTGCTGCCGCTGGCGCGCGGGCAGGCAGAAGGATGGCCGGAGGAGACGTTCCTGCAGGTCAGCGAGACGCAGGTGGGGCGGGCGGTCCGCACTGGGCGCTGGAAGTACGGCGTGGACGCGCCGGACAAGGACCCCTCGCACGACGCCGGCAGCGAGCGGTACGTGGAAGAGTACCTCTACGACCTCCGCTACGACCCCTATGAGCTGACGAACCTGATCGGCCTGGAATCTCACGCGGAGGTGGCGTCAACGCTGCGCGAGCGGCTGCTGCGCCGCATGGCCGCCGCCGGCGAGGTGATACCGGAAATCACCCTCGCCCCGTCGCGGCCCGGCGGCCAGCGGCACGTTACCCCAGCGGAGGCACAGGAATGAAGAAGATCGCAGATCGTTGCATTCCCGTCACAACCAGCACGACCGCCTCTCTCCGGGTTGCTGTTCTTCTGGCAATGGGGTGCGGACTGCTAGCAAGCGCGGCAACAGCCGGTAGCTCCCGCAGGGAACGGGCGGCAGGGACGTCGGCGTACATAGAAACGGAGCTATCGACTTGGAAGCCGAGCGCCAGGAACAACGCCCGCCCCTCCGCATCGCTGCTCCATCGCCAGGGCGACCCCACCGGAACGTGGGATGTTGATACCGGGATGGATGGCAGCCGCCTCGTGATCAATCGGCTTCCCGACGGTTCTCTTGCCGTTACCTTCACCACGAGCGGCTGTTTGCGAGGCTGGAAGCTGGAACGGACCGGCGCCTACCGCAACGGGGTTCTCACCCTGGATAAGCCCGTTGAAGAGTATGGCGACCTGACCTACCAGCGCCTATATCTGGTCAGGGCGGCAGGCAGGAACTTCCTGGTCGCTGACGCGGCAGTGCGAGAGTTCGAGAAGGGCGTTACCCGCAGCGGCAAGAGGATCAAGGACCAGTTCCAGGTGGAGTTCTACGCCTATCAGCCTATCAAAGCACAAGCCGCAGCGCGTCAATAGGCTGATAGGCCAGCCCTGTGACGCGGGCAGGCGAGACGTGCTCGCTGCCCGCGTTCACCGCGGTCCTCATTCTGCGTCGCGCATGGCCCACTGGATGCCGCCGAGGAGGTGCTGGTGGAAGCGCTCGTCGGTCCAGGTGGGCATCCCGTGGCCCAGGGCAGTGTAGAAAACGCGTCCCTGGCCGTAGGGGTGGCACCAGGCCATCGCCACATCGCCGTCCGGGCGCTTGTCCGCGCCCTTGGCGAATTCCACCGAGCCGGTGTCCATGTGCATCAGCACCCGCGTGTTGGCGCGCGACCAGTCCTTGTGCGTGTAGATCTCGTCGTGGATGCGGAAGCGCTCCGGCAAGCAGCGGGTGGCGGGGTGGTCCCGGTCCTCCACCACGATCTCAACTTCCTGGTGCCACGGGTGGCCGTTAAAGTAGCCGCCGACCATCGCGCCGTACGGCTGCCACTTGTAGAAGGTGTCGGTGGCGTTGTGGATGCCGACGAAGCCGCCGCCGTTCTTCACGAACGCCAGCAGGTTCTCGCGGGCCGTTTCGGAAAGTGGCAGCTCGCCGGTGGTGCAGAAGGCGAGGGCGGCGTAGCGGCCCAGGTCGTTCCAGTCCACCGTAGCGCTGTCGTCCGTGCAGGTGGCGGCAAACGCGCCGCTCTCCGCACCGATTTTCGTCATCAATTCCTGGCTGTACGGCAGCACCTCGTGCCGGTAGCCGCAGGATTGGGTCAGGTACAGAAGTTGCTTCATAGGTTCGTCCGCTCCGAGGGTGAGATTTTCGCGTCGCCTTCGTTCTATCGAGGTGACCTGACTGATCGCCAGCAATTGAGGGGAATTCCTCTCTTCCCCGTAGGGTGACAGTAGCATAGCCCCTTGTGGGCGTTGCCGCCTCGCGTCCAAAGGGTGCAGCGGCGATCCGTGGGCCTCAGTGGGTCCCTACTCGCCCAGCCTCGTGCCGCGTCACCTTCTGGACGCAGCTCGGCAACGCCCACAAGGGGCTATGCTACTGTCATCGTGCCTTACCTCGTTCAAGCCGGGCCGTCAGATCGTTGGCTGGGGTGTTAGATTAGCTCCAACAAACTCCACCCTCCCCAACATCCATGCCGGATCTCCTCACGCTGTTTGCCCTCGTCGGGGTGGTGCTGACCATCTCGGCGCTCACCTCCGGGTTGGTGGAGCGCGCGCCGCTTTCGTTCCCGATCCTGTTCCTGGGCCTGGGGTTCATCCTAGGTCCGCGCGGCGCAGGATTGATCCAGGTGACCGCCCACGACCCGTTGCTGGAAGCCGTCGCGACTGTCAGCCTGGTCTTCGTGCTGTTTCTGGATGCGGTCAAGTTCCAGCCGTCCGAGTTCCGGCGGGGCTGGCTCCTGCCGGCGCTGGTCCTGGGACCGGGCGCGCTGCTAACCATCGCCGGGGTGGCCACCGCTGCGTCGGTGCTGCTAGGAACGAACCTGATTCAATCCGTGCTTCTGGGCGCCATTCTGGCCTCCACCGATCCCGTGGTGTTGCGCGACGTGCTGCGCAACCCGCGCCTCCCGCGCTCGGTACGGCAGACCCTGAGCATCGAGGCGAGCACGAACGACATCGTGGTGCTGCCCATCGTCCTGGTGCTCATCGCCATCGCGCGCGGGCAGATGAACGGGGTGACCGACTGGGTAGCGTTCTTGGGGCAGGTGTTCCTGCTCGGGCCATTGGTCGGCTTTGTGGTAGGTGGTCTCGGCGCGTGGCTGATGGCGAGAATCGACGCAAAGATGGGAATCCGCCGCGAGCACCAGGCGCTGTTCGGCGTAGGATTGGTGCTGCTGGCGTATGCGGCCGCGGTGGCGGTGCATGGCGATGGCTTCCTGGCGGCGTTCGCGGCGGGCATCGCCGTGGTGGTGCTGGACCTGGGCCTCTGCGACTGCTTCCTTGAATACGGGGAAACCACCGTCGAGATGGCGATGCTGGTGGCCTTCGTGCTGTTCGGCGCGCTGCTCTCGACTACGCTGGAAACTGTTCCGCTCCTGCCCACCCTGGCGCTGGCGCTGGTCGCTCTGCTCCTTGCGCGACCTCTGGCGATCAGCGCGGTGCTCCACAGGGCTTCGCTTAGCCGGAGCGCCCGGACCTTCATCGGGTGGTTCGGTCCGAGGGGACTTAGTTCGCTGCTACTGGTGCTGCTGGCTGTCCAGGCCCACTTGCCGGGAGCGGAGCGGCTGCTGGCGATTACCGGAACGGTAGTCCTGGTGTCTGTGGTCCTGCACGGCATTACCGCCACGCCGCTCTCCCAGTGGTACGCGGAGCGGGTTGCGGCCCGTACCGTGCCGGAGGAGCGGGAAAGCACCGCCGGGGCGCTGCTGGAAGCCGACGCGGACGGAGTGACGCGCATAGAGGCGGAGGAACTGCATGCGCGGCTTCAGGGAGAAGCGCCGCCTTTGGTGCTGGACGTTCGGGGCCGCGCGGACTTCCGCGACGCGACGATCCCCGGCAGCGTGCATGTGCTGCCGGACGAGGTGATGAACTGGGCGGAAAAACAATCGCGAGAGCAGGAAGTGGTGGCCTACTGCTGGTGCCCCCACGAAGCCACCAGCGGCCGCGCGGTGCGCCAGTTGCAGCGGCTGGGCTTTACCGCCGCCGCCTTGCGGGGCGGGTTGGAGGCATGGCAGGCGAAATACCCGGTGGAGCCGATCCCGACGCCAGCGTAATCCGGCAACCCCCACGTAGGGTCGCACACCCATAGAGCGGGATGACCGTAGCAGAGGGCCTCGTGCCCGGCTGAGGGTATTCGCACCCGTCGGTGACGCGGTACTTATTCTGGCGAGGCACGGGCCCTACTCACTCCTCACTTCTCTGCACTCCTAACTAGCAGCACGACGACGGCCACAAGAGCCTCTGCTACGGTCATCCCACTCGACCACTGGGCGAATGCGAAGGGATGGACTGCACCCCAGGACGCCGGACACGCGACACACAACGTTTTAGCTCGTAGACTTGCCCTCGAACTCGATCGGCGGCACGTAACCCAGCGCCGAGTGGAGACGCTTCCGATTATAGACCTCTTCCAGGAAGTGGCCGATCCGCTCCCGCGCATGCTGCTCGTCCCGGTACTCCATCAGATGGACCTCCTCGTACTTCAGGGTTTTGATGAAGCTTTCGACCCGCGCGTTGTCGTAGGGGTTTCCGACCCGCGACATGCTGATGCGGCAGCCGTGTGCTTCCAGCAGCCGGACGTACTCCAGGCTGGCGTATTGCACTCCCTGGTCCGAGTGATGAATCCATCCAGCCGCCGGCTCTCTTTCTTCCAGCGCTTGCCGCAGTGCGTGCAGACAGAGGGCTGCGGTAGGTTGGCTTTGCAGTTCCCAGCCGATGACGCGCCGCGAGTAGCTATCCAGGATCACCGCCAGGTAAACGAACTGTTCTCGGAGGCGGAGGTAGGTGAAATCCGCGATCCAGACGTGATTCAGCCCCGTCACTTCCAGGCCCCGCACCAAATTCGGGAAGCGGCGGAACCCGTGGTTACTGTCCGTGGTGCGAATGAACCGCCGCTTCCCCTGGCAGAGCAGGCTTTCCTCGGCCATGATCCGCTGCACGCGCTTATGGTTGACCAGGAAATTCTCGCGGCGGAGTTGGGCCGTGACGCGGCGGTAGCCGTAGCGGGGAAACTCCAGGCACAGCTCTTCTATCCGGTCGCGCAGGCGCATGGCCTCCGCGCGCTCGTCAGCAGCAGGCCGGGGCACCAGCAGTTCGTAGTAGCGGCTCCGCGGCAACTGGAGCAGTTCGCAAGCCCGCTCCACCGTCAGTCCTTCCGGCAAACTGCGCATCAGGGCGAACCTTTCCGCTCCCCGGAGCTCGCACGCTGCAAAGCCTTTTTTAAGAACTGGTTCTCCAGGGTAAGCTGCCCCACGAGCCGCTCCAATTCAGCGATGCGCGCTTCGGCGGCACCGATCGTGGTGGGATCGCCGGATGGAAGCAATACCCCATTGCCGGGCGGTGAGCCGGGGAAGGCTTGCAATCCGAGTTCCCGCACCCGGTGTCGCCAACCGATCACCAGGCTAGGATCGAGTTCGTATTCACGACAGATCGCGGCCAGGCTTTTCTCGCCCGCCTCGACCTGGCGCACTACCTCGAACTTGAAGGCGGCGGTATGCTGACGTGGTTTACGTGACACGGAACATCTCCTGTGACTGATCGTACAGTCATTGGTAGTCTCGTGTCCGGTTTCAAGGGGTCACTCCAGGATTGGGCGCCTGTTTCGCCAACTGTGCGACTGCGCACGCGTTTCGTAGGAGAGGGAGAAAGGGAGCGCTATGCCCGACTATGGAGAGGTGTTACTGCAAGCCCGCGCTCTGGGCGAGCGGGAGCGTGAGCGGCTGGCGGCGGAGCTGCTGCGCGGCGTCCATGCCGTCCACAACCTGCCCATGTCCGGCGCGCGCGGACCCGCGCCGCAATCCGTCGCCTGGTTGAAGGCAGAGCGCGGCCACGCGGTCCTGGCTACCGATACCGGTCCCGCCGAGGCGGACATCCCTACCGGGGCCACCGCCATTGCCGGCATGTGGAGCGACATCCGCGAGGCGCGGGAAAGGGAAGCCGCGTGAGCATCCAACTCGGAACGTTTCGCCCGCCCGCCGTGGTCGCGACGGATGTCTGCCTGGACCTGGCGCTCGGCATCGACGCCGCCACGCAGTTCTTCGCGGACCCTCCGGTCGACATCCGCCTGGCGACCCCCACCTACCTGGAGCTCCTGGGCGCGGCCCGCAGCCCGGAAGAGCAGCGCCGCCTGAAGCGGTTCGTCCAGGGTTTTGCGGTGCTTTCGCTGGGGCCGATGGCTTCCTCACGGGCGGTGGACCTGGTGCTGAAACACAGCCTGCTGGATGGCCTGACGCCGCTCCAGGCGCTGGTCGCCGCCACGGCGCTGGCCCACGAGATCCCGCTCGTCACCCGCGATCCTGATCCGTACCGGAACATTCCGGACCTCGCCCTGCTCCAGCCGTATTAGGGCCTTCTCGCCGTGCCGGAGCTGCCCGACATCGAGGCGTACCTGCACGCGCTCCGGCCGCGCGTAGTCGGCAAGGCACTGCGCCGCCTCCGCCTGGGCACGCCGTTCCTGCTGCGCACCGTTACGCCCCGCCCCGCCGAATTGGAAGGCCGTCAGGTCACCGCCGTCTCCCGGCTCGGGAAGCGGGTGGTGCTGGAGCTGGAAGGCGACCTCTTCGCCGTGCTGCACCTGATGATCGCCGGGCGGCTGCACTGGCGGGAGCCGGGCGCAAAGCTGGGCGGCAAGATGGCGCTGGCCGCCTTCGATTTCGACGACGGCACGCTCACGCTGACCGAAGCCGGCACCAAGCGCCGCGCCGCCCTCCACCTGCTGCAAGGGCGGGACGCGCTGCGCTCACTGGATCGCGGCGGCCTGGAAGTGCTGGACGAGAAGACTGACCTGGCAGCATTCCGCGAGGCGCTGACCTGCGAGAGCCACACCGTCAAGCGGACCCTGACCGACCCGCGCCTCTTCTCCGGCATCGGCAACGCCTACTCGGATGAAATCCTCCACCGGGCGCGCCTCTCCCCGGTGAAGCTGACGCGCCGGATGACGGATGAAGAGATCGCGCGCCTCTTCGACGCAGTGCGGGAGGTGCTGACGGAGTGGGCCGAGCGCCTCTGCGCCGAGGCGGATGGGCGTTTTCCGGAGAAGGTGACGGCGTTCCGCGCCGAGATGGCGGTCCATGGCCGCCACAACCAACCCTGCCCGGTCTGCGGTTCACCGGTACAGCGCATCAGCTACGCGGACAACGAGTGCAACTACTGTGCGGTCTGCCAGAACGGCGGGCGCCTGCTGGCGGACCGCGCGATGTCCCGCCTGCTGAAAGAAGACTGGCCGCGCACCCTGGAGGAGCTGGAAGACCGCATGGGCGGCGAGACGCGGACGAATCGCTAGAACGACGCGGTCGATCTCCATTGCGGCTCAAGGGTAGCGTATTCCGAAAGAGCTGCGGGCCGCTAGGGATCAACTCCGGGGCTTCTCGGCACAGGTCGCCTGGGACTTCAACTTCTTGTGGCCGCCTACAAACGTCGTTCCAAGCTTGACCGGGCACTGGAGATAAACTCCGAGGGCAGGGTCGGGCCTGCATCGACGACGGGGCTTGGTGCTGTTGAATACGCCCAGGCGACGGAAGCAACCCGACAAACGCATGCATGTAAATGTCGCGAAACCTTTTGACTACAAACGTCGTCATAACCTATGACGACGTTTGTAGTCGGATGTAGCAGCGGATGAATCTTCGGCAGCGAGTCAGTGCGGCAGAGTTAGAGTTGCTCCGGTATGTCGCCGAGCATCACCCCGTGACCGTTCGAGGGGTTACCGAAGCTTTCGCAGATCAGCCTGGACGCGCCAGGACTACGGTCCTCACTCTCCTTGAGCGGCTTCGGAAGAAGGGTTATCTCACGCGGCGTGAGGTCGCGGGCGTGAACCAGTATTCGCCCTGCGAGGCGAAGGCAGATCTGCTCCTCGACCTAGTCCGCGACTTTGTGCAGCGAGCCCTTGGCGGCTCGGTGGCGCCCTTCGTGGCGTACCTGGGGAGCGACGTAGCTCTCTCGGAGCAAGAACTGGCAGACCTCAAGCGGCTGGTCCGAGAGCTCGATGAGCGAGCCCAAAGCCAGCCGGAGGAACCGTGATGAGCGCCTGGAGTGCCCTGCTGCAACTCGCCGCTTCCGGCTGGCTGGCCGGTCTGGGCCGAGCCTGCTGGGCAGGTAGCCTGGGGCTGTTGCTCGCGGCGGCGGTATGCCGGCTCCTGGGGGGACTGGCGCCTTCCGTACGCTGCTGGCTCTGGCGGGCGGCGTATTTGAAGCTGCTTTCGGCACTGCTCTGGACCACCCCGTTGGTCCTGGCAGTCTTGCCGCCGGTCAACTCACCCAGCGGCCTTCTTTACTCCAGCGAGAGCACGGTCAGCACGAGCGCGCCTGATACTGGCGCCGAGGGGAACGTTCCGGAGCGTTCGTCGTCTGGGAATTCCCCGGGATTTTCGGTGCTCCCACTCTGGGTGACGCCGGCGCTGCTACTCGTCTGGCTCGCCGGCGCCGGACTTGGCACGTTCGCACTCACGCGACGGTGGCAGAAGTTGGTCCGGTTGAAGCGACAAGCGCAGCCGCTGACGGCGAGGGAAGTTCCGCTCGCTTATGCGGAGCTGGGCCGGAAGCTGCGTCTTCGCCGACTACCGCCGCTCTTTATCTCGCCGGAGGCGCCAGCGCCGTTGCTGTTCGGCCCGGTTTCGCCCGTGATCCTGCTGCCGGAGCGGCTGCTTCACGAATGCACGACGGCAGAAGTCCGGCTCATCCTGGCGCATGAGCTGGTACACCTGCGGCGAGGGGACCTCTGGTGGGGTTGGCTGCCGCTGCTCGGGCGGCTCCTCTTCTTCTTCCATCCCCTGCTCTGGCTCGCGGAGCGGGAGTGGCGCGAGGCACAGGAGATGGCCTGCGACGCGCTCGCGCTGCAGTCGGCGGGAGCTTCCGTCTCGGACTATGGAGGGACGTTGATGAAGGTAGTGGAGTATTGTGCCCCTCGTCGCAGCGCCGACCTGCCGGCGCTGGCAGTCCTCGAATCGTTTCAGGCCCTGCGGCGCAGGTTACTGGCGCTGCCGAATGGGGCGAGGCCGCGCCCGCTCATCTGGCGCGGGGTGGGAACCATGGTGATGGGGGCCGCCTTGCTGGGACTGCTCCCCTGCCGGCTGGCCGCCCGGCCAGCCGCCGCGCCGCCGCGCACCATCTCGGTGACTGCGAGAAACATGACCTTGCGAGAGATCCTTGCGCAGGGCTTCGCGAAGTCGGGCCGGCAATACACCGTTGCGCCCGACGTGCCTGATGTGGTGATGACTCTGGGCTTCCGCAACGTTACCTTGGATGAGTTCCTGCAGAAGCTGATCAAGTTCGCGACTGTCGATGGGGTTTACATGAAGCTGTCCCGCCGGGGAAATCTGTACCACCTGACCCTGGCGGAGGATGCGGCGCGCCGCTCGCGTCCCGACGCCCAGGCTCCAGGTCCGGACCGCACCCTGCGCTTGACCGCCAATGTCAACCAGGTCCCGCTTCGCAACGTGCTCAAGCAGCTCTTCTCGTCTGCCAGGGGGCAGCAGTGGGAGGTAGCCAGTAACGTGCCGGACGTGCTGGTAAGCCTAGAGATCGAGGACGTGGACCTGGAAACGGCAGTAAAGGCGCTTGTGGAAGAGGCGGCTCGGCAAGTTCCAGGGATCACCCTGGCACACAAAGGAGACCGCTACGTCATTCGCCGCTGACATGGCCCCGCGTTCCTTCGGAGCAGCTTTCGGTTCGACCCGTCAGGATCACACCGGCTCCGCTGACGACGGGAGCGCCCGGCATCTTCAGATCTCCGCCAGGTAAAGCTCACTCTCAGTCTGGAGAAACAGCCGCTTCCCGCGGCCGAACGCCCGTTGATAACGGACCGCGTTTCCGAGTTCATCCATGGGTTGTAGTGTCTGTACGTGCCGGGTGTCCAACAGCACCAGGTAAAGACGGCCCTTCTCACCATAGCCGCCGGTGAAAAGGGCAGAGCGTCCATGCACCGCAAAGGCGTGCGCCCCTTTGATCGGCAAGTCGGTCCACTGCCGGATGAACTGGCGGTCTCTTAACTGTACAAGCGGGAAATCGGTGTAGTAGTACAGCCACACCTCTCCGTGTGGGGCAACATTGAGGGCGTAACAGTCAGCGATGCCCACCAGCCCGTGACGGTTCGCTTCGTCATCGTAGCGAAAGACGGGATTTCCAGCAGCATCCAGGCACACGAGGCCAGCGCTTCCAAGCTTGGTGTTGCCGAACACCCCTTCGTCAAAGTAGCTGACCCAGATCGAGCCATTGTCCGCTACCTGGACGTCCTGAATTCCGTCTCCAGCGTGAAAGGACGCCAATCTCTGCCCGTCTGCGGTGTAGACGTGCGCGTTGCAGTCACGGGAGCCGCTGGCCCGGCCGCGGACCAGCAACCACTCGTTCGCCCCGATTGGCTGAACGTTGTGGAAGTTCTCTTCCGTAGCGGGCAGATCAGTGGTCACCACCAGATCCGGGGTGATGCGGTGGTGGACACGGTAGGCGTTGGGGCGGCCTGCGCGCAGCTTCGCGAAGCTGGCTCCAGGGCCTGTCGTGCGATAGTCGAGTGGCTGTTCCAGCGAGAGGAGGAGCAGCTCG
>JADMIO010823527.1_pt1 | contig 15074 bp, 11 predicted proteins | sample 8958161 | NCBI WGS metagenome assembly JADMIO01 (sample SAMN16585339, study PRJNA669376) | soil metagenome | isolation source: Crop rotation soil | place: USA: Cullars Rotation, Alabama | collected 2011 | reverse complement strand
CCGCGACAACTTGTCCACGTGGAATTCTAAGCTTAGGATCCCAATGTGCTGGAAATCGACGGCCAGCGTGTACGAGGCCTTCGGCTCGGCGCGCGCGAAGAAGAGGCCGCGATCCACGATGGGTAGCAGCGTGGCGACGATCACGGTGGGGGCGACGACCTCCGCGTCGTCGGTGACCACCCGGTGCGGTCCGCGGCCCTTGATCGAGCGGACTCGCGAGCGTTCATGGATGATCGCGCCATCGATGGCGTCGAGCTCGCGCGCGAGGCCGTCGAGGTACGCCTGAGGATCGAACTGGGCCTGATCCGGCACCACCACCGCACCGGTCGTCTCGAACGGGAGGAGGGGGTCGGTCAGCTCGGCGGCGAGGCCGGCGGCGGCTGCGGCGTCGCGCTCCTCCTCCACCTCCCGGCGCGACTGCTCGTCCGTCGCGTAGGTGAGCGCCGGGCGACGTTCCCAGCGGCAGTCGATGGAACCGGTCTCGGCCGCCTCGCCGATCCATGCGAGCGCGGCGAGCTGTGCCCGCGCATACGCCGCGGTCGCCGAGGCACCGTGGGTCCTCGCGAGGGTCCGGTAGCGCAAGCCCTGGAGCGCGGAGACCTTCGCGGTCGTGCGTCCGGTCGTCCCTGCGCCGATGCGGCGCGCCTCGAGCACGACCACGTCGAGCCCCTCACGCGCGAGCACCAGCGCCGCGGTGATGCCCGCGATGCCGCCGCCGACCACGACGACGTCCGCCTCGGCACGGCCCGTGGCGGGCGGCCGCTCGGGCCGATCTGCCTGCGTCCAGATCGTCGAGCTCTCGAACGGCATCGCCCCCGCCTACCCCATCGGGCTCCCGCTCATCCCGAGCCGCGCCCTCACGAGCTCCCGGCCCAGCGCCGCTACCTTCACGGCATGATCGTTGTCGTCGCAGCCATGAAGGGCGGGGTCGGGAAGACCACGACTGCGGTGTACCTCGCGGCGCTGTCCGCGTCAGGCCGGCGAAGTACGACGCTGGTCGACGCCGATGCGCAGGCCAGCGCAGCCGACTGGCTGGAGCGGTCGGAGGACGAGCGGACCGAGTCCGTCGAGCTGGTCGAGGCGCCGACCGAGCGGTTGCTCGGCAAGGCGCTCGGCCGTCTGGACGGCGAGGACGTCGCGATCGTCGACACGCCCCCGGGCCACGAGCGGCTGACCGCGAAGGCCCTCGAGCTGGCCGATGTCGTCGTCATCCCGACCCGGGTCGGCGGCGTCGAGACACCTCGGGTCGAGGCCGTGCTCGACCTGGTCCCGAAGAAGACGCCAGCGGGCCTGGTGATCTGCTCGGCCCGCACCTTCACCCGTGACTACCTGGAGATGGTCTCCGGCTGGCGTGAGGTCGGCGTGCAGGTGTGGGGGACGGTTCCCGAGCGCGTCGCGATCGCGGCAGGCCCGGAGGACTGGCTCTCCGACGACGGCCTCGAGTCCTATCGGGCCGTCTGGCGCCGCGCCCTCCGCGCCCACCGCGAGGGCTGACGCCGGTCCACGGCGCACTGCCAACTCTGGAGGCAATACCTGGCGGAATCCGCCAGGTATTGCCTCGAGAGCGACCCTGAGGCGGGCCCGCGCTGGCGAGGCGTCATACGCTGCCGCCCCGTGCGGCAGCAGTGGTCCGAGCGGGTCGGTCGGCGCTTCGGCGTGGTCCGACCTCTCCGGGGCACCCCCGGGGATGACGAAGTTGGTACGCATCGCATCGCATGCGCCCGGAGAGCACTCCGTGCACGGCGGCGCACGCACGGCAGGAAGGGTCGGTCGCTGCTGCCGCACACCGACCGCGCGCGGTGAAGCCACGTCGCGATCGGTCCTCGACCATCGCCACCGCCCTCGCCGGAGCGTTCCTCGCCGGGGACTGGGACCCGCCGGCGATGGGGCGGCGGGCCAAGCGGGCCCTCGGCGATCGCCGCAAGTGGCTGACCGACCTCGCCCACGTCGTCCACGCCGGGTTCCCCGAGCGGCCCGCCGACGGGCCCCGCGAGCTCGCAGAGCTCATCGAGGCGTGCGCGCTGTTCTCGTCCGCGCTCGCGGATCGGGAGCGACCGCCGCGCGTCCACGTCTGGATGGCGGCACCGACCGAGATGGTCGCGCCCCGCTGGCCGGTGCACGCGGTGCACGACCTGAGCGAGCTGGCCACGTGGCTCGGCGTCACCCAGGAGCGCCTCGCCTGGTTCGCGGATCGCCGGTCGCTCGAACGCAGCGTGACCGACGAGCGGCTCCGCCACTACTCGCGCCGATGGCTCCGCAAGGCCGACGGCTCGGCCCGGCTGCTCGAGGCACCGAAGACCGAGACGAAGGATCTCCAACGCCAGATCCTGCGCGCCATCCTCGACCGCATCCCGGCCCACGAGGCCGCGCACGGCTTCTGCCAGGGCCGCTCGATCTTGACCGCAGCCGAGCCGCACCGGGGCCAGGAGGTCGTGATCCGCATCGACCTCGAGACCTTCTTCACCACGGTCACCGCGGGCCGGGTCTACGGGTTGTTCCGGCTCGCCGGGTACCCCGAGCCGGTCGCGCACACGCTCACCGGGCTCTGCACGACGATCACACCGACCGCAGTGCTCCGTGACGCGCCGGCGGCTCCGCCCGACGGGGTCGACAAGCGGCGACGCATGCTCCAGGCCCTCCGCGAGCCGCACCTCCCGCAGGGGTCGCCCACCTCTCCCGCGCTCGCGAACCTCATCGCCTACGGCCTCGACCGTCGGCTGGGCGGCCTGGCGACGAAGCTCGACGCCACCTACACCCGCTACGCCGACGACCTGATCTTCTCCGGGCCCGACGACCTCGGCCGCCGGTCGGAGTCGGTGGTCGAACTCGTCCGCACCATCGCCGCGGACGAAGGGTTCCGGGTGCACGAAGGCAAGACGCGGGTGCGCACGTCAGCGCAGCGCCAGCTGGTCACCGGGCTGGTGGTGAACGAACGGCTCAACGTGCCTCGGGCCGAGTACGACCGACTGCGAGCGATCCTCCACGACGCCGCGCTCCACGGTCCCGAGGCGGCCAACCGCGCCGGTCACCCGGCCTTCAAGGAGCACCTCGAGGGCCGGGTGACCTGGGTCGGCGGGGTCAACGAGGGTCGGGCGGCCAGGTTGCGGCGCGCCCTCGATCGCGTCGACTGGTGATCTGCTCGCCCCGCACCTTCGCTCGGGACCGGCGCTCACCGGGAGGGCTACCACGACCGCATGAACCGCGGGCTGACACCCGCTGAACGGGGAGGCAGCGGTCCCCGTCGCCGTCCGTCCAGCAGGCGTGCCGGATCGACCCGTACGACCTCACCTACTCGTTCGGGTCGTACGGTCCGTCCGGAGGCAACTTCGTCGACCACGCCGACCTCAACGCGACGCTTCCGACGACCGGATGCGGGAAGTCGACCCTGACGAAGACCGGCAGCCCGTTGACCACGGTTGCGGCGGTCCGCCGCTACGTCATCGACTGGGTGCTCACCACCGGGGGTTTCAACTACACGGCATCACCCGATGCCGCCTCGAGGCCCCTGTTCATCGGAGCCATGGTCAAGTACACCTGCACCGCCCCCTGCGTCCCGTAGCAGCGTCGCGCCGGCAGCGCTCGAACGGGTCGAGGCTGAGGTGCGAGACGGCTACGCCTGCACCACGAGCCGGCGGCGGAGCTCGACGGCCACGCCGGTGCTGAACCGGGTGATGCTCACCGAGCTCGGTGGCTCGACGGGTGCGTCGAGCACACCGGTTGACACCCTCCAGCTCCGGGCGCCGGCCGGCTCCACGCGTGCGGTCGGATCGACGCCGTGCACGAGCGACTCGATGATCTCGTCTGCCCCCTCGGCCAGCAGCCCGGGCAACGTGTACCCGTCGGCCTCGGTGAGGCCGAGCGCGGTGTCGTCGAGGGTGATGGTCGTGGTGCCGTCGGCTTCGGTCTCCAGCGCGACGCCGACGTAGTCGGCCGGCAGGAGCAGCGTGGTCAGGGGCAGCACGGTCGCCAACGCGTCCGGCGCGGTCGGGTCGACCTGGAGGGCCCGGGCCATCCGCTCGGCGGCGACCCAGCCGATGCCCGTGTACAGCTCACGGCCCACCCGGACCGCCTCGTCCGGACCATGGCGCCGGTCGAGCGCGCACATGGCCGAACGGGCGAGCAGGTGGGACTGGACCGCGAACTCCCGCAGCACGATCCGGAGCGCGCGCTGCGACAGGCGCTCGAGCTCGAAGTGGGGGTCGAACGGCGCCGTGTAGTCGTCCCAGCCGCCGGCGTCCGACGGCCCGCCGTCGCCCGGGTCGTTCGGCAGGTCCGCGAGCACGCTGCGCTGCATCGCCTCGAGGTAGGGATGCGGCTGCGTGGGCTCGGCGTCGGGGTCGATGGTCACGCGCCAGTGGCAGTCCGGCCCACCTCGAGGCACACCCGGCGGTCGGTGGATCGGACGGACCCGGGCCCGTGGCTCGGTCGCCACCGCGGTCGCGTCGAAGGTCGGGTCCTCGATGTCGTGGCACATGCCGTGCACGAACTCCTCGCCCATCGGGAGCACGTCAGCCAGCGCGCCGCACGATCGCAGCCAGAACTCGCCGTTGCGCTCGTCGTGGAGGTCGTAGCCGACGTCGAGGAACTGGTGCGGGAAGCCGACGTCGAGCTGCAGCCCCTTGAAGATGGTCGACATCCCGGTGCCCTCGAAGCCGAGGAGGCGCTGCAGGCGGCGGGCGTAGATCGGGCTGGAGGTCATCCACTCGTCGATGGCCACCGCGAACGCCTCGTCGGTCGAGTGGCGCTGGAGCACCGCGGGTATCGCAGCGCGGTCCTGCAGGTGCGCGGCGAGCATCAGCTCCCGACCCACCGTGCACAGGTCGGCGCGATCCATCCCGGCCAGCGGTCCTTCGTGCACCCTCGGTCCTCCTCGGCTAACGATGCACGCTATGTCGGTCGAGTTCGACATCGCGGATCTCCGGGAACCGCAGCGCGACGCGCGGGACCAGAAGATCTTCGACTTCGCGCTCGGCCTCGAGGTCGACCTCGATGCTGACGCGATCGTGGCGGAGGCCGAGGCGACCACCGGTCTGTCGGATCCCGGGGATCCGACGGTCGTCGACCGCCTGCGCGCCCAGGTCGACGCGGTCGAGGCCGACACCGGGCTGAGCGGGCTCGGCCGCTTCATCATCCGCAAGCGGCTCGTCGGCCTGTATCAGGCACGGCTGCGCTTCGAGGACTACCTGCGCCGCCACCCCGAGGCGCTCGCCATCGAGCTCGCACCGCCGGTCATCGTCGTCGGCCTCCCTCGTTCGGGGACGACGCACCTCGTCAACCTGCTCGCCGCGGACGCCCGCTTCCGCTCGATGCCGTGGTGGGAGGTGGTCGAGCCGACGCCGTTCCCCGGAGACGGACCGGGACGCGACGGCGTCGACCCGAGGTACGCCCGCTGCCTGGCCGACTACGAGCTGTCCGGTGCGCACGATCCGATCCTCGTGGTCGCCCACGACCGTCCTCCGCACGCCATCGAGGAGGACTGCGAGCTGATGGACCTCGACTTCTGCTCGTACACCCTCGAGTGGCACGCCCGCGTGCCGCGCTGGCGCGACCACTACCTCGCGCTCGACCAGGACGCGCACTACGCGTTCCTGCGCAGGCAGCTGCAGGTGCTGAGCCACCTGCGCGGGCCGAACCGTTGGGTGCTCAAGACCCCTCAGCACCTCGAGCAGCTCGGACCGCTGCTCCGGACGTTCCCCGACGCCACGATCGCGTTCACCCTGCGCGATCCGGTGGCGGTGATCCAGTCGGCGATCACGATGCTCGCCTACGGCGACCGGGTCCGGCGGCGCGAGATCGACGCCGACGAGCTCGCGGCCTATTGGATCGAACGGATCGAGCGGCTGCTGCGCGCCGCGGTCGCCGACGTGGACCTGATCGACCCGTCCAAGCGGGTCGACGTCGAGTTCGGCGCGTTCACGGGCGACGAGCTGGGCACCGTCGAGCGCATCCTCGACGCAGCCGGGATCGGGGTGCCCGGCGATGCTCGGGACCAGCTCGCCGCCTACATCGCGACCAACCCACGCGGGCGCGACGGCCGGCTCGTCTACGACCTCCGGCGCGACTTCCACCTCGAGCCGGCCGAGGTGCGGGAGCGGTTCGCGTTCTACTTCGAAGCGTTCCCGCAGGTGCGACCGGAGGTCGACTGAGTGCAGCAGATCCGGGTGCACGGACCCGACGACGTCCGCATCGACGACGTCGCCGAACCGCAGCCGGGCCCGAGGGACGCCGTCGTGCGGGTGGCCGCGTGCGGCATCTGCGGCACCGACCTGTCCTACATCCGCATGGGCGGTCTCGGTGGCACCGAGCCGATGGCCCTCGGCCACGAGATGGCCGGCGTGGTCGACCGGGTGGGCGCAGACGTGCGCGACTGGCGCGCCGGCGACCGGGTGATCGTCTACCCGGGCAACGACGAGCTGGGCCGCATCGGCAACGGCATCAGCGAGGGCGGGCTGACCCCCCGGCTGCTCGTCCGCGAGGTGGCGGGCGGCGGCCGCCTCTACCGGGTGCCCGACGGCATGCGGCTGTCGCTCGCGGCGCTGGCGGAGCCGTTGGGTGTCGGCATGCAAGCGGTGAACCAGGCCGCGGTGGAACCGGACGACACGGTCGCAGTGTTCGGTTGCGGGCCGGTGGGCCTGTTCGCGATCGCCACGCTGGCCGATCGGGGGGTCGAGCAGGTCGTCGCGGTCGACCTGAGCCGGCGGCGCCGGGAGCTCGCACGGTCCCTCGGCGCGCAGGTGGCCCTCGATCCCGGCGAGGTCGACGTGTGGTCCGAGCTCGCTCACCTGCACGGCACGGTGCCGTTCATGTTCGGACCTACTCCGGCGACCGACGCCTTCATCGAAGCCAGCGGATCACCGAAGGTGCTCACCGAGATCATCGACAGGGGACGCCCCGGCGGGCGGATGTCGGTCGTGGCGGTCCACTTCGCGCCCATCCCGACGAGCTACTCGATGGTGCTCATGAAGGAGTTCACGATCCGTGGATCGTTCGAGTACCCACCGCGCTTCGAGGACGCCATCGAGCTGCTCGAGCGCCGTGATCTGTCGAGCGTCGTCACCCACTCGCTCCCGCTCGAGGACTTCGCGGCGGCGCTCGCGCTCCTGCAGGGCTCCAAGGACTGCGGCAAGGTCCTGATCACGATCGGGGATGAACGATGACCGATGCACCGCCCATCTGGCGCCGTCGCCCGGGCGCAGAGGGCCTCGTGCCGGCCACCCCGGTGCCGGCCGTCGACCTGGGCGGCAACCTGTGGTCGTCGGCCGGGCTCTCCAACAGCTACATGATGCGGACCAGCGCGGGTCGGATCGTCGTCAACTGCGGCATGGCCTTCGAGGCCGAGTCCCACCGAGCCGCCTTCGACGCGGTCGACGACGCACCGGTCCACACCGTGATCCTCACCCAGGGCCACCCGGACCACTTCGGCGGCGTCGACCGCTTCCTCGACGAGGGCGCGCAGCTCGTCACCCACGCCAACTTCCAGCAGTTCCTCACCGACTTCGAGAAGCTGACCGACTACCGCACCCGCAACTCGGCCTTCGCCTTCAACCACGTCTACGAGGCGATCGCCCGCTACATCGAGGAGCACGACGGGCAGTTCCCGGTGCAGTCGAGCCCCGAACCCACGCTGCAGTTCGAGGACCGCCTCGACCTCGACGTCGGCGAGGTCCACCTCGAGCTCATCTCGACCAGGGGAGGGGAGACCACCGACTCGCTCGTCATCTGGATCCCCGCGACGCGGACGGTGCTCACCGGCAACATGCTCGGCCCGCTGTTCGGTCACGTGCCGAACCTCGTGACGATCCGGGGCGACCGCTACCGCGACGCCCTGGACCACGTCTCGTCGATCGAGACCGTGCGGGCGCTCGGCGCCGACCGGCTCGTCACCGGCCACTTCGACCCGATCGAAGGGGCCGAGGTCATCGACCGCGAGCTCCGGCGCATGCGCGACGCCGCGCAGTGGGTGCACGACAGAGTCGTCGAGGGGATGAACGCCGGCGTCGACGTCCACACCCTCATGCGGGAGGTCGTGCTGCCGCCCGAGCTCGAGGTGGGGCAGGGGTACGGCACCGTCGCCTGGAACGTCCGGGCGATCTGGGAGACCTACGCAGGTTGGTTCCACCACCAGAGCACCACCGAGCTCTACGGCGTGCCGGCCCGGGAGGTCGCCGGCGACATCGTGGGGGCGGCGGGGGCGGATGCGCTGGTCGCCGCGGCCCGTGCCCGGCTCGCCGCGAGTGAGCCGCAAGCTGCGCTCCACCTCACCGACATCGTGCTCGCGGCCGAGCCGTCCCACCCCGGGGCACGGGCGGCGGCCGTCGACGCGCACCAGATGCTCCTCGCCGCGAGCGAGAACTTCTGGGAGCGGGCGTGGCTCCGACGGCAGGTCACCAAGTTGGAGGACGGTCGCTGATGGCCAACGCCTGCACCTTCGACTTCACCGACGCGCGTGTGCTCGTCACCGGTGGGACGAGCGGGATCGGCCATGCCATCGCCTCCGCCTTCGCCGCCAGCGGCGCAGACGTGACCGTCACCGGCACCCGCACATCCGCCGCGGACTACGACACGGACCTCGGCCCGCTCCGCTTCCACCAGCTCGAGATGCGCGACGCCGAGTCGGTCGACGCGCTCGCGGCTTCGTTCGACGTGATCGACGTGCTGGTCAACAACGCGGGCACCAACTTCCCCGACGGTCGTGACGAATGGGAGCCCGACGCGTTCGAGGCGATCCTCGCGCTGAACCTCGTCGGCGCCATGCGGTTGACCACCGGGCTGGCCGACGCCCTGAAGGCGAGCACCACGGAGGGCGGCGCGTCGGTCGTGAACATCCTGTCGATGGGCGCGTACCGGTCGGTGCCGCTCGTGCCCGGCTACTGCGCGTCGAAGGCCGCGCTGCGATCGCTCACCCAGAACCTGGCGATGCGCTGGATCCACGACGGCATCCGCGTCAACGCGGTCGCGCCCGGCCTCATCGAGACGCCCATGACCTCGGTGATGAAGGAGATCCCGGAGCTGCTGGCGGCCGAGCTCGGCCGGGTCCCGCTCGGTCGCATGGGGGACCCGACCGAGGTCGCGACGAGTGTCCAGTTCCTGTCGAGCTCGGCGGCGAGCTACATCACCGGATCGGTCGTCGCCGTCGACGGCGGCTTCCTCGCCATGTAGCTCGCACCTCAGCTGAACCAGCCGGCATCTTCGAGTCGCGGAGCTCGCTCGGGTCGAGGTCGCGCGTCGACCAGTGGTCTATAGTCCACCGGTCGAAACACGCGGAGGGGCGAGATGGCAGCGACGAAGGCACGCACCACCCCTCGGTTCCAGCCGCCCGCGCCGCCGAAGACGCCCAAGTCCGCCCGTACCCGCGGTCGCATCCTCGAGCTCTCGGGGGCCATGTTCGTGGAGCGCGGCTACCACGCGGTGTCGCTGCGGGACGTGGCCGCCGGGGCGGGTCTGACGAAGAGCGCGCTGTACGGCCACTTCCGCTCGAAGGGCCAGCTCCTCGTCGAGGTCATCCGCTGGCGCCTCGCGGAGCGCGAGCAGACGCCCGAGTACCTCGATGCGCTCGACGGGTTCGACACCGGCGTCGACCTGATGTTCGCCGAGGCGGGCCGGGAGATCCGGCTGCTCGAGGTGGATGCCGCATCGGCGGCGCGGCACGACCCCGACGTCGCGGCCGGTCTCCAGGCGCTGTACGGCGAGCGGAACGAGCGGATCCGCGACGCGATGGCCGGCACCTCGGACCCCGAGGCGGTCGCCTGGCTCGTGCGGGCCATCACCGCCGGCGTCGGCGTGACCGAGGCGACCGGCCCGCCGCTTCCCGACCGCGCGCAGTTGCACGACGTCCTCGCGCAGGCGCTTCGCAGCGTCTCAGGATTCGACGAGCAAGGAGCTCAGCCATGACCACCGTCGATCTCCGCACCCGGTTCCAAGGCGACGCCGTCGCGCTGGAACCCGACGCCTTCGTCCGGGACCAGCTCCCGGTGCTGCTCGCCGCGAACGGCGCAGCGGCCGGGCAGGGCGTGACCCGCCTCGGGCTCCGGCCGCTCACGCTCGCCGTCGACGGCGACCGGGTCACGTTCGCCGTCGGCCGCGGCGGCGTGCTCGAGGTGACGGACAGCGCGCCGGACGCGGTCGTCGTCGCGCTCGACCGGTCCGCGTTCTCCGATCTGGTGCAGGACGTTGCCTCGACCTTCGGGCTGCAGTTCGCGGGCCGGGCCGAGGTGCGCAGCGGGTCGCACGACGACTTCGTCGAGTGGGAGCCGGCGCTGCGGTGCCTGCTGGACGGCCGGCCGGTCTACGAGCCGGGGTCGATCCAGTTCCGTGACATCGACGGATCGCCGCTCGACCTGCACCGCTCGTTCAGGCTCGACGACCCGCCGGAGGAGATCGGCCACTTCCTCGCCGAGGCCGGCTACCTCCACATCCAGAGCGTCTTCAGCGAGGCCGAGATGGCGGCCGTGTCGGCCGACCTCGACGAGGCGATCGCGGCGGCCGCGCCCGACGACGGCGCGTCCTGGTGGGCCCGCACCGCCGACGGCGAGCACTACCCGGCCCGCATCCTGGGCTTCAACCAGCGTTCGGCCGCGCTGCGTGAGCTGCTGCACACCGACCGGTTCGCGACGATCCCGACCTTCACCGACGACGAGTTCGTGCAACGCGACCCCGACGTCGGCGACAGCGCCGAAGGTCTGCTCAAGAAGGTCGGTGTGGTCGAGGGCGCATCGGACGTGAGCTGGCACAAGGACTGCTCGCTCGGCGGGCACAGCCGCGGGTGCTGCGGGCTCACCGTCGGCATCTCGGTCACCGGCGCAGGTCCGGAGAACGGCGAGCTCGGCGCCACCGCCGGGTCGCACCGCGCCAACGTCGCGCCGCTCGGGGTCCTGGGCCTCGACCTCCCGCGGGTGCCGCTGCCCACCGCCACCGGGGACGTCACCGTGCACTGCTCGTGCACGCTCCACATGAGCCGGCCGCCGGTGTCGGCCCAGCGCCGGGTCGTGTACACCGGCTTCGGGCTGGCCCCTCGTCCCGGGGACCACCGCGAGGAGGTCAGCCCCGAGGAGGCGCGCCGGCAGCGGGCCGCGCAGAACGACAACACCCGCCGGATGCAGAACGGCGGGTCGGCGCGCACGGCGAGCTTCGACCTCTGAGGAACTAGGGGATCCCCCGATTCCCCTGACGGCGCGATCGGTGCAGGATGTACCTCGTGCCCACGATCATGGTCCGAGCCGCCCGCCTCGCTCTGGGGGTCCTGCCGATCCTGGGGGTCGGCATGACGGTGGCGGCCTGTACGCCCACCCCGAACTGCGGGAACCTCGAACCGAAGTACGCAGACACGCCGGTCAAGAACATGACCCAGAACCAGGCCGAGCAGACGGTCTGGTGCCTGACCAACGACCAGCGGGTCGCGAACGGCTTGTCGAAGCTGTCGCTGAACAGCGTCCTCGGCGGCACCGCCCGGGCCCATGCGCAGGCCGCGGTCAACCAGCAGGGCTGGCCCGACGGCGCCAACACCCACACCAGCCCCGAGGGCACGACCCCGACCCAGCGGATCCAGGCCGCCCACTACTGCGACAACCCGACGCGGTGGGAGACCGCCGAGAACACCTACTGGGGGTGGGGCACGCCGCTGCAGACGCCCCGGACCGCGGTCAACTGGTGGATGGGCGACCCGCCCCACCGCGCCACCATCCTGAGCACCACCCTCAAGGACATCGGTGTGGGCGTGGTGCTCGGCAACCCCGCCCCCGGCTCCCACCCGGATGCCGCGGTCTTCGTCCAGGACTTCGGCACCTGCGTCAACTGATCAGCTAGCCGCTCAGCGCGGCGAGCTCGAGTTGCGTCCGGGCCATCCAGGGCCGGGCCCCGAACCGCTCCTCGACCGCCAGCGCGACCTCGAGGTGCTCGACGGCCCGGTCGTGCCGGCCGAGCACGCGGCACATCGCCCCGAGGTGGTGGTCGACCGGCCCCCACCACCCGGCCAGCGGCCCGACCCGCACGGTCCGGGCCTCGGTCGTGGCCAGCAGCGCGTGGATCGCATCGACGTGGGCACGGTCGGCGACGATCACCGCCGCGTGCGCGAGGAACCCGAGCACCGGCAGCCACTCGGCATCGCGGCGGATGCTGTCGAAGCCGACCCGGGCCTGGTCGTCGAGGAGCTCGCCGGCGAGCGCGAGCTCACCGGCCTCCGCGGCCGTCATCGCCAGCCCGGCCATGAAGGTCGGGACGTCGGCGAGCTCGTCGCGCGCAGCCACCATGACCTCGACCATCTCCCGGGCCTGACCGAGATCGATCCCGCGCATCACCGCGCCGGTCAGGTGCACCGCGCCGGCGTTCTCGTCGCCGATGGTCGCCGAGAGCTCGAGCGCCACGTCGGCGAGCCTCTCGGACTCGTCGTACCGGCCCTCGATGAGCGCGGTGGTGGCGTCCATCGTCGACGCGAGCGCGAGCTCGTAGGGGAGCTGCACCTCCTCGGCCACGGCCCGGTAGCCGGCGGTCGCCTCCCGCCACCCGTCGACGTCGCCGAGCTCGAGGGTCGACCAGGCCTGCCCGTACCAGCCGTTCGCCAGGGCGCGCAGGTCTCGCCGGGCCGACGCCACCGCGACGATCCGCCGGGTCAGCTGCCCGAGCGCGATCGGCTGGTCCACCGGGATGGAGTCACGTGACGAGCCCAGCGCGAGCAGCAGATCGTCGGACACGTCCGGTCGGGACACCGCCTCGAGCACGCCGGCCGCGGCGAGCTGCCGGCGCGCGTAGGAGTCGGCCGAGGGATCGAAGCCGAGCTGGCGCATGAGCATCGCCTGCGCGGCCGGGCGCAGCACCCGCTCGTCCGGTCCGAGGCGCTCGACCGCCGACTCCAGTGCCCCGATGCGCTCGGGGTCGCTCTGCCCGTACACGAGCGTCGCCGCCAGGCCGAGGGCCGCTCGGGCGTAGAGCCGGGCGTCGTCCACCGCGTCGGCGATCGCGAGCGCCGCCCGGAACCGGTCGTCGGCCTCGGACCGGCGACCCGATGCGGAGAGCGCCGAACCCAGCCGCACCAGCGTGTCGCCGTGCTCCGCCGTCTGCGTCGCCCACAGCTCGGCGGCTCGCTGGTAGCGCTCGATCGCCTCGTCGGTGTCGGCCGAGGCTGCGGCGGCATCACCGGCCCGCACCGCCCAGGTCGCAGCGAGCGAGGCGGCGTGCGGGTCGGCCGCGGCGACGACGGCCCAGTGGTGGGCGATGTCGAAGATCGACCGGTCGTCGACGTCGACGACCTCGAGGCCGAGCGCGGCCCGGCGGTGGAGCTCGACGCGACGCACGGTGGACATCGCGTCGTAGACCGCCGCCTGCACGAGCGCGTGGGAGAACGACAGCGCACCACCGTCGTCCTCGGCGACGAGGGTCGACAGCAAGGCGTCCTCGGTCGCCGCGACGAGCGCCGCGCCCTCCAGGTCGACGAGCCGGCCGGCCACGGTCGCATCGAAGGCACGGCCGAACACCGCGCCGGCCCGGAGCAGGGCCTGCGCATCGGGCGACAGGGTGGCGAGACGGCTGACGACCGTGGCGCGGACGCCCTCGGGGACGAGCGTGGCGGGTTTGTCGCCGCCGGCCCAGCCGACGTCGAGGAGGTGCTCGGTCAGCTCCTCGATGAAGAGCGGGTTGCCGTCGGTGGCGTCGGCGACGGTGTCGACCAGGTCGCCCGACGGGTCGGTCCCGGCGACGAGCGCGACCAGCCGGGCGACGTCCGCGCCGTCGAGCCCGCGCAGGTCGACGCGCGCGGTCGTGCTCCAGCGGCGGAGGTCGGCGAGCGCGCCCGCCGTGCCCGGCTGGAGCTCGGTCGACCGCACCGTCCCGAGCACCACGAGGTCCGAGAGCGCGGGTGCGGCGGCGAGGTGCGCGAGGAGGGCCAACGACCCGGCGTCGGCCCACTGCACGTCGTCGAGGACGAGCAGGGTCGGGCCCAGCCCGGCGAGCAACCCGGCGACCGCCTCGAACAGCAGCCGGCGTTCGACCCCCGGCTCCGTGCTCGTGGGCACCAGGCCCTCGCGGCCGAGCTCGGGCACGAGCCGCACCAGCTCGGCACGGACCTCGGTGGCCTCGCCGGGGGACAGCGCGGCCCGGACCGGCTCGACGAACGGCTCGTAGGCGCCGAGCGACTCCTGGGTGCAACGGCCCCAGAGCACCGTCGCGCCGCGCTCGTGGAGCCGGGTGGCGAGCTCACCGGCGAGCCGGGTCTTGCCGACGCCCGCCTCGCCGAAGACGAGCACGACCCGGGTCCTGCGCTCCCACACCTCCTCCAGCTCGGCGAGCTCCGCAGGCCGCCCGACGAACGCGAACCGGCGGCTGACCACCGGGGCCGGCCGCTGCCGGGGCGGCACCGGTTCGGGCGCTGATGCTCCCGTCGCGGCCGCGAGGAGGGCGTCACGGTCGGCGCCCTCGAGGCCGAGCGCGTCGACGAGCAGCTGCACGGTGGACAGGCGCGGCGCCCGCCTCCGACCGGCTTCGAGCGCGGCGATGCCGGTCACGCTCAGCCCGGCCAGCTCGGCCAGCCGCTCCTGGGTGAGCGCCGCTGCCGTGCGGTGCCGGCGCAGCAGCGCCCCGAACGCCGCGGTCCCGCCGTCGGTCACCCTCCGGGACCGTACAAGAGCCGATGTGAGGGTGATGTGAGGGTCATGTCGATGGTGTGCGCGCCGCCGCCGGCGGATGGTGCACCCATGAACCTGCGCACCAGCTTCAGACTCGCCATCGCCACCCTGGTCATCGGATCGGGCCTGGCGCTCATCAGCGTCGCGGCCGGGCCGGTGGCCCCGGCCGAGGCCCTCCCGGGGTCCTTCGTGGTCGACCCGGCGAGCCCGCAGAGCTTCACCGTCCCCGACTACGTGCGGCAGATCAAGGTCATGGCCCGCGGGGGCTCCGGAGAGGACGGCCGCGGCAGCACCGGTCCGGGCCACGGCGGCGACGGGGGCTTCGGTGGCGTCGTGAACGCGACGCTGCAGGTGACGCCGGGCGACGTGCTCCGCCTGGCCGCCGGTGGCGCCGGTGGACACCCGGAGTGGGGTGTGCCCGGGTTCGCCGGCGGCGCCAGGGGCCCGGGCGAGTCCGACGGC
>JADMIO011302023.1_pt1 | contig 15075 bp, 13 predicted proteins | sample 8958161 | NCBI WGS metagenome assembly JADMIO01 (sample SAMN16585339, study PRJNA669376) | soil metagenome | isolation source: Crop rotation soil | place: USA: Cullars Rotation, Alabama | collected 2011 | reverse complement strand
GACGAAAGGCCCAGTCTTTCGACTGAGCCTTTCGTTTTATTTGACCATGTTGGTATGATTTAAATTAATACGACTCACTATAGGGTCAGTGCGGCCGCGACTTCAAGTCACGTGAATTCCAAGCTTCGGATCCCACTGTGCTGGAAAGACCCCGAAGGGCGCGGCGCGGTCAGTTGCATGAAGATGGCCATGAACGACGCCGGCCTGAACCTCGACCAAGTGCAATACATCAACGCGCACGGTACGAGCACGGCCGTCAACGACAAGGTCGAGACGCTCGCGATCAAGAAAGTTTTTGGCGACCAGGCCGCCAAGGTGCCGGTGTCGAGCACCAAGAGCATGATGGGCCACCTGATCGCCGCCGCCGGCGCGAGCGAGCTGATCATCTGCCTGATGGCGATTCGCGACAACGTCTTGCCGCCGACGATCAATTACGACACGCCCGATCCCGAGTGCGATCTCGACTACATCCCCAACGTCGCCCGCGAAACCCGCTGCGACGTCGCCCTCTCGAACAGCTTCGGCTTCGGTGGGCAAAATATCACGCTGGCCGTGTCGCGGTATAAGTAAAGCAGCAGGCACACTCCGTGTGCCGTAGCCGCCTTAGGGTTCGTTCAGCCAAGTTGGAAAGTCGCTCACTGTGAGCTACGGCACACGGAGTGTGCCTGCTACTTTGGCGATTCGGCAATCTCCGCGTGCGGCGTGCTTACGAGGGCCCCGCGGTTGTCGGTGATCGTGAGGTAGTAGACCAGCGGGCGGTCTTTGGGCAATTCGGCCTGCACTTTGCCGTCGCCGAACTTCGCGGCGATGGTGATCCAGCCGCGTTTCTGCCACGAAGGCTCCTTGGCAGACGCGTAATGCAACTGCCCGTCGACAATCGGTTGCTTCGACGTGTATTTTGCCGACGCCACGTTGCCTGTCGTCTGCATTTGGCCAATCCGTGCGAGTGGTTCACCACTGATGAGCACGCTGTCGACATACCAGCCGATTTCCTGCGGCGCCCAGCCTGGCGGATGGCCGTGCGGCATGCGAACGCGGATGCAGAGATCGACCGGGCCAGGAATGAGGCGATACGATTTCTGGTAACTGTCGAGCGGATAAGCGAAATCGTTCGTGCCGTTGACAAATAGAATCGGGCAACGCACACCGGGCAGATACTGTGACGGATCGAAGTATTTCAACCAGCGATCGCGCTGCTCGGGCGACATCTTGGCGAAGCGCGCGAGCCAGGCGCTGTTGTCGTTCAAGAAGCCGCAACCGTAGACGGGCACGGCGACCTTGATCCGATCGTCGACGCCGGCCACGATGCAGGTGAGATAGCCGCCCCAACTGATCCCGGTGACGCCGATCCGCTGACGATCGACTTCCGGTCGCGAGGCCAAAAGCGAGTGGCCGCGCAGCACGGCCGCCACGGCGTGATACGTCCACATCTGGTTGGCGTCGCTGTCGGTGAAGTCGCCGAACTTGCCATTGTCGTCCTGATCGGGTCCGCCATCCGGCAAGCGCTGGCCATCGGGGCCGTGACCGGCGGTATCCATCGCCAGCGCAACGTAGCCGCGCTTGGCCCACAGTTCGGCCCATTCGCGGAACGCCTTCCCGCCGCCGCCATGAACCAGCAGCATCGCGGGAAATGGCCCGTCGCCGCTCTTCGGTCGCCCGTAGTAGGCGAACACGCGCGTCGGCTTCCCTTTCCACGGTTCGCTCTCATACCACACCTCCTGCACGAGCTCCGACTTTTCGCCCCAGGTCGCCTCCGGTGTCTTTTTCAACGATTCGACATCCCACGGACCCGTATTCCGCTTCTCCGTGGGTTCGGCAGCGCTAGCGCCTGAAACCAAGAAGCCCAACGAGCAGAGCGCAAACCAGACAACCGATCGCAATTCGTGACGACGCATACGTTGAACTCGCTGGCAGGAGTGAGTGAGAAAAGTCACGGAATGCGGCCAGTGTATGCTGCCCGCGCGTGAGGTTCCAGGCTCGCGGAGCGCTTGATCTGCCGCGGCTTTCGGCGGAGAATGCCCGTATGAATTCCAATCGCGCCATTCCGCTGATTTTTGCCGCCGTGCTTGCCTGGGGCGTGTTCCTGGGGATCGGCGCCTACTTGTTCAACCACAATATCTTGCGGTTCGTGATGGTGATGGGCTGTGTCGGGGCGTTTCTCGGCTTTTGGGCCATCATGCTGGTTGCCCGCAGCGCCCGATTAAAGCGCGAAGATAAGCCCCGTCGCCTAGGCCCCGGCGACGCCTGCTGAAACGAAAACGGCCCGCGACGAGATAGCTCGCCACGGGCCGCAAGTGTTCAGTTGCAGGTCGCGGTTTACCGCTTGGAGAACTGCGTGCCGCGGCGGGCGCCACGTAGACCGTAGTGCTTGCGCTCTTTCATGCGACCATCACGCGTGAGCAGGCTGTTCTGACGCAAGGCCTCTTCGAGCCCCGTGTCGAAGATCTTCAACGCGCGGGCAATGCCGAGCTTGATCGCGCCCGATTGGCCGGTCGGGCCGCCACCGTGGACGGTGACGATCACGTCAACCGCCGTGCGGCGATCGGTGTGCACGAGCGGGGCGAGCACGTCGTTGCGGTCGCGCTCCTTGGGAAAGTATTCCTCGAACACGCGGCCATTGACGGTAATCGTGCCATTGCCGGGGCGGACGCGGACGCGGGCCACCGAGGTCTTGCGGCGGCCGGTGCCCAAAGCGTCGCCGGAGCGGGGCTTGGATTCGGGAACGGTGACGGTTGACATGAGATTCCTGTCGTTGCGTTAAATGTCTTGTCGTATTCGAATTACTTGATGCCCAGCTCTTTGGGCTCGGGCATCTGGGCCTGGTGCGGGTGCTCGGTCCCCTGATAAACCTTCAGCTTGTTGAGCATCTTGATCGACAGCTTGTTCTTGGGGAGCATGCGGCGTACCGCCTCGATGAGCACCTGTTCGGGTTGGTTCGCAATCCGATGGCCGGCCGTCTCTTTGCGGAGCCGCGTCCAACCGGTGTACCAGGTGTATTCCTTCTGTTCCCATTTCTTGCCGGTGAACGACACCTTTTCGGCGTTCACGACGACGACAAAATCGCCCGTGTCGACGTGCGGCGTGTAAGTCGGGCGGTGCTTGCCCATCAGAATAACGGCGATGTCGGAAGCCAGTCGGCCGACGACCTTGTCGGTGGCGTCGACGAGCCACCATTTTTGCTCGACTTCGCCCGGCTTGGCCATGTACGTTTTCATGCGAACCTGCTTGCTACAAACGGATTAAGGTCGCGCCACAAGGCGCTGGGGGCAATTTTTCGCGAATCAGTAACTTAGCGATTCCTGGCCGCCGGTACAAGGTTGCGACCGATGAATTGCGGTGCGCAAGGGATGCGACGCAACTGGCCGGCGTGTCCAAAGCGCAGCGGCGGGCGTGGTGGAATTGTGACGCGTTTGGATTCTGTTTTCAGCCGTGTCACTTCGAGTGTCCATAAAGCATTGCCAATAAGTAACTTACTATCTACTTGCGGCTTCTCGACCGACTCCCGTAGACTGGTCGCGAATCAATCGTCCACCCATCGGCTCAGTGCTACCATTCATTGAGACCAGGCTGCTGCCCGAAGTCAGGAAACCTCACAAGCGATGAAAGTCGGTGTCGTTAAAGAGACGTTTGCGGGCGAGAACCGCGTCGCCTTGATCCCCGCATCGGTTCCGCCGCTGGTGAAGGCCGGTTTCGAGGTGCTCGTCGAAGCGGGGGCGGGCTCCGCGGCCGGATTTACGGACGAAGCGTTCGCTGCCAAGGGCGCTCGGGTCGCGGGCAGTCGGGCCGAGGTTTTTGAAGGGGTCGACGTCGTGCTCCAGGTCCGCAGCCTGGGATCGAATCTCGAAGCGGGCATCGCCGACTTGGGTCTAATCCGTCAGGGTCAGGCGCTCATCGGCTTCTGCGATCCGCTCACGGCTCCCAGCGCCGCGCAGCAAATTGCCGCCCGCGGCGGCGTGCAGTTCTCGATGGAACTGATCCCGCGGACGACAAAGGCCCAGAGCATGGACGCGCTCTCGTCGATGGCCACGATCGCCGGCTACAAGGCCGTGCTCCTGGCCGCCGGGGCGCTGCCCAAGATGTTCCCGATGATGATGACCGCGGCGGGCACGATTTCGCCGGCCAAGGTGTTTATCGTCGGCGCGGGGGTCGCCGGGTTGCAGGCGATCGCTTCGGCCCGACGCATGGGCGCGGTGGTCGAAGCATACGACGTGCGGCCCGCCGTGAAGGAACAGGTGCAAAGCCTGGGCGCGAAATTTCTCGACCTGCCGCTCGACGCCGCCGAATCGCAAGATAAAGGCGGCTATGCCAAGCAACTCGACGAAAGCTTCTATCAGCGACAACGCGAGATGATGCTCAAGGCGATGGCCGCGACCGACGTGGTCATCACCACGGCGGCCATTCCTGGCAAGAAGGCCCCGATCCTGGTCACCGAAGAGATGGTGAAGGCCATGTCTCCCGGCTCGGTGATCGTCGACCTGGCGGCCGAACGCGGCGGCAACTGCGAACTGACCGTTCCCGGCGAAACAATTGTCAAGCATGGCGTGACGATCCTTGGGCCGACGAACTTGCCGGCCACGGTTCCGGGGCACGCCAGCCAGATGTACGCCAAGAACATCACCACGCTGCTCACCTACCTCGTTAAGGATGGCAAACTCGAATTGAACCTCGAAGACCAGATCATCCGCGAGACGCTCGTCACCCACAACGGCGAAGTCGTCCATCCCCGCGTCCGCGAAGCCCTCGGCCTCCCGGTCGAAGCCGCCGCGACGTCCTAACAGGCGAACGGGAGGCGCAAGCCCCGCGGCCCGTCGCAATCTCTCGACAGTCGCGACTTAACAATCGACATAGGCGCACATCGCCCCTTTCCGATACGCTAAGCGCATCTCTCGCCTAGCGCGAACGGAGATCGCCTTTTGGGGGACGACGTATGGCTGCCCCGCGTTGGATCTGCATCCTCGGATTGCTCGGTATCGCCGCCGGTTGCGGCTCTGCAACACCTCTCGAGCCTCTGACCGCTGCCAGTCTGCTAACCGCGATCGGCATGCCGGAATTGGAATTCAATACGGCACTGCAGTTCGTGCCATCAGAGCCATCGACAGTTGCAGGACCATTGCCAACCGCCCCAGCTGAACAGATCTTGGTTTACTGGCAGATTGCGACCGTCGAGCCACCTCATCGGCAGCAAGTGAAACCGCAAGTCATCGAATTGATGTCGTTTCGCAGGTGGCAAGAGACGTCGGTTCCACAACCAATTGAGTACGTGCCTTTGGCCGACGACGGTGTCCCGTTTGTTGCAATAGCTCACGACGGCCAAGCGTTGAACACGGCAATTCGCGAAAAACTGAACCTATGGGCGGAGCCCTGTATCGTCACGATCCCGGGGTTACCTTCTTGTGTCGCCACCGTCCCAGGATTGCCGTATCCCTTTGGAGGATGGTTTCCACTTCCCGCGTATTCGATGACACCGAAACGCATCGACGCTCAGCGGTTTCGTGTCGAATTCGTTGGCTCACCCATAGTTGCTGGCACAGCAGGTAGCTGGTCGTCACTCGTCACCGATCCCTTTGTCATCGAACTGGACGAAGGCGAGTCGGCAATCATTCCGCTGACGAGTCGGGATGTGAATGTCACGACGAACAGTGCCAGCCCATCAAGGGCGAGTTCACAAGTTGCACGTCAACACCCTGCCACTTTGATGATCTTTCGGATCGAGAAGGTTCCGGTTGTGACGGCGAGCCCGTATGCACCACCGGCGGCCCAGTACGCGCTACCGTCGTCGGTCGCCCCGCCGGGAGGCTGATCCGCCTTTCGCGGACTCGCCAAGGTTGGTCGTCGCTCCGTGGTTTATTCCATGTAGCAGATCATTTCGCGCCAATTCCTTGCTCCCCGCCCTGCCGCCGCGCAGAATGGCCCGAAAGGACTGACGCAATTGCCTCGAAGCAACGAGGCAGAGCCTCGTGTCAGGACGTTACCAGGCTGAGCCTGGTAACGAGATCCATAGAAAGGTTTCCATGTGCAGCCATACTCGATTTCTGGTCTTGGTCATTTGCTTCCTGTCGTTCGCAACGTTCGCCTCTGCCGCGGAGCCACTGGGCAAGGCGCAGCAGACGGCGATTGCGGATGTCGACGCCCGCAGCGACGAATTGCGGGCAGTGAATAAGGCGATCTGGGAGTTTGCCGAAGTCGGTTTGGAAGAGCACCGTTCGAGTACCCTGCTCATCAAGAAGCTGCAAAGCGCCGGCTTCGAGGTGCGAACGGGCGTGGCGAAAATGCCAACGGCGTTCGTGGCCACGTTCGGATCGGGCAAGCCGGTAATCGGCATCCTGGCCGAGTATGACGCGTTGCCGGGCTTGTCGCAGAAGACCACTTCCGAACGCGAACCGGTGACGGCCGGTGGCGCTGGACATGGCTGCGGCCATTCCGGCTTGGGCACCGGCGCGCTGGGCGCGGCGCTGGCTGTCAAGGCGGCGATGGAGAAGCACCAGATCCCTGGCACGATCCGCCTGTATGGCACGCCCGCCGAGGAGACGCTGATCGGCAAGGTCTACATGACGTTGGCCGGCGAGTTCGACGATCTCGACGTCTGCCTGCACTTCCATCCCGGCAGTAAGAACGAGGCCTGGAGCGGCAGCTCGAAGGCGGCCGTCTCGGCCAAGTTCACGTTCCACGGCACGACGGCCCACGCTTCCGCCAGCCCCGAAAGTGGCCGCAGCGCGCTTGATGCCGTCGAATTGATGAACATCGGCGCGAATTTCATGCGCGAGCATATCAAGGAAGATGCCCGTGTCCATTACGTGATTAACGACGGCGGTGGCGCACCGAACGTCGTGCCGGCCCAGGCGACCGTCTGGTATTACGTGCGGGCCAACGAGCATCGCGACGTCGAGCAGAATTTCGCCTGGCTCAAGGACATCGCCCAGGGGGCGGCGTTGATGACCCGCACGAAACTTTCAATCGCCATCGACACCGATTGCCACGAGATCGTCATTAACATGCCGCTGTCCGAGCTGCTCTATCAGAATCTGGCCAAGGTCGGCGCGCCTAAGTTCACTCCCCCGGAGAACGAGTTCGCCCGGCGCTTGCAGGCGCCACTCTCGGCCGAGTTCGGCACGGTGTTTCCGCTGGCGCTCGACGAAGAAATCTATCGCGTGCCGCAAGCGCCCGAGGTGAACAAGGGTTCGACCGACGTGGGCGACATCAGCTGGCGCGTGCCGACGGGGGGATTAAAGACGACCTGCATGGTGGCTGATGCGCCCGGCCACAGTTGGCAGAACGTGGCCACAATCGGCTCGTCGATCGGCGAGAAGGGGACGATCTATGCCGCCAAGGTGCTGGCGCTCACGGCGCTCGACCTGTTGGAGCAGCCCGCGCTGATCGCCACAGCCAAGGCCGACTGGCAAAAACGGATGAAAGGCCGCAAGTACACCAGCCTGATCCCCGAGGGTCAGCCGCCACCGGCGAAGATACGATAGCATGAGCTCACACCGCGGATGATCGCGCGTCGTGAGCTACGGCACACGGAGTGTGCCTGCTACTTTTCGTCGTCCCGACCGGTGACGATCCTTCCCGTATTGAGCGAGTCGATCAACTGGCGCAAGCGGCCCAAGCTGCGGCGATTGAAACGGAAGACGAGGCGCGGCAAATCGACCAGGTGCGCCTCGTCTTTCTCCTCAGACAAGGGACCGGTGAGTTTGAAGTCGCCTTCGGTCACAATATCGCCAAACGTGTCGTTGATCGCGGCTAGTAGCTCGGCGCTCGGGGCCGTGGCAAGCCGCACGACGAGCTTGTTGCGCACGTAACGCATGCTGTGATAGACGCGGTAGAAGCTGATGATCTCCTGGACTGCGGTGTCGATGTCGTCGGTGATCTTGTAGAGCGACAGGTCGTCGGGCGAGATCATGCCGTGCCCCAGCAGCCGGTGCGTGACGAAGTTGTGGAAGTCGCCCCAGAACTTGCCGCCCGGCTCATCGAGAAACACGACAGGCACCATGTCGCGTTTGCCGGTCTGCAAGAGCGTCAGGACTTCGAGACCCTCGTCGAGCGTGCCGAAGCCGCCGGGCAGGAGACAGACGCCGTCGCATTCCTTGACGAACATCAGCTTGCGGGTGAAAAAATATTTCATATGAACGAGCTTGGGGTCGCCCGAAATGATCGGGTTCGACTCCTGCTCGAAGGGGAGCATGATGTTGATACCCATCGCATGTTCGCGGCCCGAGCCGACGTGCCCCGCTTCCATGATGCCACTGGCGGCACCGGTGACGACCAGCCAGTTGTGCGCGGCCATTGCCTTGCCGAAAGCCACCGCATGCTGATACGTCGCGGCCTGCGGGCGCGTGCGGGCGGAGCCGAAAACGGTCACCTTGCGTCGCGTGCGATAGGGTGCAAAGACCTTGAAGGCATAGCGCAGCTCGCGGAGCGTGCGGCTCAGGATCTTCAGGTCGCCACGGCTCGTCTGGTCCTTAGCCAGCTTATCGGCCGACTCTTTGATCATGCCGATCAGGTCGCTGGTGTAGTCCTGATCGATCGCCTCCATCAGCTTGTCGCTGTCGGCGGCGCCGGTGGGGGGCATGTCGGAGGGGGAAGGATGCGAAGGGTTCTGCTGGCTCATACTGTCATATTCTATCGTCGCTGGGCGATTTGCGGTTAGACAACTTGGGTAAAAGAAAACGACCCGACCGAATGCGTTTCGGCCGGGTCGTTGGTATTTCGAACGTAGCGAAACGAGTCGTCACGCACTCGGACGGCGGCAATGCTGATAAGCCAGGATCACTTCGTACAAGTCGGCCGAAATGGCCACTTCGTCGGTCTCGAAGTCCTTGAGCCACGTTCGCTTGCTAGCAAACGCGTCGGACAGCAAGGGAATGATTTCGCCGAGGGTGACGCGAACGGTATTCTCTTCGGCCTGCGGCTTAGTCGCGCGAGCGCTGAACTTTTCCGGGCCGTAGTAAACACGCAATTGGGTGCGAGCCATGTGACGCTTCCTTACGTCGCGGAGCTGGATTCCTTCGGCTGCCGAGCACACCGCTACGCTGCTCGTCGCCGGACGCACGCGCCAACCGCGCACGCCAATCAGCCACCCTTCGTGGCTCATATATCGGCAGTGCGCGTCGTGCAGGTTTGATCTATTTCTCTGGAATTGAGGATTTTTCTCGCGCATAAGATGACATCGATGGCACGCCACGCGCGGATCGCATATGAGCTGGCAATTAGGGCGAGATAAGACGGGCGCTATTGGAGCGCCCCGCAGCTTGACAGTCGCACCGCAAGTCCCTAGATTGCCAAAATCATTAAGTCTCTCTGATTTCAATGCTTGCGCGGTTTACGGCTCTTCAAACCGGACCGACACCTCATGGTCAGCCTGGCAGCGATCGACCTAGCCCACGTCAGTCGGAATCTCGGTTTGCCAACGGGTCGCGTAGAAGCTGTCATCTCGCTGTTGGACAGCGGCAACACGGTCCCCTTCATCACCCGCTATCGCAAGGACCAGACCGGCGGGCTCGACGAGGAACAGATCCGCGACATTCAGAGCCGGGTGATCAAGTTGCGGCTGTTGGCCGAGCGCAAACAAACGATCCTACGCTCGATCGAAGCGCAGGGTAAGCTGACGCCCGAGTTGGCGCAAGCGATCGAGGCCGCCGACACGACGAAACTGCTCGAAGATCTCTATCTGCCGTATAAGCCCAAGAAGCAAACGCTGGCCACGACCGCACGCACGCGCGGGCTCGAGCCGCTGGCGCTGGAGATCCTCAACGCCGACCCGCTTTGCGCCGATCTCGACGCGCGGGCCCGCGACTTCGTGAACACTGATCGGCAAGTGGCGTCTGCCGCCGACGCGCTGTTGGGCGCGGGCCATGTGCTGGCCGAAATGTTCAGCGAGCGGGCCGACCTGCGCGGCAAGCTCCGCGCGATCATGGAACGGACCGGCAAGCTCGTGAGTTCGGCGACCGAGGCGGTCGAGGCGGCACTCAAGAAGACGGACGTTGGCGAAACGAAGGTCGAGCCTGCCAGTACGGAAGCCGTGGCTGAAGGTGAGAAGGCTGAGGTTGCAGCGGAGCCTGAGGTTACTTCTGCCGCCGAACCGAGCGAACCTCCTTCAACTATTGAAGAACCAAGGTCGGAGGTCGAAGATCAGCGTCCAGAAGAACCACTAACCAGCGCACCGATGGAACCGGCGCTCGCCGCTGAGAGCACGGCCGCAGCGGAAGTCGCCGAGACTGCGACGAGCACCGCGACGCTGGAAGCCCCGGCCGTCGAGCATAGCGTTTCGCCGGAAAACGGCGCCATTGCCCAACCGCCGGCCGCGACGCCTCAAGCCGACAAGAAGGCCAGGCGCGACAAGCTGAAAGAAAAGAAGGAAAGGGAAAAGAAGAAAAAGGAAGCCGACGAGCATCGGGCGTTTCGCGATTACTTTCAGTTCAGCGAGCTGCTGACGAAGGTGCCGCCGCATCGCGTGCTCGCGATCAACCGGGGCGAACGGGCCAAGGCGCTGCGGGTGCGAGTCGATGTTGATCTCGAGGCGATGTACCAGGTGGTGGACGAATTGGTCGTCCCACCGGGACATCCACACGCCGACTTCCTACGCGGCTGCGGTCGCGACGCGTTGACGCGACTGGTGCTGCCGAGCCTCGAACGCGAGTTTCGTCGCGAGTTGACCGATCGCGCCGAATTGCACGCCGTGGAGGTGTTCGCTCGCAACTTGCGGAACCTGCTCTTGCAGCCGCCGGTGCGGCAACGGCGGATCCTGGCGATCGATCCGGGGTTCAAGAGCGGCTGCAAACTCGTGGCGCTCGACGAGTTCGGTAACCTGCTCGATCACGCCGTGATTCACATCATCGGCAAAGAGGAACGAAAGACGGCGGCCAAGACGAAGCTCGTCGAACTGGTGAAGCAGCATCAGCTCAGCGTGATCGTGATCGGCAACGGCACTGCGTGCCGCGAGACGGAGCAGATGATCAGCGACGTGATCGCGTCCGATCTGGCCGAGCAGGGCGTGGCGTATGTAATCGTCAACGAGGCCGGCGCGAGCGTCTACTCCACGAGTCGCATCGGTCGCGAGGAATTTCCCAAGTACGACGCGACGTTGCGGGGCGCGATTTCGATCGGCCGCCGCCTGCAGGATCCGCTCAGCGAGCTGGTGAAGATCGACGCCGCCAACATCGGCGTCGGCATGTACCAACACGACGTGAAGGCCAAGCACCTCCGCGACTCGCTCGACGCGGTGGTCGAATCGTGCGTCAACTACGTGGGCGTCGATCTGAATACGGCCAGCCCCGCGCTGTTGAGTTACGTGTCGGGCCTCAATCAACTGACGGCCCAGCGCGTCTACGAGCATCGCACGGCCAATGGCCCATTCAAAAGCCGTGAAGAGCTCAAAAAGGTGTCGGGTTTCGGCGAAGGCACCTACGTGCAGGCGGCCGGATTCCTCAAGATCACCGATGGTGAGAACCCGCTCGACGCCACGTGGATCCATCCTGAAAGTTACGCCGCGGCCCAACAGGTGCTCGCGAAGGCCGGCGCCGCACCTACTGATCTGCTCGATAAGGAACGTGTCGCCGAGTTGCCGCAAAAGACGGCCCAAATCCAGGTCGATCAAGTCGCGACCGAATTGGGCATCGGCACTTTGACCTTGCAGGACATTGTTTCACAACTGGCCCGGCCGGGCCGCGACCCGCGCGAATCGTTGCCGGCGCCGATTTTCAAACGCGGCGTGCTGAAGATCGACGATCTGACGCCGGGCCTGGAGCTCAATGGCACGATATTGAATGTCGTCGATTTCGGCGCGTTCGTCGATATCGGCCTCAAGGACAGCGGGCTCGTGCACATCAGCCAGTTGGCTGACCGCTATGTGCAAGATCCACACGACGTGGTATCGGTGGGCGACATCGTGAAGGTCTGGGTGCTGGAGGTCGACAAGCAGCGCCGGCGCGTGTCGCTGACGATGATCCAGCCGGGCACGCGACGCCCGCCCGAATCGCGCCGTTCGCACAGGCCGTCTGGACAAGGCCGAGGGGCGCAGACTGGCGAAGGTCAGCCGCAGGCCGAAGGCGCGCCGCGTCAACAACGTCCGCCCCGTCCTCCGCGCCCGGCGACCGTCGGTGGTGGTCCGCCGCAGCAAGGCCAGCAGAGGCCGAAGTTCAAGCCCCGTCCGAGTGGTCCCCCGCCCAAGCCGAAGGCGCCGCCCAAACCGCTCGTGCCGCTCACTAAGGCCATGAAAGAAGGCAAAGCTCCGCTGCGCACATTTGGCGACTTGCAGCAATTCTGGGCCATGACCCACGAAGACGAGAAGAAAAAGGACGAGGGGACGGAGCAGAAGTAAGAGATCAGAGGTCGGAAGTCAGAGCACGATTTCTGACCTCTCACCTCTTCATTCCATCTTTTATCTACCCTCCACTCCAACACATGGATTTCGAGAAGCGGCTGGAAAAAGCGATCGAGCGCGGGCAACGGGCCGGTGAAGTCCGCGCCCAATCGGCAGCCCAGGAGGCTTTCAGCGAAGAGGAGCTGAAGCGGCTCCATTCACAATATCGGCTGGAACTGTCGGAACATATCGAGGAGTGTCTCAAGCAACTCCCCGATCATTTTCCCGGCTTTCGCTACGAGACAATTGTTGGCGACCGCGGCTGGGGCGCTGGCGTGAGCCGCGACGATCTCGGGCTGACGGCCGATCGACAGCGGCAAAATCTCTTCAGCCGCCTGGAAATGACGATTCGCCCCTTCTCGTCATATCACGTGTTGGAATTGACGGCCAAAGGGACGATCCGCAACAAAGAAATCTACAACCGCAGCCACTATCAGCGTTTGACCGAGGTCGATCCCAAGAGCTTCCGCGACATGATCGACCTCTGGATCCTCGAATACGCCGAGCTCTACGCAGCGAAGAGTTGAGTCGTGGGGCAGGTTTTCAACCTGCCGCAGCAATCAGTCTTGCCTGGCCGTTTGCAGTCCTGCCCCGCGGCCGAAGGCAAACATCCGATAGAGCGCGGGCAGCACGACGAGCGTCATGATGGTGCTGGAAATCACGCCGCCGATGACGACCGTGGCCAGCGGACGTTGCACCTCAGCGCCGGCCCCGCTGCTCAAAGCCATCGGCACGAAGCCCACACTGGCCACCAGCGCCGTCATAATCACGGTCCGCAGGCAGGTGAGCGCGCCGGTCTCGACCGCTTCGTCCGCCGGCAGGCCTTGCTTCTGGCAGCCGCGGATGAACGACGCCAGCACCATGCTATTGAGGACCGACACGCCCGAGAGCGTGATGAAACCGATGGCCGACGAGATCGAGAGGGGCATGTCGCGGAGCCACATGGCAGCAATGCCGCCAACACAGGCAAACGGCACGCTGGCGAAGACGAACAGCGTATCGGTCGTGTTCCGGTAGGTGAGATAGAGCAGGCCGACGATCAGCGCCAGCGCCAAAGGAACGACAATCAGGAGCCGCCCCTGCGCCCGTTCGAGATTCTCGAACTGCCCACCCCATTCGAGCCGATACCCTTCAGGCACCAGGCCCGGCTCAGCGGCAATCTCGCGCTGGGCGTCGGCCACAAAGCTGCCGACGTCGCGGCCACGCACGTTGCACTGAATCGTGATCCGTCGTTTGCTCCACTCGCGAGAAATCAGCTTGGGGCCGTCGACGACGCGAATGTCGGCCAGGCGCGACAGGGGAATGAGCTCGCCCGACGGAGCGGCCACGGTGATCGAACCGATGCTGTCGGGGCTGGCCCGCAGGGCTTCGGGTAAGCGCACGACCAGTGGGAACCGGAACTGTCCTTCGACCACTTCGCCCAGCACCTTGCTGCCGATCGACTCGACCAGGTCGAGCACCATTTGCGCCGGCACGCCGTACCGAGCGATCTGATCCTGCTTGACCGTGATCCGCAAGATCGGTTGACCGACAATCTGCTCGACAGCCAGATCGCTGCAACCGGGGATCGCTTCAAGCAAGTGCTCGAACCGACGGGCCGACTTGAGCAGCACATCGAAATCGTCACCGAAGACCTTCAATGCCACATCGGAGCGAACCCCCGAGATCATTTCGTTGATTCGCTGCTCAATCGGTTGCGTGAACCAGATTGTCTGGCCGGGAATGTCGTCGACTTCGTGCGCGATCAGATCGACCAGCTCACTTTGTGTCGTCGCCTGCTTCCACTGGTCGCGATTGCGCAGCGAGATGAACATGTCGGTCGACTCGATGCTGCCGGCGTCGGTGGCCACCTCCGGCGAACCTTGGCGGCTCCAGACCTGCTCGATTTCGTCAGGGAATGCAGCCAACAGGGCCTTTTCCATCTGTGTGTTGATGCGGATCGATTCGTCCAGACTCGTCCCCGGCGCCCGCACCACGCCAACCACCAGTGCGCCTTCCGACAACCGCGGCACGAACTCCGACCCGAATCGCGACGCCACGCCTCCGGCGACAACCAAAGCCAGCAGCGCCACGGCCAGCACAACGCCCCGCGATCGCAAACTGGCCCGCAACACCGGTCGATAGAACCAGCGGGCCAAGCGGACGAGAAGCACGTCTCGTTCGTCGACCCGTCGCGGCAGGAGAAAACTGGCCAGGACCGGCATCAGCGTCAGCGAGAGAATCAAGGAGCCGACGAGAACCAGGATCACGGTCAACGCCATCGGCCGGAACATCTTGCCTTCGACGCCCTCGAGCGTGAGGATTGGCAGATAGACGATCATGATGATCAGTTGGCCCATGACGGTCGGCGTGCGCACTTCGACGGCCGCGTCGCGGATGACATTCAACCGTTCGGAAGGCGAAAGTTCGCCGCGCTCGTGCGCCAGGCGTCGAATGACGTTTTCAACGACCACGACCGAGCTATCGACCACGACACCGAAATCGATCGCCCCCAAGCTCAAGAGCGTCCCGGCAATCCCCAGTCGCCACATGCCGCTGAAAGCGAAGAGCATGGAAACGGGAATCGCTTTCCAGCACATTGGGATCCTAAGCTTAGAATTCCACGTGGACAAGTTGTCGCGGCCGCTTCTATAGTGTCACCTAAATACTAGTGACTCCAGCGTAACTGGACTGGCCACAGTTAGGCCGCAAATGTAATCACACTGGCTCACCTTCGG
>JADMIO011421318.1_pt1 | contig 15076 bp, 7 predicted proteins | sample 8958161 | NCBI WGS metagenome assembly JADMIO01 (sample SAMN16585339, study PRJNA669376) | soil metagenome | isolation source: Crop rotation soil | place: USA: Cullars Rotation, Alabama | collected 2011 | reverse complement strand
GACTGTTGTTGCGCTTCTTTGTGCGGTGGCGTTTGTTCTTTATATCGATCGCATCAATATCATGATCACGGCGCCTCATCTGGAGAAGGAGTTTGACCTCTCCTCTCAAATGATGGGCAACGTTCTGAGCGCTTTCCTTTTTGGTTACGCGCTGGGCTTGGTGCCAGGTGGCTGGTTGGCCGATCGCTTTGGACCTCATAGGGTATTGGCTTTTGCATGCCTGTCCTGGAGCGTTCTCACTGGGTTGATGGGCTGCATCCAAAAGGGCATGATGGGCCATATGGTGGATTCAGGCGCTCTTCTTATTACGGCTCGTTTTCTGCTCGGGATCTGCGAAGCGTGTGCCTATCCCACATTTAATCGCGCCCTCGCCAATTGGATGCGTCGGGGTGAACGCGCGTTCTCCAGCGGGCTCATCCACTGTGGTTCCGGTCTGGGCGGGGCGTTTACTCCTGTCTTTATTGCCTTGATCGTGCAACAACTGGGATGGCGGCAGTCTTTTTGGCTCTCGGGAGCGATCACCTTCGGAGTTGCCATTCTCTGGTGGAGAGTGGCCACCGACTACCCTTCACAACATCCAAGAGTAAACATTGGAGAACTCCAGGCGATTGCTGCGGAAAGGGAAGAACTTAAAACGGACGCGCCTGACTGGCAGTGGTACAAAAGATTAGCTCGTTCTCAGAATGCTTACATGCTCTGCGCCAGTGAGTTTCTGTACGGAGTCTCAGGGTTCGTTTTCCTGACTTGGTTCTACATCTATTTCGTCAAGGTACGGGGTGCCGGAGATTTCTACTCGGCAGCCCTCTCTTCGTTGACATACCTGACCATGGCTATCGGAGCCCCCATTGGTGGGGTTCTATGCGACGTGTGCGTCCGACGGTGGGGAACGCCCTGGGGGCGTAGAACGGTTCCTTTGGTTTCGATTGCTCTGTCTGGGGTTCTTGGCATAATCGCCCCCGCCATCGCCAACAATACCTTGTCGGCGATAGTATTCTCCGTAGCTGCTGGTCTCCAGTTCGTAGCGGCATCCGCATTCTGGGCAACGGTGATTGACATTACCCGTCGCGGAACTGGTGTGCTTGGCGGACTCATGAATGGAACCGGCAACCTGGGTTCTGCGATCGGAACCGTGACCTTTCCCTGGCTTGTGGACCACGTTGGTTGGGAACTCGCTCTACAACTGGCTGGTGTTGCAGGTGTCGCCTCGGGATTAGTGTGGATGTTCATCGATTCGTCTCGCCAGATCGATCAGGCAGTCCCTCATTTATCCCCGGAATTGACTGAGAGATTGGCGACGAGTGAAGGACAGTGAAGAAGTCCTTGTCCGATGCTGAAGCTCGTGGTTGGCAATCCTTTTGACGTCGGCTGAGTCTGACTTACCGCGCACGTCACATGTGAAAATTTCGAACTGACATCGCCGCTAATCTTGCGATGAATGTTGACTATCCTTGTTCGTGGTGCGTTTCATTCGCGATCCAAATTTCAACTGAAAGGCAGATCATAGGTTTGGCAACAAGAAAGATTCCCCGAAGAACATTCCTGAAAAACGGAATTGTTGGTACTGCAGCCGCGACGATGTCCGCTGTTGAACCGGGCATTGAAAAGGTTAGTACCGACACGGGAAAACGCTTACCTCAGCAGGGAAGACGCTTCAATATCCTCTATGTGATTTCCGATCAGCATCAAGCAGCCTGCATGCGGCACGAAGGACATCCTCAGGCGATTACTCCGAACATGGATCGACTTGCAGGTCAGGGTGTTCGATTCTCGAGAACCTACACGCAGAATCCGATTTGCACTCCGAGCCGGATGAGTATTCTTTCCGGGCAATATTGTCACAATCATGGTTACTATGGGCTCAACGGTCCACCCCCTCCATTCAACTTACCGAGTTTTCTCTCGCATTTCCGTAATCATGGTTACCGGACTGCTGCTTTTGGCAAGATCCACACACCCGATGAACCTAAGAATTGGTTGGACGGCCATTGCGACAGATTGGGCGAGTGCTACAAGTATTTTTCTTTCCCTCCCTGGCTTTCAGACGAATATGCCTCTTACCTGAAGAATCTTGGGCTTCTCGAACAGGAGGACAGCGTTGCGCTCCAAGAGTTCCCGGGTGATCAGCAGCACGAAGGGCGTCCTTCTCGTCTTCCCTACGAACACAGCGTCGAAGGTTGGTCCGTCAAGATGGCCATCCAGTTCATGAAAGATTGCGAGGATCAACCGTTCTGCATACAAGTCTCATTGCCGCGTCCCCACCAGTGTTATACGCCGGACGCGAGGTTTTGGGAGATGTATTCCGATGGCCTCGCCCTGCCGAGAACCCTTTACCAAGACGATTCGAAGCGACCTCCCCATTTCCGGGAAATGGTGCACCGATTGAAGAACATGAAGTGGTTAATCGAACCCAAGACGTTTGAAGCGGGCTGCCGCCGGGTATGGCGCGGTTACCTGGCATGTATCACGCACGTCGATTACGCTTTGGGGCAACTCATGGATTGGCTCGATCAGAGCGGCAAGACGGGCGATACCATCGTTCTCTACGGCTCTGATCACGGAGGGTATGAAGGAACATTTGGCGTACCTGAGAAGGCCCCTGGAATCTGCTCTGAAGCGGTCTGTCGCGTTCCCTTTATATGGCGGGTTCCGGATCTGGCGTCTGTTGGTCGAGTGTGTTCTCACTTCGCGGAAAATATCGACATAGGACCAACCCTGGCAACTTTATGCCATCTTCCCACGATCGAAACGTCGGATGGTAAAGATCTGACGAATTTACTTCGGTACGGCGGGGACGCCGTGAGAGAAGTCGCTGTTACAGAAAACCCTTGGAGTAAAGGTCTGCGCTGGGGACCCTGGCGGTTTGTTCACTATCAGAAGGGAATGTTCGGAAACGATGAGGGAGAGCTCTACAATTTGGAGAATGATCCTGAGGAAACAAGAAATCTCTACCGGGATTCAGGCTACCAAAACATTGTTCAGGAGTGTCGCAGGTTATTGTTGGAATGGTTGATTGAGACAACCCGCTTCGTCACCGCGTGGCCACCACCAGAAGGTAAGGAATTTAGTCAGACTGTTGCGGATGGTAAGGAAAGTAACAAAGCGGGCATAGCAGATAGACTGCGGCGACACAGCTTGAATTATTTATGATGGACACGAAGAAGGTTGTGTCTAGTGCTTGTTTAGTTTCCTGGCAGTCCGCCCGCTAGACCAGAGAAGCCCAGCAGCGCTGAAAGCATGGGGTCGTTAGGACCCGCTTGTGTCTTTCTTAGCTATAAACAATCGTTGTAGCCCCTGACAAATCGGCTGTTCATACCTCTCGGAAGCCAAAATCGCTGTTGACAAAAACCGGTAAAATTCGCTTCCTTGTAGCATGAGTTCGCAAACAAGCCGCAGCCTTGCCGCCAGTGCTTGCGACTTGCTGGTGCTTACAGCGTTTGCAGTCGCTCAACCCCTGTTCGATCTGCTCTCCAGAAACGCCGCTTTCCTGGTCGCCCATCAAGCCAGGAGCGTTGATGTCGTTTTTCTCACTCTGACCTTGTGTGCGGCTCTTCCGTTGTCGTTCCTTTTCCTGGAAATGCTTGCAGGCTGGATAGGACGGAAGTTCCAGCAGGTGCTCCATCTGGCTTTGGTTGGAGTGCTGATCGCCGCGATAATCCTGCCGCTCCTGAAGCGTAGAGGTATTGGCGGTGCCTGGACTGGTTTGGGTTTGGCTCTCGTCTCAGGCTTGCTCCTCTCGTTGCTCTATCGTCGCCTGCGGAGCCGGCGATTTTCACTTGGCTTCCTGCTTCCGGCGGTCGTGATTTTCCCGGCTCTATTCCTGTTTCATTCTCCGGTTCATGAATTGCTGAGCCGTGAGAGAGCTTTCGTTTCGCCGGGCCCGATCCACTCAACCGCGGATCTGATCTTCGTTGTTTTCGATGAGTTCCCTCTCACTTCTCTGCTGGACGAAAACGGAGAAGTAGATCCTGATCTTTATCCTCATTTCGCTCAACTGTCTCGCTCTTCAACCTGGTACCGCAATGCGACGACGGTCAGCGAAGGAACACTAAGCGCCGTGCCGGCCATTCTGGATGGCATGCTGCCCAGTTCAAAGTCTTTACCACAAGTCAAGGATCACCCACACACGCTGTTCCGATTGCTGGGTGGTGCCTACGGTTTACACGTCGTTGAGAATAACACCATGTTGTGCCCTGCGGACCTTTGCGGTGACTCGGGCGCTCCCTTCACACAGAGAATGAGAGAGCTGGTCTATGACGTTGGAGTTCTATATCTGTATCTCGTCCTCCCGACCGATCTTGCTAAAGGTCTGCCCGACATTTCGCATTCCTGGAAAAACTTTGCTTCCGGAGCTCGCGGGACACAGGCACCCGCCTCGTGGAGCGGGTTTGACGAGTTGACGGATTGGACGAACCGACCAAAAGTTTTTCGAGACTTCATCAACTCCATATCACCCACGTCGAAGCCGACGCTTCATTTTATCCATACCCTACTCCCACACGCTCCCTGGGAATATCTCCCGTCGGGCAAGAAATACACTCTCGACATGGGTGTGCGCGGAACTGTCGGAGTAAACGATCTTGGTCTTGATCCACAGGATTGGACGGACGACGCTGCTGCTGTCGTTCAGGGCTACCAGCGGCATCTGCTGCAGGTTGGATTTGTAGATCGCCTGCTGGGCGAACTCTCGGAGCATCTGAAGAAGGCAGGGCTCTACGACTCATCGCTAATCGTGATCACGGCAGATCACGGAACGAGCTTTCGACCAAAGCAATCACGCAGAAAGGTTTCGCCATTGAGTTTTGCCGAGATCATGGCCATACCTCTGTTTGTAAAATCTCCTGGTCAAAGCAAAGGAATTATTGATGACAGCAACGTGCAGACCATCGACATTCTGCCCACTCTGGCGGACGTCTTGAAAATTGACCTACCGTGGAAAACGGATGGACATTCCGTGTTGTCTCCAGTCAGGGCCGAAGGTTCGGCAAAGCTCTTGATCACCGAAAAAGACGAGAAGCTATGGTTTGATGGGGTCAAAGAAAAGAAGTACGAGACGGTGAAAGAACGGATCAATCTTTTCGGGAGTACGCCAGGATCACTTTTTAAGATCGGACCGCGACCGGAGCTTGTGGGTTCCGCCGTCGCGAAACTAGCTGGTGGCGAAGAATGCCGGATTGACTATGATCTCGAGAATCCAGGGTACCTCAACAATGTCGATTTCACATCCCCCCTTGTCCTTACCCACCTCACGGGTCGCATTCTACGAGCGCAGCCAGAGCCATTCCGTCCTCTCGGACTTGCGTTCGCAGTGAATGGCATGATCAGTGCCTCAACCGAGACCTACCGTCTCGGAAATGAGGAGAGATTTTCTGCCATCTGCAGCGACTCTGCGTTCCAATCCGGCCATAACAAAGTGGACGCCTTCTTGATATCGAAGCCGCACGAGGCCCCGATGTTGCGTATGATCCGTCGGGAGAATGTTGTCGCGTATCGTTGGGGGGAATTGGTTCGGTTTGCGGCGGAAAACAGTCAGGCACGAAATTACCAGGCGGAAGGGTGGGCACCGCCTGAGCAGGATCACACCTGGACAAATGGAAAGCGCGCTAAAATCGTGCTGCCCGTCTCTGCGATAGATTCACCCATCACTCTTCAAGCTCGGCTCAGTGGTTTCCTGGTTCCAGGGAAGTTAGACCATCAAACCGTCCGTATCCTTGTAAACCAGCATCTCCTCGGTGAGCGCTCGATCAAAACCGTGGAACCTCAGGAAATCGCTTTTCGGATTCCTCCCGAATATCTGGCTGCCTCAAGCGAAGCCGTTATCGTCTTCGAGATGCCGGGTGCGGCCTCGCCCGCGAGTCTGGGAATTGGATCTGATGTGCGGGAGCTCGGAGTTGCTGTCGCCTGGCTCAAGTTGACGCCTGAAGTCCCACAGCAGAGATAAGGCCGGGCAGATCAGAAACAGCTCTCAAGGGGCAGGAGAGAAAACACGGAGTAGGCAACTCTGCAGGGTGATGCTGCAACACTAAATTCTTTCAGGCACCCGGACGCGTCAACAAACCTAAGCTTCGCAGCCAGTGGCCAAGCAACACCGGCCATTCGTTGAGCACGGGATCGCCGATCGCCAGTCCCGTTCCATGATCCGCTTTGGCAAAGATGTGCATTTCTGCGGGAACATGAGCCTTGCGCAATGCCAGGTAGAAGGCGACGCTGTTTTCCGGCGGGACGCCCGCATCAGCATCGCCATGAAACAAAAACGTCGGCGGCGTTTGTGAGGTCACCTGAGTCTCATTCGAAAGTTCATTTAACAGCTTTGCGTCGGGTTCATCACCCAACAGGTTTTTTCTCGATCGTTGGTGCGTATAGGGTGCCGTCAGGGAAATCACCGGATAAGCTAGAATCAGGAAATCCGGGCGGCAGCTGGCGCGATCGATTGGGTCGCCAGCTTGGGAGTTGCCCGCATCGAAATGCGTGCCCAGCGTGGACGCAAGATGGCCGCCCGCAGAGAAGCCGATGATGCCAATGCGGCCTGGATCAATGCCGAATTCCTTGGCCCGCGTCCGCACCAAGCGGATAGCGCGCTGCGCATCGCCCAGTTCAATCGGATGATGATAACGGGGCCCGAGCCGGTACTTCAGAAGGAATGCGGTGACTCCCGCAGCGTTGAACCAATTTGCCACCTGCCGGCCTTCCAGGTTTTGCGCGAGTCCTTGATAGGAACCGCCGGGAGCGATGATGACGGCTGTTCCGATCGTTTCACGAAATGTCGGATAAAGGGTGAGAGTCGGTTGGTCAGAATCTTCATTGCCCAGCGCCCCGGGAGGGTTCTTTTCCCAGAGAGGAATGGTTGTGGTGGGAAAGGTCTGATCCTCAGCGAATGCAGTTGAGATAGTTAGCAAAATGAGAATAACGATGCGCATAATGTACACTTGAGCTCTCTGGATGTTTGAATAGGGAAGTTGGTTGGAGCACTACACGTGGAGAATACAATGGCTGACTCTAGGTCGCTAAGAAAATTTGAAGGTCTCTAAGTAGGGCGCGAATCGTCCGGCAGGGGGAAGTGCAAACGCGTCCGTTTTTCCAGGGTGTGATATCGGAAAACCGACTCCTCTGGCTCTAGCTGAGCTTCAGCGTCTTAATGCATTTTTTCCCGTTCTCATTCTCTTCCCAAGCGGCAATAATTTTACCACCTGGACCCGCAACCAGATCGACATATGTGCTGTTTGTGCCAAGAGGAATGGGTGCCTTGGCTCCCGGCTTCAACAACACCACACAATTCTTTGCGCTGTCCTCCCAGGCCAGATACCTGCCGCTGGCGCCATGAATGATCGCCGGATTCTTGCCCGAGCCGACCAGTTCTTCCGCGCCGCTCGGGCCCGAAAAGAAGATCTGATCTTGTCTTCTCCAGATCGTCTCTGCAACGCCATCACGATCTACTGTGATGTCGCCGCCGTCCATCGGGCAGGCACTGAGCAGCCAGGTACCCATTCCCAGTTTCTTACCTGCCGAGAAAGTTTTGCCTCCATCTGTGGAGGCAGTCCAATAAAGATCGCGTGAGCCGGCCAGGGCGTTGCGCCACATCACCAGGATTCGTCCGCTTGCGTCCACAGCTGCGGATGGGTGACAGCATTGGCAAATTGTTCCATCAGGTGACTGATAGACTCGCATATTACGACTCCAGGTAATGCCCCCATCGCTCGAAACGGATCCGTACAGCTCGGTACCTGGGTTGCCAGGCACCAGGTTTCTCAGATCGAGCCAAGCAGCGAAGATGAGATTGTGAGGTCCGACGGCCATGCAATGAAGACCCTCGCGGGCAGAATTGGCGGCATCGTTGACGGTGGTCGATTTGCTCCAAGTCTTTCCCCGGTCTTTGGAAGTCCACGCCATCAAGGTGCCATCCTGCCCCTTACCCAGCTTTCCAACTACTGCCGTAATCACAACGACGTCTTGGGTTGCGGCAATCCTGGGACCACGATGCCTTCCCAACGCCAAGGGGCCCTCGTTGGCGACTATGACAGGTGGAGCAAAGTGGTCCCCTCCATCCATCGAAACGGAACAGTAGATATTGTTTTCTGAGCCGTAGACGAGGTAGACCGTGCCGTCGGGTGCTGTCGTGAGTTGAGGCTGCTGGCCGGTTAGACCGACGACCGCCGGGCCAAGCTGGTGTGAAGGGTCACTCAACAATATTGCAGATATGACTAGGACGGTGAACCCTAAGACCGCCATGGTCGTGTGCCAATGAGATTTCATTGTTGGTTCTCTCCATACGAATTCAGAGGTGAGATGCCTTTTGTTCGAACCTTGTTGCCTAGCAATCCAGGAGCGGCTCCATCAAGTGTCCGTAATGCGAGCGCAACGCGTCCGGTCGACCACGAATCAATCCAATGAAGCGATTCACCTTGGATGGATTTGTGACATCAGAATAGAGCCTCCGTGCTTGTTTCAAGGACCCCCGATTCGGCACGTTGTCGGATTCCTGAGTTCGATTCGTCTCTGGAAAGTTGGCCGCTGCTACCAATGGAAGGATTAGTTTGAATCCCTGTTGGCAGGATAGTCACGCTTGAATGCCAAGCTACGGGCCAAGAACTATGCTCTGGGCAGCTCTCAATAGCTGCCCAGAAGCATATGACCATAACAGCGGGGTGCTCAGTCGGGTCACTCAAGACGCGGTTGCAGTCGGAGGGGCAGTCTTGGAATCGATATCCACGGTAATCATGAAGCCGTTTGTTCCTTTAAATTCGAAAGGTTTATCCCCGACTCGATAAGCCTCCACGACGTTGGGCATCAGAACGAAACCATTGTTCCTCGGCGCACCAAAGTACTTGAGGTTCCGGATGACCACGGGCTCACCCGAAACATTTGAGTTTACTGCGGCCTTGTTGAGCACCACTTCCGCAGTCTTACCGCCATCCAAGGTGGCTCGAGCTTCTGTTTTTCCATTCGCCCAGGTCATTTTGGCCTCGGCCGTGGTGAGTTTATTCCACTTGACGGGATAGAGATGTGACAGGATCGTCGCAACGGAATCACGTTGTTCCTTGGTCATGGATTTGTCGAACGTCACGACAGCCCAATCCATCTGGCCCTTTGAGAAATCTCCGCCCAGATCACCCGCAACCCAGAATTTTGCGCCGTCCAGCTTGACTTCTCCAAAGGTTCCTTTGTTGACCCGGAACGCATTGTTGAAGCGACAAAAATGTGTTCCGCCACCGTGCGCATCGTGACCCGTGTGTTCGGCAGGTTTCGTTCCGAAATAACATTGGCAAAACATAGGACAAGAGCACGCTTCGATGATGGTCGCGTTAAAGTTCCATTCGGGGCTCCCCCCAGCCTGTGGTCTGCCCAGTGTGGCGGCCACAACCAGACAGAGTGCCAGCCCTGCGACCACACAGATGATCAGGGATCTCTTCATGATATCCTCCTGGTTTTTAAGTGTTGAAACTATGCGGTTCTTAGGCCCTGAATGCGCATAGAATACACCGAAGACCTTCTCTTGCAATCACGCTTTTTGCGACTGGCCGACTTCCGCTAGCCCTCTCTCTCGCGCGGCGTTGCGGTTTCAGGGACCTTCTAGAATCAATTAGATAACGCGCGCTTCGCGCAAAGAATCGATTGCCGCTTCACCGATGTGCTGGCCCAGCCTCCGGTAACTCTCGAACTGCGATTCGTCAAAGAACTGATCTCCTGTAGTTTGGTGAGGAAACGCATCCGTTCGCATCGAGTACTCCAAAACGTCCGCTGGTTCCTCGTGCAGTGCCGGCTTGGTGAGCGACGATTTCAAATACAGCAGCATGCCAGGCTCACGACCATCATGGTAATCGATCTGTCCTATAAGGACGTGTGTAGAGGTTCGCCCATGCTCATCGCGATCCTGCAGAGGACGAAGATCAAGCTCGATGTCGACGCCCAGATCGTCGCGGCACTTACGGATTGCGTTGCCGAGGCCGCCGAAAGTAAAGTGATGATCTTCTTCCGAGTCGCAAGCCACGATTAGTTGGCATCGACGCCGGACCAGTTCGTAAACTCCGAGATTTTCAAAATGACCGCCATCCGAGATATAGACATAGTCGCTCGCAGCGGTGGCTGAACCGAACAGCTCATTCAACAGATACAAGAGCCCAACCAGAGGGCCGGAACGTTTCCACTTGTAAGGATGGCGCGGGTTGCCCAGCCACCATCCCAGTCGAACATTGAAGAGTGTCAATAGAAACGCGGTAGAACCGGAGGTGTGGTAGCCCATATTCGGGCTGGCAGCCGCTCCCGAAATGGCCATGCTCGTACCGAGATGGATGCCGCCGATGCCTCCCTCCTGGGGGTAAGCATAAGCATCGGTTCTGCGATAGGCATTTGCTTCAGTGGGCGTCTGCACCAATGCACCGTCAAATCCGCAGTACCGCGGAGTAAAGACAAAGGATGCCGCCTTCCGCTCTTGCCATGCCAAACGTTCTCCGCGAGTGAAATTCAGCGCTCCATTCACGATCAGGTATGGGCCGACATATGTTTCCCTGGAAGACTTCCCACCTTCTGCTTCGGGACGCAACGTTGCCAAAAGTACATCATCCTTCAGTGAGAACCCCGTGAAGGGATTTGCCTTGTGCTCTCGATTTGGATTCGAGGCGCCAAGATAGCAGCGCACCAGTCTATTCTTGTAGAAGTGATGCAAAGAAAACTCGTTCACGTCGATACGCCATGCGAGCAACCAGGTGGCCGCGCTGATGAGAACGAGGGAAAGTCCAGCCGCTTCCCAATAGCCGGTCATGCCTTTCCACGAGGGCGATGCACTCGTATAAGGCAAAGGTCCAATCAGGTTCCAGTGCTGGTCGCGCAGAAAGCGCCAACCTGGAAAGAAACCGTCGCGGTACTCGCATACCGAGTGGATGTTTCCTTCCAGCCGCGGTGGGGGTGCGGGATTTTCGGTGATCACCCCTTCCACCGGGATGGACATGCGGATTGTCAAGTCGCTGGCGGGCAGCTCACCTTTCAAATCAAGTTTGTTGGTAGTGACGATCATGCCTGCAGCTGGATAGGGTTTAGACACAATTCCATTGCACAATTCTGCTGCCAGGACCAGGTTCAACAAAGTCGAGATCGCCAACAGGATGCCGGGAATGGCGACATACGGCGTGATCCGGGCTATCCATTCCGCTATCTTGTTGGATGCGGGCTTTGCGGCTGATATCTGACCGCCTGACTTGTCGCTTTGGCCCGCGCGAACACCGACCAGAGTCGTGACAATCCATCCGAGAGTGATTCCCTTCGAGAACTTTGGAAACGCCTCAAAGATTTGTGCAGTCCACAGTGGCCCGTAAATGGAAATACATGACAGGGCGATACTGCCCGTAATCAGGATGAACATCCATGCACCCAGCCGGCTCCACCATTCTCGTCGGTCGTCCGGCATCCATCGCCCCATAAGCCCCATCTGCACAACGGCGACGCTCACCATCAAAAACAGCAGGCACGGCGCGCCCCAGACCGCGAAATGCCAGCCGGCTGCGGGACCTTGTTTTGCCCACCAGTCGAAGGCGAAGCCAGCCACAAACGTGAGGGCGATACCGGCAAAGGCAGAGCCGATAGCGATCAACAGGAGCGCCAATGGCCACAGACGGGCCCGTGCTCTCCCGGCTGTATTGGTGAAACAAATCTGGAATCCGGAAGCCCGCCCCACCGCAAACACTCCGATCAAAATGATGATGCCAATAATCCAGGGAGTGACTGGATTGATTCTGCCCTGCCACACCGCTGCAGCGGCCAACCAACAGGCGGCGAGCAACGCTATTCCGATTCGGATAACCGTGGGTTGCGCATCGTTCCGTGCCTTCGGATCCTTTGGTGCTTCAAACCATAGCAAGTTTTGTGCAATCCTCAGCACCGCCCAAAGCAGTAGTAATGCTGCTGCAGCCCCGGGAATGGCGGGTGCGTATTCGCGGTACGGTACCCACTGGGGAAGAGGAAAACGTGCCACCCACGGAAGCGTGAGACCAAGAAGTCTTGGGATGAGTAAACAGGCTGAGAAGAACAGGATAATGACAGACTGATTGAGGACCGTATTCCGTAGCCAAACGGACCCAATCGTCCAGGTGTCTGCGCTGAAAAAACCTGAGCGCGGCGCAAGATAATTGCTGTAGTCGCGGATGAAATCGATGGGAGGAGCATTCTTGCCGGCGGTTGCTTGTCTCAGTGCACGCTGCACCTTCAGGACTCCGCGCCTCGACCGTTTGATCCAAGCCGTGAGCCAACCTCCGATATATCCACCACCGGAAACGGTCGAGAGATAATCGAACTGACTCAGAAGATCAGCCGACGCCAGCGCCTGGATTACTCCCAGGCAGAAGGTTGCGCTACGAATCCCTCCGCCCGACAGTGCGAGTCCCGTGAGCCTTGAAGCTCGTGCGCGCTTTACCGGGTCGTTTTCGCCGCTGGCCAACGAGGGTTGACAGCGCCGGCGCCGCGATCGGTCGATATCCTCGAGCTCGCCGGCCAGCACCTCTTTGAAGGATGTGGCATTCTCAATGCGTTCGCCGGAGGTCCAACGGCGTAACCAACCGGGCAGTCGTTGCTTAGCAGACATACTACTACCAACCTCTCAGGCTCAGAAGGTCTTCAAGAATTCAATGAGCGCGCGTTTGTCCTCGTCGCTCAATGCTGGCTCCTGCAATGGGTTTGCGTCACCCGGTTCGACATATCCTGTTCCGAAATAGTGCCCCCGGTTGACCACAAAATCAGGGCACTTGCTGAGTTCCAGCATAGGATCGACCAGGTTACTGAATGCCTGGCGGGCTTCGGCATCGCTGGCACCCTGCGGCAGCTTCTTCAAGTCGCTCTTCATGCGCAAGAGCACTCGAAGTACTTTTCCTTCGTAGGCAGCCCTCTCCGCCGCGTCGGAACTCTCCGACCGCACATTCATGTTCGCGAGCAGATTCACAGGTGCCTGCGAGGGAATGGGACCGATTTCAATTCCTCCTGCGCCGAACAACCAGGGCAGGAATCGCTCTCCGAGCCCGACCATGGCTTGCAAATGAGTCGGGAGATAGCCCGCCGAAACGCGGAGGAAGCTCTGCTGCGTTGTGCGATCGATGATGCCGGGAACTTTGTCCCCTAAGATGGCGTCTCTCTCTCGCTTTGCCGGCCACAACATCTTCTCGATGGAATCGTTGAACGATCGCATGCGCGCTTCGACGGATCCGCTCTCCTCGAATTGGCCCACAGTGTTATTCAGCAGGAAAGGAGCGGTTGACCAGACGCTGATGAGGGACGGAGGGCGCGTGTAGCCTCGGCCCCCCGCGGGCAGCTTGTATCTTCGAGGCTCTCCAGTCAAAGGGTGGTACCAGGTGATTTCTCCCACTGAAGGGAGCTCTTTATAAGACTGCGAGGAGAAATTATCCCAGATGTTGCCTCTCAGGGCGTTGGTAGCCAGAGGGCTGCAGGCGTTTGTATGTAGCAGCGTAACGGGTACACGAAAATCGGTGGAAAGGTAGTTGTTTTCCAGGAAGTCATCTGCCAGTACGATGGCCCGCATTTTCTGTTTGAAATCGGCCGTCTGTGTCCAGGCCCAATATCTATTCCAGCAATCGAGATAGTCCTTGCCGTTGCATCCTTCAGGGTCGAGTCCAACGGCAGGTTGAGGCACCTTACTCGAATGACAGCGCGCGCAGGTTTCGGCGAAAGCGATCTTGCCTCTGGTGAGTAACGCCTTATCTGTGGATAGGTATTTGTCTCCTCCCGGTGCGTCCTTCAAATAATGAGGCCCTGTGGTTTTCAGAAAGAACTGGGCCATATTCAGAGTCTGAGATTCAGTGGCTTCAAAGTAAGCGGAGTTCTTGCGTGCGACGCTGATCTCGATGGGCGTAATCCGTTTGCCGCCGACCAGCGGATTGAAATGAAGCAGCCACTCCTCGCTGAATGTTCCGATATTGAGGTAGACGCGGTTCAACGCTCCCAGTGCGCCCACCGAGTCTGCCCCATCCTTAAGTACCCGTGGAGTCCAAACGGTGCCGGGCTTCTGAAAAAATTGGGTCAGAGGTCCTGAAGAAACATAGTCGTTGAACTGGTGATTGTCCTGTTCTCCGCCAGCCAATTGCTCTTTGCCCCACCTCCTGGCATGGAAGAGGCGCGGTCCCAGGTGGTAGACGGCATTCATGGTTCGTGGATTATTGATGTTATCACTCGAGACCAGCGAAGTATCGAGCGACCCGGGGCGCGAGGTGTGGAAGAGCTGCCAGACGAAACTGCTCGCGTCGTCATCCCAGTCGAAAATGCGATTGATCCAAAAATATTGCGCGCCGACATTCGAGCTCAGGTTTTCCCATTTTGGATTATTCGGGTCCGCAGGTGGTTTAATGGGGCTTGGACCCACATGACAGAACCCACACGTCATTCCCACACGGTAAGGCTTAATGAGGTCTTTACTCTGGTAGTACGCCGGGTCGGTGTAATAGCGATTTGCATCCCATTTTTTGGCTGCGTTTTCATCGAAAGCAGGATTGGGGAACAGACGGAGCCCCACGATGCCGCTGGCATAACCATAGTATGATCCCAGCGGAAGGCTCTTCCCGCGCGCACCCACCCTGACGCCGGGGTACTTCTGCTCGTTTTCGAACGGATCCGGGACGCAATCGTTCCGCCGGTGATCGAGCCATAACCCAAATCGATTAGGATCTGGACCAGGAGGTTTTTCGAAACAAGGTTCGTTGACCAATCCGAGATAGGTCCAGCGATTGTCACGGCTTGCCTTGAGGCTGGGATGGGAAGAAACGGTCTTGAGAAAATCCAGGGCGCCAAAGCTCGTGACAGAGAGCAGGTCCCACATGCGATCGTTGCCCGCAGACCAGGCGATCCAGGTGTTACGACCCTTGATCTCATCCGCAGTGAGGGACACTCCACCATCCATGTCATGGAAGTAATCCTCGTCAGCAGCCGGAAACGTCTGGGCCGAGCGGGCACTGGCAAGGGCTTCATCCTTTACTTGCCCTATCTGTGTCCGGCTCGCGCAGCTCGCAAACCAGATTCCTGCTCCAATCATAATCGACGGCACGATGACGATAAGAGCCTTCTTCATAGTTCACCTCGATTGTGTGGGGCA
>JADMIO010604174.1_pt1 | contig 15076 bp, 14 predicted proteins | sample 8958161 | NCBI WGS metagenome assembly JADMIO01 (sample SAMN16585339, study PRJNA669376) | soil metagenome | isolation source: Crop rotation soil | place: USA: Cullars Rotation, Alabama | collected 2011 | reverse complement strand
GAAGCCACCATCAGCGTCTTGCGTGGCTCTTTGTGCAAAGCACACGTCGATGGCCAGATTGTGGTCGAGGCCGATTATACCTTCTTCACCACGAGCGGCGATGCCGCTCGTGCCGTGCTTTCCCATCAGAATGCGGGTCAGAGTGGCGGGCAGGGTGGCGCGCAGCCGCCGTTGGTTTCGATTCCGCCCGCCGTTGCAGCAGCGGCTGCCGCCAGCGAAAAACTGCCGGCCAACGGCGCCGTCACACGCACCTTAAGCGCGGCATCCAGCGAAGCTCCCGTCATTTATTCGCCGCCCGCTCCCGGCTCCGCGACTGCCCCGCGTGTTTGGGAGGGCAAAACCTTCATCCATCCGACCGCTTTGGTCGACCCGCGCGCCGAACTCGAAGAGGGTGTCTGGATTGGCCCGTTCTGCATTATCGAAGGCAACACGCGCATCGGCGCGGGCACGATTCTCGAAGCCAACGTCATCGTCAAGCAATTTACCTCGGTTGGCCGCCGCTGTCGTGTTTGCCCCCATGCCATTCTCGGCCATGAGCCGCAGGACATGAAATTCCACGGTGAAGAGAGCTATCTGCGCATCGGCGACGACAACACGCTGCGCGAAATGGTAACGCTGCACCGCGCTACCGGCGAGGGCGCACAGACGATTCTCGGCAACAACAACGTGCTGATGGCCTACGCGCACGTCGGGCACAACTGCACCATCGGCTCGAACAACATGATTTCCAACTCGACGGGCATCGCCGGGCACGTCACCATCGAAGACAAAGTGGTGATTGGCGGCTTCGTGGGCATTCATCAGTTCGCCCATGTCGGCAAGATGGCGATGCTCAGCGCGATGTCCAAAGTCGTGCAGGACGTGCCGCCGTTCTGCCTCGCCGACGGTCGCCCGGCCAAGGTCAGTGGACTGAACATTCGCGGCCTGCGCCGCAACGGCGTGCCCAGCGAGCAGCGCAATCAGGTCAGCACCGCCTTCAAACTGCTCTATCGCTCCAACCTCAACACCACGCAGGCTTTGGATCGCATTTACTCCGAAGTGCCGCCCAGCGAAACGCTCGATTACTTCTTGCAATTCGTCGAACGTGTGCGCGAAGGCAAGCTCGGTCGCCAGGACGAAACTCCGCACCTTTAAAGGTGCGGAGTTGGGATGCGAATTGAAGAAACCTTACCCCTATGTGTGCCGCTGAAGGCACATTTAGAGGGAGATACAAAGAGTACGCTATGGGAGGCAGTTATTGTGTCCCAGAAAAGTCGTTTCTTTAGGTTCAACTCACTGCTGAAAGTTAGTGCGGTTGCCATACTTTTCTTAGTAGGCGGTCGTACCTATTACCTGCACGGTCAAGCAGCACGATTGCTATCCTCAAGAGATTTAGCGTCTCCTATCTCAGCGATAGAATTGTCTCCCGATGGCAGATTCTTTTTAAGCCGGCAGAAAGACGACAGCGTGAGATTATGGGCGACCCAAACGGCGACGATTCTACATACTTGGTTCAAAGGAGTAGATGCAGAGTACCCGGTTCCAGCGTTTTCTCCGAGTGACCGGCTTATGGTAACGATTCCTAAGTCGGGCCGGCAAATTAATTTGCGGGACAGCGCGACGCAAAAAGTTATTCTTCATTTACGCAGCCCGCAGAAGTTCTACTCAAATTCTTTCATTTTTTCACCAAATAGCCGCTTTCTGGCCGTCATGAACTATGACCAGACGATACAGGTTTGGGATATTACCACCGGCAAAATCATGTATCGAGGAGCTGCAATTGCCCCTCAGCGGTCACGCAGCCTGGAGTTTATTTTTTCGCATGACAGCAAATGGATAGCGACATCCGCTCTCGGTGGTACCATTGAGGTCTGGGATGTTGCCACCGGCAAAGTACGTTGGACTTTAAAAGGACATACGTCTCCCGTGCGGAGTGTGGCCTTTTCCGCAGACTCGACTTTGTTATCGAGCGTCAGTCTTGATTTTGGCGATACGTTAGAGAGGGAGGCCTCCATCCGTCTCTGGGATTTACGCACGGGCAAGTCAAAGCGCACTATCAAGTGGCCTATTTCCAAGTATTCCGAGGATGCGATGCTGCAATCCATCACATTGGCCTTTGTGACCCATGATTCAGCACTTGCCGTTTATTGCTCGAATGGCGAGTTTGCGACATGGGATATAGCCACAGGCCGTTTAAAATGGAAAGAAGATGCGAATCCGCTGACTCTGAAATGCGCTGTTTCGCAAGATGGCCAGCGCTGGTTTACGCTAAGCCAAGACGCTATATTGGAGCCTCGGAGTGCGATTCTCGCGCTGCATGATACAGATAAGCAACACTCTCTGTATGCTATAAACACCATGTATCCATTGCACTCCTCAGTTGACTACTCTACGGGAGTCATTGCTTATGGGTACGGTGAATTTTATGCGTTTGCCTGTTCGCGCGATACCAAGACGATGGTAATAGCGGGCGCCAAAAACCCGAAATTTAAAAAAATACCTCCTGTCATTCAAGTATGGAAACTCCCTTAGGCGTGATAACAATTATCGACGCTGTTGCACCGCTTCTTTTGGAAAACGCTTCACTTTGAACCCACTCCACCTGGCCCAAACGGCGCCCGCGCACTCCGCACTCCGCATTTTGTTTGTTGCCGGAGATGTTTCGGGCGATATTCACAGCGCGATGTTGGCGCGTGAAGTGGTGGCGCGGCATCCCGACTGGAAAATCGTTACGGTTGGCGGCGCTCGCTTAGCGGCGGCGGCGCGGGAAGCCGCGCATGGGTTGGTGCTTGGCGATACAACCGGCTGCGGCGTGATAGGTATCGGGCCGACGCTGCCACTATTGCCGCGTGTGCTCAAACTGCTGCGCACCGTGAAGGATTATGTGCGCCGCGAACCGCCCGACGCCGTCGTGCTTTGCGACTGGGGCGCTTTCAACGGGCGCCTGCTGCCGTTTCTCAAGGCACAGGGCGTGCCTTCGCTCTATTACTTTCCACCAGGGTCATGGCGGCGCGGTGGCACGGGCGGGCTCGGCATCGTGCCTTTCGTCAGCCGCGTAGCGACGCCGTTCGAGTGGTCGGCGACGCGGCTGCAAAACGCCGGTTGTGCCGCCGAATGGGTGGGGCATCCTCTTCTTGAAACCGTGCGCCCTTCGCGGCCGCGCGAAGAAATCCGGCGCGAGTTCGGCGCCGCTGCCGACGATACCCTCATTGCCTTGCTGCCCGGTTCGCGCGCCATGGAGCTTCGTTATATCGCGCCGCACATGGTCGAGTCGGCGCGTTTGCTGCAACAGCGGCAGCCAACGCGCAGCTTTCGCTTCGCCGTGGCGGTGCCGCCAGGAGCCGCTGCGCGCGTGCGCCGCTATTTCGATGAATCTTTCATGGTCACCGAAGGGCGCTCCGCCGATCTCTTTTTCGCCTGCGACGCCGCTATCGTAAAAAGCGGCACCATCACATTGGAAGCAGCCATCGCCGATGCGCCGATGGTCGTGGTTTACGATGTGCCGATGGTGTTAGCGTTGCAATGGCAACTCAGCGGCGCGCGCAGCCGCGTGCCGTTCGTGGCGATGCCAAACATCATTCTGGGGCGTATGGCCGTCCGCGAACTTCTTGGCCCCGACTGCCGCCCGAATAGCATCGTGGTTGAAATCGAGCGTCTACTCGATGATGCTACGCTCCGTGCGGAAATGAGCGACAATTATAAAGAAGTCCGTCGTGCTCTGGGGGCCGAACTGCCGGAGGGGGCCACGGCACGTACTGCGACTATTTTAGAAAGTATGTTCAAGGAGGGGTAATGAATTTTAGTTCTCGTAAGACGTGGATGTCCCTGGGATTGCTCGCCGGTGCCGCTGGTGTGCGGGCTTTGCCGGAATTGCCGGAGCATTCAAGCTCCTTTGCCGACCGCCGGGACGAAATCTGGGAAGGTATCGCCTGGGGTATAGGGGTAGGCTGGGGTATTATTGCCGGCATGAACCTGCTGATTTATAAATCGCACCTGGATTACAAAAGGCGTTCGCAATCATTGAATAATGCGAACGCGGCAACTAACGCGAGTACGACAAATGCAAGCGCAGCGGCTGATACAAGCGCGGTTACTAATATAAGCGCGCCCGCTGATACAAGCGCAGCCGCTGATCCGAGCGCGACAGGCGCAGAAGAAAAGGGAGGTCAGATCGATGCCGAATAAACCTACGAAAGACCCATTGGAATGCCGCGAGATTGTCGAAAGCAGTTTGACCGGCGTATTTGCCGGTATCTGGCTGGCTCTTGGCATTGGAGTCGTGACCACGCTTAGCGCACCGCTTGCACGCCGCTCTCCCTGTTTAAAAGGCGCGGCCCGCTTTTTCACCGGTATACGCGTTGAAGACGATAAGAATGCCAAGGATTTTTTTACGCGCGTACTACTGGGTGCCAGCTTCGGTATGGGATTACTTTTAGCCGCCGCCGCTTTGAACTGGACGGTCGAATCGGCGGACTCCATCAACGGCGACCCCTCGTAATAGGAGGAAATCATGGAAGTTAAAAACGAAGTTCGCCATTCGCTCTATATGGGACTGGGTGTCACCATCGGCGCCGGCCTCACGCTTTTGGCGCATAGCATCTGGACTGTTACCGCCGGCCCCGCTCAGGAGCGTTTCTTAGAAATCCTGAATAAAGAAGAAGAGGATAAGTTACCTTTGCCGGAACCGTTGGTACGCGATGCCGCTTCCGACGACGATGAGCGGGTGAAACGATGGTTTGGAGACCGACCGCTGGTGGTACAGAACGGAATTCTGAGAGTACTTATTTCCGACCAGCATATCGATACCTGGACCGAACTGAAGAAATATAACGGAGCTACAACTCAAGAACAGCAACACTACACCGACCTGTCGCGGCGGGCGGTAGATTTCATTGAGTTCTTGAAAACGCTGCGTGCTCTCAGTGACGCTAAAGATAAAAAGGATGACTTAGGGCGTCACCTTTATCAATCGGTGGAGCTTTATATCAATGGCGATCTAACGGATATTCCGCTGCATGCCGCCCATACCGGGCGCGATGAACCGGATGAAATGGTTTTTGACGACAAATTAGGCGGTGTGCCCATCAATGGAAAGCCCTGGCAGGGGGTCTTGCCTACCACACTCGATACGATTCTTTCGGAGCTACATAACGTCGTCAAGGACGACGATCCGCGACTGCGAATTTTTTATTTTACGGGTAACCACGACATTGGAATTGGGGGTCTGCGTTATTTTCGCCCCGACGCGGTGCGGAAGAGCCTGAGTCTGCCCAGTCATGTCATGTGGAATCCGGGTGGCATCATTCAGGCCGGAAAGAGATGGGTTTATTTGGAACATGGGCACGCCCACGACCCCGTTTTGTGGCTCTACATGCGTTACGCGATTTTCGATTTGTTGCGTGGTGGCTTTCGCCATCAGGAGCGTCGATTGCTGGGGCGTATGCAGCGCGGCGGCAAGGTAGGCCAAAACTCGCGTGATGGCGCTAAACACGACGAAAAAGAAGAATTTAAACCTAAAGACAGCCCTTTCAAGGATTTCGCGGTTGGGCTGGTAAAACTGCGTTATCGCCATGCGGCGCGCCGCACGGCCAAATGGCTCAACAAGACCTATCCGAAACAACCGTTCACCATCGTTTTCGGTCACACTCATATTGAAGACAAGAAAACTTTTCAGGTCAACTGCACGGAATACACTTATATCAACGCCGGTAGTTGGGCCGGTAATCAATCTCACCAAACGTTCTGGGTCATCGAACCGAATGGTGACGTGTCCGAGCCGCTTCAATGGCCCTGTGAAGTTCCGGCTCCTTCTTCTTAATGGAAAATCTCAAACGACTTTTGCCCTACGTCCGTCAACACCGCTCGACGTTGACGTGGGGCGCCCTCTGTATGGTGCTGTCCGGTTTGTTGAACGGCGGCTTCATTCTGCTGACGCAAAAGGTGCTGACACCGATGTTGGCGCCGAACATGCCGAACCGTCTGGAAAAGCTCAACAGCCTGGTCTTGATTATCGTCTGTCTCGCGCTGGTGCGCGGCTTCGTCGATTTCGGACAGGTGTTTCTGATTCAACGCACCGGGCAACGTATCTTCACTAAGTTGCGCAGCGACTTGTTTCGACACTTTCAGAATATGCCGGTGAGCTTTTTCGAAGGTCACCGCACCGGCGAAATCATCAGCCGTTTGACCAGCGATCTCGCTTCGCTGTCGTCGTTGCTCAATGTCGGTATTGCCACCGCGATCACGGCGCCGATTGAATTGATCATCTCACTGGGCTTGATGATTTATTTCAACTGGCGGCTCACGCTGTTCGTGCTGGTGATTTTGCCCCCGATGGCGATCCTCGGTAATCGCGCCGGGCGCCGCATTCGCCGCGCTTCCGCCGAGGTGCAGGAAGAGGCGGCCAATCTCGCCGATTACCTGCAGGAAAAGTTCGCGGCGATGCGCCTGATTCAGACGTTCGGCAGCCGTGACCACGAAATAGACCTGTTCGAGCGGGTCAACCTTGCTTCTTATCAGGCGACGCTGCGCCCGATTCGCATCCACGCCACTTTGGCACCGATTATCGAGTTTTGCGGCATGATCGGTATTCTCATGGCGCTGTGGTTCGGTGCGCGCGCCGTGGAAACACCGGCCGAGGCCGGTGCGCTGATTGCGTTCTTGCTTGCCGTGCATCGCGTGGGAATGCGGGCCAAAGCGATGGCAAGCTTGAATCTATTGATGCGTCAGGCCGAAGCCGCCGCCGCCCGCGTCTTCGAAGTGATCGATACCGAGCCCTACATTCGCAACTCGTCCAACGCCATCGACTTACCGAACGCGCGCGGCCATCTGGCCTTCGATAACGTGCACTTTTCCTACAACGAAGAGCGCAAGGTGCTGCACGGCATTAGCTTCGAGATTAAGCCGGGCCAGATGATCGCTTTGGCCGGTTTAAGCGGTTCGGGCAAGAGTACCATCGCCGCGTTGGTGCCGCGTCTCTACGACCCCAGCGAGGGCGGCGTTTTCTTAGACGGCCACGATTTGCGCGATATCACGCTCGAATCGCTGCGTTCGCAGATAGGCGCCGTGCCGCAGGAAACTACGCTGTTCCACGGCAGCATCCGCGACAACATCGCCTATGGCAAGCCGGAGGCGAGTTTTGAAGAAATCGTCGAGGCCGCCAAGCGTGCCAACGCGCATGAGTTCATCGTGGAACAGCCCGAAGGTTACGAAGCCCAAATCGGTGAGCGCGGCGGCAAACTGTCGGGCGGACAGCGCCAACGCATCGCCATCGCGCGGGCGCTGCTGCGCAATCCGCGCATTCTGATTCTCGACGAAGCGACCGCTTCGCTGGATTCGAAAACCGAAGCGAAGGTTCAGGAAGCGCTCGATACGCTGATGCAGGGCCGTACCACACTCGTTATCGCCCACCGCTTTTCGACCATCCAGCACGCCGACTGCATCTATGTCATGGACGAGGGGCGTATCGTGGAAAGCGGCACGCACCTCGAGCTTTTAACGCGGGGTGGCGTATACGCGCGGCTCTATCAGGCGCAGGCGTTCGCGAAAAACGGAGCGAGCGATCTGGTGGAGGTAGACGGCCAAAGGCAGATAGCCGGATTCGACGCTGTGGAGCGCGGCGATGGATAACGGCTTAACGCCGGAAGGGACAAGCCAAAGTGCGATTGGCCCACCAACCGCGCCGCAACCCGCAACGCCCTATCTTCTTTTCAACGTGCTGCTGTTGCCCGCATACCCGGCGTTGTGGTTTTATACGCTGTGGCGTCGCTACGTAAAAAAACGCAGCGCGGCCTCGCTGCGCGGACAGTGGGGCGGTGTGCCCACAGAGGCGCGAGAGGCCTTGCAGGGCGGCAGACCGGTCGTCTGGCTGCACGCCGTCTCGGTCGGCGAAAACATGGCGGCACGGCCCGTTTTGCGGGCGCTACGCGCGGCGCTGCCACAGGCGCGCCTTGGCGTGTCGGTGACGACCGATACCGGCTTTGAAACCGCGCTGGGCGGCCGCAAAGCCGGTGAAGCCGACGCGGTTTTTTATTTTCCGCTCGATTTGCCCGTCCATGACCGCCGCGTGCTGCGTGCCATTCAGCCACAGGCGTTTCTGACCATGGAAACTGAACTGTGGCCGAATTTCCTGCATTTGGTGCGGCAGGGCGGTGCCAAAACCTTTCTCGTCAACGGGCGCGTTTCGGATCGGATGCTGCAAAACGTGCCGCGCTGGAAGCCGCTCTGGCGCTGGATGTTTTCCAACCTCGACGGCGCGCTGATGCGTTCGGAAAGCGACGCGGGGCGCTTGCGCGAAGTCGCCGAAAAAATCGGCGTCGGCCCGCGCGAAATCGTCGTGACCGGCGACGTCAAGCTCGATTCGGCGCCGCCGGATGCCGATGGCGCCGCTCGTCGTATCATCAGCGAGAAATGGCGCGGCCTTTTCGGCATCGCGATGGACGCGCCGCTCTGGGTGGCCGGTTCGACGCATCCCGGCGAAGAAGATATGGTGCTGCGCGCTTTCGCCGCGCTACGCGCCGAGTTCCCGGCGCTGCGTCTGGTCATCGCGCCGCGCCACATCGAGCGCGTCGCCGAGGTGGAAAAGCTCATCGTGCGCGACTTTCCGGTGCTGCGCCGCACCCAAACCCAACGCGGCGACTGGGTGCCCGAAGCGGTGTGCCTGCTGGACACCGTCGGCGAATTGGCCGAGCTTTACGCGGCGGCGGACATTACTTTCGTCGGCGGCAGCCTGATCGAGCGCGGCGGCCACAACATGCTCGAGCCGGTTTTGCGCGGTGTGCCCGTCACCTTCGGCCCTTATGTGATGAATTTTCGCGATGCGGCGGCGCTGGTCGAAAGCAGTGGCACCGGTACCCGCGTCGCCGATGAAAACGCCCTGCGCGATGCGGTCGCTACATGGCTTCGCGATTCCGAAAAGCGCGCCCGTATCCCACAATTAGCCGCCGAGGCGTTAGCACCCCATCGCGGCGCCGCCCAGCGCGTAGCCGAATTCATCGCCGCGCGGATTTGATTTATTAAACACAAAGAACACAAAGGATTTCACAAAGGGCACAAAGGTTTTGGGGGAATAGACTTCTTGCAAAAGCATAAATTTTCGATACCTCTTTCTTTATTTGTCTTTTGTGCTTTTTGTGAAAACCTTTGTGTTCTTTGTGTTTAAATGCTTGCTCTCACCCCCGCCGAAGCGATTTATCGCGCGCTTTACCGTCGTCGCAAGGCGAAGTTCGCGCGTGGCGGGGTGGACGTCGGCGTGCCGGTGGTTTCGGTCGGCAATATTACGGTCGGCGGCACCGGCAAGACGCCGACGGTGCAGTGGGTGGCGCGTGAACTGCTAAAAAGTGGGAGCCGCGTGGCGATTGTGTCGCGTGGCTATGGCGGCGCCCTCAGCGCGAGCGGCGCCGTGGTTTCCAATGGCGCGAAATTGCTTCTAAGTGCGCGCGAAGCCGGTGACGAGCCGCTGTTGCACGCGCGTACGTTGCCCGGTGTGCCGGTGCTGATCGGTGTCGATCGTGTGGCCGCTGCGCGGCGCGCCGTCGAAGAATGCGGCGCTGAAATCATCGTGCTCGACGACGCCTTTCAGTTTTGGTCGCTAAAACGCGATTTCGACCTCTTGCTGCTCGATGCGCGCCGCCCCTTCGATAACGGGCATTTACTGCCGGCGGGTCGGCTGCGCGAGCCGCCGGGCGAATTGCATCGCGCGTCGGCGATTTTGCTGACGCGCTGCGCAGCGGCCACGCCACGCCAAATCGCCGACGCGCGCCGGAAAATCGCCGATTTTTCACAGGCGCCGATCTTCGAATCGAATCATGCGGCGGCAGGCGTGCGCGACGAAGCGACCGGCGAAGTTTGGCCGTTGAGTAAACTCAGCGAAGTTTCGGTGGGCGCCCTGTCGGCTCTGGCACACAACACGAGCTTTTTCGAGACGTTGACGGGATGTGGCGCCCAAATCGAAATGCGTTTGGCGCGGCGTGACCACCACTTCTGGCGGGAAGACGAAGTGCGAAACTTCGCCCGGCAGGCCAAGCAAAATGGTGTTCGCGCACTGGTAACGACCGAAAAAGACGCCGTGAAAATGCAGGCTGCCTGGACTGCCCCATTGCCGCTGTGGAGTCTGCCGATTCGGTTGGATTTAGGCGACGATGCGGAGCGATTGAGAGAGTTGATGTGGAAGGTTTTGGCGCAAAAGCCCGAATCGTTCGTTACTTAGAGCAGTTCCAATTGAAGTTTTTCATGCGTAGCTGACGCCCTGTCCATGAACCTGTTTTGCAACTGGAGTTAGCAGAACTCCATTCCCGGCCCTTCCCTCCTGCTCTGAGGGCTCCCGAACGGCAAGGGGAAGGGCCGGAGAAGGGCCGGGGATGGGTGGACTGCTGTCTGCAGGTTCATGGATAGAGTGTGAGCCACGCATGAAAGAAGATCGGCGTAAATCCGCGCATGAAATCCGCGAAGCGAAGCTCCGCGTCCTATTCAGAATGTCTCGTTTTAGAGCTGTTGACCTTAAATCAAAATGACTTTTGACCGCAATTCCTGGGAAACCCGCGCCGCGCAGTTAGTCGGCGGGGCGATGCAGAACGCTTCGTGGACGGCCTGCCGTCGTACCGGCTGGTGGATGGGGCTGGCGCTGTTCAAAGCCTTGAAAAAACGCCGTGCCATAGCTATCGCCAACGTGCAGCGTGCCTTTCCCCACATGACTGAGGCCGCCGCGCGGCAGGTGGCACGGCGAGGCGTGCAGAACTCGGCGATGATGCTGTTCGAGTTCATGCGTATGGCGACCGCTACGCCTCAGGAAGTGCGCGAATATGCCGATATCGACGGCATCGAACATATTCGCGCCGGGCTGGAACCTGGGCGTGGTGTGCTGATGCTCTCGGCGCATTTGGGCAACTGGGAGTTAATGGGCGCGCGTGGTGCACAGGAGTTTCCGGTGGTTGTGGTGGCGCGGCCTTCGTCCAATCAGGGCATTCAGGAGCAAATCGTGCGGGTGCGTAGCGCCGCCGGCATCGAAGTGATCTCCAAACACGATACGGGTCGCGCTGCCATAGACGTCCTGAAGAAGAACCATGTGCTCGCCATTTTGGCCGACCAGCACGCCGGGCCGGACGGCCTGCTGTTGCCGTTTTTTGCACATCCGACGCGCATGTTTTCCTCAGTGGCGCGCATTGCCATGCTCTCCGGTGCGCCGATTGTCCCCGCGTTCGCGGTGCGCCAGCGTCCCTGGTTGAGCGATGGACGCATCGTGGCGCGTGTTTCGCCGGGCTACTATGTCGAAAACGACCGCAAACGACGTGAGGAGTTGGTGTTGGAAGGCACGAAGCGTATGGTGACGGAGTTGGAGACGATTATCAGTCGCCATCCCGATCAGTGGCTCTGGCTGCACCGGCGCTGGCGCGATGAAGATATGAACCAGGGATAACTGATTCTACCGTACAGCGGGTCGCGTGCTCGTTGCTGCAAGATTGCCCTGGTATTGAAGTGCGGCGTCCTGTGCCGCCTTTCTGGCGGCAATCCGTGCAATCGTACGCTGCCACTCTACAGGGCTGCTCAGTCGCATTTCGGCGGCGCGGTCTTGTTTGATCCGGGCTGCGTTGAAGTTGTTCAATTGAGCGTCGAAAAACAGCGAGGCCATCCACAACGATACGGAAAAAATTGCGGCGCTCCAGCAAAGCAGGCGGGCGCCGTGTACTTCGCTGAAGGCCGGTTTGGGTGTATTTGACTCCGCCGAAACGTAAGCGGGATAGGTCTGACTTAATACTTGCATGACGTTACTCCTTGTCCGGCATGATTCCGGACTTGTTTTGAGAGTAACGTTGGCTAATTAATAAAAGGTTTCGGAGTGGTTAAGTTCGCTTGAAGGGCGTGACTAACGACTAATCACACTTCATCGCGTTTGGCGCCTAATGTGCCCGCCAAATACAGCCCGCCGATGTACAGAACGATTTGCATCAGCACGCCCAGGCGCTCGTCGAGCGGCCAACTGGCATGCTTCACGCGATTGTTGTGTGTAGGGAAGAACTTTTCTTCCATCGCCTCATGGCGACGCGGGTCTTTGCGAAGTTCGGCGGGAATGTGCTCGAAATCGGGGCAGATGCCGCCCAACGCGCCCCAGAACTGTGGCGAGTTCCAGCCGTGCTGCTGTGCGATGCGCGCCATCGTCGCGAAAACGATGGGCGCTTCCGCCGGCCCCATATCGTGATGCGGCACGATATCGCCCACGAAGTGCGAGGCGACGCCCGCCACGAAGGCCAGTGGCTTATTTTTTACGAAACGCCCAATGGCCGCGCCCAGCGCAGCATGAACAGAACCAGTCATAAGAGTGTGGAATGCGGAGTGTGGAGTGGAACATTTCGCACTCCGCACTCATCACTTAAACATATCGGGCGCCAGCGATTTGTAGGCGTAATACACTTTCCAGACGTATTTTTGCACCTGTTCGCCGGGTGGAACGTTATATCCGGCGCGCTTGACGGCGTTCGGGCCGGCGTTGTAGGCGGCGACCGCCAAAAGCGGTGCGCGTTCCCCGAATCTTCCGAACGTATCCAGATGAGCACGCAACGTGCGTGCCATGCCGAACAGGTTTTGCGTGGGGTTGTAGGCATCCACGCCGAGTTCGGCGGCTTTGAAGGGCATCAATTGACCGAGGCCCATCGCGCCGGAACGGCTGCGGCTGTAAATATCGAAGTTGCTCTCTACTGACACCACAGCCGCTAAGAAGCGTGGGTCGAGGCGATGCTGATAACCGGCGGAAAGCAGTCCGGTGGCGATCTCGTCTACCTGCGCATCGGTCAGGCGATTGTTATAGCGGCGCACGATGTTTTTGTAGGCCGGTTTTTGCGCGGCGATCATTTCGCTCAGCGGGCCGGACGACATTGGGCGAGCAGTGGCCGTCGCCGGTACGGTGGGCGCCGTGACGCGGCTGGCAACGCTACCGGCCGAACCGGAACCGCCGGGCGTGAAGACGCGCGACATCGAAGGGGCAGGGCCACTTACCGTGCGGCCTCCCGGCGCGGTCATCGTTACCATCGGCGGCACGATAATCACATCGTCGTGTGGCGGAGTCGGAGCGGGTTCTGCGACTTGGATGGGATCGGGCGCTTCGGCGACGGGAAGGCTGGTATCGAGCAAGCGCGGGGTAGCGGCGACGATGGTAAAACCGGCATCGTCGCCGACTTCGACCAACACGCGCGCCTTGGCGCCGGAGCGTAGCGTCTCGAAGTTGGTGAATTTCTGGGCGACGGCGAAGGTGGCCAGCGAACCGTCCACGCGCATCATGAAAATGCGGCCTTTGTTGGTCGCCATCATCCCGGCTACTTCGCCCTGCATTTCCACCACCGAACCTGCAATCGCGCCCACGTTGGCCCGCGCGGTCGCCGGTGAAACCTGCTCGCGAATGCGAAACATCTGCCGGGCCTGCTCGTAGCTGAGGCTTTCCAGCGGTGCGCCGGGTGTCGTCAGGTTCAAGGTGCCGCCCTCAGGCGTAATGGTGGCCGTGGCGGTGGCGACAGGCGTTGCGCCGCGTGCCGGGGCGAGGCCGGGCAGGGCGGCGGACGCGAGCAGGATCAGAGGCAGGGTTCGCTTCATACGGCTTCCTTTTGGGAATTTGGAATTAAGAATGGAAAATAGAGAAAGGCGGCTCCACTAACAATTCTCAACGGGCAACTTGCAGTTCGATAATGGGCTTCAATTTCGGCGGGCGGGCTACGACGCTGGTGGCTTCGCCGACGAAGCCCCACAAAAAGCCTTCGTGGGCGACAGCTTCGACCAGTGAACCGGCGGGATAGTTTTGCAGATCGCCGGGGAAGAGCACTAATTTATTGGTGCGCGTGCGGCCCATCAGGCGCGACGGGTCTTTGTCGCTGACGCCTTCGACCAGCACTTCGTAGGTTTGCCCCACCAGTTTGCGGTTCTTTTCACGCGCGATATGGTTTTGCAGCGCGATCAACTCGGCTAAGCGGCGCTGCTTCACATCCGCCGGTACATCGTCGGCCCAGTCCCACGATTCGGTCGAGTGGCGCGGCGAATAGGCGAACATATAAGCCTGGTCAAACTGGATTTCTTCGAAGGCGCGCAGCGTGTTCTGGAATTCGGCTTCGCTTTCGCCACAAAAGCCGACGATGGTATCGGTCGTCACCGCGACATCGGGAATCTTCTCGCGCACCGAATCGATGATGCGACGGTACTTTTCGATGGTATAGGTGCGCTTCATGCGGCGCAGGCAGTCGTTGTCGCCGCTTTGCAACGGCAGGTGCAAATGTTCGCAGACGGCGGGCAGCGCCGCGATGGCCTCAATCAGGCGCGTGTTGAAATACATCGGGTGCGGGCTGGTGAAGCGAACCCGCAGCTTCGGATTGATGTCGTTGATGCGCTCCAGCAGCCACGCGAAATCGCAGCGCATGCCGTCGGGCAGCTTTTCGAGATCGTGGCCGTAGGCGTTGACCGTCTGGCCCAGCAGCGTGATTTCGCGGTAGCCGAGGTCGCAAAGCTGTTTAACTTCTTCGAGAATCTCGCCGGGGCGCCGCGAGACTTCTTTGCCGCGCGCCGAGGGCACCGCGCAGTAGGTGCACTTGAAATTGCAGCCGAAAATGATGTCGACGTAGGCCGAAACCGCGCTCGAACGGCGCACCGGAGTGGCCGGAGTCGGGTCGCATTCGAGGTCGAGACCATCGGCGCTGTTGCCGTCGTGCTGCGCGCGGCGAATCAGGTGCGGTAAATGATGCAGGTTGCGCGGCCCCAGCAGGATATCGACTTCGGGCACGCGCGAACGAATGCCTTCGGCCTCGCGCTGCGCCATGCAGCCCGCCACACCGATGATGAGGTCGGGATTACTGGCTTTGAGTTTGCGCAGCACGCCAAGCTCCGAATACAGTTTGTGTTCGGGCCGCTCGCGCACCGCGCATGTGTTCATCAGAATGACGTCGGCGTCTTCTGCATCGGGGGTCGGCGCGTAGCCGAGCGCATCGAGCATCCCGGCCATGCGTTCACTGTCGTGAACGTTCATCTGACAGCCGAAGGTTTGAATAAAGTAACGTGGTTTCATGGGTTACGACTTTTCTTTCCAGCACATTGGGATCCTAAGCTTAGAATTCCACGTGGACAAGTTGTC
>JADMIO011127016.1_pt1 | contig 15077 bp, 12 predicted proteins | sample 8958161 | NCBI WGS metagenome assembly JADMIO01 (sample SAMN16585339, study PRJNA669376) | soil metagenome | isolation source: Crop rotation soil | place: USA: Cullars Rotation, Alabama | collected 2011 | reverse complement strand
CGCCGATCGCCACAGCCGCAACATTGCTGGCACGCTTTCCACCGCCTGCTGCTCTCTCAACGCAGCTAACACCCGGGTCTGAAAGAATGGTGAAGGCTCAATCACCTCCGTCGCACGACTCTTCAAAGCCACCGTCGAAATTCGAGCAGCCTCATAAGCACTCCGGCACGAAACACACTCCACCGCATGTGCCCGAATCTCACTCAGCTCACGCTCAGAGAGTGCCGTCATCGGAGCACTGTCAAGAATGTCGATGATGTGCTTGTCCTTCATTGTGTTCACCACCTTAATCTGCCCTCTTGTTTCGATTCAACAACTTTTCCATCGCCTCGCGAACTTTGCGCCGCGCGCGAAACGCTCTCACTTTAACTTTCGACTCCGACCATCCCGTCACTTCCGCCACTTCCTTGATCGACGCATCTTCACCATCGATCATCAATAGCGCCTGCTGATCCTCGGGAGACAAAACTGACAACAAACGATCGGCGAGATCCGTTGCCACTACGCTGTTCTCGACCGACGGTTGTTCACCGCCGCTACTCGCCGATTGATGTTCAAGCCAGCTCTGCTCATCTTCCGTGAGATCGGAAACGGTAAACTCCGGTCGCCGCTTCGCGCCTCTGATCATATTCAAACAAGTGTTCGTCGCGATCCGTGTCAACCAGCCTTCAATCGATCCGCGACCTTCAAAACTTCCAAGCTGCGTGTAAGCTTTCAAGAAAACTTCCTGCGCCGCTTCTTCCACCAAACTTCGCTGCCGGAAAAACCGACTCGCCACGCTGAACACGCGTGGGCTGTAACGTCTGACAATCTCCGCAAAGGCAGACTCGTCGCCATCCTGCGCCTGACGCGCCAGGTCCAGGTCCAAGGCTTGTTCGAGCCCACTTGCCAGTTGCGGTCCTCATCGGGTTTAACGGGTGACGGACTCTTTCAAACAACTCGAATCCGCCAACTCCGTGGGGGAACGCCTTACTGCTGGTCGTTTTTGCGCATTCCGCCGCGTCGGCTTTTGAACTGCGCTTTCGACTGTTCCAACTGGGCTTTCTGCTCAGGGGTCAAAACGGAAAGCATTTGCTGATGAAGGTTGAATTCCGCAGCCATCAGTCTTGCCTCGAGAGGCGCGATTTCCGTCAGTTTCTGAGTAGCCAGTGCTTCATTGAACGTACCGCCTTCGCTCGCCTGACGCAACTCCTGATGCTTGGCACGAAGCTGTTCGCGCAAGGATTGGTTTTGCTGGGCAAAGCTTTCGCGGATCTGCTTAAGCCTCGTCTTCTGATCGTCAGTTAGATTGAGCTGCCGGAAGAATCCACCATCGCGCATCCCTCCCCAGCTATGTCCGTGTTCACCTCGCGGGCCGCGCGGACCCTGCGTGTTGCCCTGACCGGTGGTCGATTGGGCAAAAGCAATCGAGGTAGCCAAAGCAATTGCCGAGAGAGTAGCGATTGCGATTGTTTTGATCCGTCCTATGTTCATTGCTGTCTGTTTACTCCTAGATAGTCCTTGTTAATTTCCAGGGGAGCCTTACAAAGCAGTAGACACCCTGATTCCGCGAACGGTTACAGAACCCCCAAACAGAAGGGTGTAACCAAAAAAGCCACACTAGTGTCTACAGAACATGGGCACGGAAGCTGCTTTTGAGAACTGAAAACAGCAATTAACAGAGGAATCTGATGTCGACTCAAACGATTAAACAACCTTTAGCGGGCGGAATCAGTACAGGCCATGCAACCAATGCGCTCGCCTGGCTTAAACAATTTTGGGCAAAGTTGCTCCTCGGTAAGATGAAACTGCTGCTCGGCGGCGGCTTTATGGCCGCAATTGTTCTGGCAGGGTTTTACTTCGCGAGTGACAGCTCGAGCGCGCCGCAATACATGACTGCTCGCGTCGACCGCGGCAACCTGCGCAACACCGTGACCGCCACCGGCGCGCTTCAGGCAGTGACGACAGTACAAGTCGGCAGCCAGGCCTCGGGAACGATTTCAGCGCTGTACGCTGATTTCAATTCGGTCGTGAAGAAGGGCCAGGTCATCGCGCAGCTCGATCCGTCCACTGCCAAGGCGCAGGTGGATCAGGCACGTGCAAATCTGCAACAGGCACGCGCTAGTCTCGCGAATGCTCAGGCAGCCGTGGTCAATGCTCGCGCAGGTGTAAATGACGCGCAGGCAAAGAATCTCGCCGCCAGGTCGACAGTGCAGAACAATCAGGCCGGGGTTTCAGGCGCCGAAGCAAACGTCGCCGTACTGAAAGCACAACAGGACGACGCGCTGAGTCTTTTGAAACAACAGGAGTCTTTATTGAAAGCGGGCGTGGTCGCGCAGCGAGATTACGACGTCGCGATGACTGCTTATAAAACTGCCGAAGCACGTTACAACCAGGCTGTCGCGCAGTTGAACCAGGCGAAGTCGAGCGAACAGTCAGCATCCAGTGCCGGCATCGCGCAGTCGCAGGCAGGGATTGAAAGTTCGAAGGCACAAGTGCAGCAGGCGCAGGCGCAGGTGCAGCAGGCAGCAGCGCAAGTGCAACAGGCACAGGCAGCGCTGAACGTAGCAGAAGTGAATTTGAGCCATACGACGATCACATCGCCAATCGACGGTATTGTAGTTTCGCGTGACGTGAACGTGGGCCAGACAGTGGCGGCGAGCTTATCAGCTCCAACGCTGTTCACGATCGCAAACGACCTGACGAAGATGCAGGTCATTGCAAACATCGATCAGGCTGATATTGGTCTCGTCGAGCAGGCGAAGTCAGTGAAGTTTTCAGTCGATGCGTTTCCGGGCAAGGACTACGACGGCAAGATCGAGCAGATGCGTCTCAATCCAGTGAACCAGCAAAACGTCGTGACTTATAACGTCGTGATCGATGTTGATAACCCGGAGCAGAAGTTGAAGCCGGGCATGACGGCTAATTTGACGATCACGATTGACGAACGCAACAACGTGTTGAAGGTTCCGAACGCCGCGCTTCGCTTTACGCCGCAGGACGCGAATGGAAACAGGCAGCAGCGTACAGGCGCAGGACAAGGCCAGGGACAAGGCGCAGGACAAGGCCAGAGTCAGTGGCAAGGTCGCAGACAGCAGCAGCAGGGCGACAACGCTCCGGGCGGAGATAACCAGAACCGATTCGCACCAGCCTCCGCGCCAGTGCTGCCGGGTCAGGTACGCGTTGTTTGGGTTCTGGGCCAGGACAAAAAACCCGAGCGCCGCAGAATCACTGTCGGTCTGAGTGACGGTTCGGCCACTGAAGTCGTCGATGGTGATTTGAAGGAAGGTGAGATGGTTATCACCGGCCAGCAAATGGGATCGACCAGAACTGCGAACACGCAGTCGACGCCGCCGGGATTTGGTAATGCGCCGCGAGGTGCGGGAGGCGGCGGACCACGACGGTAGTTTTTAGACAGGATTTACAAGATTTTTCAGGATTGACAAGACTCGGAGAGAAGATGGCAACCACGTTTGCAGTTGAGCCACAGGAGTTCCAGCCGGGAGTTGCTTTAGCGACGCAGCAGATGCCGGAGCCCCGGCCCATAATCGAGCTGGAGCATATCCATAAGACCTACCAGATGGGCGACGTCGAAGTGCACGCACTGCGTGGCGTTTCGTTGACCATCCGTGAAGGCGAGTTTGTGGCGATCATGGGCGCTTCGGGTTCGGGCAAATCGACGACCATGAACATTCTCGGTTGTCTCGATCGTCCGACCCGTGGGACTTACATCCTCGACGGCGAAGATGTTTCACAATTGTCGAAAGACGAGCGCGCCGACATTCGCTGCAAGAAGATCGGCTTCGTGTTCCAGGGTTTCAATCTACTGTCGCGAACGTCAGCGCTTGAGAACGTCGAGCTGCCGATGCTTTATCTCGGTGTTGATTCGGCGACACGACATCAGCGTGCGATAGAAGCACTGTCTGCAGTCGGACTTGCAGGTCGTGAACAGAACCATCCGAATCAGTTGTCAGGTGGACAGCAACAGCGTGTTGCCGTCGCGCGTTCACTCGTTAACAATCCGGCACTGATCCTGGCAGACGAGCCAACCGGTAACCTCGATTCGCGTACTTCAGTTGAAGTGATGGAGATCTTTCAACGTTTGAATCGCGAGCGAGGTATCACACTCGTGCTGGTAACACACGAACCCGACATCGCTGAATATGCGCATCGAGTGATCGTCTTTAAAGATGGAAAGATCAAGTCGGATCGTGAGATCGAGAACCCGCGCAATGCTGCGGAGGAATTGAAGAATCTGCCGGTTATCGTTGACGACGATGACGACGAGGAATCAGAAACATGACCCTCTTAATGATCATTCGCGTGGCTTTTCGCGCTCTTGTTCGTAACAAGATGCGTGCGGCGCTGACGATGCTGGGCATCATCATCGGTGTTTCTGCCGTGATCGCGATGGTGAGTATTGGCCAGGGTGCGTCTGCTTCTGTCCAGGCGCAGATCGAGAGCATCGGCACGAACCTGCTCTTCCTGAGCGCGGGCGCACAAAACGTCGGTGGTGTTCGTAGCGGCACGGGCGATACCGGCACAAACACGCTGACCGTCGATGACCTCGAAGCGATCAAGCGCGAAGTGCCGAGTGTTTCCATGGTTACGCCGAACGTGAACGCGCGCACGCAAATGGTCGCTGGCAATATGAACTGGAATACTAATCTGACTGGCGTTAGCGAACAGTATCCGGAGATACGCAAGTGGGCGGTTGCGAGTGGCTCGTTCTTCACTGATGCCGACGTGCGTACGGCAGCGCGAGTAATCGTGATCGGGCAAACGCTGGCAGACAATCTTTATCCCGGTGCCGATCCGGTTGGCCAGGACATTCGCGTGATGAACCTGCCGTTTCGCGTGGTCGGTGTGATGGCCGCGAAAGGACAAGACCAGCAGGGCCGCGATCAGGACGACGTCGCGTTCGCGCCGTACACCACCGTGCAGAAAAAGATCCTGGGTAGAGACCGTGTGCAGATAGCGTTTGTCTCGGCGATTTCGCAGGATGCGACGTACACGGCACAGTCGCAAATCACCGACTTGCTGCGGCAGCGTCACAAGCTCGGCGCGAATGAGCCCAGCGATTTTACAGTTCGAAACATGACTGATATCGCCGAAGCTGCAAACGAAACAAGCAAGACGATGACGATTCTCCTGGCCTGTATCGCGGGCGTGTCGCTGCTCGTCGGGGGTATTGGAATCATGAATATCATGCTGGTCTCGGTTACGGAACGTACGCGTGAGATTGGCATTCGCATGGCAATTGGCGCGCGTTCCTCAGCGGTGCGCAGTCAGTTTTTGATCGAATCGATTGTGCTGAGTCTGACGGGTGGAACGATTGGAATTATTCTCGGCATCGCACTGTCGCTGGCCATCCCGGCCTTCCTCGGCTGGCCCACACTGGTTTCAATGATGGCCGTCGTCGGCTCCGTCCTCTTTTCTGCCGCCGTCGGCATCTTCTTCGGCTACTACCCCGCGCGCAAAGCCGCCGCGCTGGACCCAATTGAAGCTCTGCGCTACGAGTAACGCCACAAAGAGGGCACAAAACAGATCACAAAAGGCACAAAGGCTTGTTAACGTTCTTTGTGCCTTTTGTGATCTGCTTTGTGCCTTTTTGTGGCTTCGAGTACCATGCGGCGCATGCGGCGTCGAACCTTCCTCTGCTTCGTCTTAATAATATCTGTCTTTTTTAGCGCGCCCGCCCAACAGAAGCGCCCGAGGCTGGTGCTGCTGATCGTGGTGGACCAGTTTCGTTATGACTATCTCGAGCGGTTCGGGGATTTGTTTGGGACGAATGGCTTTCGCAGATTGATGCGCGATGGGGCTTCTTGGACTCAATCAAATTACGATCACATGCCGACCTATACCGCGCCGGGCCATGCGACGATGATGACGGGCGCGTGGCCGGCTGAATCGGGCATCATCGGCAATGAGTGGCTGGAGCGTTCGACGGGCAGGCGCATCACGAGTGTCACTGATGATTCGGTGAAACTACTGGGCGGTAATCCTAACGATCCCGGCGCGAGTCCTTCACGTCTCATGTCGTCGACCGTCGGCGACGAACTGCGACTCGCGACGGGAGATCGTGCGAAGGTTATCGGCATCTCCGTCAAGGATCGCTCGGCGATCCTGCCTGCCGGCCGTCATGCAAACGCTGCTTACTGGTTCAACTGGACGTCGGGCACGATGGTCTCGTCGACTTATTACTTCAACCAGTTACCGGCGTGGGTCACTGCCTTCAACGCCGCGAAACCTGCTGACAAATACTTCGGCGCGAAATGGGAACGATTGCTGCCGGAAGCTGAGTATCTCAAACGTGCCGGCCCGGATAACACGCCCTGGGAAAACGTCTCCACCTCATTGGGCGATACCAATTCTTTCCCGCACACAATCACAGGAGGCGCCAAATCGCCTGGACGTGAGTTCTACACCGCACTCGATTATTCACCTTACACGAACGAAATCCTCGTCTCCTTCGCGGAACAGGCTATAACTAACGAACAGTTGGGCCAGGATGACGATACAGACGTGCTGACCGTCAGCTTTTCAGCGAACGATTACGTTGGCCATCGCTTTGGGCCATACAGTCAGGAAGTGATGGATGTGACGCTGCGGACGGATCGGCAGATTGCAACGCTGCTCGATTTTGTTGACTCAAAGGTCGGCCTCGCCAATACGCTGGTCGCTTTCACTGCCGATCACGGTGTATCGCCAATCCCGGAGCAGGCGGCAGCACTTGGCTTAGGTGGAGGACGAATTAAGTTTGCCGATGTGATGGGAGCGATCGAAGCCGCGATCAGGGCACGCTACAATCCGCAGGGGAAGTCGCCCGATCCTACCGCTGATTACCTGTTGAAGTACAACGAAGGCGGGACGGTGCGCGAGTGGTTTATTAACAACAACATCTATTTCAACTACGACGCGCTCAAGCGTGACAACGTGAATGTAGAGGAGTTCTCGCAAGTGATCGTCGCGGCGGCGTTGACGGTGCCGGGCATTGCGCGCGCCTTCACGCGGATTCAATTGCTGCGTGGAGCGACGTCAATTACGGATCCGATTGAGCGGCGGGTGCTGCATGGTTTCTATCCGCCGCGGAGTGGTGATGTGGTGCTGGTGCCGGAGCCTTACAAGTATCTTGCGGAAACGATCACGGCGACGCACGGGTCGGCTTATTCATACGATACGCACGTGCCGACGATCATCATGGGACCGGGGGTTAATGCCGGCCGCTATCTCGAACCTGCGACACCGGCAGACATCGCGCCCACGTTATCAGCGTTGCTGCGGATAACAGCGCCGAGTAATGCAACGGGAAGAGTACTCGTTGAGGCGCTTAAGAGGTGAGACACACGTTAGACAGGATTTCAGGATTTACAGGATGAACAGGATTCATCTTGTAAATCCTGAAAATCTTGTCAATCCTGTCTACAACTAACGCTTGTAATTCACGGCATACCCCGGAACTGGAATCCCCTCCATCAACCGGGCATCAGCAAGCGGCTCGCCAGCCTCCAATCGCAACGGTATAACTCCCGCCCACACCGGCAACGTATAATCTTCTTCATCATCCAACGGCGGCCCCGTCCGTATCTTCGCCGACGCTTCCTCTAATGGCAGCGAGAGCACTGTCGTTAAGATCATTTCCTCTTCAGTTGGCTCACGAACTTCAGCCCAGCGCCCGCGTATGATGTGCTCCGAGAGCGCCAGCAGCGCCGCGAGTTTCTCCTCTCGATCTTCGATCAACGTCGCGCGCCCGAAGACCACGACAGAACGATAGTTCATCGAGTGATGAAAAGCTGAACGCGCGAGCACCAATCCATCGATGATCGTCACTGTGACGCACACATCAACACCGCGGGCGAGTGTTCGCAACATGCGACTCGCCTGCGAGCCGTGGATGTAAAGCTTGTCGCCGTCGCGCGCGTAGCCGGTGGGAATCACGACTGGCCGGCCTTCAGGCGCAAAGCCGACGTGGCAAATGAATCCCTCATCGAGAATTCCGTAAACAGTTTCGCGATCAAAATGGCCGCGCTTCGGCAGGCGCTTAAGCTTTGTGCGCTCGGTTTGAAGGAATGTCATGGTTGTAAATATGCCATAAATCAGTATTATCCGCGTTAACCTGCGATCGAACCCGGTCAGTCGAAGGAGAAAACCATGCGTATCTCGTTGCCCCTGCTCGTTCTCTGTCTGCTCGCTTCAACTGTGATTGCACAGAATGGCGGCACCATTAAATCACCTTACGAGGAGGCGTTCGCAAATCTGCAATATCGCAGCATTGGTCCCGCCATTATGGGCGGGCGCGTTGCCGACGTCGAAGGCGTGCCCGGCGATCCCAACGTCGTATACGTCGCCAGCGCGTCCGGAGGTTTATGGAAAACGACGAACGGCGGCGTCACGTGGAAACCAATCTTCGAGCGACAGGGAACCATCTCGATAGGCGACATCGCACTCGCGCCGAGTAATCCGGAAGTTGTCTGGGTCGGCACGGGCGAGTCAAACGTACGAAACAGCGTTTCCTTCGGCGACGGCGTTTACAAATCGACTGACGGCGGCAAGACCTGGCAGCACATGGGTCTCAAGGACACCGAACACGTCTCTGCCATCGTGATCAATCCGCAGAACCCTGACATCGTCTACATCGGCGCACTCGGTCACATCTTTGGTCCCAACGAAGAGCGCGGCGTGTTTATGACTACGGACGGCGGTAAGACCTGGACCAAAACACTCTACATCGACAATCAACACGGCGTTGCCGATCTCGAGATCGATCCGACAAATCCAAATATTCTTTACGCCGGTATGTGGAGTTTTGAGCGCAAGCCCTGGACGCATCGCAGCGGCAGCGAGAAAGGCGGCGTTTACAAATCGATCGACGGCGGCCGGACGTGGAACAAGTTGACGAACGGCTTGCCGAAACTGATCGGACGCATCGGCATTCGCGTCGCGCCGAGTAATCCAAATGTTGTTTACGCGATCGTCGAGTCGAAAGAGGGAACGTTGTATCGCTCCGACGATCGCGGCGAGACTTTCAAACTGGTCTCGAAGAACACTGACATCGTCTCGCGTGGTTTTTACTACACGCGCGTGCGCGTCGATCCCTCCAACGAAAACCACATCTACGCAGTCGCTTCGACACTGTTCACATCAGTTGACGGCGGCAAAACATTTCGTTCGATCACTGGCCGCACACACGTCGACTTCCACGCAATTTGGCTGGATCCAAAGAATCCGAAACGAATGTGGCACGGACAGGACGGCGGCATTGCTGTCAGTTACGATGGTGGCGACACGTGGGAAGCTGTTTACAACATTCCTATCGGCCAGTTCTATCAAGTTCACGCCGACAACCGCTTGCCTTTCTACTACGTGATGGGCGGACTTCAGGACAACGGCTCGTGGATTGGTCCAAGCCGCACGCGTGAGCCGTCCGGCATCTTGAACGACGACTGGCGGATGGTCAGTTTTGGCGACGGCTTTTATGTAGTTAACAATCCCGAGAACCCCGAACAGTATCTTTCCGAGTCCCAGGGTGGCGACATCGTCTGGACAGATTTTGTTACGCGCGAGCAACAGCAGGTTAATCCGTGGGGGCATGGTAGTGGCGGTGGTCCGCCGGAAGGACAGAAGTATCGCTTCAACTGGAATACACCCATCGTTCTTTCACCGCACGAGAAAACGACCGTTTACCTCGCGGGCAACGTCTTGTTCAAGAGTGCTGACTTCGGCAAGACGTGGCAACAGATCAGTCCCGATCTGACGACCAACAATCCTGAGAAACTCAAAGATGCAGGTGGCCCGGTTGCTTTCGAGAATACGGGCGCCGAGTATCACGGCACCATCATCAGCATCGCCGAATCGCCGGTTCAGAAGGGACAGATCTGGGTAGGCACTGACGACGGCAATCTTCAGCTTACAACTGATGGCGGTAAGAACTGGACCAACCTGACGAAGAACGTTTCCGGAATGGCCGCAAACTCTCCGGTCTCTCACGTCGAGCCATCGCGGACCAGCGCCACGACTGCCTATGTCGCATTCGAGCGTCATATGTTCGACGACTTCCGCCCCTACATCTTCAAGACGACCGACAGCGGAAAATCCTGGACGAATATTTCCGGCAATCTGCCGGCGAAGGCATACGTGCAAGTCGTGCGTGAAGACCCGAAGAATACTAACCTGCTGTACGCGGGAACTGAGCTGGGCCTGTTTGCTTCGTACAACGGCGGCAAGGAATGGTTTCCCTTGAACCTGAAGAACCTGCCGAACGTGGCGGTGCACGATATTCTCGTGCATCCGCGTGAGAATGATCTGATCCTCGCGACGCATGGACGCAGCCTCTGGATCTTTGACGACGCAACGGCCATTCAACAGATGACGCCGCAGATCCTGAGCAGCAATGCGTACCTGTTCTCCATCCGTCCGGCGTTGCGCTACACGAGCCGTTTTACGCGTTACGGCATCGGCGACAAAGCCTTTACTGGTCCGAATCCGCCGGGCGGAGCGCTGATCACCTACTACCTGAAAGACAAGCTCGACGATAAGGCCACACTCAAGCTTCAGGTGTTCGATCGCGACGGCAAGCTGGTGCAGGACATCGAGCGCCCGTCGCGTGAGAAAGGCTTGAATCGGATGGCGTGGAATCTGCGGCTGGGTGGTCCGGAAGTGCGACGCCCGCCGACGGAAGAGCAGATCGCGTTCGGCGGTGCGCCACGTGGGCCGCAAGTGTTGCCGGGAACATACACCGTAAAGCTGACGGTGAATGACAAGGTCTATGAAGAGCGCGTCGAAGTTAAGCTCGATCCGACGATTAACGTTCCCGTTGCCGATCTCCAGGAAACCCTCGACATGCAGACGAAGCTGCGTGAGATGCAGTCGAACTTGAATCTGTCACTGCGGTTTTTGGACAGTCTGAAAGACCAGCTCAAGCAGACGCAGATGACGATGAAGACTTTGCAGAAAGAACCGGACAAGGATCTGATGAAGGCGCTCGAGGACTACATCAAGCAAGTGGATACGCTCGAGGATCGACTCGCCGCGCGCACTGAGGGTTTGGGTATCGCGGGACGATCGCAGGTGGCTGACGATATCGGCCAGTTGTTCTTTTCGCTCGATACTAATTTCGCTCCGACGGCCGGGCAGCGCCAGTACTTCGCAGAGATTGAACCGGTTTATCGCACGCGGGTTGAGGAGGTTAACAAATTCCTGCGCGAGACGCTGCCGCAGTGGAACGAGAAGCTGCGCGCCTGGAACGCGCCCACCCTCACGACGCGCAAACCGATTTAGACATTAGCCGTGGCTAAAAGTTTGACGCTGTTTCAGTCGCGTTGTGGGTGAAGCGGATGTTGCCGTTAATTCCCTTTGCCGTGATGCCCGCGCCGCCAGTGCCGATGTGGGCCGAGTAATTCCCTCGCCTGCTCTTGTCGATCGAGACGTTCGGCAGGTCGGAAATAACCCGGCCGTTCATCCCGCGTGCATCGAAGTCTGCATTCACTGCCGATCCGAGCTGCAATTCGATGTTGCCGTTGATGCCGGTTAGCGTGACGCCATCCTGGTCAATACTGTTCAAACCAACAACCATGTTGCCGTTGATGCCTTTGAACGTCGCCCTTCCAACAGCGTTCCCAATCTGCACTCGTCCATTGATCCCAGTTACGTCGACTGCACCATCGATATCGCCGGTAACAAACGAACCGTTCACACCATTGGCATACAACGCGATCTGCCGCGGCAGTTTCAGCGTGGCGCGTTCGCCTGCCGGCGAGCCAAACAGCCGCGACAAAAATCCCGTGTCAGCATTCTCAACACGGATCCGCAAGCCGTTATCATCGGCGTCGATATTGACCTTGCGGCGGTCCATTGCTTCCTGACACGAAGCCGTGCGCTCGATGTAAACTTCAGCAGTCTTCGTATCGGAGGTTTCGATTCGCACTGCGCCGTTCAAACCGGTGAGCTCGACGCGGGCACCCGGCGCGAGCTGGTATGTCTGTCGAATCTCCTGTCGCACATCCGCTGCATTCCGGTGTGAAACAAGACCGCGCAACTCGGCGACGGACCCGATTGAAGAGCGAACTACACCAGCAATCGCGGCAATCGCCACCAAAACGACCAAGATCACAATGCGTTTCATGTTCCGGCCTCGAAAAGGGTAGTAAAAATCGATCTCGGGTCGTTTAACGACGACTGCCGGGATTTTGTTTCGCAGTTATCTGTGTAATCTGTGTTAGAGTCGCCCGAAACAAAATGGCAGACCGGGATTCAAGGGATTTGAAATTACTTCTGGTCGAGGATTTTGAAGACACTCGTCTTTTCATGCGCCTCGAGCTCGAAGAGCTGGGGTTCATCGTGTTAGAGGCCGAAAATGGCCAGGTCGCGGTCGATACCGCCGTGCGCGAGAATCCCGACGTGATTCTGATGGATCTGACGCTGCCACTCATGGACGGTTTCACTGCTACGAAGTTGATCCGCCAGAACGAGCAACTGAAAAACGTTCCCATCATCGCAGTTACCGCGCACCAGGAGCACGACTTTCGTTCAGACGCAAAAGCCAGCGGCTTCGACGCATACGTCACTAAACCCATCGACGTAAACTGGCTCAAAGAGTTGATCGCCGGCCTACTCATTTGACTACCGCTATCGCCATTCGAAACATCGAGACCCTCGCGGAGATGCGCGAAGTCGAACAACTTCAGCGTGAGATCTGGGGAGTCGAGGATCTCGAAGTCTATCCGGCACTGGCATTGAAGCCGCAGAAAGAAGTCGGAGCGATATTGATCGGTGCATTTGCGGGGGGGAGGATGGTGGGTTTCGTGTTTGGCTTTCCCGGCATTCTGGAGGGCGAGACCATCATCCATTCCGACATGCTCGGAATCTTGCCTGCGTATCGATCACACAGTCTTGGTTACTTGTTGAAGTGTGCTCAGCGCGAGGAGGCGATGGCGCGCGGAATAAAACGCATTACGTGGACGTTCGATCCATTGCAGTCACGCAACGCGCATTTGAACTTCGCCAAGCTCGGCGTGATTGCCGATCGTTACTACGTCGATTACTACGGCACGACGTCAAGTTTTCTGCACCGGTTTGGGACTGATCGATTGTGGGTCACGTGGTTGTTGACGAGTGAGAGAGTTGAGTCACGGCTACGACTAAATGCCGCGCCGCGTGCTGAAGATGTGATTCGTGAAGGAGATATCGTCATCGAGATCCCACGCGAGCTCACTTCAAATCACGAACACTGGCGCCTCACGACGCGAGAGGCATTCACTCGTGCCCTCGAAGCAGGCTACATCGTTAATGAATTCCTTGTGAGTGAAAATGTTGGCAGGTATGTTCTAAGCCGCAGATAACACGGATCTAAAACCTGGCTTCGATTAAACCATCGTAGACTTTCCCGTGTTTCGCGGTGAGCTGCGGGTAGGTGGCGTGCTCGGCCTTCAACCCTTTCAGGCCAAGCTTCCGCTCGACCGCCCTGATCTCGTTCACTCTGGCCTCGATCTCCATAAACAACCCGAACGGTAGAACATCGATAACGATCTCGGCCTTCCCCAGGCGCCACGTCTGCCGCCGCTTTTCATAAACCAGCGCCGGCGTGAAACCTAACGCTACCAGGATTGCTTCCATCGCTTCCGGATCGCCGATCGCAGTTTCCTCTTCGCGTTGCTGCTTGATTGAAGACGAAGTCGGCAGACGCTTCTTGTAAGTTAGAGTCGCTTTACTCCCGACCCGCCTCAACCGTAGCACGCACGAGCCCGCATCCAGCGTCTGGCCGTTGTAAAGAGTGTTCTCTTCAAACTCCTCACACTCCAGAGTGGCCCCAACTTCAGGCAAACGCTTCAACACCACATCACGCTGCCGCTTGGTTAGTCGAAATTTTTTCTCGACTTCGATCATGCCTGTCTGGCCCAACGTATGGCTTCCGGAATCGACGCTCGCTTGCCGTACATCAACATGCCGACGCGATAAATACGACTCGCCACCCACATAATAATAAGGACACTGCCAAACCCGATCAGCAACGAGAGGGCAATCTGCCAGAACGGCGGTGTCTGCGTGACGATGCGCACGAGCATCGCCACCGGCGCGGAGAACGGAATCATCGATACCCAGAAAGAAAAAGGCGAGTCAGGACTGCGACTCACCGGCAGGAATAAATAAAAACTGACCACCAGGATCAGAATGATCGGCATCGCCAACTGGCCACCCTCCTGCGCGGTTGTCACCATCGAGCCGACGAGTGCATAGATCGTGGCATAGATGAAGTAGCCGAGCAGAAAGAAGAGCCCGAAGTAAATGAAATGTGAAATCGGAACGCCGGGAATGTTTGCAGTAATACCTCGCGACGCAAGCACTCCGACGCCATACAAAGCAAACGCGCTGAACGCGATTGCCCAGATCGCGAGTTGGGTCAAGGCAACGAGGGACACTCCGACCAGCTTGCCCATCATCAACGTAAACGGTTTGACTGATGAAAACAGGATCTCGGCAATACGCGTTTCCTTCTCTTCGATCACTGCTCCCAAGATGATTTGCCCATACATCAGTATCGCAAGGTACATGACCAGCCCGATGCCAAATACGAGCGCGAAACTGCCGCTCGAATCTCTTTGCCGTCCGCCGGAGTCGACTCTCACGCCTTCGAGCTCTACGGGCCTGAAGAGATCCTGTCTCGTTCTGGTATCGACGTTGGCGTCGATTAAGCGTTGTTCGCGCACGGCTCGATTGACCGCCGACTGTAGACTCCTTTGCGAAAAAAGATCTCCCGCATTGCGGTTGAAGAATTCAGCTTTTCCCGTCGTGAGGAAATCCGGCGGCAGGATAAGATAGCCGTCGAGATCTCGCGCCTGTAAACGCTGGTCCAGTTTGGCGCGGATCTGATCGACCGATTGATTGATGGTGGGTACGTTCTCCAGCACGAAACTTCCGAAGCCGCCGCGCGGCACTCCGCCTTGTTCGTTCGTATTGCCATTCTGACTATCCTGGTCGGATTCGTCGTTCGAGAGAGTCTGCTTCAAACGTGAATACATCCTGCCGGTCTGGTCTACCACCGCCACCCGCATGGGCGGAGTCTTAATACTGAAAATAATGGCGGGCACGATGCCAAACAGAGA
>JADMIO011614264.1_pt1 | contig 15078 bp, 11 predicted proteins | sample 8958161 | NCBI WGS metagenome assembly JADMIO01 (sample SAMN16585339, study PRJNA669376) | soil metagenome | isolation source: Crop rotation soil | place: USA: Cullars Rotation, Alabama | collected 2011 | reverse complement strand
GACAACTTGTCCACGTGGAATTCTAAGCTTAGGATCCCAATGTGCTGGAAAGTGGCTCCCCGTCCGCTTCGCTGAAGCGAAGCACCACGTATACCCGCGGCTCTTGTTGCGACAGGTTGTAGCGGTAGCCTTCGGTTTCGGTGCGAAACAATTCTAGCGGCAGCGTCGCCGCGTGATAGAGTTCGATCGGTCCTTCGCGCATCAGCAGACGTGGGCGCGTCACTTCGGGCGCGCCGGGGATCACGGCGACCGGCCGCCAGGCATATTCCTGCCATGGATTGTCGATGCGGCGGCGCTCAAGAACCACCCCGACCTGCATGCTTTGCGTATCGCGCACGGAGCTACTCCGTAGGATGGGATCATTGATGATCGGTCAGCGCGGCGGCCGGTGCAACCCTTATGCGATGGTAGCAGCGAAAGCTGCAATTTGAATGAAACGTAACGGACAGAAGATTTTGATCTGCGACTGCGAGCGCACCATGGCGCTCGACGGGAAGGCCGTCTGCCGTGCGCTCGCGGGCGATGGAGAGGCGCGCGTGCATAACCAACTCTGTCGCGCGGAGATTGAAGCCTTTCGCGACGCTATCGCGAATGAGCGTCGCGTGGTGGTCGCCTGCACCCAGGAAGCGCCGCTCTTCGCCGAAACCGCAGCGGAACTTGCCGCCGAGGTCGATCTGAAATTTACCAATATCCGTGAAACCGCCGGCTGGTCGGCAGCCGGTGGCGAGGCAAATGCGAAAATCGCCGCACTCCTTGCCGCTGCGGCGGAGCCGTTCCGACCCACGCCCACCCTTCCCCTGCGCTCGAACGGCACCTGCCTCGTGTACGGCCGCGATGAGGCTGCACTCGAAGCAGCGCAGCAAATCCGCGGCAAGCTCGACGTCACCCTGCTCCTTGCCGATGCCGTGCAACTCACGCCGCCGCGCATAATGGATGTGCCGATCTTTAAAGGACGCATTGTCGGCGCACGTGGTCATCTCGGCAGCTTCGAGATCGTTGTCGACGATTATGCGCCGGCGATCGTCTCCTCGCGTGGCCATCTAAGCTTCGAGCCAGGCCGCAACGGCGCCAGCGCAACTTGCGACCTGATCGTCGACCTGAGCGGCAAGGCGCCGCTGTTCTCCAGCGGCAAGCGGGACGGCTATCTGCGTGCCGATCCACGCGATCTCGCGGCCGTGCAGCGGATCCTGTTCGCGTCGATTGATCTCGTCGGCGAATTCGAGAAGCCGCGTTATGTCGATTTCCATGCCGAACTATGCGTGCACTCACGCAACCGCAAGACCGGCTGCTGCAAGTGCCTTGAAGTCTGCCCGACCGGCGCCATTACGCCGAACGGAGACACTGTCGCAATCGACGCGCATGTCTGCGCCGGCTGCGGCTCCTGTCACAGCGTCTGTCCGACCGGTGCCGCCGAATACGTGATGCCGCCAGCTTCCGATCTGCTGAACCGGCTGCGCACCTTATTGCAGGTGTTTCACCAGGCAGGTGGCAGTGAACCGGTGCTGCTGCTGCATGACGGCGAACACGGCGCCGATATGATAGCGGCGATGGCGCACCACGGACGTGGACTGCCCGCACATATCATTCCCTTCGAAGTGAACGAGACCACGCAGCTCGGGCTGGATTTCCTCGCTTCCGCCTTCGCCTACGGAGCCGTTCGTCTGGTGATCCTGACACGACCGAATGCCATAGCGGCACGTGACGGGCTAGCGGCTCAGATTGGCTTGATGGAAAGCGTGCTTTCCGGTGTGGGGTACGGAAACGGGCGCATCGAAATCGTCGAGACAAGCGATCCAGAGGTGTTGGAAAACCACCTGTGGTCCTTGCCGTCTGGCCGCGCACATCCCGCGGCCAGTCACCTGCCGATGGGGAGCAAGCGCGAAGTGATGCGGCTTGCCTTGAGCCACCTTCATGCGCTCGCGCCGGAACCGGTCGATATGCTCGCGCTGCCACCCGGCGCTCCGTTCGGCCGAGTGGTCGTGGATGCCGCCGGCTGCACGCTCTGCTTAGCATGCGTAGGTACCTGCCCCACCGGTGCGCTTCTCGACAACTCCGAAAAGCCACAGCTCTCGTTCCGAGAGGAAGCCTGCGTGCAATGCGGCCTTTGTCGCGTCACCTGCCCCGAGAAGGTCATCCGGCTGGAGCCTCGCTATAACTTTGCCAGCAGCGCTACTGAACCACTGGTGATCAAGGAGGAGGAACCCTTCAACTGCATCCGCTGCGGTAAGCCATTTGGCACGAAGGGATCGATCGAGCGGGTCGTTGCCCAGCTCGCCGACAAGCACTGGATGTTCCAGGGCAACAGTGCCATCGACCGCATCCGCATGTGCAACGATTGCCGCGTCATCTCGCAATTTGAAGCCGGCAATGAGCCGATGGCCGCCGCCCCGCGCCGCATCCCTCGAACGACGGAGGATTACTTGCGCGAGCGCGAGGCCGAGCAGGCAAAGCAACCGCCGAGCCCAATCAAGGGGAATGGCCAAAGCTAGCTTTTCAAATGATTGGTTTCGGTTAACTCGCGAGTATCCTATAATTTCGGAAGCTTAGCTGGGCGTTCTACGGGAGGCCTGGACTGATTATTCGATAGCCGTCTCGGTTAGATAGCGCCCTCATCAGGGGAGGGTGTCATGGCGGGCTGGCTCGGACGGATTGCCCTCACGGCAATACTGAGTTCTAGCGCGATCTTGACCGCTGCGCCGGCTCGTGCCGAGCCGGGTGTTTCCGACGACAAGATCGTGTTCGGGCAATCGGCGGCGTTTGACGGACCTGCGGCCGCGCTGGGCCTGGGCATGCGGGAAGGCATTCTCGCCGCGTTCAATGAGGCCAACGCCAATGGGGGAGTGAATGGCCACAAGCTCGAACTGGTCTCGTATGACGACGGCTACGAGCCGGAAAAAGCAATCGCCAATACCAAGCGCCTGATCACCCAGGACGCCGTGTTCGCGCTAGTCGGCGAAGTCGGCACACCCACTTCGAATGCGGTGCAGCCGATCGCCACAGAGGCGGGCGTGCCCTTCATCGGGCCCTTCACCGGCGCCGGGTTTTTGCGCGATCCGTCCTTGAAAAACGTGATCAACATTCGTGGCTCGTATGACCAGGAGACAGAGGCCTGGATCGAACATCTCACCAAGGATCTCGGTATCTCTAAGATCGCCATTCTCTACCAGGATGACACCTTCGGCCGCGCCGGACTCTCGGGCGTGCAGAAAGCGATGGACAAACGCGGCATGAAGCTGGTCGCCGAGGGCACCTATGAGCGCAACACGACCGCGGTGAAAACGGCATTGTTGGCGATCCGCGCAGCAAACCCCGAAGCGGTTGTAATGGTCGGGGCATACAAGCCCTGCGCGGAGTTCATCAAACTGGCGCGCAAGCTCAAGATGGACGCAGTCTTCGTCAACATTTCCTTCGTTGGATCCAATGCCCTCGCCAAGGAACTTGGCTCCGACGGCAAAGGCGTGGTGGTAACGCAGGTAGTGCCCTTTCCCGAGGACACCGGCATTCCTCTCGTCGCCCGCTACCAGAAGGCATTGAAGGCAGCGAACGCAAATGCGGAAGTCGGCTTCGTCTCGCTCGAGGGCTACATGGTCGGCGAATTGGTCATTCAAGCTTTGCAGAAGCTGCAGGGTCCGATCACGCGCGATGCACTGCTTTCGACCATCAAACAGGTTGGCACCTTCGATCTCGGTGGCGTGACGCTGTCCTATGGTCCGGAAGATAACCAAGGCATGGACCAGGTCTTTCTCACCGTGATTCAGGCGGATGGCAGTTTCAAGCCGGTCGATCGTCTGCAGCGCTGAGGTGGTTACGACGACAAAAGTTCCCGCTTTTATCGACTTCGATCGCCGTCATGAATTCGGCGATTGAAGAAGCTCCCCAGTCACTCTCGCTCGAAGGAAGTGCTTCGAAGCCAGCGGCACGGCGTGGTACTGCCCTCGGCATCAAGGCAAAATTGTTCCTGGCCTTCGGGGCGATGGCCATGCTCACCGGTGGCGCCAGCGCAGTGGCGTGGTACGCCTTCTCCGATATCGACAGATCGGTGACGCGGATCACGGCTGAAAGCGTCGTCGGCATGGCTGCCTCACTCCGCCTCGCCGAGAAAAGCGCGGAGATCACCGCAACAGCTCCGGCCCTTATTGCCAGCCGCACCGAAGAAGAGCGGGTCCAGGAGCATGAGAGGTTGGTGCAAAGGCTGAAAGAGCTCGCCGCCGTCACCGAAGGGCTGAAAGCCACCGCCGTAACTCAGCCCGCCCACCTGATCGCGATTGAAAACAAGATCGCAACTGAGCTCAACACGCTAAGTGCCGCCGTCGAGCAGCGTCTCCGCTTGAGCGCAATGCGCGACGCCGCGGTTATCGATCTCGCAGCTCTGCACGCAAAGATACAGAACGTTCTGGAGCCCCTGGTGGACGACGCCGGGTTCAACCTCGTCATCAACAGCGAGGATGTGGCGACCAAGAACAAAGAGGAGATTTCCGGTCTCGTCGAGGGCGGGGTCAAAGCCTTGCAGGCGCTGCTGACGTTAAGTGCCGAAGGTAATCTCGCCGCAGGCTTGCTGATCGAGGCGGCACATGTCGACGATCCGGCCTTACTGCAGCCGATTCGGGAGCGGTTCTCCGCCGCAGCGGCTTCGATCGATAAGAGTCTTGGTGAGTTAGCTCAGGCGGCCGAGAACGAAAAGCTACGGAAAGCGAGCCAGAGTTTGATCGCGCTTGGCAGCGGCTCCGACAATTTGTTCGAGGCACGCTCACAGGAGCTCCGAGCTCCAACCGAGACGCGCGCGCAATTCCAGAGCAAACGGGAAGCGATAACAGCGGCCGTGGCGGCGGCGCACCACACGCTCCTCGAGACCCTCACACCGATGGTGGACGATGCCGGCTTCGACCTCGTCATCAACAGCGAAGATGTGACGGCGAAAAACAAGGAGCAGATCTCCGGGCTTGTCGAGGGGGGCGTCAAGTCCTTGCAGGTGCTCTTGACCCTGCGCGCCGAGTGCAATCTGGCGGCAGGCCTGCTGAACGAAGCCGCCGGCGTGCCCGATGCAAGTGCGTTGCAACCTCTGCAGGAGCGCTTCGTCGCGGCCGCAAGCGGCGCGGAGAAGCTGCTCGCACAACTTCCCGCTTCGGCCGACTTCGATGAGCTCAAAAGTCAGGTAAGGGCGCTGCTTGCTTTCGGCGCGTCGGACAAGAGCATTTTCGATCTACGGCGCAAAGAACTGCATCAGATCGCTGTTGCTCAATCCTCACTGCAGGCGAATAGCTCGCTTGTCCTGAACCTCGGAAAGAATGTGACGGAGCTGGTAAAGTCTGCCCAGAACAATAGTGACGCCGCGGCCGCTCGTACGGCAGAGGCCATCCGTCACGGCCAACTCCTGCTTTTGCTCATCACCGCTCTCAGCGTTATCGGCGCGACGGCGATCGCTCTGCAATTTGTGGTGCCGCGAGTGGTGCGGCCGATCGAGAGCATCACCGTGGCGATGACCGGCCTTGCTGCGGGCGACACTTCGATCGATGTACCCGGCCGGGACCGCAAGGACGAGATCGGTCGCATGGCCGAGGCGCTTGGGGTTTTCCGGGACACGGCAATCGAAGTGCAGAGATCGAATCTGCGGGAGATCGGCGAAGGTCGCCGGCGCTTGGAGCTCGCGATCGAGAATATCTCCGAAGCCTTCTCGCTCTACGATCCCGAGGATCGCCTGGTGGTGTGCAATTACAAGTACCGGACACTCTTCCATCCGGGCGGCGCCGCAGAGGTGGCCCTTGGCATGACCTTCGAGAACATTGTTCGCCGCGCGGTGGAGGGCGGGTACATCAAGGATGCCGAGGGTAGGGTCGAGGATTGGGTCGCGGAACGCATGGCGCGTCACCAGGACCCGACCGGACCGCACATCCAACAACGTAGCGACGGTCGCTGGATCCTGGTCAGCGAGCGCAAGACCGATGACGGCGGCACAGTGGCCGTCTATTCGGATATCACGGAATTGAAGCAGCGCGAGAATCAACTGGCTGACAAGACCAGGGCGTTGGAGCAGCTCTCCAACCAACTTGCGAAATACCTTTCCCCCCAGGTCTACCAGTCGATTTTCACGGGAAAGCAGGAAGTAAAAATCGCCAGCCGTCGAAAGAAGTTAACCGTCTTCTTTTCGGACATCGCCGGCTTCACCGAGACGACGGAGAGGCTGGAATCGGAAGACCTGACCCGGCTGCTCAATCATTATTTGACCGACATGTCGCAGATCGCCTCAGCTTATGGAGCGACGATCGACAAATACGTCGGGGACGCGATCGTCATTTTCTTCGGTGATCCGGAGACACGCGGGGTGAAGGAGGACGCCCTCGCCTGCGTCGAAATGGCAATCGCCATGCGCAAGAAGATGCTTGAACTGCAAGGCGTTTGGCGGGCTTCAGGCATTGAAAAACCTCTTCGATGCCGGATCGGAATCAACACCGGCTTTTGCACGGTGGGAAATTTTGGCAGCGAGGATCGGATGGACTACACCATTATCGGCAGCGGCGTGAATCTTGCCTCACGACTGGAAGCCGCGGCCACGCCGGGCGAGATCCTGGTGTCCTACGAAACCTATGCCAATGTGAGCGATCGAATCCTTTGCGAGGAGCATGGAAACCTCACTGTCAAAGGAATTGCCTATCCGGTCGCGACCTATCGGGTCGTCGATACCTACGAAAATCTCAGCGCAGAGCGCCGATTCTTACATGAAGAAACCCGGAATCTGAAGCTCAACCTCACTCTCGACGGGATGTCCGCCGAAGAACGCGACCAAGCCGCCGCTGTGCTGCGCGAAGCGTTGAACCGACTTTCCATGGCTGCGAGTTCGACTGAGGATCAGAAGGAGCCACCTCGCTAAAAGGGCAGAGGGCCTCAAAGCCCCTCGCCCGCCTCAGCCGCGAGAGGGAGGGACCCTGGAGCGTGAGGGCTCATTACTGCTGCGGCAGCGGCAAGCCCGGCGGTGGTGGTGCCCCGGCCGGCGCGGTCTGCGCGCGGCATAGCGCTTCGGCGCGTTCACGGAACAACGTTTCCTGATCGGCTGTGATGACCTTCTGGCGGACCATCTCGTCGATATCGGCCAAACGTGGCCCGATGCACTGCTTGAAAGCGACCTCTTCGGGGGAGACCTTGCGCGCCGTCGGAAACAGGTCGCCGCGATGGAGATAGCCGAGAATTGCGCCCGCTACCGCGGCCACCAGCAGCGCGACGGCGCGCGCGGAAGGGCGGTCGAGCCAGGATCGTGGAGGCGGCGCCACGCTCATTTGTCTGACAGTTCCTGCCAGGGCAGATTGAGGAGCAGGTTTTGCGGTTTCAATCGCAAGCGGCCGCTCTCGGTCATCGCCATTCCAAGGTAAATCGGGCGCCCCGCCATCTCCGACAAAAGGCGCGGCGAGGGCTCGAGCTCCATGCGAAAGAGCGAGAGCAGTAGCGCCAGCCGCGGCTCCGGCACTGCGACGTCCCGGTAAAGTTCATTCAGGATTTCACTGGCGGTCGCATCAAGTCCGATATGCCAGCGCCAGCGCTCGTCGCGGATGGACTGAACCGGTTGTATGGCGCCCACCAGACCTGTCATGTGCGCAATCCAGCTCTCCAGGACCCGGCACAGTGCGTCAAGCCCGGGGCTGCCGAAGCCGACCTCCAGCGCCAAGTCGAAGCGATCGCTGCGCGCCCAGTACTGATCACCGACCTCCGGAGTTAGCAAGTCCAGCCTCACCTCACCATTGCTTTGAGCCAGGATCATTTCCTCATCGCCGATGCGGATCGTGCTGCCCTCGATGGCAACAATCTGTGTTCGAAACAGCAACTCCGCCGCGCGCAGCCGAATCGGGTCCATACAGCGGTCGAGCAGTCCGCGCAGGATGGCGTGAACCAGATGGTCGAAGAACAGAGGAGCGATGTGACCGGCAGTTCCGGTGGCCATGCGCGTATATGCCTCCTCAAGTGAATCCGTGTTGAGGAGGAGATCACGAAACCGAAGCACCGCTTCCCAGTTGTGGCGTAGATCAGCATCGGCAATGCACGCCACCAGCTCGGGCGCAATCGGCTGCATCGGATCGGCCAAGAACCTCCCGGCCAGGTCACGCTCGGCCGGATCGCCGTGCTCATCCGGCTGCAGCTCCGGCCGGGTGACATAGGCGCGCAGAAACTCCGGAGTAACTTCCAGCCGACCGGCCTCGTTCCGCTTCAGCAGATGAAAGCCCGATGTCAGCCAGAACTCCGTACCGGTGAACAGGGTCACGGCAGGCTCCAACTCGGCCCCGCCGCTAGCGCCGCGCCGAGCGACAATCGACCTTCCCTCTCGCCGCACTCCAGGATCAATTCGCCCGAGGAACCCAGATCTTTGAATCTGCCTTCAGCGGGTTGACCGCCCATGCTGGCCGTGACCAATAGCCCCGGTTGGGGTCCCCGCGCCAGCCAATGAAAGCGCAGCGGTGCAAATCCATCCTCCTGCCAGCGATTCAGCCAGGAGAGAAAATGGCGGGCGAAACTTTCAAGCAGCCCAACGGCGGTGATCTCCCCGCAGCCCTCCTCGTGCAATGAGGTCAAGTCCGGTTTTTCCCCGGGTTCGTATTCGCCAGCTGAGCTGATCAGAATTTCCGCTTCGAGAAGGAGCCGTCCGCCCGGGAGCGCGTCCAGCGCGATGCCACCGACCAAGGCACCGTTCACCTCAATGCGGTCGGGCCATGCATTGGTCACCGCCACAACTGGCGGTGCGAGTGCGCCGATGGCATCGCCCATCGCGATCACCGCAGCGAGAGCAACGGGCGCGCTTTCTTCGAAGCTGGTTTCGGAATCGAGCAGCAACGCCAGCGCCAACCGGCCATTCGCGTCGGACCACAACAGGGTACCTTCCGGCAGATTGCCTGCCTTCTGCCGGAGAGCCGCTCGCGGCAAGCTGGACCGTGTGGCCGAATAAAGCGGCGGCAGGACCGGATCGCTTTTACCTGTCATCTCGACTGCCGAGGCCGGCAGAGCGGTCAGGGCACGACGCCGCAGGCAACCCGCGCGCCACCACCACCAAGCGGTTCCGGCTCATCGGAATAGTTGTCGCCCTTGGCATGAATCACGAATGCATGACCATGCAGATCCGCGACCTCGAGCCGGGGCGCCGTCAGCGGAAGCTTTGATGAAACCTTTCCGTCCGGGCCGATTTCGATTAACGGCAGATCGCCTAGATGGCCCGCGCCCATCGGTCCGGCATGCTTTCCCGTCTTCTGCGGGTCGAAATGGCCGCCTGCCGTGTTCGCCGCGGTGATCTTCCCATCTTTGAGGGAGGGTCCGCAGTCCGCATGTTCATGTAAATGGAAACCATGCGGCCCTGGCGACAGTCCGGACAGCGATGGCGTGAGCAACAGGCCATCGGGTCCGTCCTCCGCCTTTACAGCACCGATCTCCGGCCCCACGCCTTTGTCATCGACGGCGTGCATCGTAACGGTGATCTGCTCCGCACGCGCCGCTACGGATGACACCGCCACAAGCGCGGCAAACGGGATCAAGAATTTGCGCATGGCCCTCAGTCCTCCCCTACGCAGCAGGCGCACGGGATCGTTGCCATGATCAGTATCGGAGCTTCAGCCCTGCGGCAATGCCTGCAACCGCTCCTTCACTCGCGCCATGTACGCATCGCGATGCCGGGCAATGGCCGCCGCTTCAGCCTGCTTCTGCTCCTCGGTCTTTTGCGGCGGTGGCGTTGCAGCCGCCTTCTGAGCGGCCAGCGCCGCGTCGCGAATCTGCTTGACGATCGCCGGATCGACCACCGCCCGAGCCGGTGCGCTGTCCGGTGGCGGCGGATTGCCCGTCGCGGCATTCACGCCGGTAGTGGCGCCGATATCGGGCAAATTCTCCTTGCCGGTGGTGGTGACGCCGCCCGTATTGGTTGAGCCGGTATCGCCCTCCGGTTTCGGACTGACCTGCCCTTGCGCAGTCGCATTGGTGCCGGTTGTCTCAGTGGTGGTGGCCTGCTGTTGCGGCGCGGCATTGGCGCCCGTCGTCTGAGTAGTAGTGGTGCCCTGCCCTTGCCCGGCGGCGGTGGTCCCAGTCGCCTGCGTGCTGGTACTGGTGCCCGTCTGCGTCTGCCCCTGGGCGGCGCTGGTGTCATTGCTTGGGGCGGCAGTGCCGGGCTGTGGCTGCGGCTGCCCTTGCACGGTCGTATTGGTGCCGGTGCCCTGGGTTACGGCGCCGGTTTGCGCCTGTCCCTGCACAGCAGCATTCGTATCCGTCGATTGGGTCGTAGTGCTAGCGGTTTGGGCCAAAGCCGGTGCGGCCGCGATCAGGAGTGCCGTCAGGACTGACATCCGTCGGATCATGGAAGGCTCCCTGTTCTTCACCGCTAGCGTGGCAAGGAGTAGCTTTGTTCGCAAGCATCATTCGGAGGCAATGGCGCCTCGTGAGAGCCCGGACCCGATAACCAGCCGCTCGGCGGGAGGCAGGGGGTTCAATTCGAAGCACCAGGAGCGCAGCCGAGATGGGCATCTATAATGAAGGGCTGGAGCCGAACCTTGCGAACCGGGTGTCTCTCAGCCCAGTGAGCTTCCTTGAACGATCCGCGCTTGCATTTCCAAGCAAAATCGCCGTGATCGACGGAAGCCGCAGCATCGATTATCGAACCCTGCTGTCGCGGTGCCTGAGTTTCGCCGATGCGTTACGGCGGCGAGAGATCGGGTGTGGCGACACCGTGTCGGTCCTTTCCGCCAACAGCCTCGGGATGCTGGAGGCCCATTACGGTGTGCCGATGTCCGGCGCAGTGGTGAACACCATCAACTTCCGCCTCGACGCCGCCACGATCGCCTACATCCTCGAGCATTGCGAAGCGAAGATGCTGATGGCAAGCGGGGAATATCTCGCGCTTGCCGAAGCCGCCATGGCGCAGCTCAAGCGCCCTATTACAGCCATAGCCTTGGACGGTGCTCCCGGTCACGGCAAATGGCAGGACTATGGGGCATTTCTGAAGGAGGGCAGCGATGCCGGCCCGGTGGAGCTCCCGGCCGATGAATGGGACGCGATTTCCCTTTGTTACACCTCCGGCACGACGGGCAAACCGAAGGGCGTGGTCTATCACCATCGCGGCGCCTATCTGAACGCGCTTGGGTGTGCCCTCGCAATTGGGCTCAATCCCGCATCCGTTTATCTGTGGACGCTGCCGATGTTCCACTGCAATGGCTGGACTTTCACCTGGGCAGTGACGGCCGTGGGCGCCACACATGTTTGCCAGCGTGCGATCGCGCCGGGGCGCATTTTCGAAGCCATTGCAGAGCACGGCATCACGCATCTCTGCGGCGCGCCCACGGTAATGACCATGATCGCTCAGGCAAAGCCGGAAGAGCGCCGCCCACTGCCTCATTCGGTGTCAGCCGTTACTGGCGGCTCGGCGCCGACCACCGCGGTCATCAAATCTATGGAAGCGCTCGGATTTAAAGTGCTGCACGGCTACGGACTTACCGAAACCTTCGGGCCCTGCCTGTTCGGCGAAATCCAGCACGACTGGGCAACGCTCCCCATCGAGCAGCGCACCAGGTTGATGGCACGGCAAGGCGTTCGCACTGTGACTTGCCAAGGAACGGCCGTCGTCGGCCGCGAGAAGGGCGACCCCGTCCCTGGGGATGCCGCGACGTTGGGCGAGATCGTTGTGCGCGGTAATACCGTCATGAAGGGGTATCTGAAAGACCGCGCCACCACTGAGGCGGCATTCCGCGGGGGTTGGTTCCACACCGGCGATTTAGCCGTGATCCATCCTGACAACTACATTGAGGTCAAAGACCGCGCCAAGGACATCATCATCTCGGGCGGCGAGAACATCTCATCGCTGGAGGTCGAGGAAGTGCTTTGCCGTCATCCGGCAGTGCTCGAAGCCGCGGTCGTCGCCAAGCCCGACCCCTATTGGGGCGAGACGCCCTGCGCCTTCATTGCCGTGAAAGCCGAAGTTACTGCTCCCACCCAAGCGGACCTTGCCGCGTGGTGCCGGGCGCATTTGGCAGGGTTCAAGAGGCCACATTTCTTCGTCTTCGGCGAATTGCCGAAGACCGCGACCGGAAAAATTCAGAAGACCGTGTTACGCGAGCGTGCAGCACGGCTTCACTCTAGCGCGGACGGCTCACCCTTCGAGGGCGGCGTTCCGCCGCCACCTCAGGGTGAGGAATAAAGAAAACCCCTCATCCTGAGGTGCGAGGCGGAGCCGAGCCTCCAAAGATGAGTTGTGAGGCGGTTTACCGGCAGCTTCGTTCGACCATTGACGCGGTGTCCAGATCCATCGGACTCTTCCCAGGCTGAACAGGACAAAGAGGCACGAATGCCGCGCACGCTTACAGTCTCGGTTGTGCAGATGCTTGCCGTGGATGGCGAGAAAGAACGCACCGTCGACCGCATCATGCGGCACCTCGACGAGGCGGGGCGGCGTGGCTCGCAACTCACCGTATTGCCGGAGGTATGGACGGGGCTGGGCTTCAGCGACCCGAACATGCACCGCGAGATTGCCGAGGACATTCCGGGGCCGGTCACGGACCGCCTCTGCGAAAAGGCGCGCGAGTACGAAATGGCCATCTGCGGCTCTCTCTACGAACGCGACGGCAACGCGGTCCATAACACCGCCCCCCTCATCTCCCAAGAGGGAGAAATCGTCGGCCGCTATCGCAAGACGCATCTGTTCGATGTGCCGAACCGAACCGATATCCGCAGCGGCATCAAGGAATCCGAGCGGATCACCGCCGGCGACGAACTGCCGGTCTTCGATCTGCAATTCGCCAGGGTGGGCGTGTCGATCTGCTCCGATCTGCGCTTTCCGGAGGTCTATCGAGAGCTGGCGCTGAAGGGCTCAGAAGTGACGCTGTGCGTCTCCGCATTTCTGGCGCCCCGGGTGGACCATTGGGAATTCCTGCTGCGTACGCGCGCCAGCGAGAACCAGACCTATGTCGTCGCCTCGGGTCAGGTCGGCACCGAGCCCAAATCGGGCATCGGTTTTGTCGGACGTTCGATGGTGGTGGATCCCTGGGGCACGATCGTGGCCACCGCCTCGGACACCGAGACCGTGATGACGACAGTGATCGACCTCGATTACATCGCCGAGGTCCGTCGGCGCTGGCCGCTATTGGAGCAGCGCCGGCCGAAGCTTTATCAAACCATCGCCAAGAGCTGACATGCGTACCGCAATGCCACTGGTTCAAGCTCGCCCCCGTGTCCGGGAACCTGGCCTGAACGTCTTGCCACCCGGCGTCGAGCGGTACCGCGTGATCGGCGGCGGAGCCGTCATCGTCCCGGTTTTCGCAGGCGATAAGCTGACTGTTATCGACAAGGAAGGGCGGCAACGCGCGGAACTCGCCGCTTTCACGGCGGACGGACGGTTCGAGCCGGGCATGCTCGGCGCCAAGGCGGCCGGACCGGCGATGGGCATCAACCGCCTGCTGGCCGGCGACGGAGAGGATGCGACGGTCATTGCAGCCGCCTTGAAGCAGCGCGGCTTGCCCCCTCAGATCGATCGTGCGATTGCGCTTTTCGAGCACGACTCTGTACCAGGGGAGTCGGCCGAGTTCACGGTGGAACGCGACGGATTTGTCGTGCTCCACGCGGTCGGGCAAGCAATGACGCCTGAAGAGCAAACGCCGCCGACCGATCTCATTCTCTTCATTCACCGCTCGCGCCTGCCGGAACGGAGCGAGCCGGTTCTGCCGCCTCCCCTGGCCGAACCGCGATTGGAGTTCCGGGTACCACGCGCGAGCGCCCTCGCCTACGCGGTGGCGGAAGGCGAGTATATTCAGGTCATCGACGTCGAGGGCCGGCAGTGCTCGGATTTCCTAGCCTTCAATGCGCGCAAGCTCCAGCAGGGCATCGAACGCGGGCTTGAGGTCACGACCACGCGCACGTTGAACGGCATGGCTTATCCGGGACCGGGTCTCTATGCCAAGTTCTTCGATCCGGATATGCAGCCGCTGGTCGAGTTGGTGCGCGACACGGTCGGACGGCACGACGCCTTCGCCCTCGCCTGCACCGCCAAATACTACGAAGACATGGGCTACCCCGGACATCCAAACTGCTCCGACAACTTTAATGGTGCGCTGGAGCCGTTTGGCGTGGCCGCGCGGCGCGGCTGGCCGGCCATCAACTATTTCTACAACACCATCCTCGGTGCGGATAACGTGCTCACCTTGGATGAGCCGTGGTCCCGACCCGGCGACTATGTGCTGATGCGCGCCTCCACCGATCTGGTTTGTGCATCCTCAGCCTGCCCCGACGATATCGACGCCGCGAATGCCTGGAACCCGACCGAGATCCATGTTCGCGTCTACCCAAAGACCCGCACCTTCTCAAAAGCGATTGCCACGCGCATGACCCCAGATGCCGATGCCGAGCTAACCCGTGAAACCGGGTTTCACCCGCGCACATCCGCGCTCACCCGCTCCTACACCGCGTATCGCGGCTATTGGCTGCCGCAGAGTTTTGCCGCGCATGGCCCGATTGCGGAATATTGGGCCTGCCGCGAGCACGCAGCCGTGATCGACCTCTCTGCCTTGCGCAAATTCGAGGTGGTCGGCCCGGATGCCGAGGCGCTGATGCAGTACTGCGTCACCCGCGACGTACGCCGGCTGGCCGTCGGGCAAGTCGTCTACACCGCCGTCTGTTACGAGCACGGCGGGATGATCGACGACGGCACCCTATTCCGGCTCGGCCCGGATAATTTCCGCTGGATCGGCGGAGATGAGTTCGGCGGTGAATGGCTCCGGCGACAAGCCGCAGAGAAAGGTTGGAAGGTCTGGATCAAATCCGCGACCGACCAGCTCCACAACATCTCCGTTCAGGGCCCGAAGAGCCGCGAGATTCTCAATAGGATAGTCTGGACGCCACCCGCGCGGCCAAGCCTGGCCGAGCTCGGGTGGTTCCGTTTCACGGTCGCGCGGATCGGCGATCACAATGGAGTTCCGGTGGTCGTCTCGCGCACCGGCTACACCGGCGAACTTGGGTATGAAATCTGGTGCCACCCCAAAGACGCCGTCACCGTTTGGGACCGCGTTTTCGAGGCCGGCGCCGAGCACGGCATTGCGCCCATGGGGCTGCAGGCGCTCGACATGCTGCGCATCGAGGCGG
>JADMIO011419596.1_pt1 | contig 15079 bp, 17 predicted proteins | sample 8958161 | NCBI WGS metagenome assembly JADMIO01 (sample SAMN16585339, study PRJNA669376) | soil metagenome | isolation source: Crop rotation soil | place: USA: Cullars Rotation, Alabama | collected 2011 | reverse complement strand
CCGCCATGACCGCCGACATTCTCGCCCGCACGCTGGAACGTTGCGGCGTGAAGGTGGAAATCCTGGGCTTTACCACCAGCCAGTGGAAAGGCGGCCAGTCGCGCAAGCACTGGGCCGACAACGGCAAGGCCGCCAGCCCCGGGCGCCTCAACGACCTGCGCCACATCATTTACAAGGCCGCGGACATGCCCTGGCGCCGGGCCCGGCGTAACCTGGGCCTGATGCTGCGCGAAGGCATCCTGAAAGAGAACATCGACGGTGAAGCCCTCGCCTGGGCGCACAACCGCCTGATCCAGCGCTACGAGCAGCGGCGCATCCTGATGGTGATTTCCGACGGCGCACCGGTGGACGATTCGACGCTGTCGGTGAACCCCGGCAACTACCTGGAGCAACACCTGCGCGACGTCATCGCCTACATCGAGAATTACTCATCGGTGCAATTGCTGGCGATCGGCATCGGCCACGATGTCACGCGCTATTACCGCCGCGCCGTGACCCTGATGGACGCCGACGAACTGGGCGGCGCGGTGATGGCGCAGCTGACGGATCTGTTCGAAGAAGATATCCGCGAAGCAATGTCCTACGGCGCGCCGGCCGTGGCTTAACCAAAGCCACATTGTGCGGGCGAATTGGAAATGACCTCGTTTGCGTTTAATGGCAGATTTAGGCAGCACCGTGGATTATCTAATAAACGAATTTGAGAAAGCGATGGATAGCAACGATGTCCTCGCAATGACAATTAGAGCCCATGGCTTTCTCAACACCGCGCTTACAAAGTTAATCGCTGAGTTTCTCCGATCTAATGACTTTGAAGAACTAACAAGACTCAGCTTTAAATTGAAAACCGACCTAGCTATCAGCATGCATCTTGTGGATGAGATTTACCGGCCGCTTTGTCAGAAAGTTAATTCTATTCGAAATAAATTGGCGCACGAACACGCGATTGAGTTTGGTCAAACGGATATCAAAGATTTGGCAAATGCAGCGCCCGTGTTTGTCAGAGAATATATGCTTCGGGAGCCGACATTTCATTTAGCTATGAGAACCGCATTGGCCATTTTGTACACCGCTATAACTAATGCCTTCATGAAGTCTCGTTATCAGTTTGCACTGAGCGTAGCCTTCAATGAGGTTGCGAAAAGCGTATTAGATGGCGCGCCTCGTAAGGAGATGGCTCCCAGCGAGCGGATCGACATGCGCGTTAGACAAATTCTCGAAAACTGGGATGTGTCAAATCCCGTAACGAACAAGTGATATTCTCCTCTCCGAACCGAAGTCGCCCACGACGCGCCGGCGGCAAGTTAAGGCTCATGCGCGCACTTGCGATGCTCGGCATTTCTGCTGTTGTGGTTGCGCTGGTCGGATGCGGCGACGGAGCCGAAAGGATCTGCAGTTCCGATCCCGCCTGCGTGAAACGTTTTCTCGGCGAGTATGCGAGCGAGGTGTTTCTTAAAACGCCCGTCGAACAACGCACGGTTCCCGCCGCACACCGCGCCTTAGTCGGGAGGCCGATCCGACCGGCGTCATCATCGTCCCAGACGGCATTTTGAAAAATTTCCATTGGCATGAAAGCGACATCGCCGCGTGCGCCAAAATTGAGGGCGGTGTGCTAACGCTTGACAATACAAGGTCGCGCTGCGTGAGCGTCGGAGCGGGCGAAGGAACGACGCCCTATTTCAACATGCTTTTCAAAGGCTGCTTTACCGACGACGAAAAGAAGAAGTGCTGCTTCACGCCGGACACTATTGAGATCGACGGGCGGCGGCGCGGGGCCACGCTTGTTCTGGACGTGTCGGAAATGTACGAAAAAAAACGCCCTGACCGTCCAAGGCGAGACCAATCCGTTCTGGTTCTTCAGACCGATGGCGAACGGCGGTTGGCAGATTGTCCCGGGCGGCTAGGCCTCCGGCAGTAACGCGCGCGCCGTCGACTGGTCCAAACCCTGGAGAACGCTGACGCCGGCTGGCGGCTAAGCAGATGCCGATAGCTTAAGCGGCTTTACGCGTCGGAATTCTTCTTACGGTTTTCGCCAAACGTGTCGATGCTCTCCACACGTCATAGTCACTTTGCAGCGCGTGCCAGAAATAGGCCCCATTGCCGCACCACTTACCGAGCCTGACCGCGACTTCGGCCGAGATCGGCAATCTCTCCGCGAGAATGCCATGAAGCAACTGACGAGAAACGCCCAATTCCTCGGCCGCCTGCGTGACGGAAACATTTAAAGCGGGCAAGACGTCATCGCGTAAAATGTTGCCCGGATGGACAGGACGCATTTTCGGAATCACCTTGGTCTTATATCCGCATCACAGTTTCTCATGCGGCTTTGCCAACTTCAGAGGCGATCTTTTTTCCATGCTTCTTGCGCTCCAACGCGAGCTCGTACTGTGCCTGCAGTGTCATCCAGAATTCCGCTGTATTGCCGAAAAAAGCCGCGAGGCGCAGCGCCGTATCGGCGCTTATGCCTCGGTGTCCGTTCAAGATATCCGTCACGCGTCCCGACGGCACGCGCAAAGCCAGCGCCAGTTGATTGGCCGAAAGTGCTCGTTCGGTCAATTCGCCCTTCAGCAGTCGCCCTGGATGAACAGGCAGCATGTCAAATCTCCTCAATGATAGTCCACAATCTCGACATCGAAGGCATTACCATCGCCCCCGCGTTCGCCGTTTTGGCGTAACGCCCGACTTTACGGGACGGCCGATGAACGCCGGCGCTGCGAACGCGGCCTTGCGTGGATGCCTAGGCGGCCTTCCGCAATGCCGGCTCCTCGCCCGTCAGCACGGCGCGGTCTTCGGCGAAGGCTTCGGACACGAAATCGTAGACGGCGCGGATGCGGCCGCTGCGGCGCACGTCGGGGTGCGTCACCAGCCAGACTTCGAGCCTGTGGTGGAAGTATTGCGGCAGCAGACGCTCCATGTCGGCGCAAGGGTCGGCCATGAAGCAGTCGTGCACACCGATGCCGATGCCCGCGCGCGTGGCGGCGAGCTGGCCGATGAAGCTGCCAGAGCGGTGCACGATCTTTTCGCGCAGGAAATTGCTTTCCAGCTTTTGGACCGCGGGATTGTGCAGCATGCCGGTGTCGAAGCTGACCAGCGCATGCTTCTTGAGATCTTCGAGCGTTTCAGGCCGGCCGTGACGGGCAAGATATTCGGTGGTGGCATACAAGCCCATGACCACGTCGCCGACTTTTTTGGCGATCAGGTCGGCCTGGCTGGGACGGAACATGCGCACCGCGATGTCGGCTTCGCGCCGAACCAGATCGACGGCGCGGTTGTCGACGTTGACCTCGACGCACAGGCCCGGATGCTTGGCGTGAAACGCGGCCAGCTTCGGCGGCAGCCACACGGTGCCCAAGGCCTCGGTCAATGAGATGCGCACCGTACCCGTCAAAGTCTGCTGCGAGGCATCGGCCTTGCGCTCGATGGCCAGCGCCTCGATTTCGACGCGGCGCGCGCCTTCCAGCACCGCCTCGCCGTCGTCGGTGAGCAACAGCCCGCGCGGCGTGCGCACGAACAAACGCGCATTGAGCTGCTCTTCAAGCGCGGCAATGCGCCGGCTTAAGGTCGGTTGACTGATTTTGAGGTCTTTGGCGGCGCGCGACAAACTGCCGGTTTTGGCGACGGCGAGAAAATCGCGCAGCGCGCTCCAATCCAGATCGTTCACGGGAAGTCCCCTCGGAGTTCACCCTATTCATTTACGATGTAGCTCATATTCGAATTATCCATCTACTATACGTTTTCTTGTTATCATAATTGTAATCCGCGTTACGGGAGCCGCTACGGCGGCCTTCAATCAGCAGGAGAGCACTATGAGCCGCATCGAAAATTCCTTAAATATCATCACCTTAGGGTCCATCCTCGGCCTCTCGCTGATGGCCGCGCCGGCCATGGCGGACAGCCGCGACACGATCGAAGCCCTTTGGCCCGACCGCTCGATCCATGTCTCGCAGTCGACCCGCGCCCTGGTCGTGGGCCGTGAAGCCAAGGCCGTGGTCATCGCCGAAAACGCGCTGAAGCGCCTTGATGGTTATGACCGGGTGGTTGCGCTTCACAACATCTGCGTGGGCAACCTGCGGCTGGGCCAAACCGAAGCTGCGGCCGCCGCCTGCGACGCCGCCCTGGCGGCAGCCGTGCCGGCGCCGGGCGCGCCGGAGCGCTTTCGTGTTCTGCAGGCCAAGGTCGAAGCCAACATCGCCGAAGCCCGCCGCACCGGCCAGCCAGGAACCGCCATCGCCCATCGCTAGCATTGCCGAAAGCGCGCGGTACACTTACGGCCGCGCGCTTTGGCGTCAGTGGGGGGACAAGCGATGGATATGACGTTCAATCAAACTTTGATTTTTCTGCCGATGCTGGTGGTGGTGGCGCTGGCGGTCATCGGCTTCATCTACCTGGTCGCGTTGCGCGCGCGCACGATCCGCGGCCGCAACGTGCCATTGAAGTTCTATGTCGCCTTCCAGGGCGCCACCGAACCCGAGGAAACCGCCGTGGCGGTGCGCCACTACGCCAACCTGTTCGAGGCGCCGATCCTGTTCTACGCGGCCTGCGTGACGGTCTTTGCGCTCCAGGACGTGAGCGAAGCGATCTATTATACGGCGTGGATCTATGCCGTCGCGCGCACGGCGCAAAGCGTCATCCACCTCAGCTACAACAATGTCCGTCACCGCGCCCTGGCCTTTGTCCTGGGCTGGATCGCGCTGGCCGTGTTGTGGGCGCAGATCGCGCGGGTGGTCTTCTCCAAAATCTGAGCAACAAAAAAACCCGCCGGGTATGGCGGGTTTTTCAATCGGCGGTCTGCCATCGTCTTTAAGCGGCTTGCGCGGCCTTGGCTTTCTTGACGCGGCGCTTCAAGGTCAGCGCTTCGGCCGGCAGCTTCTTGTCCGGCGTGGTCAGCAGGAAGGCGTCGATGCCGCCGCGCTTTTCGACCGTGCGCAGGCCGTGCGAGGTCAGGCGCAGACGCACCTTCACGCGCAGGGCGTCGCTGAGCATCGTGACCGGGTGCAGGTTCGGCAGGAACCGGCGGCGGGTCTTGTTGTTGGCGTGACTGACGTTGTTGCCAGTCTGAACGCCACGGCCTGAAGCGGCGCAACGGCGGGCCATGGGTGAACCTCATGAATTCGGGCTTCGGCAGGCCCTAAAGCCGCCGACGGAAGGCGCGGTTTGTAGCGGTCCACCTTGACCCCGTCAAGGTCCAAAGCACGCCCGAAGGCCATCTGAGCACGCTGAAAAACGACGCCTTTTCAACGCCTTACCACCAGCTTTTTGACGCCGGGCGGCGCCACCTTGCCCTTTTGCTCCAGCAGCTCGCGCAAGCCCGCCAAAACCAGATAGCGGCGGTCGCGGTGATTCATCAGTTTACGCATGTCCAGATGGGCCCGCCTGATCCCCAAAAGCCGGGTCATGCCTTCGAAGTCGTTGGGGTTGGGCGGGTTGTCATGCAGCTGCTTGATCGCGCCGTCGATCACGCCGCGCATCATCGCGGCGTTCTTGCGGTAAAGCGCCATGGCTTCGATCAACAGCGCTTCCCGCCCCGAAGGCGGCAAAACGCTTTTATGCGGGGCCGGCGGTTTCTTCGCCGGCGGCGGTGATTTTACGCCCAGGAGTTTCTTGATGAAGCTCGGCATGGTCCCGTAATTCAGGCGCCGTCATCCGCGCTCGCCAGCGCCACCTGTTCGGCCGCCCTGAAGATGCGATAGCTCTGGCCGAGCGGGCCTTCGTCGAGCATCTCGAGCGCGAGTTTGTCGTCGGCCAGCGCGCCGGCCAGGCGGTCGTAACGGCGCACGAACCCCGCCAAGGCCATGCTGCCTTGCGGATCGCGCGCCACCGCTTCGCCCATGCGTTGCGCGAGATCGGGATGGCGCGTCGCGTGACTGAGGAACGACTGCACGAAAGCGGTCGTATCGCCCGAGCCGAAGCGCGCCCAGGCGATGTCGATGGCATCGGCCTTGAGGATTCCCAACCGCTCGGCCAGAACGGCCGCATGGGACGCCAGCATTTGCATGCCCAGGCGGCGCGTGTCGGCGGAAAGGCTGCGTTTGAACTGGTTTTCCATTTCCAGCATCGCGCGCGACTGCGTTTCGGCCTGCTGCAGGCTGTGGCGCGACTGCGCGCTCATCTCGACCAGGCGGCGGCGCAGTTCGACGAGTTCGCCGCGCTGCGTCAGGACCGCGGCCACCAGCCACAACCCGACCAGCGGCGCGAACACCGCCACCACCAATGTCGAGAGCTCATTGACGGGCAGCTGGACCGCGGCGTCCAAACCCAGACGCGCGAGATAAATCGCCACGACGACGAGCCACGCCGTCGTCAACGCGACGACGATGACGAAGGGCGCGCGCTCACGAAGATTGCTGATGCTTGGCGTCAAGAATGAACCGATGCTGTGACAAACAGGGGATGCGGCTTTCACCGCCGACGCGTTGACTATACCGTGCCCGGATTCACCCCGTCCATTGGCGCATCATCACCAACATGAGCTTTCTCGAGAAAGTCCGCTTCTGCAACACCCGCGACCTGTCGCGCTACCGCCCCTTCATGATCGACCGGCACAGATATGGTTACGTCGCCGCCGAACGCGCCCAGGCGCTGTCGAAGTTCGCCGATGTGTTCGACGTGAGGCCGGGCTTCGTCAAGCTCAACGACCGCCTCGACACACCCGAGCGCCGCACCAAGGCGTTGGCGCGCATTCAGAACGATCTGGCCGCCACCGGCCTGTTCCAGAAGCTCAAAAGCGAGGACTACGCAGTCAAGAACGGCTGGCACGATCCCGAAGTCATGCGCATCAATCGCGCTTTGGTGCCGGGCTTCGGCACGCGGGCTTACGGCGTGCATGTGAACGGTTTCGTGCGCCGCGCCGACGGATTGCATTTGTGGATCGGCACGCGCGCCAAGACCGTGGCGGTCGAGCCCGGCAAGCGCGACAACATGGTCGCCGGCGGCCAGCCGGCGGGGCTGGGCCTGATGGAAAACGTGATCAAGGAAGCCCACGAAGAGGCCAGTTTGCAGGAGGACCTGGCGCGCACCGCCAGGCCCGTTTCGAACATCACATACTGTTTTGAAGCGCCGGAAGGCCTGAAGGTGGACCACCTTTTCTGCTTCGACCTCGAGATGCCCGAGGACATCACCCCGACCAGCCATGACGGCGAGGTTTCGACCTTCCAACTGGTGCCCGTGGCCGACGCCCTGGTCTGGGTACGCGACACCAACCAGTTCAAGTTCAACGTCAATCTGGTGGTGCTGGACTTCGCCATCCGGCATGGCGTGCTGTCGCCGGAAGCGGAGCCGGACTACGAAAAAATCGTCGCGGGGCTCCACGAGGGTCCACAATAATACATGTAGATCAATGGCTTAGTAAAAATTAAGGTCGCCCTTTATTGACTTTGGCGCGCTGCCTGGGGCATTGATGCCCCACAACCAAGAGTGACCCAGAGCGCACACCCCATCATGCATTTTCTCGATTTCGAGAAGCCGATCGCCGAGCTGGAAGGCAAGATTGCCGAGCTGCGGCATATGTCCGACACCGACGGCATGAACATCGCCGAGGAAGTCGGGCGCCTGCAGGCCAAGGTCGAGCGCGACCTGACCTCGACCTATTCCAAGCTCAACGCCTGGCAGAAGACCCAGGTCGCCCGGCATCCCGATCGGCCCCACGCGGTCGATTACATCAAGGCGCTGGTGGAAGATTACCTGCCGCTCGCCGGCGATCGCGTCTATGGCGAGGACGCCGCCGTGGTGGGCGGCCTGGGCCGCATCAAGGGGCGCAGCGTCATGGTGATCGGCCTGGAGAAGGGCCGGGATACCGAAACCCGCATCAAACACAATTTCGGCATGGCGCGGCCCGAAGGCTACCGCAAGGCGCGCCGCCTGATGCAGCTGGCCGACCAGTTCGGCGTGCCAATCATTACCCTGGTCGACACCGCCGGCGCATATCCCGGCGTCGGCGCCGAAGAGCGCGGCCAGGCGGAAGCCATCGCGCGCTGCATCCAGACCTGCCTCGACGTGCGCGTGCCGCTGATCTCGATCATCATCGGCGAAGGCGGCTCGGGCGGCGCCATTGCGCTCGCCACCGGCAACGTCGTGCTGATGCTGGAGCACTCGATCTATTCCGTGATCTCGCCGGAAGGCTGCGCCTCGATCCTGTGGCGCGACGGCGAGCAGGCCAAGACCGCCGCGGAAGCGCTGAAGCTGACCGCGCAGGACCTGGAAAAGCTGGGCGTCATCGACGGCATCATCCACGAGCCCACCGGCGGCGCTCACCGCGCGCCCGAAGCCGCCGTCTCGGCGGTGCGCGATGCGCTAGAAACGCATCTCGGTCAACTCGTCAAAGTTGAGGCCGGCCAACTTCGCGCCCGGCGCCGCGAGAAATTCGCGCAGATGGGCCGCTCGACGCTGCCTTGAGACCGCGGCTGCCTTGAATTCTCCGCTTTTTGCCGCCATTTGAAACACCGAGTGGGGGGTTAGCCAACGCAGGTTAGCCCGATGAGCGATACGATCGATATGAGCCTCGAGAAGAACGGGGCTCCTGAAACGGCGAAAGTCGCAGCGTTCTGGGGCCGCGACCGCCGCGCCGAGCGCAAACACAACTGGCTCGATCATCCGACGTCGCTCGCCTGCATCAATCAGCGCCGCGCCGCAAATCCCACCATGGATCTCGCCGCCTATTGGCGCGCCCAGTTCTTCCCGGGGCCGGCGCCGCTGGCCCTGTCGCTGGGCTGCGGCTTCGGTTTGTGGGAGCGCATCGCGCTGAAGGAAAAGCTCGCGCTGCTGGTGGAGGCTTGCGACGTCTCGCCCGACGCCATCGCGCAGGCCCGCCGCACCGCCGCCATGGAAGGCCTCGCCGGCCGCGTCGATTACCGGGTTGCCGATCTCAACACCATCGACCTGCCGGCGGGACGCTATGACGCGATCTTCGGCATCTCGTCGCTGCATCACGTCAGCGAACTGGAACGGCTGTTCGAGCACTGCCGCCGCGCGCTCAAACCCAACGGGCTGTTTTTCATCGACGAGTACGTGGGCCCCGCGCGCTTTCAGTCGTCTGCGCGCGTGGTGGAACTGATTAACACCCTGCTGCGGCTCCTGCCCGAGCGCTACCGCCACAGCATCTATCTCAACAACGAGCCGCGCGAGAACTACGTCAACACGCCGCTGTCGTGGTTCGAGGAAACCGACCCGTCCGAAGCTGTGCGTTCGGACGCGATCCTGCCCTGCCTCAAGCAGCACTTCGAGATCGTCGACTACAAACCCTACGGCGGCGCGTTGATGCACATGCTGCTCTCGGGCATGGCCGGCAACTTCGATCCGGACGTCGAGGAAGACGCGGCCATGATCCGCCTGATCGCCTTCTTCGAGCAGGAGCTGGAAAAAGCTGGTGCAATCGGAACCGATTTCGCTACGGTAGTGGCCCGTCCACTTCTCTAGCGATGTTCCTCCATGTTGGAATTTGCCCCGGACTTCGCCAAGGGGCTGGTCATCGGCGTGTCGATCGCAGCGCCCGTGGGCCCCATCGGCGTGTTGTGCATTCGCACCACGCTGGCCCACGGCATGCTCGCCGGCTTCGTCACCGGGCTGGGCGCGGCCGCCGCTGACGCGATTTACGCCGCGCTCGGCGCGTTCGGGATCGCCGCGGTCACGGCGCTGCTGCAAAGCGCCGGGCCCGCCTTGCGCATCATCGGCATCGCCGTGCTGCTGTGGATCGCCTGGAGCACTTGGCGCCAGAAGCCGGGCGACAAGGCGGCCGCTACTGGGTCTTCGGGGGGCGCCGGGCGTTCGTTGTGGGTGGCCTTCGCCACGACCTGCGCACTGACGCTGACCAACCCCATGACCATTCTGTCGTTCGCGGCCATCTTCGCCGGCGCCGGCCTGGCGACGTCGGGCGGTGACGCGGCCGTCGCTCAGGCGGTCGCGCTGGTGGCCGGCGCCTTCATGGGTTCCATGGCCTGGTGGCTGTTGCTGAGCGGCGCGGTGGCGGCGTTCCGCACCAGGGTCGGGCCCGCCACGCTTAGCACCATCAACAAGATCTCGGCGCTGATCCTGCTGGGTTTCGCGGTCTGGATGGCGGTCCAGGCGCTGTGACACCGACGCCGGCCAGCATTGCCTTGGCGATGACCTTCGCCAACACGGCGCCCACGGGAACACCGGCCTTTGTCGAGGTACGCTCACGCGCGGCGCTGGCGCAACGCACTGAATTGCCCGATGTCGTGGCCGTGGGCTACGCCACGCCGCCGGGCGCGACGCTGGCGGCCGTGATTCACAAAAGCGGCTTCGATCTGGCGGACAGGGCCCTGGCGGCGGGGAGCCTGTTTTTCAAAACCAACCCGGCCGCCGCCGAGATGCTGGAAGGCATGCGCGGCCGGCCGTTGGACGAACCTTTCGAACTGTTCGCATTCAAGGACATGCACGCGGCGCTGGGCGCGCTAGGCTTCAGTTTCGTCGGCCCCGCCCGCATGGCCGATGCCATCGCCAAGCTGAATTTCTCACGTGCGGCGATGGACCTGCTGCAGGCCGAGACCGACGTGGTGCTGCGCGAAATGAAAAAAGACCTGATGCTCAACCGCGGCCACCGCATCGACATCTTTGCACGCAACCCGCAGCGCCTCGAACCACAGGACGCCGCCCAACGCATCGCGCAAATGACTTTCAAGACCCTGCGCGCCGACATCGACAAGCTGGGCCTGATCACCGCCTATGCCGAGATCAAACCGACCGACCACGCACGGCGCGTCTTCGCGGCCCTGCTGCCGGGCCCGGCATCGGCCGCGCAACTGACGCAGCGCGCGCCCGATTGCCCGGACGTCTGGCGCAACATGGAAGCGATGCTGGCGCTGGCGGCGATGGAAGCCGTCGAACCGGTTCAAGGCGAGGACGTCGGCGCCGCGCCGTGAACGTAGTACTCCAGAAACGCGTCCACGACCATTTCGATGACATTGTGGTGAACGTGCCGCGGGTCGTCGTCGGCGCCGTAGGCCGGGGCGATGTGGCCGGCGAACGTATTCACGATTTCATAGGAGGGCCAGTAGTAGACGTGGTCGAGGCGGCGCTGCCTGATGGCTTCCAGCGCCACCCTGAGCGTCGACTTCGACACCGTGCTGGACGGAATGACCGGCATGCCCGTCAACGTCGCGTTCATGGGCACGGGCGACAGCGTCAGCACGATCGGCAGTTCGGGACGGACTTTGCGGATCAGCGCGATGGTCTCGAGGATCGCCTGTTCGTTTTCAGCCACGCTGGTCTGGCGCATGCCGACAGGCTTCTTGATGCCGAAAATCCCCACCTGCCCCTGCGCGTCGAACCAGCATAGCGATACGCCCAGCGTAATCACCATGACGTCGACTTCGGCCATGGCGCGCTTCAGCGGCCCGTTCCCGCCGGGCAGTTCGAATTGCGACTTCAGGCTTTCGTTGGTGAATTCCTTGTCGTCGACGACCCACTCGAAAATGGATTTCAGCACAAAAGCCGACACCCACTGATCCTGCATCATCGATTCATAGGCCGTGCAGCCGCGCTGGTTCAGCACTTTGGCGATCTCGACCGCGAAACACGAGCCCACGGACCAGATCTTGGCGCCCGGCGCGATCAGCGGCGCGGCCGGGGCCAGGCTGCCGACGATCGATTCACGAATGATCGGCTTGAAACGCTCGGCATCGGCGCCGAGCAGATCGCTGGGAAATCGAGCAACCTTGCCTCTCATGATCGATCCCCGTTTTCCCGCGGTCTTCAGCGTCCCGCGGTGAGAGCCTTGACGCCCGGCAGTTCCTTGCCTTCGAGCCACTCGAGGAACGCACCGCCCGCCGTCGAAACATAGGTGAAGTCGTCGGAGACGCCGGCCATGTTCAGCGCCGCCACGGTGTCGCCGCCGCCGGCGATGGAGACGAGCTTGCCGTCCTTGGTCATCTTGGCCGCGGCCTTGGCGATGCGCATGGTGCCGGTATGGAACGGTGACGTTTCAAAGGCGCCGACGGGCCCGTTCCACAACAGCGTACGGCATTGGCCGAGGCGCTCGTCCAAGGCGTTGGAACTTGCGGGCCCGATATCGAGGATCATTTGATCGGCCGGCACTTTATTGATGTCGCATACCGCCACTTGGGTGCCGGGCTTGAGCGCGTCGGCCACCACGGCGTCGACCGGCAGCAGCACTTGGCAGTTGTTGGCTTTCGCCGCGGCCAACACATTGCAGGCGCTGTCGGCCAGGTCTTTCTCACACAAGGATTTGCCGACGTTGATCCCTTGAGCGTGAAGGAATGTGTTGGCCATGCCGCCGCCAATCACCAGCACCTGCACGCGCTTGACCAGATTCGACAGAACGTCGAGCTTGGTCGAAACCTTCGAGCCGCCGACGATCGCCATCACCGGCAGCTTGGGCTGTTCCAATGCGGCCGACAACGCTTCCAACTCGGCCTGCATCTGACGGCCGGCGTACGCGGGCAGGACATGGGCCAGGCCTTCCGTCGAAGCATGAGCGCGGTGCGCCGCCGAGAAGGCGTCGTTGACGTAAATGTCGCCCAACGCCGCCAAGTCCCTGACGAATGCGGCGTCGTTGGCTTCCTCGCCGTTGTGGTAGCGCAGGTTTTCCAGGATCGCGACGTCGCCGTCCTTCAGCGATGCGATGACGTTGCTTGCGGGCGCGCCGATGCAGTCGTCGGCGAATTTGACGTCGCGCTTGAGGATTGTGGCCAGCGCGTCGGCCACCGGCTTCAGCGACATCTCAGGCACGCGCTTGCCCTTGGGCCGGTCGAAGTGCGACAGCACCACCACCTTGGCTTTCTTGGCGGCGAGGTCGTTGATGGTTGGCGCCAAGCGCTCGAGCCGCGTCGCATCGGTGACGCGGCCCTCTTTCATCGGCACGTTGAGATCGGCGCGGACGAGAACGCGTTTGCCGGCAACGTCGGCCTGATCGATGGTCTTGAAGCTGGCCATCGCGGTTAGAGCAGCTTGCCCATGACGCCCAAGGTATCGAGCATGCGGTTGGAGAAGCCCCACTCGTTGTCGTACCAGCTGAGGATGCGGCCGAAGGTCTTCTCCAACACCTTGGTCTGGGTCGCGTCAAAAATCGAGCTGTGCGGGTTGTGATTGAAGTCGATCGACACCAATGGAAGTTTGTTGACCGCCAGGATGTTCTTCAATTCGCCACCGGCGGCGGCTTCCATGGCGCCGTTGATGTCGGCTTCGGTGACGTCCTTGGCCAGCACGAATTTGAAATCCACCACCGAGACATTGGGCGTCGGCACGCGGATCGAAGTGCCGTCGAGCTTGCCTTTGAGTTCGGGCAGCACTTCGCCGACGGCCTTGGCGGCACCGGTGGAGGTCGGGATCATGCTGACGGCGGCGGCGCGGGCGCGGCGCAGGTCCTTGTGCAGGGTGTCCACGGTCGGCTGATCGCCGGTGTAGGAATGGATCGTGGTCATGAAGCCGTGCTTGATGCCGAAGGTCTTGTGCAGGACGTAGGCCACGGGCGCCAGGCAGTTGGTGGTGCACGAGGCGTTGGAAACGATCTTGTGGTCGGCGGTGAGCTTGGCGTGGTTGACGCCGTAAACCACCGTCAAATCCGCGCCGGCCGAGGGCGCCGAGACCAGCACCCGCTTGGCGCCGGCGTCGAGGTGAACCTGGGCCTTGTCCTTGTCGGTGAAGATGCCGGTGCATTCCAGGACGATGTCGACCTTGAGGTCCTTCCAGGGCAGCTTGGTGGGGTCGCGCTCTTTGAGGGCCTTGAACTTCTGGCCGGCCACGGCGAGGTAATCACCCTCGACGGTCACGTCCGCCGGCAGGGGGCCGTGGACCGAATCCCACTTCAGCAGGTGGGCGTTGGATTCCGCTGGCCCCAGGTCGTTAATCGCCACGACCTCGATATCGCTGCGCTTGGACTCGATCATCGCCCGGAAGACCATGCGGCCGATGCGTCCGAAACCGTTTAAAGCGACCCTTATTGCCATGAAATCCGTCCTTTATTTTGTGGAGGCGAAGCCTCGAAAAAGACCCAAAAATGTCGTGGCGGACATACAATAGTCGGACTGGGAATCCAAGACCCGCGCTGGAGCGGGGTGTTAGGTCGAAAAGACATGGCTGCCGATATGTTCAAAGCCGCCGAAGTGGGCGCCAAGATGTCCGACGCCGATTTCGCGGATTTACGCGATAAGTTGCGCCTGGACCTGATCGAATTGCAGCAGCAGGTCCGAAACGCCGATTTTCCCGTCCTGATCGTGCTGTCGGGCATCAGGGGGGCCGGGGTGGTCGATACCCTGAACCTGCTCAACACCTGGATGGATCCCCGCTGGATCGCCACCACGGCGTTCGACGCACCCACCGATGAGGAACGCGCCCGGCCGCCGTTCTGGCGTGTCTGGCGGTCCCTGCCCGCCAACGGGCATATCGGGCTGTTCCCGGGCGGCTGGTATGCCGATCCGATGGCGGACTTTTGCAAAGGAACGCTGTCGCGCACCGCCTTCACGGCCGAGCTGGCCCGCATCCGGGCCTTCGAACACATGCTGGCCGCCGATGGCGCATTGATTCTCAAGTTCTGGATTCACATGAGCGAGCGCGAGCAGAAAAAAGTGCTGCCGCGCGCCGCCCATGATCCATTGGTGGGCCTGAGGCCCAGCGACAACACCTGGGTGACACCGACCAACTACCGCGAATATGTGAACGCCGCCCGTCATGCGCTGAGCGCCACGCTCACCCCACAAGCGCCGTGGTTCGTGGTCGAGGGCGGCGACGACAATTTCCGCCGCGCGACCGTGCTGTCGACCCTGGCCGGATACCTGAAAGGCCATCTCAAGCGCAAGGGCAGCGTCAAAGCCTCGACCAAGGCCTTCAAGCACGGGCCCGACGTGCTGGGCAAACTCGACATGACACCGAAGCTCGGCGAGAAGGCCTACCAGAAGGCTTTTCACGCGCTGCAAATCAGATTGCACAAGGCTCAGGGCGAAGCCCGCGCCCGCGGGCTGGCGACCGTGCTGGCGTTCGAAGGCTGGGACGCCGCCGGCAAGGGCGGCGCCATCCGCCGCCTGACGTATGCGCTGAATGCGCGCGACTACCGCATCATCCCGACGTCCGCGCCCAGCGACGAAGAGCGCGCGCATCATTACCTGTGGCGGTT
>JADMIO010690492.1_pt1 | contig 15079 bp, 14 predicted proteins | sample 8958161 | NCBI WGS metagenome assembly JADMIO01 (sample SAMN16585339, study PRJNA669376) | soil metagenome | isolation source: Crop rotation soil | place: USA: Cullars Rotation, Alabama | collected 2011 | reverse complement strand
TATGATGACAAAGCACACAGCTTTGAAGACTACCGCCTCTGGATAAAATTTATTGCCCAGGGAAAAGTTTGTAACAGCAGAACGCCGTTGATCATGGTAAGGCTCAACCCCGAATCAGTGACCGTTGATGAAAAGCTGAGAGGTAAAAGATTTGCTTCATTAAAAAAAGAAATGCTTTTCGCTCCTGTAATTTCCAAAGAACAGGAAGAAGAATTGCTGGAGATACTGCAGCGGCAGGATTTTATGCGTTTTAAGAATTACAGTTATAATATCCTTATAGCAAAAAAATATTTGTGGAATAATTACCAGCCCGCAAAAGCGAGACGCAATGTGAGGAAGGCAATAAATTTTATGCCATTCCAAACAACAGGCTATGGGCTTTGGCTGTTATCGTACCTGCCACAAAAAATAGTACAGCAGTTTTACAGGAGATATAAACTTTTAACAGGTTCATAAATGTAAAGAATGGCAAATTTTATACGCAATGCGTTAAAATATCATTACAACAGGTTTTACCAAAAGTTTCATTACGATACTTTCAGGACCAATATGCTTAAGGGTAAAGAACTGGCTGAAATTAACCAACACAAAAAAAATATTGAAAGCCTTGATGAAGTTGCCTTCCAGGTTTTTTCTCAGTACGGTGAGGATGGCATCATACAATACATCATCAGCCAAATCGAAATTCCCAATAAGATATTCATAGAGTTTGGCGTGGAGGATTATACAGAATCCAATACGCGTTTCTTATTAATGAACAATAACTGGCGTGGCCTGGTGATCGACGGCGACAGCCGCAATATCCGCTTTATTAAAAAAGATATCATCTACTGGAAATATGATATTACCGCTCACCATAGTTTTATCACAAAGGATAATATCAATCCAATCATCAGCCAGTTCACCGACTGCACGGATATCGGTCTATTAAGCATTGATATCGACGGCAACGATTACTGGATATGGGATGCCATCAATGTGGTGAACCCAAGGATCGTTGTATGCGAGTACAATTCAAACTTTGGGGCAGCGCATGCAGTTAGCGTTCCCTACGCGGCGGACTTTGAACAAACCAAAGCGCATTTCTCTAATCTTTATTATGGCGCTTCACTGGCAGCACTTTGTTATTTAGCCAACAAAAAAGGATACGATTTTATTGGCACGGCAAGCGCCGGTGTGAATGCATTTTTTGTACGCAAAGACCTTGCTGGGCCTTTTATTAATTATACAGCTGCCGGTGGCTTTCATCAGTCAGTTAATAAAAGCTCTAAAGATAAAAGCGGCCAATTAAGTTTTTTGCCGCATGATAAAAGGCTGGATGTTATAAAAGATATGGAGCTGACCGACGTTATTTCAGGTTCGGTGCACACTATAAAGGAACGCTATCAATTATGAGAACTGCAGGCACCATAAGATTATTTTTAGACGCCCACATCTTTGATGGTGAGTTCCAGGGCAGCAGGACCTTCATAAAAGAGTTGTACAATATACTGCTGCAAAAAAAAGACCTGGAATTATATATTGCCGCATACGACATCGAAAAGCTCAAACAATATTTTCCGGAAGCCAACAATATTTTTTTTATAAAATTAAAGACCCGTTCCAGTGTTTTAAGGCTGCTGATCGAAATACCGCAGCTTATAAAAAAATTGCGTATCGATTACGCCCATTTTCAATACATGGTGCCTGTGGTCAAGAATTGCAGGTTCATTGTTACAACACATGATGTGCTTTTTAATGAATTCCCTAAAGAATTCCCCTTATGGTACCGCGTAAGTAAAAATATCCTATACAGCAGGGCTGCGAAAAAAGCAGATATCCTCACCACGGATTCTGAATACTCGAAAGGGTCCATTCACCGGTATTTAGGCGTGCCTGCAGAAAAAGTGAACGTGCTCACGCTGGGGATCAATAACAGTTTTTTCAACCCTTACGATAAGCAGGCGTCAAAGGAATATATCAAACACAAATACGGGTTCGATCAATACATCCTTTTTGTAAGCAGGCGTGAACCAAGAAAAAATCATTTGATGCTGTTGCAGGCTTACCTCGACCTTAAACTGTATGAACAGGAACTGTATCTTGTTTTCATAGGGCATGAAAGTATTAAAACACCTGCATTTGATAAATTACTGCATACGCTTTCCGAAAGGAAAAGGTCGTACATCATTTTTAACGAGCAGGCCACAGATGAAGAATTATTGGCTTTTTACCAGGGAGCCACAGTGTTTGTCTATCCTTCCAAAGCAGAAGGTTTTGGTTTGCCGCCACTGGAAGCAGCTGCATTGAAAGTGCCGGTTGTTTGTTCCAACAATTCTTCACTGGGTGATTATACTTTCTTTGGCAAGAACCATATCAATCCCGCCGATTATGATGCCTTCAAGGAAAGGTTAGCAGATGTACTGATCAATGCACCTGCCGAAGATGACCTGGATACGATCGCTGCAACAATACAACAAAACTATTGCTGGCAAAGAACTGCTGACAGTTTTTATCAACTACTAAAACAAAATAGCCGCTCATGATCAACCTGCAATTTTTAAAAGATAATAAAGAGAAGCTGCGCATGGAATATTTGCTGGCAAAGCCTTTTCCTTATCTCGCTATTGACAATTTTTGTGACGCAGAAAAGCTGGACCGGTTGTATAAAGATATTCCCGCGCTCACCAATAAAAGCAGGGATTATATTTTCGCTCACAACAAATTTGAAAAAGCCAACTATAAAGAACTCGGGCCTTTGTTTGAAGAATTGCAGCAAGACCTGTGCTCTGATGAAATGAACGGGTTCCTGAGTTATATCTCCAATGAAAAAGTTTTTGTTGATCCGGTTAACCATGGAGGAGGTTTGCACCAGGGGCAAAAAAATAGCTTTTTGGATATGCACCTCGATTTTAATTATCACCCTTTGCATAGGCACTGGTTCAGGAATATGAACCTGTTATTCTATTTAAACAAAGACTGGAAACCGGAATACCGCGGCCATTTGAAATTAGTTGACCTGAGAAGTGGTGAAGAAAAAGAACTGGAAGTGCCTTTCAACCGGATGATCATACAACAGACAAGGGCTTATACACTGCATGGTTATGGCATGACGAATTTCCCGGAAAATAAATACCGCACTTCCATTGCCACTTATGCTTATACGGTTCACCGGCATCATATTGAAAAACCACGCACAACAGACTGGATAGTGAAAGATGCCAACCCGGCAAAAAAAATGATCGCGGCTATTTATGGCCCGGCAGTAAAGATCAAGAACAGTTTATTCGGCAGCAACACAGCAAAAAATCAATAATGACTAACCACTTAATGATATCAATATGAAAATAGGCATCATCGGCACCAGGGGCATCCCCAATGAATACGGCGGCTTTGAACAGCTCGCAGAAAAATTATCGGTAGGCCTCTTGCAAAAAGGCCATTCCGTAACCGTATACAATTCCCACAAACATTCTTACCAGGAAAAAACATTTCATGGTGTGGATATCGTGCATTGTTACGACGCGGAATACCGCCTGGGCACTGCCGGTCAATTTGTATATGATTTCAACTGCGTGATGGACGCAAGAAAAAGGAATTTTGACGTGTTGCTTTTTTTAGGATACACCAGCAGCTCTGTCTGGGGATTTTTATATCCTAAGAACACGATCATCATCTCCAATATGGATGGGTTTGAATGGAAGCGCCGCAAGTATTCCAAACCCGTACGCCATTTCCTGCGCTACGCCGAAAAACTGGCCGTGAAGTTCAGCGATTATTTTATTGCCGATTCCATTGGCATGCACACGTATTTAAAAAACAAATACGGCAAACAAAGTGAATACATTGCCTATGGTGCCGAGATATTCACCGACCAGAAAGAAGAATCATTATCTGAATACAGTTTGTGTAAAAAGAATTATTTCATGCTCATGGCAAGGATGGAGCCTGAGAATAATATTGAAATGATACTTGATGGTTTCCACCAGTCGGGCTCCGATAAAAAATTCGTGGTAGTGGGCAATACCAACAACAAATTCGGCAAGAAGATCGTAAAGAAATTCAGCAATGATAAACGCATTGTTTTTGCAGGGGCCATTTACGATAATAAGGTTACGCATACTTTGAAATACAATTGCCCGCTCTATTTTCACGGGCACACCGTTGGCGGCACTAACCCTTCGTTGATAGAAGCCATGGCAAGCCAGGTACTTATCGCTGCACACGATAACGAGTTCAATAAGGCAGTATTAAATGGCAATGGCTATTATTTTAATTCGGCCACAGATGTGCGGCAATTGATAGAAGCGGTGAAGCCTGCCATAAAAGAGGAAACGATGACACTCAATAATTTTATGAAGATCAAGAACAGTTACAACTGGCCGCTCATCATTGAGCAATATGAGCAGTTCATGGTGGAATGTTTTATGCAACACAAAAAATGAAAGCATTATTTATTATAAAAGACAGTATGGCCAACAGGATAAGCTATTATCACCTGCTGTGCTTTTTGGTAAGCCTGCCTTTTGATTTTTTTTATAGCCAGCTGGTGTTAATAAGTTTTGCCTTACACACCGTGATCCATTTAAAAAAAGAGCGGCTTCGTTTGTTACTGGATAGATCAACGCTGATCCCGGCGTCTTTATACCTGCTTGGCCTCGTTAGTATTATTTACAGTTCCGATAAAGCAGAAGGGGTAAATATAGCAGGCAGGCAAACTGCCCTGTTATTCATCCCTGTCCTGTTTGCATTAAATGAACTGGATATTTTAAAATACAGGCTGCAGCTTTTAAAAATATTTGCATTTACCATTACAGCCGTGGTCATTTATTTATATGCAGATGCTATCCATACCATCAGCTATTTCCATTTACCGCTTTCCGCGTTATTCACCACCGCATTTATCAATCATAATTTTTCCCTTCCCATCGAATTGCACGCCACTTACCTGGCGATGTATGCTGCTTTTGCTTTGTTCATTCTTTTATATGCAGGGCTGCGGGAAAGCAGCATAAGTAAAAAAATATTTTTTATTGCCTGCATCCTTATTCTTTTTGCGGGTATTGTACAGCTTACATCAAGAGCGGTTTTCGCAGGCATATTATTCATCATACCTGTTGGTGTTTCTTTCTTTTTATTGGCAGGAAAAAAGCGGGCCATATTTTTAAGCTTCTCCGGCCTCATCGCATTATCTACTTTTTTGGTCATCACCAAAGTGAATGCTTTTAAAGTACGCTATGTAAGTGAATTGAAGAATGACCTCACACAGGTTGCAATTAATAACGAGATACTGGAACCCCGTGTGGCGAGATGGGAACTCGCTTTCGATCTTATAAAAAAGGCGCCGGTAATTGGTTACGGAAAAGGGGCCGATAAAGCATTACTGCAGCAAAAATACTTTCAGCACAAACTGTATATCTCCTACTTATCAGCATTTAATGTACACAGCCAGTACCTGAGTTTCCTGTTAATGGCCGGGGCCGTTGGTTTGTTGCTCTACCTTTTTGTTTTGTACTACGGTTGTTTTGTTGCCGTGGCGAAGAATGATTTTCTTTTCTTCTCCTTTTTAGCACTTATTGCGATCGTATCCATTTCGGAGAATGTCCTCGATGTGAATAAGGGCATATTCTTTTACAGTTTCTTTTTATCGTTTTTTTTAACTGCTAACAGGCATAGTATAAAGCTATGAGGCAACCACGAAACATTTTAATACGTTTTAATAATAGTAAATTAAAGATCCGGCAGATGAATAAACTTTCCGTAGTGGTCATCACTTTTAATGAAGAAAAAAATATTGGCCGTTGTATAGATTCAGTAAGCTCCGTAGCAGATGAGGTCATTGTGCTGGATTCCTTTTCCACAGATAACACCGTTGCGATAGCAGCACAAAAAGGCGCCATAGTAAAACAACAAAGTTTTTCAGGTTATATCCGTCAAAAGAATAAAGCGCTGGAACTGGCGGAACATGACTATGTCTTGCTGCTCGATGCAGATGAGGCTGTAAGCGATGAACTGGCGGCGTCAATAAAAAAAGTAAAGCAAAATTTTGATAACAAAGCCTTCGTGATGAACCGCTGCAATATTTACTGTGGCCGCCCCATACGCCATGGCCTATGGTACCCCGACAGGAAGCTGCGCCTTTTTGATAAACGTATCGGTTCCTGCGGCGGATTAAATCCACATGATAAGATCGTACTGTCCGAAGATTGCCCGGTAGAACACCTCGAAGGCGACCTGTTGCATTATACTTATCAATCGCTTGATGAATATTTGGTCCGCAATGAAGAAGTAAGCACTACCGCAGCTGAATCCATTTTTAACGCCGGTAAAAAAGTGCATTGGTCAAAAATATTCCTCAGCCCCTTATGGGCTTTTATAAATGGTTATTTTTTAAGGCTGGGCTTTTTAGATGGCCAGTACGGCCTGGTGATCGCCACGCATACGGCAAACCAGAGTTACAGGAAATATTATAAACTAAAACAATTACAAAAAAAAGCGACCGGTAAAATGCGTTTGCAAAATGCCGATTACTGATCTTAAACCATACGAATTTGTCGAAGCTGCAATTGAACATATTACAAACACTGGCTTACTTTGATATCTTTCATTACCCATTGACCAATGAAGAGATCAGGCAATTCCTGGCAATGGAAGCCAGCCAGCAGCTCATTGATGAGCAGTTAGCATTGCTTGCCGCGGAAAAACTGGTATACCGGATCGGTGAGTTCTATGCTTTGCAGGATAACCTGTTCATGACGTACAGGAGGCGTAATGGAAATGCAAAAGCTATAACAGAGATCCAAAAAGCAGTGAAAGCAGCCCGCATACTTTCGCAATTCCCCTTTGTTGAAGGTTTGGCCTTATCCGGTTCTTTGTCGAAGAACTTTGCAGATAAGGATACGGACATTGATTTTTTTATCATTGCCAAGACCAACCGCTTATGGATCGCCCGCACACTGATGCATATATTTTATAAGCTTGCCGTGGTAGCAGGCAAGCGCCGCTGGTTCTGCATGAATTATTATGTAGATAAAGCAGGTATGGAAATAGAAGAGAAAAATATCTTCACTGCAATGGAGATCATTACACTGGTACCTATGCAGGGCCTGGGCACTATCCATGAATTCAGTATTAAAAATAAATGGACAAAGAATTTTTTTCCTGCTTATAAAGACAGCAGCCCTACTGCTGCCGAAATAAAAAAAGGCGGTATGAGGTCTTTCATCGAAATACTGTTTGCCGGAAAAATAGGCGATGCAGCCGATAACTGGTTAATGCGGCTTACCGCTAAAAGATGGAAAAGAAAAGAACGCACCCTGAATGTAAATGCAAAAGGCGTTTGCATGGGTATGCTCGCAGGTAAACATTTTGCGAAACCTGATCCAAAGAATTTCCAGTTTAAAATTTTAGAGCAATTCGATAAAAAAGTAGACCAGCTATTATACAGGCAGGATAAAAAAATGGTAGCGGTCAAGTAAGTTTCTTCTTTTCAAACGAAATGATATAGTAATCCCCGATCAATCTCCAGGGCCATTTGGTTTTCCATTGTTCTTCCTTCTTTTTTAAAAAACCATATAAGCCGGGGCGTTTTTTTGCGAACCCTTCCATATAAGATGGCGGTACAAGTGTACACAACCCTTCTACGGCAAGCAGTTTGAATTCACCCTGCAATTGTTTCACTACAAATGAAGGGTTGTAATACCAGCAGCTAAAATACGTGCCTTCTACATGTGCTTTAACGCCCTTACTGCTGAACCACCTGCGGAAGGCGGTCTTGAATTTTCCTTTGAACAATAACAGGAATTCCCACAAACAAAATTTCGGCAATATTACCAGGGTGGCCTTTCCCCCCGGTTTCAATAAAGCGCTGAAGGAACCTAATACTTTACCGAGCTCGCCTGTACAATTCAATCCCGCGAAATTGGAAAATATATGATCGTATTGTTTCGGCGCTGTGCGCAGCTGTTCCAATTGTGTGAAAGATACCTGTTCATAAGTGATCTTATCTTCCAGGTTAAAGGCTTTTATTTTTTGTACCAATTGCTGCTGCATGCCCGCTGATATATCAGTTGCATGTACACGGTGGCCCTGTTGTGCCAGCCAAACCGCATCTTCACCCGTGCCGCTGTTCAATTCTAAAACATCACTGTTGGGTGTAATGCATTGCTGCAAATGCCGGCGCACGCTGCCCCTTTTATATTGAATGATGGTATCACCCGAATACAATGCATCGAATTTTGAAGCCTGCTTTGTAAATGCAAGCGCTGCCTGTTCTTCGTTGATATGATGTGGTAATGGATTCATACCGCCGGTTTTTGCAATTGCCTTAATTTTTGCTTTTCAATAAAACTTGCCGGTAAAAAATAACACCAGGATAATGCTTTGCGTACCGTTTTATAATTGGCTTTAAATGGATGGGCAGCTAATTGCTTCAAATTGTAAAAGGCCAAATGCTTGCGGTAAGTTTTATGTACATAGCTGTGCAGCTGCTTATAAAATGCGGGCTGGTAAGTATTACGGAACATCAGCGCCATTTCATCCGAATCTGTCCAGTTGGTTTTGTTGACCAGTTCATTCTTTACTTTTTCAAAGAAAACAGTGCCCGGCAATGGATAGGAAACAGAGATACCAATTTCATAAGGCAACAACTCATTGATCATATCTATAGTTAGCCTGATATCATCTTTTGTTTCGCCTGGATAACCAAACTGTATAAAGAAGGAGGGATTGATCTTATTTTTTTTGAGCAACCTCGTTGCCTCGAATATCTGTTGCACGGTGGTGCCTTTATCCATCGCATCCAGTATCTTTTGTGAGCCGCTTTCCGCACCCATCCATATATTGCTGCAGCCTGCCCTTGCCAGGTCCTGGATATTGTTTTCCTGTAATAAAAGATCCACCCTGCCCTGCATTTTAAAACTGAATGGTATTTTATTTTTTTCAACAAGGTTGGCAAATTCATTTACCCACCCGGGCTTTAAACCAAAGATATCATCGCAGAACCAGATATGGTCGAAGTTGAATTTTTCTTTCAACAGCAATAATTCACTGACCACGTTTTGCGGGCTCCTTACATTATAACGATTGCCATAAATGGGTTTAGCACACCAGTTACATTTAAACGGGCAACCCCTTGTTGTTCCCATGTTCATAGAAAAATAACCGGCATGTTTCATCCAGGTATTTTTATAAGGCTCCATGTTGATGATATCCCATGCAGGAAAAGGTAAAGCATCGAGGTCTTTCATCACGTTGCGCCTTGCAGTTTTAACAACCGCACCTTCGTGTTTAAACGCAAGGCCTTCGATATTAAAAAAATTATTTTCTTTCTTACTGATCGCGGCGGTCAATTCCAGCAGGCTCATTTCTGCTTCGCCTAACAGCACAAAATCAGCGCCGGCGTTCAAATACATTTCAAACCTGTCGGTGCTATCAGAGCTGGAAACGATCACAGTGCAACCACTTGCTTTTGCATACTGTATCATTTTAAAAGCCGCTTCACGCATATTGGTAAGGCACATCTTGGTGAGGTAATTAAAACCATCATCATATACTACGAAGAATTGAGGCTGTATCTTTTCGAGCGGCACGATCACTTCTTCCGGCGCATGTGCAAACATGGTATCGAACAATGAAACAGTATAACCATTTGCCCGCATGAATGCCGCAGCGTATAAAGTGCCCAATGGTGCATAAGGCTGGCCTATCGACCATTGCTTCGGGTCAAAACGTAAAAAATAAGAATGAGAAAAAAGTATATTGTTCATCGCTGATTATAATTTTACTCCCGGCCTTAAATTCAAATAACAAACACATTTTTTGCAGGTGTCGTTCGTATCCATATCCAGTTGTTTCCTGAAATCAATGGCCGCATCGCTGTTGATGATATTTTCCAGCGGCCCATTTTTAATATTGCCGTAAGCCTCATGAAAAAAACAGGGCCTTACTGTTCCGTCTGCTTCAACAACAGTTGACACCCATGGTGCATTGCATTTTTTATACGGTAATGGGTTCAATCCATAAAAAGCCGAATAGTATTGGTATATCTTTTTTATTTTTTCAGGGGATTCAGCGATATAGTTTGCCAGGAAATCTTTTTCATAATGCAACAGCAACTCATCGATGATCATTTTCAATTGAGGCAATTCATTTTGCTGCAGTAAAATTTCCTGTTGCCTGCCTGCATTCCAAAGTACTTCCCTGTTAAATGCATGGCTGCTTACATCGGCGGGTAAAAAACTTACCTGGTCGATACCTATCTCTATGGCGCTGTCGATTATTTCGGGCCAGCTTCTAAAATTTTGCGCATGTATCACGGTCCTGCTGCTGACCTTAAACCCCGGCTTTATTGTTTTTATTGCAGCGATCCCTTCTGCCATTTTATTAAATGCCCCGGGGATATTCCTAATGGTATCATGCAATGTTTCATCACCATCGAGTGATACGATCACGTCATCTACCCATTCAACTATTTGCCGGGCATTCTTTTTCAGCGTCAGCCCTGTAGATAATAAACTGATCTTTATGTTCGCCCTTTTTAGTATTTCACAAAACCTGAAAAAGTTAGGATTGAGCAGCGCTTCGCCGCCAGACATCAGCACCTGCTGCGTCCCTAATTTTTTTAATGCGGTCATTAAGCCGGTGATATCATCCTCACTTAATTGTTTCAGGTTATGATTGCCTTTCCAGATATCACACATCACGCACCTGCAGTTACAGGCGCTGTGCGGCATTAATATCACGATGGGCAATGCGCTGATCACATGCGTTTGCAGTGTGCGGTATCTTTTATATGTGGTTAAAACATTTTGCATGATCATTGGTAGCGGCTTTTGATCACCACATGATAAAATGGGTTTTTATGCAGGTTAAAACGGTTAAGTAAAAAAGAAGGGTCGTGCAAAATGGTTGGATTAAAACGCTTCAGTTCTTCCATGCTGTGATGAAAATAAAATGCCGACATCTCTTCGCAATTGTTGCTGTTAAAATGGTCGCGGGTCCTTTGCCTTGCCGCAGCGATTTCATTTTGCCTGTAAAAAACAGAATCCATGATGTAGATCTCTCCCTGCAAAGTGAGGTAAGCAGCAGCTGCATTGATTATTTTTTTTAAAGAAGAAAAATATTGGATGGAAGCGGCAAAAACGATCACATCGAAATTCCTTTCCTGCAACGTTTCACTTTGTAACCCGCAATGTATGAATTCAAGGTTAGGGATATGATGAAAAACCCTTTTGGCCTGTTCCAGTTCTGCAGCATTCACATCAATGCCGGTTACTGTAGCTTTTGTAATTGCAGCCAGCTGCGCTGTAAGCCAGCCATTGCCACAGCCCACTTCAAGTATCGATAATTCATCGCCTTTACGTTTTAAATAAGCGGTCATCTTTTTTAAAGACCTTTGCCTGATGGCCCATTCGTGCCGGTACAAATGCCCGGGCTGCACCGCAGGAAGCATGGCCACTTCTTCATCCCTGTACAACCTGCCTTCTTTTTCACGCAGCTGGATATAGAGCTGTTCAAAGCTATCTATAGGATCGTATGTAAATACAGCGCTCATGCAGTTGGTTGAATTTTAAAAATAAAATTCTCTTCCAGCAGGTTCTTTTTACGCTGCATTAGCTTGAGTACAAAATTATTTTTTGCGGCAAAGGCATTGATCATACCCATATCACATCCATCGAACAAGACCATTATTACCTCAGTTTGCCGGTGGATATAACCACCAAGCGCTGCAAACAAGGCCGAAAAATATTCTCCATGCTCGCCACAGCACCAGGCATGGTCTTTTGCATTTATGGGTTGCCTTTTATAGTAGGGTGGGTTAATAGCGATGATATCAAAAACCTGTGCAGGGATATTGTTAAAAAGATCTGATGCTATGATCCCGATATCAACATTATTTTTTTCACTGTTTGTTTTCAGTGCCGCAACTGCCACAGTGTTTATATCTGTAGCAGTTACTATGGCACTTTTTTTAGCAGCAGATATAGCAATAAGGCCGCTGCCGCAGCCTAATTCTAAAAACCGTTTTTTATCCAGCGGGATCTTTTGGATGTACTGTAACAGCAACCTTGTACTGAAAAAAAACCCGGGATGAAAAACTTCCGGTGGGATGTTGAGTTTTATACCGTCATAGTTATATGATCTCGCGGTGGAAAGGTATTTTACCAAAAGCGGTTTATAAGTGTGTGCAACGATATTTTTTAATACAGTATTCAAAATAATATTTTAAAAACCTTCAATCTCAGGCTGGCGGTATTTCCATAATACCTGTAATGCTTTAAGTTCGTAAGGCTTTTTATATAAACCTGTTTTATATCGAACAGCAGCCACATTGTGCAATACTTTTCTTTTCAAGCCTGTTAACCGGATATCAGATGCGGTTGGATAATAGCCGTTCAGCACGGTTTCAAAATCTTTTATCTTATCGATCATTGCTGCCGTTAACCATGGCGTCAAAGGGTTTTTCCTGAGATCAAAACTTTCCCATTGCGGGCTTATCCAGTCTTCTAATTTTTCGGGGAAGTGAAAACCGCTTTTCAAAACTTTTTTATACATATCACTGCCTTCTGTTGGAACGGGGCTATAGACATAAATAATGATCTCTGTCCTCGGGTTGATCTGTTTAATCTCTTTGATAAAAGCGATGTCCTGTTCAATTTGCTGCATGGCCTTTTCCGGCGAATCTGCGGGGGTGCCCAATACAAAAGAATATTCAGGGATAATATCAAACTTTGCAATGCGTGCAGCGAATGACCTTATTTCTGCTGCTGTTTGTGTACCCCCTTTATCCATTTTCTTCAGTATTTCGTCATTGCCTGTTTCTGCACCAAAGAAGATCATTTTGCAACCGCTTTCTCTCATCAGCGCCAGTGATTCATCCGAATATTTATCGATCGTATCAATACGGCCTTCTCCCCACCAGGTCATTTTCTCCGGTTTAATGAGTTTAGAGAATTCCACCGTTCTTTTTTCAGATACAAAAAAATTATTATCATGAAACTCGATCGCATTGCCGCCAAAATTTTCTTTCAGGTATTTGATATCATTGTAAATAAGCTGGGCCGATTTTCCTCTCCACCTTGCATTATAGATCGGTACTACTGCACAAAAAGAACATTTAAATGGGCAGCCCATACTTGAATGATAAGCGATGGTTTTTGTTCCGAGGTAAGTCTTGCCAAGATAATGCCGGAGCGGGTAAAAATCATTTAACCTTGTGTACGGCAGCGCCGGCAATTCATCAGGATCATACAATTCATCTTTGGGGGTTTTAATGATCGCATCACCTGATCTATAAATAAGGTTATGAATAAACTCGTAGGGAAGGCCTTTTTCCAGTGCATTCAATAATGCAGGGAATGTTTTTTCACCCGGCCCGTTAATTACAAAGTCAACAAAAGAAGAATTCAATACCACTTTGGACTGGTTGGAAGGAAAATAACCGCCCCATATAATTTTAATATTTGGAAAAAGTGCCCTTATAAATTTTGAAATAGGTATTGCCTGTTTCAGTTGCGGGCCCGGCATACAGGTACAACCAAAGTAACTGAACATGCCGGTTGACAAATAAGCCTCTATTTTTTGCCAGGGGTCTTTTTCCATATTACCGTCCACAATCACGTAATCATAAATGCCCTCGATAGAAGAGGCAATACTGAGAATGGAGTTTGGGATCCTCGGTTTGTAATTCGCACTTCGCGGGTTGAACAAAAGGACGCTGTTCATGAATGGTTTACGTTAATGAAAAAGGTTACTTTCTAATCGGCTTATCGAAGCAAATAGTTGCCCGGCAACTTATTTTTATGGCGCCAGCTGGCATAGCTGTTATGAATATGGGCCAGCGTTGTTGTTGCCGGTTTAATTTGGTGCCGGGTAAGGATGGAGAAAAGAAAGAGCGTATGTATGCCGTGGGTGAATGAATCGAGGAGTTTTAATTCCCGGTAAGAAAAAATTGCTTTGGGCAGGGGTAAATGCAAAACCGGTGATGACAGGCCGTCAAAAGGGAAATTATCCCTGTGTTTTAATTCCTGCATGTGATTTTTTCCCAATGCATAAACTGTTTTATAGGCTTCGGCAGGCAACTGCGAGATAACGAGCTGGCCTGCGGCAGCTACCTGCGCCGCAGCTTTGCCACCTGTGCGGAGCGAGATGATGTAATGTTCGGTACCAGCCTGGCCATGAAGGTCAGTAGGAAATAAATTGAACAGGCCGCCATCGCCAACCGTGATCAGCGAAATGATCCTTGGAACAGCATAAGCCAGCTGCACCTGTTTGTATAAATTATCGTGTAAAAAAACATTGCCTGCCTTTTTATTGTACAACCGGTTGTTGATGCTGCCGATCAACTGGTGAAAAGCTGGCTGAAAATGGTGTTTGCCATTACTGCCCTCGTAATAAGAGATAGCATCGTTGCCGGCCTGCTGCTGTTTGACCTTCTTTAATTGCAATACGCCAAGGGCATCCTTTTTGGCCAATCGCCCGTTTGGTTGTACAACCTGTTGCGAGAAAATCATATCGATGGTTGCTGCCGGCCCGGTATTGGCAAAAGCAAAGATTAAAGGGCAATACCCAACAAACAGATGTTCGTTTGTAATATCTTTAATTACCTGCTCATCATTTACCAGGTAAGCATGCAGCGGCCGGGAAAATGGCTCAAGGGCGAGACAAAGATATTCCTGGCTGAAATGAAGGCCATCCAGTTTATGGAGTATTTTTTTTAACAGGCGCATCCTTAAAACTACCAAAAATATTTACAACATACATGAAGATAGTTGGTACCAGTTATGCGAATACAGCTTCATTCAATGACCCGCTGCTGTGGTTAGAACGGATCAATTTTTATACGGGAATACTGGAGCAATTAGCTACACGCCATGAAGTGGAGAGTATCGAACAGATCAATTATACCGGTTCGGTGGAACATAAAGGCGTAATTTTTCATTTCCTTAATTTTAAAAAACCCCGGCTTTTTTTTCCCGGGCGTTTACACCGATTTATTAAAACACTTAAGCCGGATGTTGTGCTGGTAAATGGTTTGATCTTTCCATTGCAGGTAATGCAATTGAGGATGGCATTAGGGAAGAGCGTAAAAATAATTGTG
>JADMIO010400462.1_pt1 | contig 15080 bp, 12 predicted proteins | sample 8958161 | NCBI WGS metagenome assembly JADMIO01 (sample SAMN16585339, study PRJNA669376) | soil metagenome | isolation source: Crop rotation soil | place: USA: Cullars Rotation, Alabama | collected 2011 | reverse complement strand
CACAGCAATTGAACCGCTGTAACCTGTTTGCTTTGGCAATTCACCAAAAACTTTTTTCTTATCCCATAAACCGTGTCCTTCTATAGGTTGCAGTAAAAATTCCTTAATATCACACTTAAAAAAATTCCAATAACGGTAAAAAAAAACTGGTACTGTTATCGTTTTCGATTCAGCAGTAAATAACAAAGCCCATTGATTGAGATCAGGATAAATATCAAATGTTCCGTTCTTTCCGCTTCCCATCAGTTTAAAAAATTTTATTTTCCTGCTGAAGTATAATGGCAAACGAAATAAAGCCATTGAGATCAGTCCAAATAGTCCAAGATATTTTGGATAGCGTGTTATGACCAATGTACAAAACATGATTAGCTTCTTGCTGCAAAAAAAATAATAATACATAAGATCAGTGCGAGCAGCACTGCCAATACGATTTTATTTCTCTCCCATTGCTCTGCTTTTTGTTGTTTCGATAATAATTGATGTAATTGCTGTTGAACCGATGGATGTTTCTTATCTAAAGGCTGCAGCAATAACATTAATTGGTGAAGCTGATTAGATGACAAATAGTTTGCTGACTCGCAAACGAGTTGTAAAAATTCATTTGTCAATTCAGCATTGCTGTTAGAAATCATTGTGATATCAGTGGGCAACAATTGCCTGATGGAATACAGCAACGCATCTTTGTTCAATCGAAATGGATCTGCTGCCTTTATTTGCCCGTTAATTTTTTTTATGCGTTGAATCAATGTATCAATGGTTTCAACCGGCTTTTCATATTCTTCTGCTGCTGTTAAAGTACGTTCATAATTATATTTCTTTCTTGCATCAACATCAGAAAGTATGTTGTAAGCTTCTGCTACTTCGGTGAATACTGCTGCCGCCAATGCATCATCGGGGTTACGATCGGGATGATATTTCATCGCAAGCTTTCGATAGGCATTTTTTATTTCACCAACAGATGCAGTTGATCTTACATTCAATATTTTGTAATAATCTTTTGTAACAGCCATTAAAGCGAATGTAAACCTGCAATTGTGAAAAGTTTGATATAACAGATATTGAAATTATCGCTGACTTGCAATAAGCAAATTAAGATCTGTAAACTTCAGATCAAATCTTTGACTGATATATAAATTAGTCAAGTGACCGCGATATAAATAAACACCATTGCGCAAATTAAAATTATGCCACAGCATTTGCTCAATGCCGCCCGCATCACCGGCATCAAGCAATAAAGGCATTAAAACATTGCTGATTGCATGGCTTGCTGTTCTTGCATAACCACTCGGAATATTCGGCACACAATAATGTATCACGCCATGCTTTACAAATGTTGGATGCTGATGTGTAGTTATTTCACTTGTTTCAAAACAGCCACCACGATCAATACTCACATCAATAATTACACTGCCGGGACGCATTGCCTGCACCATTTCTTCTGTAACCACAATAGGGCTTCTTCCATTTTCATTGGTAATAGCGCCGACTGCAACCTCACAACTTTTTAATTGTTTTGATAGAATACGCGGTTCTATTACGCTCGTCCATACACGCACACCGAGATTGTTTTGCAAACGCTTTAACCGATACACGTTATTATCAAAAACTTTTACAGAAGCACCCATAGCCAAAGCAGTACGTGTTGCAAATTCTCCAACAACACCTGCGCCTATGATAATAACTTTTGTTGGCGGAATACCACTGATACCACCCAATAAAACGCCCCTTCCGTTTTCGCGGCTTCCTAAATATTGACCTGCAATGAGCATAGCTGCACTTCCTGCAATTTCGCTCATACAACGAACGATTGGATAAGTTCCGCTGTCATCTTTTAAATGTTCAAAACCAAGCGCCGTTATTTTTTTCTGCATCATCTTCTCAAGCAGCTCTTTTTTTAACAACGAAAGATGAATGGGAGAAATTACGGTTTGATTCATTTGAAGAAATGGAACATCCTCTTCCATTACCGGCGCACTCTTTATTAATATAGGAGCTTTATAAACTTCTTTTTTCTTTAAAGCGATCTGTGCACCTGCTTCGCTGAAATCGCTGTCAGAATACTTGCTTCCTTCGCCTGCTTTTGTTTCCACAATAACTTCGTGCCCGTTATTAACAAGCACATTTATCGCTTCAGGAATTAGTGCAACGCGGTTTTCCTGCAACACCATTTCTTTAGGAATACCAATAGAGAATTTTTGACTTTGCGGTTTAATATCTAAAGTCTCCTCCTGCGTTTCAAAACTGAAACCACCGCTTATGAGCGGCTTTGTAGATGCCATGTTTCAAATTGATTGAAATATAAAAATAATAATTTATAGTTTAGGATAACGCGTCAATCACAATCTTTCGTTCGTGGTCATTTTCAATGGTAATCGATATGTGCAAAGACGAATCTGGCAACAGGTCAGGAAACTTTTCAGGCCATTCAATAAAACACAGGTTTCCGCTATCAATGCAATCTTCACATCCTGCCTGGATCGCTTCCATTTCATCTTTAATTCTGTACCAATCCATGTGATAAATAACACCTGCAACAGGACTTCTATACTCATTAATGATTGCAAACGTTGGACTTCCTACAGCATCCTCAACTTTTAAAACATCGCACAAAGCATGTATCAATGTTGTTTTGCCCGCGCCCATCGGTGCCTCAAATGCCCAGCACTTATATCGATTATAGTTGCTCCATATTTGCCGGGCGATATTTTCTATTTCAGAAACGTTATAGTTTAATTGTTTCAATGCTTCAAAGAATTAAATTTACGAGTTCGCAGCAATTCGATTTACTCCCCTTTAGGGGTTGCCGGTTTCAATTTTTCATTATCTCTATGCCTCGTTGCATCCCGAAAGTTTTTCTTTTCAAAATTTTTTTGCAATGCTTCGGTCAGATCAATGCCCGTTTGGTTGGCAAGACAAAGCAACACCCACAATACATCAGCCATTTCATCACTTAATGATTTTGCCTTGTCGGATTCCTTAAAAGACTGCTCGCCATAATTACGCACCATTATTCGGGATAGCTCACCAACTTCTTCCATAAGAATGCCGAGATTAGTGAGCTCGCTGAAATAACGAACACCTGTAGTTTTTATCCATGTATCAACTTCCTGTTGTGCTTGCTGAATTGTCATTGTTAAATATTTGAACTAAGATGAAGAAACTTTTTCGCGGGTTATCCTAACTTTTTTAAGCTGGTTAATTTTTGTCTGCATTATCCGCAATACAATTAAACCAAATACACCGAAAGAACAATCAATTAAAATATGAAATAAAGGGATGCCTCTTACAGTTCCGGCAATAAATGCAAGCGGTATTACGCCAATACAACTGATCATTGCCCATTCAACTATCCATTTATTTCGAAGCGGATGCTTATAAACGCCAATAAATAAAACCGCTATTACAAGATGCGCAAATGCCAGCCAATCGAAGCCATAAAAAATAAAAGGATAACGTTCATGTGTTTCCTTAACACCAACCCAAACATGCTCCAACCAACGTTCAACAGCGGAATTATCAGGAAGCATACTGGAATTTATTACCCAGTCCAACTCTGAATAAACCGGGAAAGCAGTAAGGCCACTTATAACCAATACAACTATAAAAAAAATGGTAAGCATCCTTATTTGCCTGTGCAATTTTGTCATTGCTATCTTTTTGCGAAGATGAAAGAAGTTTTAGAGTTTTTGTATCGAGTTTTGATTTTTTACCGATAAATTTTATTTAGATGAAGCAAGTTTATCACTAAGCTGGTTGATAAGTTCCCTTCCTTTTGTTACATCGTTTTTAAGTTTGTCTTCATTCAAACTTTTATTGGTATTTAGTGTATTCAAATGAACATTTAGCTCGGACAATAAATTTTTAACTGCTGCATCAGCAGACTGAGCGGCTAATTTTTGTATGATTTTTATCTTTTCGTAATCAACAATTCCCTCTCTTAATTTTTCAAATCGAATGCAACTATTACCGCCGGGATAAACGAGAAAACAATCACCCGAAGGCCATGAACCGTAACGTGCATCACGCAGAGGATCTTCGGGCCAGGAATCATAAGCCCAACGTAAAAAGCCGCTGTAGCGATGTGCTGCTGAATACCAACTTATCCAACGTCCCTCAATGAGCGGCGAGAATAAAAAATTATTTGGTTTTGCAGGATTACAACATACATAATAAGTAGTTGTTTGTCCTCTTACTGCTCTTGCTTTTACTTCATCAACACTTGCTTCGTTATCATACAGAAAACAATAATCATTCAGCAAAGTATCAAGTTCTTTATGCCAGTTGCCTGCATACGTGATCTTCCAGTCTTTTGAATGCGCTTTTATCACATCGATCGCGGCTAATGTTTGCTCCATTGCATTCTCATTGATGCCGAGATAAGTTTTATTGAACCATCCTTTCTTTTCAAGATGCGCTTTCAGATCAGTAAGAAAAACATTCCAGTTATTTTTATAAGTATCGGATGCTGGAAGCCATTGTTCCTGTATGCGGTTACCGGTTGCCTCATCTGTAAAAAAAAATCTTTCGCCCCATGGCAATGGTGTATAAATAGTAATGGCTTTATCAATGCCCATACTCATGCACAATTCAACATACTTATCAAAAACCGCGTAGTCAAATTTCCATGAACCGTTCTTTCGTTTTATCCAATCTATCATGCCACCTTCAATTGCATATTCATTATCGCCCCATGGCGAATGCACGCCATATGTTGTAATATATGTGCCGCCTGCATCTGCATATAACTGCAAATGTTTTTTTAATAATGCAATATGCTCAGGACCCCATGGTTTTACATGATAATAATCGGCGATCACCCATGGATTTTGCCATAGATCGAGCCTGTATTGCCAGTCATGCGGTTTTGGTAGTGTTTGATTTTGTACTTTGATTGAAACGTTCAGTTTCGTTTGTTGATTTGATGTTATCACTTCAATAATTCCCGTGTATGTTCCTGCCTGAGTATTTCCGGGAATATTCACACTTAGCCACACAGGTCTTACTGTTTTACCCGGCACATCAAAACGATCAAATGTTTCAAACCTGTCAGGCATAAGAAAAGCATTTTTATATGGTGTTTCACCACATACTGCTTCATTCGAGCCATAAGGATAATTGGCAAGCACATAGCAAACTTTATTCAGTTGGATATTCTCTTTAGTCAGCATTTTTCCGTTTTCATTTTTAAGATCGGCTACTTTAAATCGTACTTGCTGTAAAGTATCAGGCGACCAAACAACGATTTGTGTATACAATCTTTCGCCTTTCCATCCTGTTGCTTCCCATGTTGCGGTTTCATTTTTTATCGATGGCACTTCTGTTCTGAAATACAATTCTTCTTCTGAACCAAAAGCCGCATGCAATCCGGGTTTTTCTTTCATCCATACCTCAGGATCAGAACTTTGATCAAGGTCATATTCCGGTTGATAGTGTGCAGGCGCAATCGAAGGAAGTTTTGTTGAATCGATCTCGCCCTTATATTTCTGAGATAAAACAACACTCACAAACAAAAAATTTACAACACACGATGCAATCGTTCTTTTCATTATTCCAATTTTAAAACAACAGTAAAATAACCGCTCAAATGTAAGTGTATGTTAGATGGACAACCATACTTTTACAAGAATATTTTAATGTTTCAACTCAGCGAAAAGTCGTGTCATGAAAAGAAAAAACACATTGATTTTATTTTTGATACTTACAGTCGCATCATCTTTTGCACAAAAAGTTACATGCAGGCAATTTGATGATTATGTACTTACATGTGAATTAACACCTGCAGGACCTGTACCTACAGTGTATGATGCCAACGGCGTATACCCTTATGTTAGTTATGTTGAAACATCAAACAGGCCTGTGCTTAAAAAATATCATTTCATAGTGATGGAAAATGAACAAATGAAAGTTACGATTTGTCCTGACCTTGGCGGCAAGATCGTATCGATGATCTGTAAACCTTCAAACAAAGAAGTGTTGTATCAACCGGGTATTGTTCGTTACACAAGAATTTTACCTCGATTTTATTTCACCTCTGGCGGTATTGAAGTAAGTTTTCCTATTTCACATTCGCCTTCGCAAAATGAAAAACTGTTGTATAAAATTGATAGTGCAGAAAACAGAATTTATGTCACTTGTGGTGAACGTGAATTGCGCTTCGGGATGCAATATTCAATTGAATATTCATTAGGAATGAATGACAATTTTTTAACGCAGCGCGTTGTATACACAAACCGGGGAACTGAAGCATATCCATGGATGAGTTGGAGCAATGCAGCATTGCCGTCAGGCCCTGATACAAAATATTTTTTTCCCAAAGGAAAAGTGTTGCGCCATGCATCAACTATTGATACGATTGACTGGCAGACACAGGGACCAAAAACAGAAAACAATATAAAAGAAATGACAGGTTATTTCTGGCGCACAAAAGACGTGAATGCATTCGGCGCATGCACACCTTCTTTTGGAACAGGTCTTTATCACATCGCAGATGAAAAAATAGCGCCCGGTGTTAAGTTGTGGAGTTATGGAACGGGTGACGACAGCACGTGGGCTACATTAAGTACGTTAAAACATCAAACATATATTGAAATACAAGGCGGCCCGTTGAGTGATCAATCTATTAAAACTGAATTGCAGCCAAAAGAAATAAAGTGGCATGTAGAATATTGGTTTCCTACTGATGTACCACTTAATATTTATTCTATGAAAGTGCCTGGTATAAAATTGCGTGCATTAAACGAGGTTCCGATATTTCAATGGGCAAGGATGAATGAAGTGAAAGTTTGGCAAGAATTACAGGAGGCCGAAAAGAAAAAAATAAAATTGCCAGCTCCGCCTTTAGTTGATGAGATGTTATGGCCTCCTTCCGGGATGGAAAATCTTGATGTAGCTTTTCAATATGCAATTACAAATGATAAATCAAACGCTGATCTATGGAAGCTTTATTATGGTGCCTGGCTTGCAGGAAGAGCAAAAAAAGACAGTGCCATACTAATACTTTCTCCGTGTAGTAATGGTATTTCGAAAGTTTTGCTTGCACGTTTATTAAAAATAAATGGTGATACAAGCAATGCAAGAAAAGCATTTGAAAGCATTACAGAAACATGGCTGCAGCTACATCCGCAGGTAGTTGTAGAAAGAGATAAATTGTTGCGAAGTATCGGCATGCAAACAATTCCAGAACGTGAAGGGTGGTTGAATAAAGTTGCTGCATTAAATGATGAAGGAGTAATTGAAAGAAGAATACAATTGCTTATAGATGAAAATAAAATTCAAGAAGCAAAAGATTTATTATTAAACACCACATGGCAAAAGGTTCATCAAACTTATACACGTACAGGATTATGGGAACAAATATGTGCTAAGGAAGGTATTAATCCTTTACCTATTCCGCAACAATTGGGTGAAGACAGGTTGGCAAGATTTGGTGCGTATAGAGAGTATGAATAGATGGTTGAATGAGCTACGCCTTCACCAATTTATCTTTTGCTTCTGCCCATGAATTACAACCTGCTAACCCTAATGTAAGATCGATATCAGCCAATAAATTTCCTATCACTTCTTTTACGCCTTCTTCTCCACCTAATGCAAGTGCAAATGCATACGGCCTTGCAACAAGCACTGCCTTTGCACCTAAGGCCATCGCCTTAAATACATCGGCTCCGCGACGAATGCCGCTGTCAAATAATATAGTTGTTTTGTCAGCTAACGCATTCGATATTGATGCTAACGTATCAAGTGATCCAATTGCTCCATCTAATTGCCTGCCACCATGGTTGGATACGACTATGCCATCGGCTCCATGATCAATTGCTTTTTTTGCGTCATCGGCATGTTGTATTCCCTTTACAATAACCGGTAGCTTTGTGCATTCACGAATCACTGAAAGATCAGCCCATGTAGATGAGGGATTAGAGAAACAATGAGCGAAGTGCATCATGGTTCTCATTTTATCTTTTGCAGGATCACCAACTGCTTTCAAAAAGATAGGATCCGAAAAATAATTTGCCAAACCTTGCCCGAACAAAAAAGGCAGGTAAGCGTTTTCAATATCTCTTTCTCTCCAGGCAAATAATCTTGTATCTAACGTAACAACAATCGCACTATAGCCAGCTTTTGCTGCCCGATCAATTATGCTTCTTGTGAAATCATTATCGCGTCCCCAGTATAATTGAAACCAATGCGGGTTATCCTCATTTGCTGCTGCAACGTCCTCAATCGTTTTCGAAGAAACAGTGCTTACTATTTGAGGAACATGCAATGCTTTTGCAGCTTTTGCAACCGCAACCTCACCTTCCGAATGCGCGATAGATAAAACACCAACAGGCGCCAGCAAAACGGGTGTAGGATATTTTATACCAAACAATTCTGTTGCAATACTGCGTTTAGATACATCACCCATCATCCGCGGCACTATCTGCCATTTATTAAATGCTTCTTTGTTATTGTCTGCGGTAATTTCTGAACCTGCACTGCCGGCGATATATGCAAAAGCTTCAGGCTTCATTAGCTCACGTGCCTTTTGTTCGAGTGCTTCATACGAAACAGGTAGTTGTGGTTTTATGTTTTGAGTTCCCTTGAAATATAGCTGCAATTGATATTGCATGCCATCCGTAAGCTGTGAATCATTACTTTTCTGCATAAAGCTCATTCTTGATTAAAGCAATCAATAACGTTTATAAATGTAATTTTTTTTAGACATAAAATTTATACTTCAAAAATTAATGGCAATTATTTTTTAATTTGTTCATCCAAAACAAGGCTTCTTTGAAAAAAATAGTCAAACGAACGCTGCTGCTTATCATTCTGATTGCATTAAGTTACGCAATTCATTATGCCTGGGTTTCTTTTCCTATAATCACAGGCTTTGACGCAAAACAAATTTGCACCTGTGTTTTTGTTTCAGGGCGAAATGAGAAAGATCTTGATACAACTGAAATGGGTGAGTATCCTTTCGATCTTGCAAAATATACCGTTAACTACAGCGATTCATCAGTAACTGCTTCTATATGGGGGATGGCTAAGCGTAAAGCGATTTACAGGAAAGGTGTGGGTGCCACATTGATAAATGACATCAGTGAACAACAATTAAGAGCGCAGCTTTTTTCGATGCCACAAGTGCCCGTTGTAAATACTGACACTATACCATGGCCTTACGGCGATAAATTATCTGACACAATTCGATCAAACATCAATGTTGAAAAATTGCGTGAATCAGTGAATGATGTTTTTACCGAACCATATCCGGATAAAAAACAAAGAACACGTGCTGTAGTTGTTTTGCATGACGGTAAATTAGTTGCGGAGCAATATGCACTTGGTTTTACTAAGGAGTCGAGAATGTACGGATGGTCAATGGCAAAAAGTTTTACGGCTGCGTTGATAGGCGCCCTGGTTAAACAAGGCAAGCTTAATGTAAAACAACCTGCACCCGTTCCTGAATGGAGCGATGCAAACGATCCTCGTCATGCGATAACACTTGAAAATTTATTGCAGCAAACAAGTGGCCTCGATTTCGTTGAAGATTATACTAAGGCCAGTGATGTAACAAACATGTTGTACAAAAAAGGTGATATGGCCGCCTATGCGGCGAGCCATCCTTCAGCACATGCACCAGGTAGTTTATTTAGTTACTCAAGTGGCAACAGCAATATTTTATCACGCATTATACGACAGACAGTTGGCGAAAAGGATTACGCCGCTTATCCTTACACTGCGTTGTTCTATAAAATAGGAATGTACAGCGCCATGCTTGAACCTGACGCATCAGGCACTTATGTTGGTTCATCATACATTAATGCTACAGCAAGAGATTATGCAAGATTTGGTTTGTTGTATTATAATGATGGTGTTTGGAATGGTGAACGAATATTGCCTGGAGGATGGGTGCAACAAACTGCTATTGCGCCTTCAGGAAATAAAACAAAAAATTATGGTTACCAGTTTTGGTTGAACGGTTTTAATGCAAACGATTCAACGCAAAGAGAATTTCCTGATGTACCTGCTGATATGTTTTATTGTGATGGTTTTGCGTACCAGGGTATTTACATCATCCCTTCAAAAAAATTAGTTGTAGTGAGGCTTGGTTTAACGCTTGATAAATCGTTTGATGTAAACAAATTTCTGAAAAGCATTATCGATGCAACAGAAAATAAATAACTCACACTTCAGGCACTGCAGTATCATTCGAAGGTGTATTTAGTTGTTGCAAAGGGTTTATAAAGAACCAGCACAAAAATCCAATAGTTAAAACACTGGCAACTACAAAAAGAGGATATTGAAAACTGTGTGTTATTTCTGCAATTTTTCCAAAAACGATTGCAAGGAAGAATGCACCCGTTTGTCCTGCAAAATTCATGGCACCGGTAACCGTTCCTGAATTGTTTTTTCCTATATCTGTGCACACAGCATACGAAGACATAACACTAAACGAGTAAAAAAAGTTAGCACCAATAAGACAAGCAGCAGCCAAGTAATCTTGAGACGTTAATGCAGCTGAGAGAAACAAAACGCAGCACATTCCAAAACCAATCTTGCCCATTATACGTCTTCCAAAACGCAAACCTCTTCTTTCTACTAACCAGTCAGACACAAACCCTCCGGCTAATAAACCGACAATGCCTGCAACAAACAAAATAAAGATCACCGACTTTGATGCTTCCTCACTAAAATGCCGCCCTTCCTGTAAATAAACCGGCATCCATGCAACGAAAAAATAATTGGCCCATTGAAAAGTAAAATACATAAGCATTAAAGCCCACACATTCCTGTTTTTTAAGATCACTTTCCATGAAATAAAATGTTGCTCCTTTTTATGCCGGCAACCCGATTCTATTTTTCGCTTCTCTTTTTCAGAAACGTTTTTCATTTCCCTAGGAAAATTTTTAAACCATTTAAGACAGATCAGTACCCACACAATTCCTATTGCTGCATTCACAAAAAAAGGCATTCGCCATCCATAAATGGCTGTTATCGGGATGATAATAAGCGGGGCAATTGCTGAGCCTATTTGTGAACCGATACCAACCCATGTAAGTGCCCGGCCTGTTTCACTTACAGGAAACCATCTTGATATTACGACCATGCAATTCGGGTAGGTTCCTGCCTCTCCCATTCCAAATAAAAACCGAACAATCAATAATGATATCAATCCGCCAACAAGACCTGTTACTGCTGTAAAAAAAGACCACCATAAAACAATGCGGATAAATAAAGCTTTAGGACCGATGCGATCACCTAAAACTCCCGAAGGAATTTCAAACAATGCATACGCTAATGCGAATGCTGCAAGCACCCAACCGAATTGTTCATTGTTAAGATCGAATTCAGTTTTAATTCTTACACCAACTATTGAAATGCAGATACGGTCAAGATAAGTGAGTGTAGTTAATGAGCACAGTAATACAAGTACACGATAACGATATGGAATTGCTCTAAGCATTCTTGGTTTTAGAAGTAATCAAGCGAGATTTTAAAGATAGCATATAACAAAAACACGAAGCTAGAAACGAAACGCATTGCTATTTCAGCAACCAGACCTAAAGTGTTGCCAAGCCTTTGATTAATAGAAACAGTAGAAAATTTTGCGCTTCCTTATCCTATCCTTTGCTAACTTTCTGGCCTAAGTTTTACCTGATGAGTCAATCGCGTCAGCTTGCGGCTATAATGTTTACCGATATTGTCGGCTATACCGCATTGATGGGTGAAGATGAAAGAAAGGCATTTGAAATTTTACGTAAAAACAGGGAAATTCAGCAGCCTTTAGTACAACAATTTAACGGGAGGCTCATAAAAGAAATTGGTGATGGCGTACTTGCAAGTTTTGATACTGTGACCGACGCTGTACAATGTGCAATAACAATCCAGCAATCCTGCAAAAATATTCCGCATTTAAAATTACGAGTCGGTATTCATCTGGGTGAGGTTGTATTTGAAGATGCTGACGTTTTCGGCGACGGGGTAAATATCGCATCCCGGATACAGGCCATTGCATCTCCCGCAGGAATTTATATTTCTGAAGCTGTGCAGAATAATATTTCGAATAAGAAGCAAATTATTACACGTTTTGTAAAAGAAGAGCGTCTCAAAAACGTAAAAGACAGCATAAAAATTTATGAGGTCCTTTATGATATGTCTTTAAAAGAAGAAAATGATGCGACAGGTTCGTTAAACGGCAAGCCGATTCAAAGCATTGCAGTCTTACCATTTGTAAATATGAGCAATGATCCCGAGCAGGAATATTTTTGCGACGGCATTGCAGAGGAAATAATTAACGCTCTTGCCCAATTAAGAAACCTGCGTGTGATAGCACGCACATCCGCATTTTCATTCAAAGGAAAAAATTTGGACGTGAGGGAAATCGGTAAACTGCTTGATGTAAATACGCTGCTGGAAGGCAGCGTTAGAAAAGCGGGGAATCATTTACGGATAATAACACAATTAGTACAGGTTTTAGACGGCTCTCATTTATGGTCAAACCGGTATGACAGAGTTTTAGAAGATGTATTTGTGATACAGGAAAGCATTGCAGAGAATGTAGCCACTGCATTGCGCGGTTTTTTAACGGACAAAGAAAAAGAAGCGATACGCCGGCCTGAAACAAACGTTGAAGCGTATGAATTTTATTTAAAAGGGCGCCAGCTCTTTCACCAGATAGGTTTGAAGGAAGCAAAAGTATTTTTTGAAAAGGCGATTGAAGTTGATCCTACCTATGCTCTCGCTTATTCAGGATTGGCAGATGCGCATTCATGGCTTTATGAATGGGAAGGTGCGGCGGAAGCAGATCTGAAAGCTGCCGAGAAAAACAGTCAAATTGCTCTTACACTCGCTCCTACTTTATCCGAAAGCCATTCTTCGAGAGGCTTTGTTTTATCGCTCGGCCAAAATTATGATGAAGCCGAAAAAGAATTTGCCGAAGCAATTCGGCTTAACCCCAACAATTTTGATGCATACTATTATTCTGCAAGAGGTGCATTTGCCCGTGGCTTGATGAGCAAATCCGCCGAGATGTTTGAAAAAGCTTCACAAGTACGGAGGGAGGACTTTCAAAGCAAGTTGCTTCTTGCCCAAACATTGCAGGTGTTAAGCCGGAATGAAGAAGCTGATAAAGCGATACTGGAGGGCATTGAGCGTGCGAGAAAACAGTTAGAACTCAACCCTGCAGACCGCCGGGTACTTTCACTAACCGCAGGAAATTTATGGCAAGCGGGCTATAAACAGGAAGGATTCGCCTGGATAAATAAAGCCCTCGATCTCTATCCGGAAGATACCGGCGTTTTAGTAAATGCTGCCTGTCTTTTTGCAAAAAGCGGGTACAAGGAAAAAGCGCTTACACTGCTAGAGAAAGTATTTGGAAAAGGTTTTGGAAAACGAGATTGGATAGAGCATGATCCCGATTATGATTCCATAAAAAATGAACCCCGGTTTAAAGCTCTCCTCAGCAAACTCAAATAAAATATTTCCCAAACTTTTTGGATTTGTTAACCCTGAATTTTTAACAACACAGTCTGTCATCATTTCACAAAAGATCTTTTCGTGATAACGAATTCATTGTTGTTTTGGCAGTTTTTTTGAAGAGCACATTTATTGAATAAAATATTTTCATTATAAGTACTTCATCAAAAAATGCGGGTTATGGAACAAAACGTTTTTTTCGATATTGATTTTGACTACGCCTTATCGGATAACATAACGCTTCATTTAACTGCAACAGTGGAGTTAAAACATTCTGTGCCCCACTATTTGATTTCTAATTTTCATTTTAAGACTAATCCCAATGGCTCGCCGTTATTAGATGACATGAATCTCATGGCTATGCAAACGAGCAATGGTATTAATTGGATACACGCAGATTCACGCAAACAAACATTGCTGAGTGAAGCTGTTGGCAAAGCCATTGAAGAGAAGACCGGGGTTGAATTTGCCAACAATAAAAAATAGCAGCTACTCTGTCCTTAAAGATTTCACAGGATTTGTTGTAGCCGCCCTTATGGCCTGGAAACTTACGGTTATTAATGCTATCATTATTGCAGCGATGCCTGCTATTACAAACACCCACCAGCTAATGTTTATGCGGTATGCAAAACTTTGCAGCCATTTATTCATCGCCCACCAAGCCATAGGGAAAGCAAAGACTGATGCGATCAGGACCAGCCTTGCAAAATCTTTGGAAAGCATTGCCACAATACCGCCGACACTTGCACCCAACACTTTACGAACACCAATTTCTTTTGTTCGCTGTTCAGCGGCGTAAGTAACCAATCCAAATAAACCAAGACAACCAATAAAAATTGCAAACACAGCAAATGTTATAAACAACTTTCCTGTTTGTTCTTCTGAAGTATATATGTTGTTAAAATCAGCGTCCATAAAAGTGTAATTGAATGGCTGCCCGGGTGCCATACTGTTCCATTTACTTTGCACGCTATTTATTAAAGAAGAAATATTAGTAGTATTAATATGCCCCGCTATGCTTCCCCAATTTTCGCCTAATTGTATGATCAGCGGGCCCACGTTTTGGTGCATCGAACTGAAATTAAAATCCTTCACCACGCCTACTACATGATAAGCCACCGAGCCATTAATACCAGTCTGGCCGGAAAAATTCGGGCGATACAACATTTCTTTCAAAGGGTCCTTCAACCCAAGCACTTTTACGGCAGCTTCATTTAAAATAATACCTGTAGAATCTGAAGGAAAATCTTTTGAAAAATTTCTGCCTTGTGCCATTTCCATTCCAAGTGTTGGAATATAATTTTCATCCACATAAAAATTGGTTAACACAACAGCTTTTGTTGCATCCATAGCTGCATCCCGAAACCATCCCTCATTATCGAAGTTGGAGTTGGTTGGAAGATCACCACTTATGCTTGCATCTTTTACACCGGGAACGTTCAGCAATTCGTTTCTGAACGTGTGAATTTGCTTATCAAGATAATAAGCATTGTGTAATATCAATACCTGATCACGATTGTAGCCGATCTTCCTGCTGCGTATATAATCAAGCTGGTTATAAATTACGATTGTGCCTATGATGAGCATGATAGAAATAAAAAACTGGAACACTACAAGACCGCTTCTCA
>JADMIO011426270.1_pt1 | contig 15081 bp, 16 predicted proteins | sample 8958161 | NCBI WGS metagenome assembly JADMIO01 (sample SAMN16585339, study PRJNA669376) | soil metagenome | isolation source: Crop rotation soil | place: USA: Cullars Rotation, Alabama | collected 2011 | reverse complement strand
GTCGCGGAGCAGCCGGTCGAAGTCGTCGCCCGTCACCCACTCAAGGACCGCCTCGGGGAGGTGCGCGAGGTGCTGGGCCGACCACTCCCAGTAGCGCTCGGTCTCGAAGTGCTCGTCGGCGAGCGCGAGGTAGCGCTCCAGCTTCTCCTCGTACGGCGCACCGGAGTCGGCGATCTCGAAGTAGCGGGAGGTCTGGAGGTCGACCTCGGAGCTGCGACCGTTGACCACGCAGTACGTCGACCAGCGCACCAGCGCCGTGATCGCCCACGGGAAGTAGTAGTGGAGCGAGGTGACGGCGACGTCGGGGCAGGCGTTGGCGTAGTCGATCGGGTAGACGTCGTCCCCGACCACGAGCATCTCGCAGGAGTTGAACTCCCAGCGGAAGAACGCGTTGACGATCCGCGAGGTGGCGACCGTCTGGTGACCGGCGGACGAGGACAGGAAGTCGTGGTTGACGGCGTACCGCTGGTGCATCGGCTGGTCCGGCCGGAAGTCCATCACCATCGTCTCGGGGCCGATCGAGAGCGCGCGGGCGAAGTGCTCGTACTCCACGGTGGCCTGGAGGTGCATCAGCATCTCGCCGGACTCGTCGTACGCGCGGTGCAGGTCGCCGCGGTCGTTGATCCGCGAGACGCCGCGCCAGGCGCCGCCGTCGAACGGCTTCATGTACAGCGGGAAGCCGAGGTCCTGCGCGACCGCGTCGAGGTCGAAGGAGCGGTTGTACTTCTCCGAGGTGTAGGCCCAGCGGACGTTGTCGACGGGGTTCTTGTACGGCACCAGCGTGGTCGGCGGGACCTTGAACCCCATCCGGACCAGGGCGCAGTACGCCGAGTGCTTCTCCATCGACTGGAAGGTGAACGGGCTGTTGAGCAGGTAGGTCCCGTTGACCAGCGCGGCCTTCTTGAGCCACTCGCGCGGGTGGTAGTACCAGTGCGCGAGCCGGTCGATGACCAGCTCGGTGCGGACCGGGTCGTCGAGCCGGAACGGCTCGATGGTGAGCCGCTCGGACGACACCGTGTGGGTCTCGCCGCCGACGTCTAGCGGCCCGACCCGGCGCAGGACCTCCTCGAACGCGCGCGGCCAGTCCTCTTCGGCTCCGAGCAGGAGCCCGATCAGGTGGTCCCGAGTCATGCCAAGCACCCTCGCACTGTCGAAAGGATTCTGTAAGGGCTGGTACCCACGCTCAGACCATGACCCGACTCCCGCGCCCCTCCCTCGGCGCCGCCGCCCTCACCGTCGCCCTGCTGGCCCTCGTCCTCTCGCTCGGCGGCGCGTCGTACGCCGCGTCGCTCGCCAAGGGCGTCGTCGGCACCGCCCAGCTCAAGAAGGGGGCGGTGACCTCGGCCAAGGTCAAGGACGGCAGCCTCACCAAGGCCGACTTCGCCCCGGGCCAGCTGCCAGCGGGTCCCGCCGGACCCGCCGGCGCCAAGGGCGACCGTGGCCCGTCGGACGCCTACGGCACCAGGATGGACGGGTTCAGCACCGACTTGGACCTGACCCTCCCGCTGCCGGCCGGCAGCTATTTCGTCTCGGCGCGGGTGGGGCTGTTCAGCGCATCGGTCAACTCGGGCAACTGCAACCTGGTCAGCACCGGCACCGGCGCCGACATGGCGTACGTCGCGACGCCGGGCGGCAAGGAGGGCAGCGGCCACTTCCAGGGGCTCTACGTGCTCCCGGCGGCCGGATCGGTGAGTCTCCAGTGCGCGGACGGCTCGGGGCTCAGCTGGGGCCGTGCGCGCGTCGAGGCGATCGCCGTGGGCGCGACCCACGTGTTCGTCCAGCCCTAGACGAACCGCGGCAGGTGGTGCGCGACCTGCTTGCGCCACCAGTCCCAGTCGTGCGCGGAGTCGTGACCCCACACGTCGAGCTCGTGCGGGATGCCGCGCTCGGCGAGGAGTGCGTCCATCTCGTGCGCCGACGGGAGCGAGCGGGTGGGGTGGGTCTCCCACGCACCCTCGCCGACCACGAGCACGACGTACAGCCGCTGCCGCAGCCAGTCGAGGTGGTCGCCGTGCAGGTTGCCGACGTAGTCGGTCGGGTTGGTGAAGTACGCCGCGTCGCCGCGCTCGCCCCAGGCGTCCCAGGACGCCGGGTCGTAGTTGCCGCTGAGGCAGAGCGCGACCGGGAACAGGTCGGCGCGGGTCAGCGCGAACTGCAGCGCGTGGAAGGCGCCCATCGAGCAGCCGGTGACGATCGCACCCTGCCCATCATTGGCCGCGCCGGGCGAGTCCGCTCCGATGAACGGCACCACCGCGTCCTGGATCCAGCTCGCGTAGGCGCCGTGCCGCCGGGCGCGCTCCTCGAGCGGGAGGGACGTGTTCGACCAGCTGTCGCCGTCGAAGGAGTCGACGCAGTAGAGCTTGCACCGGCCACCGTCGACGAGGTCGGCGACCGCGTCGAGCATCCCGTTGCTCTCCCAGTCCCACGCCCGGCCCTGCTCGGCCGGGAACACCACCACCGGCCGCCCCCAGTGGCCGTAGCGGATCACGGTGCCGGCCCGGCCGAAGCCGGGCGCGTCGAGCTCGACGTGGTAGCGGTCCATCACCACACCCTCTCCAGGAGCGAGCCGAGGTGCGGGTCCAGGCTGTCGCGCCAGCAGGTCCAGGTGTGCCCCTGCCGGACCTCGCCCCACGCGGCGTCGACGCCGATGTCGAGGAGGTGGGTATGGAGCAGCCGGTTGTTGGCGAGGTTCTCCTCGGCGGTGCCGCAGGTCATCGCGACCGGCGGGAACCCGACCGGCGCACCGGTCGACTCGTGCAGCGAGGCGACGAAGCCGACCACCTGGTCGAAGTAGGCGTAGCCGGACTCCTGCGGGTCCAGCACCGGGGTGAAGAACGAGCCGGACTGCAGGGCCAGCCCGGCGAACGCGTCCGGGTGCAGCCAGCCGGCGTGCAGCGCGGCGAGACCGCCGAGGCTCTGGCCGACCAGCACCGGCCGGCCGGTGGTCGGGAACGCCTCGGCCAGCCCGGGGATGACCTCGCCCACCAGCGCGTCGGCGTACGCCGGGTTGGCGGCGTACCGCCGGTCCCGGTCCCCGCCCGGGCTCAGCAGCGCGACCCGGAACGGGGCCGGCCGGGTCGCGGCGTACTGGACGATCCGGCCCCAGGCGTCCATCTCCGCGCCGTCGTGGACGAGCAGCAGCGGCAGCGGCAGCGGCTCGTCGCCTTCCGGCGACCACACCTCCACCTCGACGCCCCCGAGCTCCAACGACTCGCGTGAGCCCTCGCGCGGCTGCTCCGTCAGCCACGCCGGCGGCTCGTAGCCGGGCATCGCCAGCCACGAGTGCGGCCCGAACGCGCCGTCGACCTGATCGGGGTTGCCCGGGTCGGGGGCCATGTCGTCACCGGCGACGAAGAGGTACTCCAGGCAGTCCAGGTCGGGGATCGGCAGCCGCAGCTCCCAGCCCTCGTCGGCCGCGCCGAGCACCAACTCGTCCGGCCAGCCGGCGGGCGGCACCAGGTCGAGCCAGACCTTGACGTCCGCGCCGCCAAGCCCGTGGTCGGCGTCGGCGAGCCGGAAGACGACCTCGTCGCCCTCGATCGCCGTACCCATCACTCGACCCTAGGTCACGCGCTGCCCTACCCTTCCGGGCGTGGTCGACGACCAGCAGCCCATCGGGTCCGGGTACGGCCCCCACACCACCGTCGCCGAGGTGCTCTCCGGGGTCGACCTGGGCGGGCGGACCGCGCTGGTCACCGGCGGGTACTCGGGCATCGGCATCGAGGTGGTCCGGGCGCTGCACGGCGCGGGCGCGCGGGTGCTGGTGCCGGCCCGGCGGCCGGAGCAGGCGGCCGAGGCGCTGGCCGACCTGGACCGGGTCGAGGTCGGCACGCTGGACCTGGCCGACCAGGCCTCCGTGACGGCGTACGCCGAGAGCGTGAGCGGCGAGCTCGACCTGGTGATCCTCAACGCTGGGATCATGGCCTGCCCCGAGACCCGGACCCCGCAGGGCTGGGAGCTGCAGCTGGCCACCAACCACCTCGGCCACTTCGCCCTCGTGGCGCGGCTGTGGCCGCGGGTCCGCGACGGCGCGCGCGTGGTCAGCGTGTCCTCGCTCGGCCACCACTACACCGGCATGCGGTGGGACGACCCGTGGTTCGAGACCGGCTACGACAAGTGGCACGCCTACGGGCAGTCCAAGACCGCGAACGTGCTGTTCGCCGTGGAGCTGGACCGGCTCGGCCGCGAGCGCGGTGTGCGGGCCTTCTCGGTGCACCCGGGCGCGATCATCACCCCGCTCGGCCGGCACCTGGTCGAGGCCGACCTGACCGGGATGCTGCTGCCGGAGTTCAAGACGCCCGAGGCCGGCGCCGCGACCGCGGTGTGGGGCGCGACGTCGCCGCAGCTGGACGGGCTCGGCGGCCTCTGGCTCGAGGACTGCGAGGTCGGCCCGTGGGCGCCCGAGGAGGGCCAGACCGAGCACGGCGTGAAGCGGTACGCGCGCGATCCCGCCGAAGCCGCTCGACTGTGGGCCTGGTCGGTCGAGCAGACGGGCGTCGACCTCTAGAACTTCAGGTGGTGGCTCAGGTCGCCGGTCTGGTCGACGTACATCGTCCTGGTGTCGAACCACCACGTCCCGTCGACGCGGTGGAACGTGTCGCGGTAGTGGCCGGTGATGATCACCTGCAGCGGCAGCTGGTCGGTGGCCTGGGTGACCAGGTAGTAGGACTGCGCGGTCGCGGTGCCGGCGTCCTCGTCGACCTCGATCATCGCGTTGGTGGTGACGTGCCGGGTCTTCGGCGTCCCGGTGTCCTCGTAGATTCGGGTCGCCATCCCGTAGAGCGCCCGCACCCCCTCGCGCCCCTCGAACACGGTCTCCGGCCCGCCGCCCTCCTCCCCGTGGATCCGGCCGTGCGCGAACAGCTCAGCCACACCGTCCAGGTCGCCGCGGTCGATCCGGTCGGCGTAGCGGTAGAGCAGGTTCTCGATCAGTCGCGCGCTGTCCACGGTCACGGACCCTAGACCTCCGCAGGGCGCGCTGGGACCCGCTCACCGCCGGTCGAGCTCGTCGAGACCACCCGCAGGACCGGCACCCAGCCCACGCTGCGGAACATCTCGACAGGCTCGATGAGCGGTGAGTCCAGCAGGTGCCCAGGCTGTAGAGGTTTCGAGACAGGCGCTAGCGCGCCTTCCTCAACCAGCGGTGGGGTCTATGGTCCTGCCGTGCCGAGCGAGACCTGGGACGTGGACGCGCTGGTCGCCAAGGCGCGCGCGAAGGAGGGGCTCGAGGACTTCGGACCGGGTCCGTTCGAGGAGCCGCTGGGCGTCCTGGTCGAGGCGTACGCCGGCGCGCGGCTCAACGACACCGGGACCTACCTGCTCGGGAGCGGCATCGTGCACTCGCTGCGGATGCGGCTGCGCGCGCAGGAGTGGTTCCGTCGGCACCCGGAGATCGCCGACGAGGTGGTCGACGACCCGGTCGTGGTCGTCGGGATGATGCGCAGCGGGACCACGCTGACCCAGCGGCTGCTGGCCGCCGACCCGGCGTTCCAGTGCGTGCACGGCTGGGAGGTGCTCGAGGTCGCGCCGGCTCTGGACCACGACTTCGCGGCCACCGACCCACGGATCGCGGTCGGCCTGGAGCGCGAGGAGCAGAACCGCACCTTCCTGCCCGACCTGTTCGCGATCCACCCCATGCACGCACTGGAGGCGGAGGAGGAGATCGTCTTCCTGGCCGACGCGTTCCTCTCGCACGTGCCCGAGTCCGGGGCCCACGTGCCGGCGTACCGCTCCTGGATCGACACCCAGGACTTCGGGCCGGCGTACGACCACCTGAGGCGGATGCTCCAGCTGCTGCAGTGGCAGAAGAAGCAGCGCGGCGAGCCCCAGCGCCGCTGGGTGCTGAAGACGCCCGCGCACCTGGGCTACCTCGACACGTTGCGGGACCGCTTCCCCGGCGTCCAGGTGGTGCAGCTGCACCGCGACCCGCGCACCACCATCGCCTCCGGGGCCAGCCTCAACAGCGTGCTGCACGGGCTGCACAGCGACCACGTCGACAAGCACCGGATCGGCCGGGAGTGGCTGGAGCGGATGGCGTGGACCAGCGACCGCGCGGCCGCGACCCGGGCCACGTGGAGCGCGGAGGAGCGGCGCGCGGTCGACGTCGACTTCGCCGACATCGTCGCCGACCCGGTCGGCCAGGTGGCGCGGGTGTACGACGCGCTCGGGCTCACGCTCACGCCGCAGGCGGAGGTGTCGATGCGGGACTGGCTGGCGCGACGACCACACGAGGGCGGGCGGCCGGCGTACGACCTCGCGGAGTTCGGGCTCACCGCCGAGCAGGTGGACGACAGATGTCAGTACTGACATTTTGCTGCTAACCTCGACCGCATGCACCCCGTGGCCACGGACGAGCAGCACGAGCACGAGCTGGCCGCGCTCGCGCTGACCCGGCACCCGACGGTCCGAGCCGCCCGCGCGTCGGTGGCCGAGACCTGGCTGTCGCGGGCCAAGGCGTCGGAGGCGATGCGCGAGCGGTTCGAGGCGGCGTACGACGAGGTGATGTTCTCGGCCGCGGTGTGGTCGTCCAACCAGGACCCGCTGCGCCCGAAGTCGATCTGCATCACCCGGCTCGCGCACCCGGTCGACGGCACCGCCATCCCGGGGTCGCGGTGGGGCATCGACAACCCGGACACCGTCTACCGGGTGGTGCCGATCTCCGGCGACGAGCGCTACGAGCTGCGCGGCCGGGTCGGCGCGCACCGGATGGTCGAGAACTACTTCACGCTCTGGGACCGGCACATGGGCACCGTGGACGTGCTGGACGGCCGCCGGATGGAGGTGGACTCCGACGGGACCTTCACCGTCACCGTGGACGCCGACGAGGCCGGCGGGCGGCCCAACCACATCCGGTCCGGGCCGGCTGCGCACGAGCTCTACATCCGCGACGTGCTGCTCGACTGGGGCGCCGACGACTGCAACGAGCTCGAGGTGGTCCGGCTCGGCGGCGCGCCGACGCGGCCCGCTCTGACCCTCGACGAGCAGGCCGAGGCGACCGCGGCGATGATGGCGCACTTCGCCGACTTCACCGGCAAGCTCAGCCACGGCATGTACAAGGCGCCGGTCAACCACTTCTCGCTGGCTTGGTCGGCCGACCAGCACGGCGCGCTGCGCAACCAGGTGTACGTCGCGGGGCGGTTCCTGCTCGAGCCGGACGAGGCATTCGTGGTCGACGTGAGCGACGGGGGTGCGGAGTACTTCACGGTCCCGCTCTCCAACATCTGGGGCACCACGCTCGGGCTGGTCGACCGGACCGGCTCGCTGAACAAGGCGCAGTCGGTGGCCAACGCCGACGGCACCTACACCTACGTGATCGGCCCCGACGACCCCGGCGTGCACAACTGGATCGACAGCGACGGGCTGCGCGAGGGGATCCTCACGCTGCGGATGGCGGAGTTCCCCGAGGGCGGCGCGCGGCCGGACCTGGCCGCGACCGGGCGGGTGGTGCGGCTCGAGGACCTGCCGGACATCCCGCACGTCGAGCCGTCCGAACGTGAGGCGCAGCTGGCGGAGCGGCGCGCGGCGTACCTACGGCGGCTGCCCGAGGGGGTGCTCTGATGGCGCGCTGGCTGGTCACCGGCTGCTCGACCGGACTGGGTCGCGAGATCGCGCGGTGCGCGCTCGAGGCCGGCCACCAGGTCGTGGTCACCGCGCGGAGGTCGATCGACGTGGCGGACCTGGTCGAGGCGCACCCGGACACGGCGCTGCCGGTTCCGCTGGACGTCACCGACCCCGCGCAGATCCACGCCGCGGTGGCCGCGGCCGACGAGCGGTTCGGCGGGATCGACGTCCTGGTCAACAACGCCGGCTACGGCTACCTCTCCGCGGTCGAGGAGGGCGAGGACGCCGAGGTCCGGCAGCTGTTCGACACCAACTACTTCGGCGTCGTCGACACCATCAAGGCGGTGCTGCCCGGGATGCGGTCACGGGGGTCGGGGCGGATCATCAACATCTCCTCGATGACCGGGCTGGTCGCGAACCCGCCCAACGCCTACTACTCCTCGACCAAGTTCGCGCTCGAGGCGCTCACCGAAGCCCTGCGCAAGGAGGTCGCGGCGTTCGGCATCTTGGTGAGTGCGGTCGAGCCCGGCGCCTTCCGGACCGACTGGGCCAAGCGGTCGATGCACGAGAGCTCAGCCCCGCTGTCGGCGTACGCCGAGGACGTCGGCGCCCGCAAGGAGCTGATCCGCGCGTTCGCCGACCACCTGCCCGGCGACCCGGCCAAGGTCGGTGAGGCGGTGGTGATGCTGGCCGGCCTCGACGACCCGCCGCTGCGGCTGCTGCTCGGTCGCGACGTGCTCGCCGCGACCCGGGAGAAGCTGGCCGAGCTGTCCGCCTCGATCGACGAGTGGGAGCACGTCACCGTCGACGTCGACCTGCCGTCCTAAGGCACCGCTGGGCGCACCTGCTCCAGTGCCGCGTGGGTGAGCTCGACCAGGCCGGCGAGCCCACGTTTGCCGCCGCCCTCGGTCCACACGCTCAGCGCGGCGGAGATCGCGCCGGCCAGCGCCTCGGCCGCGACCGCGGCCGCGAGCCGCTCGCTGCCGTGGGCGACCAGCAGCTCGCGCAGCGACCGGGCCATCGCGCCCTGCGCGTCGCGGTAGGCGCGCTCGATCCGCTCGGGCGACAGCAGCCGGCTGCGCAGCCGGGAGATCTCCACGACCACCCGCGGGTCGGCGGCCGGCGCCTGCACCGCGGCGAGCACGGCGGCCACCGCGTCGTCGCCCGCGTCCAGCCGCGCCGCGACCGCGTCCCGGAACCACGGCAGCCCCTGCGACAGGTCCGCGAAGAGCACCTCGTCCTTGGTCGCGAAGTGCCGGTAGAACGTCCGCTCGGTGACCCCGACCTCGGCCGCGATCGCGGGCACGTTCGCAGCCTCGAACCCGTGCTCCAGGAAGTGCCGGATCGCGGCCGCCCGCAGCGCCTCGCGGGTGCGCTCGGACTTGCCGCTGCGGGCCGGAGCCTCGGTCACGGCAGCAGGACGATCTTCCCGGCGCCGTGCGCGCCGACCATCGCGCGGTGGGCGTCGGCGGCGCGGTCGAGCGGGTACGTCTCCGCCACCACCACGCGGAGCCAGCCCTCCTCGACGGCCTTGAGCAGCTCGAGGCGAGCGGCCCGGCGGAGCTCGGTGCCGGGGTCGGCGCCCTCGCCGAAGCCGAGCTGGGCGATGCCGCGCTCGGCCGCGGCTTTGCTGGGGATCAGGGTGGCGATGCGGCTCTTGTCCCGCGCGACTGCAAGGGAGAGGTCGAGGACGGGGGGTGCGCCGACGGCATCGAGTACGGCGTGCACCCCGTCGGGCGCCTGGGCGCGGACCCAGGCCTCGACGTCCTCACGGAAGTCGAACGGCTCCACCCCGAGCTCGCGGAGCACGCCGTGGTCGTCGGGCAGCGCGGTGCCGAGCACGCGCGCGCCACGGTGGCGGGCGAGCTGGGCGGCGTACAGCCCGACGCCGCCGGCCGCGCCGTTGAGGAGCACCGTCTCGCCGTCCGCGACGCCGGTGGCGTCGACCAGGTGCGCCGCCGCCGTGCCGGTCAGCATCAGCCCGGCGGCCTCGGCCCAGCTCAGCGCGGCCGGCTTGGGCAGGCAGTCGGCACGGGCGGCGACCACGCGGTCGGCGTACGCCCCGTCGACCGGGTGCACGACCACCTCGTCGCCGGCGGGCTGCGCGCCCTCGAGCACGGTGCCCGCGCACTCGCCGCCGAGCCGGATCGGCAGGTCGCTCGGGTCGTCGCCGACGGTCCCGCTGTAGGACTTCACGTCCCAGGCGTTGACGCCGATCGCGCGCACCTCGACCAGCACCTCGTCCGGCCCCGGCGTCGCGACCTCGAGCGGCCGGACCTCGAGCCGCTCGGGTCCGCCGTACCCGACGGCCACGACCTGCCGCGTCTCCACCCGCCCGAGGCTAGTACGACCAAAGTCGCGCGGGACCAGCCCGGAGGCTGAGGACGCAGCAATGGACCGGCGTCTAGGTTGGCAGGGTGGCCGTCATCGAGACCCAGGGGTTGACCAAGCAGTACCCCTCGGTCACGGCGCTCGACTCGCTCGACGTCACCGTCGGCGACGGGATCACCGGGCTGGTCGGTGCGAACGGCGCCGGCAAGTCGACGCTGATCAAGATCCTGCTCGGGTTGGTGCCGGCGAGCGGCGGCGGGGCGCGGGTGCTCGGCCACGACGTGGCCACCGAGGGCGCGGCGATCCGGGCGCTGGTCGGCTACATGCCCGAGCACGACTGCCTGCCGGCGGACGTCTCGGCCAGCGACTTCGTGGTGCACATGGGCCAGATGTCCGGGCTGCCGTACGCCGCCGCACGCGAGCGCGCCGCCGACGTGCTGCGGCACGTGGGGTTGGCCGAGGAGCGGTACCGGCCGATGGGCGGCTACTCCACCGGCATGAAGCAGCGGGCCAAGCTCGCGCAGGCGCTGGTGCACGACCCGCGGCTGGTGCTGCTCGACGAGCCGACCAACGGCCTGGACCCGGCCTCGCGCGACGACATGCTGGCGCTGGTGAAGAAGGTCGGCCACGAGTTCGGGATCGCGGTGCTGGTCACCTCGCACCTGCTCGGCGAGCTGGAGCGGGTCAGCGACAACGTCGTGGTGCTGGACGGCGGCACGCTGCTCCGCTCCTCCGCGACGGCCGACTTCCTGCACGCGACCGGCTCGCTGATCGTCGAGGTCCAGGGCCGCGCGGACGCGGACAAGGTGCTCGGCCAGGCGCTCGTCGATGCCGGGCTCACCGCGCGGCCGGCCGGTGGCGTGCTGATCGAGGTGGTCGTCGCGGACGAGACCACGCCGGACGTCGTACGCGACCTCACCGTCGACCTCGGCCTCGGGCTGGTGCGGATGCAGGAGCGGCACCAGCGGATCGAGGACGTGTTCCGGGACGGGGGTGCCGGCAGTGTCCAACCCGTTTGAGGCCCCCTCGGGCGTCATCCACGACCTGGGCTACCGGCCCTACCGCGGGCCGCGGCTCGGCGAGGGCGCGGTCGCGTGGTCGTTCTTCGTGACCGGGTTGCGCAACACCTACGGGTTCGGCCGCTCCGGCCGCTCCAAGGTGCTGCCGATGGGGCTGTTCGGGGTGATGCTGCTGCCGGCGCTGATCCTGGTCGGCGTCCTCGTGCAGGCCAAGGACCTGCTCAACCTGGACGCACAGATCGTCCCGTACTCGACGTACCCGCTCACCACCCAGCTGCTGATCTCGGTCTTCGTGGCCGCGCAGGCACCGGCGCTGTTCTCGCGCGACCTGCGGTTCCGCACCATCACGCTGTACCTGGCCCGGCCGATGCCGCGCGCGTCGTACGTCCTGGTCCGGCTGGCCTCGCTCGCCGCCGGCACGCTGGTCCTGGTCGCGTCGCCGATCGTGCTCATGTACGTCGGCGGGCTGCTCGCCGACCTGCCGGTGTGGCGCGAGACCAAGCTGTTCCTGGGCGCTTTCGTGGGCGCCGTACTGCTGGCGGCGCTGCTCGCCGGGCTGGCCGCGCTCGCCGCCGCGCTCACCGTGCGGCGGGGCATGGCGGTGGCCGCGGTGATCGTGGTGCTGCTGGTCAGCTACACGGTGGTCGCCTCGATCCAGGGGATCGCCTGGTCGACCGACCACGACCGGGTCGGCGAGATCGCGGGGCTGTTCTCGCCGTACACGCTGGTGAACGGGTTGCAGCACGTCCTCTTCGACTCGCCGGCCGCCGTCCGGACGCCGCCGGAAGGTGCCGCGATGGGGCTGCTGTACGTCGCGGCCGTGCTCGTGTACGTCGGCGGCTCGGTGCTCGCGCTCGTGGCGCGCTACCGCCGGGTGTCGCCATGAGCACGATCTCGATCGACCACGTGTCTCGGTGGTACCGCAACGTCGTCGCCGTCAACGACGTCTCGATGACCATCGGCCCCGGTGTGACCGGGCTGCTCGGCCCGAACGGCGCCGGGAAGTCCACGCTGATCGCGCTGATGTCGGGGTTCCTGGCGCCGTCGACCGGGACGGTCACGCTGGACGGCGAGCCGCTGTGGCGCAACGAGTCGGTCTACAAGCGGGTGGGCCTGGTGCCGGAGCGCGAGGCGCTGTTCGACTACCTGACCGGACGGCAGTTCGTGGTGGCGATGGCCGAGCTGCACTCGCTCCCCGACCCAGGGGCCGCCGCTCAGCGGGCGCTGTCGGTGATCGAGATGACCGACGCGCAGGACCGCCCGATCTCGACGTACAGCAAGGGGATGCGGCAGCGCGTGAAGATGGCGTCGGCGCTGGTGCACGACCCCGCCGTCCTGCTGCTGGACGAGCCGTTCAACGGCATGGACCCCCGGCAGCGGATCCACCTGATGGACCTGCTGCGGGGGTGGGGTGCCGAGGGGCGGACGGTGCTCTTCAGCTCGCACATCCTCGAGGAGGTCGAGCAGGTCGCGCGCCAGATCGAGGTGGTCGTGGCCGGCCGGCACGCGGCGTCGGGCGACTTCGGCGCGATCCGGCGGCTGATGACCGACCGGCCGAACCGGTTCGTGATCCGCTCCGCCTCCGACCGTCTCTTGGCCTCGGTGCTGCTCGCGGACGCGTCCGTGCGCGGTGCCCGAATCCGGCCCGAGGGCGGGATCGAGGTGGAGGCCTCCGACTTCGGGCGGTTCAGCGAGGTGCTCCCGGCGCTCGCGCGCACTCACGGCGTCCGCCTGCTGGAGGTCACGCCGACCGACGAGTCGCTGGAGAGCGTCTTCTCCTACCTGGTGTCGTCGTGATCTCCCCGACCATCGTCCGCCTCGGCGTCCGCTCCCTCTTCGGGCGCTGGCGCGGGGTGCTGCTGTTCGTGCTGCCGGTCGTGCTCATCGGCCTGGCCGCTCTGGTCCGCGCGCTGGTCGGTACGTCGTCCGACTCCGCCGAGACCGTGCTCTACGGGCTCGGCCTCGTGGTCGTCGTACCCCTCGTCGCGCTGCTCGCCACCTCCGGCCTCCTCGCCTCCGAGATCGACGACGGTGCGATCGCCTACCTGCTGGCCAAGCCGCTCTCGCGCTACACCATCGTGCTCTCCAAGCTCCTCGTCGCCGCCGTCTCCGTCCTCGTCTTCGGCGCGCTCCCGATGCTCCTCGCCGGCCTGGTCCTGCTCCCCTCCTCGCCGTCGTTCGCGGCGGGCTTCGCCGTCGGCTCGCTGCTCGGCGGTACGGCGTACTGCGCGGTCTTCGCCTGGCTCTCCGTCATGACCCGCCACGCGGTGGTCTTCGGCCTGGTCTACCTGCTCATCTGGGAGGGCCTCCTCGGCGGCCTCCTCGACGGCATCCGCTGGCTCTCGGTCACCCGCTGGTCCGCCGAGGTCGTCGACCAGGTCGCCTCCCTCACCCTCGTCGACGACCTGCCGCTCGCCTACGCGCTGATCGCGCTCGCCGTCGTGCTCGGCGCTGGCGTCTGGCGGACCGCCGTACGGCTGCAGGGGTTCAACCTCACCGGCGACGAGTGAGGCGCAGAGAGCAGTGTTCGGCGAGGTTCCCGCGGTGCCGGTGGTGGCACCTCTGGCGGTGGTCACCTTCGGCGGGTTGCTCTGGCACCTGCACCGACGCGGGCGGCTGACCCCACTCCGGGCCGTCGCGGCCGCCGCGGTCTGCATCTACGCCGCCGGTGTCGTGGCCAACACGGTCTTCCCGATCTTCACCGACAAGCCCGGCGGCACGCCGCCCTGGTCGTCGTCGATCAGCATCAGACCGTTCGTCGACTACGAGCTCGCGGACGCGGTCCAGAACGTCGTGGTGTTCATCCCCGCGGGCCTCTTCCTCTCCCTGGTCGCCGGCACCCGCTCGCTGTGGCGGGTGACCCTCCACGGCGCGCTCTTCAGCCTGTTCATCGAGACCGTCCAGTTCTTCAGCGACCACTTCCTGGACGGCGGCCACGTCGCCGACGTCAACGACCTCTTCTTCAACACGGTCGGGGCGGTCGTCGGGTACGGCGTCTACGCGGTGGCGACGCGGGTCCCGGTGGTCAACCCCGGCTCGAGGGCCACCGGTCGATGACGGCTTCGGCGACGGCGCGCGCGGTGTGCGCGTCAGCGGGGTAGCCGTCCCGCAGGCGCATGGCGAGGTCGCCGGAGACCACGAGGAGGAGCGCTTCGGCCAAGGCGCCGGCGTCCGGGCCGGCCACCGGCTCGGCCAGCGTGGTGAGGCGGCTGCGCAGATCGGAGGTGTCGCGTCGGATCGCCGCAGCCAGCACCGGGGACGGATCGGCGTACTCGGCCGCGGTGCCGAGGAAGGCGCACCACCTCGCCCCGCCCGGTGCTCGGCGGAAGCAGTCCAGTGCGTCGAAGACCGCGAGCAGGCGCGACCGGTCATCGGGAGCCTGCTCGACGGCCGCGTCCCACGTCTCCAGCCAGGAGCTCTGGCGCCGGTCGAGCGCGGCCGCGATGAGCCCCTCCTTGCTGCCGTAGGCCCGGTACAGCGTTGCGGGCGAGACACCGGCGCGCTCGAGGACCGCGTCGACGGGGGTGACGACGGCGCCGCGGGTGAACAGGAGCTCGTCAGCCGCGTCCAGCAACCGGGTCAGGGTGCGCTTTCGGACCACCACGACACGAGCCTAGACTCGGCAAAGTGAAACGCACGTTATTGTTTGGGAACAGGCACGAGGTCGCGCTCGTCGCGGCCGGGACCGCCCTGATCGCGGGGACCTACGGGCTGGTGCGACTGGCCTACGGCCTGTTCCTCTCCGACATCCAGACCTCCGTGGGGCTGTCATCGGTACAGGCGGGGTACGTCGCGTCCGGGGCCTCGGTCGTCTACGCCGTCGCGGCCCTCGTGGGGATGGTCGCCGACCGGTGGCCACGGCTGGTCGTGGTGGCCGCCCTCGCCACCGCGTCGCTCGGGTCGGTGGGAATGGCCATCGCACCGGGGACCGCGACGTTCGTGCCCGCGGCCATCATCAGCTCGGCGGGAGCCGGCCTCGCCTCCCCGGGCCTCGTCGCCGTGGTCGCCCGCGGCATCCCGGCTGGGCGCCGCGACCAGGCGCAAGCCGTGGTGAACTCCGGCACCGGACCGGGCCTGGTCGCAGCGGGCGCGCTGGCCCTGGTGCTGCTTCCGCACTGGCGTGCCGGCTTCGCCATCGGCGCGGCCTTCACGGCCGCGGCGGGCGCCGCGG
>JADMIO011227339.1_pt1 | contig 15082 bp, 11 predicted proteins | sample 8958161 | NCBI WGS metagenome assembly JADMIO01 (sample SAMN16585339, study PRJNA669376) | soil metagenome | isolation source: Crop rotation soil | place: USA: Cullars Rotation, Alabama | collected 2011 | reverse complement strand
GGTAGCGGAACCGCCATTGATGCCGTTCACGGACCAGGTCACGGAGGTATTGGGCGAGCCCGTGACGGTTGGGGTGAACTGTTGATTCTTTCCGATTTGAACCGAAGCGGATTGCGGCGAGACCGAAATATTTATGATCGGCACCAAGGTCACAGTGGCTTGGGCAAATGAGGCCGGGCTGGCCACCGAGGTGGCCCGAATGGTCACAGTGCTGGAAACCGGCATGCTCGCGGGAGCGCTATAAAGTCCGGCGGCGCTGATCAAGCCATCGGTCATGGACCCACCCACAACGCCATTCACCGACCAGGTCACCGCCAGATTCGCTGTCCCCGTCACAGTGGCAGTAAACCCTTGCGAGTTGCCGAGCTGCACGCTGCTGCTGGTTGGAGACACAACCACTTTGATCGGAACCGCGGCGACCTGCACAGCCACGATGTTGCCGGTCACAGCGCCGTTCCCTGGCTGGAGCACGGCAAAGTTGATTGTGCCCGCCTCGGCGGCCATTCCTTTGACCACGAGCTTTGTGGGGGAGGAATAAGTCGTTTGCACAGGCTGGCCGTTGGCCAAGGCCTGTGAATCGGGGGCGAAGTTACTGCCGTTAAAACTAACCTGGTAACTGCCAACCTGAAGTGGGGAAGGGCTCACTCCCCAAAGCCAGGGATATTTCCGAGTGATCGTCAGCGTCGCATTCCCAATGGAGTTTGGATAGGCCGTGCTGGTTGCACTCACTATCACCACGTTGTTGGCAGGAGCCGCTGCTGGGGTGGTGTATAGCCCGGTGGGACTGATCGTGCCGACAGTGCTGTCCCCGCCGACCATTCCGTTCACTTTCCAGACGATGGTATTGGGAGAGATCGGCACATAAGCGGAAAACTGCCGGGTGGAAGGGAATTCGATACTGGAGACAGTGGGATAGACTTCGATGGCCCCCGCGACCTGAGCGTGGAGAGTCCGCGACGGCGAGAGGCCGAGTAGAAGCGCCATGAACACGAAGAGGATGCGTGGCCCGAAAATGAGGCGGCTGGGAATTATCATATTGAAAGTTCCGGTGGAGTTGGTGGTGATTGCTTGCACATCGTTCGGGTTAGTCATACGAAATTGAGCCGGCTCTAACCATAGGACCAAAGACCTAGATAATTAGTTTAGATTAGTTTATTTACTGTGCATCCACTTGAGATGGTTACAAATTTGGCACAGTTTCGTAATCGCATCGGGGAGGGAGGTTCGTCATATTTTTTCGCGGGTGCACGACCCGAATGATCTTGAAAACAGAGGTCGGACGGCCATGATGTAAAACCGGGCACCTACTAAACTATGAACGAGACGACCACTGTGACTCCTTCGCCGACATTGACCGGGGCCCGCGGGTACCTGAACAAGGCCCTCGATATGGTCAGGCAATCAGGACTTCTCCCGGCCAAAGCGGACAGCGAATCGCCGGCTGTCACACTCCTGAAGGACGTCGATTCCCTCGATAAAACGAAGTTGCTGGTGATCGCGCATACTCTCCAGAATATGGAGGTCTTCAATCGGCTGGTGCGCGAGAACACCGCCGAAGCCAAGCTGGGCAATCGTTTCCAGGATATAGCCAACAGCTTTCGGTACATCCGCGAAGATTGCGAAATGATCATTGAGCACCTGGCCGACGGGAAAATTGACTGGAAAGAACGGGTGCAATCCACGTTCCGGCGCTTGCAACGAGGCACGCCGGCGAGCCAATTCGAAAAGATCCGAGGAACTTTCCGCGATGTTTTCCAGGACTCGAAAAAGCAGCTCGATGTGGAGGACGTGATTCTCAAGGCTTACGAGACATTCCGCCTCGCGTTAAGCGAAGGCGAAATTGCGGCTGCCGAGCTCGCAAAACAACAGGAGGAAATCCGCACCAAAGCGCAGCAAACATTGGTGCAGGCAGCGGAAGCGTTGCAGATTTACACGGGGACAGATGCCACCGAACGGAAACAGTTGCAGCTTGCCCGCGATGAAGCAGATCAAAATTTCACCCGGGAAGATCGCCGGTATCAGCTCCTGCTCGATTTGGCGGAGAACCTTAAGGTCGGGTATAATGTGGGCGAAACCATTTTGATGAAGTTCCGCCAAACTCACGGGGTGAAGATGGAGGTTTACCGAAAAGCGACGGTTTTCTTCACCACCTGCGAGCATGTCTTGACCAGCCTGGATGCGACGATCACGGCCCAGAAGGGCTTGCATGAGAGCACGCAAAGTCTGGAGGCGCTTAAGGCGGGCATTAACGAAGGGCTGGAAACGGTGGCCAAGACGGGTTCCGCCGTCGAAACTGCCGGTTTGAAGGCCGCTTACGGCCCGACCGTGAAGGCGGACTCGGTGAAGAAACTGGTGGACGAGATCGTTCGCTTCCAGACTGATTCGGTCCAAATGATCCAGCAGTTGCGTGAAGAAAGCGCCAAGAATGCCGCCGAGATCGAGCGGGTTACGGACGATGGCAAAAAGCGTTATGTGGACGCCATCGAACGATATAAACTGACTTCCAAGACCTAAGCCAAACTGTTCCGGCCGATGTATTGATGAGCGAGCTTTCACCTCCAGTCACGAGCGGGAAGGACCCCGAGCTGGGGGAACTGCTTCGGCTCATGCATATGGTGGATGTAGAGCGTCAGAAAAGGGATCTGGCGCTCGAGGAGCTCAGCACGGCTGACCAAAAAGCTCGAATCCGCGAGGAATTGGCGAAGGTTTATCGGGCCGAAGGGGCAGCGGTCAGCGAGGCGGAGATCAACGCCGCGATTGAGGCTCAGTACGCCCAACGGTATAGTTTCAGCCCGCCGCCACGCAACACGTCCTATCAACTTGCGTTGCTCTACACGCGCCGTGCCTGGATCGCGACGCGAATCGTGTTTCCGTTGCTGGTCTGCGCGGTGGTCCTGTTCGGAGTGAACCGGCATACGGCGCATAAGGCTGAGGCGCTCCGCAACGAGGCGGCAGCCGAGGTTCAGCGAGCCGTCGATACGTTCAAGCAAGCGGTCCACGACGCCAGCTCCCGCACCCTCTCGCTATCGAATCAGTTTATTAAGGCGACAGAGGCGGCCGCTCCAAAGCGGCTGCTGGACCAGGGGCAGTCTCAACTCGCTCGTGCGGCGGAACGGCTGCGGGAAGTGGAGGGACGCGCGGCGGCTTACGCGCGTCCGGTCGAAGTGGCGACCTACCACGCGAGTCAACAGAGATTGGAAAGTGACTCGGGAGTTCTGAAGGCACTCCGCGCCGAAAATGGAGCCATCGAAGAAACAGTTAAACAAATTCAGCGACTGACGGATGCCAGGATGGAACTGGAAGAGGCAGTGCGCGGATTCCGTGAAGCTTCTCCCGCTCCAGGCATGCTCGCGAGGGGAGAGGCGCAATATCAATCCGGATTGACGCAGGTCAATTCCGGAAATGAATTGCTCGCATTGCAAGAGGCCAAGGCATTGAGGGACATGGCCAAAAGTCTGCGATCGAGCGCGGATTATGTTCAAACCGCTTCCAATTTGGTGGCAACAATCGAGCGGATTGCGAAGGAACCCGCCGCGGTGGAGCAGGCGCGCTTGCTTGCGACGGAACTTCAAAACGCGCGAACGTTGGGCGAATTCGCCAAAGCGGGCACAACGCTTGCCCAACTCAGAGAAATGAGGGACGAGTTGGATAGCGCTTACACCCTGCGAATTGTGGACCGATCGGGCGCGAAGTCAGGCGTGACGCGAACCGCTCGGAATCAATTCAAAGCCAATTATTATTATGTGATCGTGGAAGCGGTGACCGCGGATAACCGAGTGCTTTCGAGAACCATCGTGAACGAAGAAACCCAAAAAAGTGAGCGGATCTCCGTTTGGGGCGAGCGCGTTCCCAAAGACCTGTACGATCAGGTAAAAGAGGAAAAGACAAAACGCGGACGAGTGGAGAACAAAATCCTGATGAGCAAGGAGCGAGGTTATTTGCAGTTCAAACCGGGACGTTTGGGGGAACGGATCGCACAAATAACGAGGTGGGATTAACCGATGCCACGTGGACGAGTCATACATCAGGAGATCCAGGACGGCCTGGGCGAGATCAACCAGGAACATCGGCGGCTCAGCCAATTGATCGATGAGGAGACGGAGCGAATCGCGGATCTGGTGAACGGGCGCGAAGGGGTTTACGGATCCCTCGCGGCCTTGTACCTGCCCGAACTCTCGGGGAAGGAGATGCTCAAGTCCCTGCAAAAAGTTCAGCAGACGGTGCAGGAATGTTTTCAGCGGAAACAGCAAAAACGCTCAGAATTGGAGGCCGGGCTATCGGCGAAACTAACTGAGCGAAAACTTGTGATGGAGCGGGTGCAAGACGCAACTGAGATATTGGAAGCCAGACACCAGGCGGTGCTTGCAGCGGAGGCTGAATTGAAGAAACGTTTCGAAGCAGACGAGGATTGGAAACGGCTGAATGGCTTTTGCCAGGCGAGCATGAGACGGATCACCTTGTTCCAGGAACGGGCGAAGACGTTTGCGGAGGAAGCGCGCTCCAAGCTGAGCGCTTACGAATCCGAGCCACTTTTCACCTACCTGCAAAAGGCGGGGATGGGCACGCCAGGATATTCTCCGAATCCTGTGACCCGCTATTTGGACGAGTGGGTAGGCGCGCTGGTTGCGTACAAGGAAGCGAAAAAGAATTATGATCGGCTCTCCGCATTACCCCAGTTCATTCAAAACGAGATCGCAGTGCAGGAAAACGAATTGGCTGGGTTACAATCGAGGATCGCCCTGGTTCAGGAACGGCACGCGGCTGAGGTTGGTTTGCCGGAGCTGCAAAAATTATCGGAAAAAGCTCAGGCAGCCAAAGATGAGTTGGATCGGGTGATCGCACAAATTGATGAAACGTCCGCGAAAGTTTCGGAAGAGCTGAAAAATATGGATTCGACGAAAGACACATTCCACCGCGACGCGTTGAAAAAGCTGAAAGGGTTTCTCAAGGGGGAAACCTTGTCGGAGTTGAGGCAGCGAGCGAAAGAAACTCCGCATCCAGATGACGATACCCTGGTGCGCGAGCTGGAACGGATTGATGATGACATCAAAGAAGCTCAAGATCGGATCAACGCATATAAAGCGGACCAGGTCGCTTTGCGTGACCGGCAAGCGGAATTGACTCGGGTGGAACGCTGGTTTACCCGAAATTCGTTCAACGGAAGCCGAAGCCAGTTTAGTGACAACATCGATATTGGTTCGTTAATGGGAGGATTCATCGCGGGCCAACTGACCGAAGCGGCGCTCCGGCACACTTTGCAGTCAGAACAATTCTTCGCTTCGCGTTCCCATTCGCACTTTGACTCCAGTTCAAGCTCAAGCAGTGACTTTGGAAGCAGCTCGAGCAGTTCCCCATCCTCAAACGACAGCGGAGGTGGGTGGAGCACGACCGACAGCTCGTCATCCTCGGGCTTTTCCACGACAGACAGTTTTTAAGAAACTGTTCAGCTTCAACACTTTGAGCTGGGGTTAAGCGGGAAGAGAAAAACATTCATTGCGTCCGCGGAGGAATGGAGGTACTGATACTTTCGTTGGAACCGCAAAAGGTTGCCTAAAAGCATCGATTGCGGTTTCGTTTTTTTAGTGGACGGTTAAATTGAAGAACTGGCAGCCCTGAAAGGCTACCGGTGAGCCATTTTTTTTTGCTAAGGACTCAATTTTGAAGACTAGAGAACAAGAAAAGCCAAACGTTTCTGACGGAATTCGCAAAGGGACAGTCGTGCGGAGCCGTCAGTCGAATGGTGGCGAGACCCAAAAATGGTTCGAATCCCTCGAGTACGTCATCGATTACGTGCTCCGCAATCAGGCCGAAGCGCACACCGGTTTTTATCTGGACCGTTTGATCGAGAAAATGCGTGAGTCCGGCATTTCGGCGCCCGGCAGCCAGAACACACCTTACGTCAACACCATTCCTCCGGAAGATGAGCCGGAGTATCCCGGAGACCGCGATTTGGAACGGCGCATCAAGAGTTACATGCGCTGGAACGCGATGGCGATGGTGGTGAATGCGAACCGCAAACACAACGGCATCGGTGGACACATCTCGACTTTTGCCTCGTCCGCGACGCTTTACGAGGTAGGCTTTAATCATTTCTTTCGGGGCGGCGATGGAGATCGGGCAGCGGACATGATCTATTTCCAGGGGCACGCGACGCCCGGCAATTACGCCCGCGCTTTCCTGGAAGGACGCTTATCTGCCAAGCATCTGCAAAATTTTCGTCAGGAACTGGCTGAAGGTGGGGGGCTTTCATCGTATCCGCATCCTTATCTGATGCCAGATTTTTGGCAGTTCCCGACGGTTTCGATGGGCTTGGGCCCCATCATGTCGATTTATCAGGCCCGATTTAACCGGTATCTGCACTCGCGCGGCCTGATCAAGGGGGAAGAACCGAAGGTTTGGGCGTTCCTGGGGGACGGTGAAACGGATGAACCAGAATCGTTGGGATCATTGACGCTTGGCGCTCGCGAAAGCCTGGACAACCTTGTTTGGGTCGTAAATTGCAATCTGCAGAGGTTGGATGGACCGGTGCGCGGCAATGGCAAAATCATTCAGGAATTGGAAGGTCTCTTCCGCGGCGCGGGCTGGAACGTGATCAAAGTGATCTGGGGTTCCGATTGGGATCCGTTACTTGCCTCCGACACCAAAGGCCTTTTGGTGAAACGAATGAATGAAGTGGTGGACGGCGAGTATCAGAAGTACTCGGTGGAACCCGGCAGCTACATTCGCAAACATTTCTTTGGCAAACATCCTGAGCTGAAGCAGATGGTGAATCACCTCTCCGACGATCAGTTGCGCAAGCTGCTGCGGGGCGGGCACGACTCTCAGAAAGTTTACGCCGCTTACAAGGCAGCGGTGGAACACAAAGGCCAGCCGACGGTCATTCTCGCCAAAACGATTAAGGGTTATGGCCTCGGTGAAGCGGGAGAAGGACGAAATATTTCGCATCAGCAAAAGAAGCTGAACGAAAAAGAACTGCGCGAGTTCCGGGGACGGTTTGAGATTCCGATCAAGGATGAAGAAGTCGCGGAGACGCCATTCTATCGACCGGAGTCTGACAGCAAGGAGATGAAGTATCTCCTTGAGCGACGGAAGAAACTGGGCGGGTTTCTGCCAAAACGCGCCGTTCGGGCGAAGCCGGTGAAGGTTCCGGAACTGGCGACGTTTGGAGAGTTTTTCAAAGGTTCAGGGCATTTCGAAGTGTCGACGACAATGAGTTTCGTGCGCATGCTGAGCATGCTGCTTCGACACAAGGAGATTGGACGCCAGATTGTGCCGATCATTCCGGATGAAGCGCGCACGTTCGGGATGGATGCGCTGTTCCGCGAAATCGGAATTTATTCCTGCAAAGGCCAATTGTACGAGCCTGTGGATCGCGCCTCCCTGCTCTATTATCACGAGGCGAAGGACGGACAGATCCTGGAGGAAGGGATTACGGAAGCCGGGAGCATGTCATCGTTTATAGCGGCTGGAACGGCTTACGCCAGTCACGGCGTGAACATGATGCCGTTCTACATCTACTATTCGATGTTCGGCTTCCAACGGATTGGCGACCTGATTTGGCTGGCTGGGGACATCCGAGCCAAAGGTTTTCTGCTCGGTGCCACCGCGGGGCGCACCTCCCTCAACGGCGAAGGGTTGCAACATCAGGACGGGCATAGCCACATTATTGCGAGTACTGTTCCAAACCTACTAACTTACGATCCGGCTTTCGCGTACGAGATTGCGGTCATTGTCGCGGATGGGATGAAGCGCATGTATCAGGACATGGAAGACGTGTTCTATTATCTGACGCTGTACAATGACAATTACCAGATGCCAGCCATGCCCGAGGGTTGCGAAGAGGGCATTCTCAAAGGGCTGTATAAGTTCAAGGCCGGGGATGCGTCCAAGAAAATCAAGGCGCACATCCTGGGGAGCGGGCCGATCATCCAGGAGGCCCTGGACGCTCAGGAAATCCTGGCGCGCGATTACGGTGTCTCCGTCGATATTTGGAGCGCCACCAGTTACAAATTGCTACGCAATGATGCTTTGAACGCCGCTCGTTGGAACATGCTGCATCCCACGGAACCGCGGCGAAATTCGTACGTCGAGTCGCTCTTGGAAAAGGAAAAAGGACCGTTTATTGCAGTGTCAGATTATATGAAACTGGTTCCGGATCAGATCGCACCGTGGGTGCCCGGCGGTTTAATGACACTGGGGACGGACGGTTTCGGCCGGAGCGATACGCGTGAGAATCTGCGCCGCTTCTTCGAAGTGGACGCAGCCATGACGGTTATTGGGACTCTTTATGCGTTGAGCCTGCGGGGCGAAGTGGATCGAACCGTGGTTGCAAAAGCGATCAAGGATCTCGGAGTCAATCCTGAGAAGGTGTATCCGCAACTGGTGTAACCGGACGGTTTTCGGGAAGCGCTGCCGGCTTTTCTGTTGGGGGCCTCACTCCTGTTCCAGTTCAGAACAACGCGAATTTATTTTATGGATGTAAAACTTCCGAATCTCGGAGAAGGCGCTGACAGCGGCTCCATTGTGGCCCTTCACGTCAAGGAAGGTGACACGATCACCAAGGGCCAAACGATCCTCGACCTCGAAAACGAGAAGGCCGTGGCGCCGATCCCCTCCCCCGCGGCGGGCAAGATCACGCGCATCGCGGTGAAAGAAGGCGCCAAGATCTCGGTGGGCCAGCTCATTCTGAGTTTGGAAGCTGCTGAAGGCGGCGGGTCCACTGCTCCGGCAGCTCCGGCTGCGCCCGCTCCGAAAGCGACGCAATCAGCTCCTGCTCCCAAAACGGAGGCCCCGCAAGCGGCCGCTGCGGTGGAATTCCGAGCGGAAAGTGAAGAGGAAAATGCCGCTCGCAAAGCGGGATTAAACCTCGCTGCCTCCCCCACCCTGCGCCGCATCGCGCGCGATTTGGGGATCGACCTGGGACGGGTTAAAGGAACCGCCGCGGGTGGACGAATCACGAACGAGGATGTCCGTGCTTACATCACCCGGCTGCAGGATCTCGCGTTCCGGCAGAAGGAAGCGGCAGCTCCACAGAAGGCCGCGGTAACCGCTCCTGAACCAATCGACTTCTCGAAATGGGGTTCGATCCTGAAGAAACCGATGAGCGGGCTCCGGCAAACGATCAGCCGCCGCATGGTCGAGTCCTGGACGACGATCCCGCATGTAACGCAGTTTGATGAAGCTGATATCACCGACCTCAACACGCTGCGCAAGAAACATGCTGAAGCGTATGAAAAGCAAGGTGGACGGCTGACTTTAACCTCGTTCGCGTTGAAGGCCGTGGTGCAAGCGCTGAAGAAATTCCCGATTTTCAATGCGAGCATTGATGAAGCGGCGAATGAAATCGTGATCAAAGAATATCTTCACATCGGCTTAGCGGTGGACACGGAAGCGGGACTGATGGTTCCGGTCATTCGAGACGTGGACAAAAAGAACCTTCTGCAACTCTCGAAGGAGATCAACGATTTCGCGGAAAAGGCGCGCGAAAGGAAGGTGGGGATCGAGGATATGAAGGGCGGAACGTTCACGATCTCGAATCAGGGAGGGATTGGTGGGGCGCATTTCACGCCGATCGTGAACAAGCCGGAGGTCGCCATTCTGGGGTTGGGACGGGGCCAACTCAAGCCCGTGGTGCGCGAGAACAAAGTCGAACCGAGATTGCTGATGCCGATTTGCATTTCCTATGACCATCGGATTATCGATGGCGGCACGGCGGCTCGATTTAGCACGGAACTCGTGCAAGCCTTCCAAAGCTTCAAGGAAGCGGACCTGAAACTCTGATCAATCTTTCATTTCATGGAACCCATCAAAACTGACATTCTTGTAATCGGCGCCGGACCGGGCGGAAATGCGGCGGCGTTTTACGCGGCGGATAAAGGACGCAAAGTTATCCTGGTGGAACAAGATGCGCGCCTGGGCGGCGTGTGCTTGAACCAAGGGTGCATTCCTTCGAAGGCTTACCTCCACGCGACCAAGCTGATCGCGGAAGCTCGCGAATCAGGTCATCGTGGAATTTCCTTCGCAGAGCCAAGCATCGACATCGAAAAGATGCGCGCGTGGAAGGAAAGCGTGCTCAACAAGCTTGGGGCGGGGTTGAAAGGGCTGGCCCAGAAGCGTGGTGTCGAGGTGATGCAGGGACGGGGCATTTTCGAAGACTCGCAAACGCTGCGTGTTGAGACGGCGGGCGGACAACAATTCATTCAATTTCAAAAAGCAATCATCGCGGTCGGTTCCAAATCAGCAATGCCGAAAGCGTTCGATCTGGGAAATCCGCGGATCATGACTTCGAAGGAAGCGCTGGAGGTTGAAGAAATTCCGGAGCAGTTGCTGGTCGTCGGGGGCGGCTATATCGGCATGGAATTGGGGACGGTCTACGCGACGCTCGGCAGCAAGGTTGTGGTGGTCGAGGCGCTGGACACGATTCTGGCGGGGGCTGATCCCGACCTGGCTCGACCGGTGATCAAATATGCCGAGAAAGCCTTCCGCGAAATTCGGACCAAGACGAAGGTCGTGAAGATGTCGACCAGCGGCAAACAAATCAAAGTGGTGTTCGACCAAAACGGCCAGCAGAAGGAAGAGATGTACGATCGCGTGCTGGTCTCGGTCGGTCGCGTGCCGAACTGCGCGGATTTCGGTTTGGAAAACACCAAGGTGAACCGTGATGAAAAGGGTTTCATCGTAGTCAATGCGCAGCAGCAGACATCGGATCCTTCGATTTACGCGATTGGAGACGTCGCGGGCGGGATGCTCCTGGCGCATAAGGCGGCCAAGGAAGCGCGGGTGGCGGTCGAGGTTATTTGCGGGGAGAATTCCGCGTTCCAGGAAGTGGTTATTCCGGCCGTCGTCTTTACTGATCCGGAAGTCGCCTGGTGCGGTTTGACGGAATCGGAAGCGAAGGCGAAGAACATCCCGGTGCAGGTGGCAAAGTTCCCCTGGTCGGCCTCCGGCCGGGCGCTCAGTTTTGATCGGACGGACGGTCTGACGAAATTGATCGTGGATCCGGAGACGGAGCGGGTGCTAGGCGTCGGGATCGTCGGGGCGGGCGCTGGCGAATTGATCGCGGAAGGGGTTTTGGCAGTGGAAATGGGAGCCGCGGTGAGCGATTTGGCGGCGTGTGTGCATCCGCATCCGACACTTTCCGAGACGATTATGGAAGCAGCGGAAGCCTTTTACGGGCACGCGACGCATGTTTACACGCGCAAGGCATCGCCGAATGGAGCACCCGCGGCCTAGCGAATTCTCGAGTAACTTAAAACACGAAAGCCCGGGGCACTTGCCCCGGGCTTTTCAGTTTAAGGCGAAGCCTAAGCCTCGCGCCACTGAATTGCGTGCTGGACGAGCTCGGTCGCGTTCTTGAGGTTCAGCTTCTCCTTAATGTGAGCGCGATGAGATTCGATGGTTTTGATGCTCAAGTGGAGTTCTTCGGCGATCTGGCGAGTGCCATGGCCCTGGCCAATCAAGCCGAACACCTCCAATTCGCGATCGCTGAGGTCTTCGATCGGTGAGCCGGTGCGAGCGGTGCGGCCGCCGACGAGCTGGTGCATCATTTTCTTTTCCATGCGTTCGCTGAGATAGATTTCTCCGGCGAGCACCTGGCGAATGGCCGTGAGAACTTTCTCAGTGGCCTCCTGCTTCATGATGTAGCCACCCGCGCCGGCACGCAGCGCGCGAACGGCGTAAAGCGCTTCGTCGTGCATGGAGAGAACGAGCACGAGCATTTTCGGGAAGCGCACCTTGATGTTCTTGAGCAATTCGATGCCGTTGCTGCCCTTGAGAGAAATGTCAGCGACGACCAGATCCGGTTTTAGTTTCTCGATGGCATCCAAAGCCCGATGAACATCCTCGGCCGTGCCACAAACGTTCAGGTCCTTTTCCTGATTGATCATTTCAGCGAGGCCCTGGCGAACGATTGGATGATCATCGACCAGGAGGATTCTGCTTTTCCCTTTCTTCAGGAGATTAGCGGTGGATACCATATTAGGTCCTTTCGGTGTAGTTACAGTGTCGATAATAAGATTTTGGGGTTGAGGTTAGGGTTTTGACCGGTTCAATTCATACCTGCTGGGCTCGAGCGGCCGCGATGAGACGACCCACTTGAAATAGTTTCCAACCGCTCCAGGCCCATTTGGGCACTTTGGAAAAGCGCCGCCATTTGGTCCGAACCAAAATCGTCCCAAGCGCACTCAGTACCACGGGCGATTTGAAGTAACGAAGCATGCCAAGGATTTTCCCACCGGTTTCGATGGGCTGTTGGTAATGCCGCGCGACGGCTGAGAGAGTGCGCCGCTGGTCGGCGGAACGCTCCACGAGCCATTGGCGACGGCGGCGGAGATGGGCCAATTCTTCACTCATGGGATTTGGGAATCGCCATATGATCGCGATCCTTGGCTAGTTCCTGCATGGTGGTGGCAAAGATCTTGGGAGTCTCTTTGGCCTTCTTTTTCATCGTCAATACAGCGCCGATCCCGATGCCGAGATATAAGAGCGCGAAACCACCGAGCACGGGGAGTCGATACGAGTCCCAAAATAGCAAAACGACGAAAAGTGTCAAAAGCAAGAGCCCGAAGCTGACGCAGAAGATGGAAACCACTGCCAGCAGAACCATTTGCTCGATACGTATTTTAGCTTCTTCGAGCTCGGTTGAGATGATCTCGATGCGAGTGCGCAGAAGATCAACCCAGGTGCCGAGGAAAAGCTTGATGGAATCAACCAGCCCCACGCGTGGTGATTTTTGGACGGAGGTGAGCGTAGCCATAATATGATTAACGGCGGCTCATCACCAAACCAACGACCAAGCCGATGCCGGCAGCCAAACCAACCGCGCGCCAGGGATTTTCCTGGACGAACTGATTAGTTGAATCGCAAGCGGAGCGTGCGCCCTCGAGGGTCGCGTCCTTGACCTGGGACAGTTTTTCGGGGGCGGAACCAATCGCGTTTTTAGCGCGCGAGGCCAATCTTCCAAGATTGGCGGAAGCAGCTTTGAGTAGATTTTCGCCTTCGGCCAGTGCTTCGTTGTTCATGTTTAAGTTCCTTGAGTGATTGGTTGGAGAGCTTAAGAGGCTTTGGAGCGTCCGCCGGCGATGATCAGCACGACACCGCTGACAAGAGCGACAGCGCCGACGACCGGGGACATGGGGATGGTTTTTTTGGTATCCGCGGTGGCCTGAATGGGACCCAGGTCCACCACGCGTTCGCGGCTGGTGTAGCTAATGCCTTTATAAACCAGGGCGACCACGCCCAGGGCGATTAAGAGAATTCCGATCAACGTAGTTGCACGCATAACATGACTCCTTCTAGAGAGGCCTCCGTCCGGTAATGATGCGAACGAGGACCATCACAATGGCGACAACGAGAAGGATGTGGATGAAGCCTCCCAGGGTGTAACTGCTGACCATCCCAAGAAGCCACATGATTAAGAGTATAACTGCTAATGTCCACAACATAAGTTTTCTCCCTTGTCGTCGGAGAATCTCGCGTTGGTCGTCGGGCAAAACTGACTTCAGGTTCCCTCAAATCAACCCCCGTTTTCTCCGAAATACTTTATGAAATGAGCATGCAGGGAGCCATCGGGACCACGCCTGTTTTTGGGTCCATGTACCCCCTTAAAAGTGCATCAGGTGGACCCTTATGATTTTTTAGGGTGGGTGCTGGGGCCAGGAATCCCGGTTTGGCCCGGGAGGTTCGGGGAATCACTTAGAAACAGGCGCTTTGTTTTCCGATTTAAGAACCATGCGGGTGCCCGATTTTGGGCAATGCGGAAGTTCTCTTTAATGGCGTCGGCGTCGGGGTGGAGAAAGGGACGCCTGTGGCGGCGGCTGCCCGGCGGAGGTGGGACCGGGCAGCACGCCAGCTCAGATTCAAAATTAGCCAAAATGAAGAGAAACGAATTACTTTTCCGCGAAAGCGCGAACCAAGCCCAAGCTTCTCGCCCCCAATATAGCACAATACAGGGAGCGTTTGAAAACCAGGCGAAGGTATTTGCGAACAGGACGGCGCTCCGCTGGGAGGACGAGACATTTACTTACAAAGAGTTGAATGAACTCGCCAACAAGCTTGCTCATCAGATTGTAGGGCAAGGCATCAAGCCAGGGGACCTGGTGGGCTTATTCTTTGAGCGTTCCGCAGAACTGATGGTTGCGGTGCTGGCGACCTTGAAGGCTGGCGCGGCTTACGTCCCTTTGGACCCTTCATCTCCCCGGGACCGTCGAAACTTTATGCTTTCGGATGCAGGGACGAAAGTCCTTCTGACGCATGAAGCACTGCTCGGGGAATTAGGTGGAATTGAGGTCCCCAAGATCTTCGTAGATTTAGAAAAGTTGGGGGCTGCGAGTCAGAGGGAAGAAAATCTCGGGGTCGAAATCGAGGAAAATAGTGTCGCGTATGTGATTTATACGTCGGGATCCACTGGCCACCCGAAAGGTGTTTTGGTTTCGCATCGGAACGTTCTGCGTTTGATGCGCCAAACGGAGCATTGGTACGGGTTCGACGAGAGCGATGTCTGGACCCTTTTCCACTCATATGCCTTTGATTTCTCCGTTTGGGAGATGTGGGGAGCCCTGCTGTATGGCGGTACGCTGGTTGTAGTCCCTTACCTTTGCAGCCGTAATCCGGACGAATTCGTGGACCTGGTTGTAAAGGAAAAAGTCACTGTCCTGAACCAGACACCGTCTGCCTTTCGACAGTTCGTCGCAGCGACACTGGCGCGGCCCGGGATCAAGAACACGAGCCTGCGCTATGTCATTTTCGGGGGTGAAGCGCTTGAATTGCAAAGCCTTGCACCATGGTTCGAGCGATTTGGCTATCAAAAGCCGCGGCTGGTGAACATGTACGGCATCACGGAGACAACCGTGCACGTGACCTATCGCGCGATCACGGAGGAAGATTTGCGGAAGGGAGCTCCAAGCGTAATCGGGGAGCCGATCCCGGACCTGGAGATTCACCTTCTCGATGAAAATCTCCAGCGCGTCACGAATGGGGAGGCTGGTGAGATTTGTGTGGCGGGTGCAGGCGTGGCGATGGGGTATTTGCGGCGGCCGGAATTGACCGCGGAACGGTTCATTGACCACCCGCTCGCCGGTTCGGG
>JADMIO011409345.1_pt1 | contig 15083 bp, 17 predicted proteins | sample 8958161 | NCBI WGS metagenome assembly JADMIO01 (sample SAMN16585339, study PRJNA669376) | soil metagenome | isolation source: Crop rotation soil | place: USA: Cullars Rotation, Alabama | collected 2011 | reverse complement strand
CGCGACAACTTGTCCACGTGGAATTCTAAGCTTAGGATCCCAATGTGCTGGAAAGTTGAAGATCAGGGTCTGCACGTAGTTGGATTAACAATCTGACCGTAGAAACGCCAACAATCACTTGAAACGCGCTTGAGGTATAGTACATGTCACAACAAGTCCCCCCGAACGAACAAGCGTTCGTTCCGCCTCCACCACCCACAATCAATTCACCCTATCCGCCGGACGTGCTCGCTCGGCAAGCCGCGATCGTTGCGAGCGAAGCCAAGACGGCACTTATTCTCAGCATCGTTGGCTTCTTCTGCGCGGGCATGATCCTGGGAATCATCGCGTTCAGGAAAGCGAACCAGGCACTTGAGCTCATAGCTATTTATGAGGTTGCTCATGACAAAAAAGGCCTGGCCATGACTGCCAAAGTCCCGAGCATCGTCGATATCGTTGGATGGGTCGTCATGATCATTCTGCGATTCGCTCTCGCCTAGTTCGGCGTGCGCAAATGCGTTTCTCCCGCAATCAAATCATCGGCGCGATCGTGCTGTTAGCGGTGATCTGGCTCGTGATCGCGATTCGGCTTATCATCGCCCGTTAGCGCGGTCACTGTGTTCATCATGTTCAGAACGGGAGCAAACTGAAGTTTGCGACACATCATCGCGATTGTCGGGCCGACCGCCTCCGGAAAGAGTGCGCTGGGAATTGAGGCGGCGCTGCGGCTTGACGGCGAAATCATTAACTGCGATTCGGTCCAGGTCTACCGAGAGATCCAGATTGCCACCGCCAAGGTGCCGCCCGAAGAGCGCCGTGGAGTTCCTCATCACCTCATCGACTTTGTCTCGCCCTCGGTGAATTTCACTGCGGTGGATTGGGCTCGCGACGCCGAAAAGACCATTAAGCAGATCGAAGCTCGCGGAAAAATCGCGCTGCTGGTTGGCGGCACTGGCTTCTACCTGCGAGCACTGCGCCAGCCGTTTTTTCCCAGCCCTGCGACTGACGAAGATTTGCGCGCGCGCCTCACGCGTCTTCGACAGAAACATGGGGCCGAGCACCTGCACGCCATTCTCAAAAGACTCGACCGTGAGGAGGCTGAGAACTTCAGTCCGCGGGATTGGCCGCGAGTTCAGCGCGCCATTGAATTTTATCTGCAAACCGGCGAGCAGATTTCGACAGAACGCCCTTTGCGTGAGGAACCGGGTGAGCACGCAGCGCGAATCAAGGTCTTTGCGCTCAATCCTCCACGGGACGAGCTTTACCGGCGAATCAACTCGAGGACCGAAATGCATTTTGCCAATGGACTGGTGGACGAGGTGCGAAAGCTACTCGACAAAGGTGTGCCGGCCAATTCAAACGCGCTGGGCGCGCACGGCTATCGTCGCGTGGTCGAATATCTGCGCGGCGAACGCGATCTCGAAAGCGCGATCGAACAAACGAAACTCGATGTGCGGCATTACGCGAAAAGACAGCTGACTTGGTTTCGTCGCGAACCAGGCGTGCAGTGGCTGGATGGATTTGGCGATGAGCCGGAAGCATTGGGCGAGCTATTGAGTCTGCTGCAAATTAGCGGCTTGGCTTCGTGATAACGCATCGTTCACGTTCGTAAACATTCAAGAAGAGCGCTAAACGACGTAACGGCCCAACAAGTCGTTAGACGCGAGCAGCGGGAGCGTCAACAACCGTTAGGCTTACTCGATCAATTATTGACATTCATCTATGAAGCAAATACTTTGCACAGGCTCTAATAACTCTTTGAAGCTGTAGAGTTAAAGAAGGAGATCGCATGGCGATACAGGTAATTGTCGATCAAGAAGGGCCCTTGCCAATAACCACGACGTTCAATGCTCTCACCGATGGACCCATGTGCCTGGAGGTGAACGGGTCTGTTTGGTGCGAGTCTCCAGGCTCGATGATCAAAATCGGGATTGATTTAGATGGGCAGAACGTAGGTTCAGCGCAAATCTACTCTGGCGGGGGTATTGCACATCGGACAGTAGTTCCTGCCTACATTCCTATTCAACTTAGCCAGGGGCAGCACACGCTGGACCTCTACACAAGTTCAGATGAAGCTCGGTCTGATGACAATGACCTTTACACAGCGGTCATTCACTACTAGGGAGTTACCGGGAATGCAATCGACGACGGCCGCTTGAGTAGCTCCCTCATTTATTATCTTTTTCGGCAGCTAAATCATAGTCGTAATGGCGCCTTTCACTCGTCGGGCGCCAGCGAAGAAATTGTTGGAGCGCCGGGAGCCAAAGAATTTCGAATACCGGATTTCGGATTGCGAATTTTGAAATCGCGCCGCTGCGTTAGGCGTCAGCGATGGCTATTTTGTCTTGATAGGTAATAAGAGGAGAGGCCTCATGAAGAATGTCATCACCAAGATGCTTAATGCCTATCGTGAATATCGCGCTGCAAAGGCAAAAAGCAAAGCGTACAAAATCCTGCGCATTCTTGGGACGACTGTCATTGCGGCGTACCTTTTGACTATCTGCTTCCCTCAATATCTCTTTGCTTACGAGGTCCGATACCAGAATTCCAGGGTCTACTCCCGGGAACCGCTCAATGAACGAATCAACAAAGTTTTGGATGACGCTGAGAAACGGTTGTCCAAATCAACCATTTATGACCGCGAACTCAGTCGCAAAATATTTCTTACGAATAGTCATGGCATGTATGCTTTTTTGAGCAACAAGGCGTTAAGATCCTTTGCCAACAGCGTTCCCTTCATCGACAACATTCTTATCAATAAATCAGACGTGGCGGACGACCTTGTTTTTCTTAATCGCCCTGAACATAACAAGAGGTCTTTGAGTGGTGTGATTGCGCATGAGGTAACTCATCTCTTTATCAGAAGGAATGTCGGTGCCGTGCGCGCGTCGCTCATGCCCACCTGGAAAAATGAAGGCTACTGCGAGTACATAGCCGGCGACAGCACCATCACCTACGAAGAAGGCGTAAAATTGTGGAAGGAGAATCCCGGTGAGGATTCAAAATACCGGTACTTCAAATATCACATGATAGTGAAGTATCTGCTTGAGTCAGAGAAACTAAGCATTGAAGAAGTTTTCAACCGAGACTTCGATATGAAAGATTTAGAAGCAAAGGTATTTCGCGGGCTTGTGACCGCTCCGTACTTCAGAAAAAACTTGTCACCCTCGCCTGCGTGTTATAAGCTGAGGCCTCCCCTCAGTTTGGTGCATTAGATGGAACCAAAGGCTGCTCCACAAAATATTCAAGACGGGTTCTTAAACCTCGCGCGTCGCGAGAAGCTGACGGTGACTATTTATCTCGTTAATGGAGCAAAACTGCTGGGCCGCATCAAGAGCTTTGATAAGTTTTCCTTGATCATGGAAACAAGCACGCAAGAGCAACTAATTTTCAAGCACGCTATCTCGACAATTTCTCAGTCACGGCGATCGACGGGTGAGCTTCGTCATCACAGCGTCCCTGCCAACGAGAATCCAGCCGACTCGGCCGAAGAGACCTCCGCCTCTTGAAATCAGTTGACCAGCACGCGTCAACCGAAGATATGGCCGGCGCTTTTATTACCTTCGAAGGAATTGATGGTTGCGGAAAATCCACCCAGCTCCGTCTGCTGGCCGGTGAACTGCGCGTCCGTGGCCTGCGCGTCGTCGCCACCCGCGAGCCCGGCGGCACACCGCTGGGGCAGAAACTGCGCGCGGTCCTGCTGGACGTGCAGGAGCAGGTCGATCCGCTCGCGGAACTGCTGGTCTTTGCCGCGGATCGCGCCCAACACGTGCGGAAACACTTGTTGCCGGCGCTCCAGGGCAACGAGATCGTTCTCTCGGATCGCTATGCCGACGCTACTGCAGCCTATCAGGGCGCTGGTCGCGGATTTGACGAAAAACTGATCGCGGAAATAATCGAATTGGCTACCGGAGGGCTAAAGCCGGATCTGACTTTGTTATTCGATCTCTCGGTTGACGAGTCGGCCGTGCGCACGCGGCGACGCGTCGCCAGCAAACGGACGGACCGTCTGGACATTGAGGATCGAGATTTTCACACGCGCGTACGCGATGCGTACTTAGCATTGGCCGGGGCTGAGCCCGATCGCTTTCGCGTCATTGACGCGCGCGGTTCGGTGGAAGAGACCCACCGCGCGGTCATGGCTATCGTGATTCCGTTCCTGACTGAACGCGGTCTGCTGCAAGAGCAAAGCGCCAAGCGCAAAGCCTGACCACTTGAGCATATGTTCTCTTCTCTCATCGGCAACAGTGAGGTAAAGCAGTCGCTTCAGCGTCTTTTGTCCGGGGGACGACTGCCCGGTTCAATGCTCTTTACCGGCGAACCCGGTGTCGGTAAAAAACTGTTTGCGCTCGAATTGGCTAGAGTCCTTAACTGCCGCAATCGCCAGGGACTCGAGGCATGCGATGAATGCTCGTCATGCAAGCGGATTTCCCGTTCGACCTTCCCTCCGTTTCCCAAAGACGACGACAACAAAGACCGAATGATTTGGGGTGAGCATGCCGATGTGGCCATGGTCCGTCCGTTCAAACAGATCATTCGCGTGAAACCGATTCGCGAACTCGAGTCGGAAGCCAACTTTCGACCGTTTGAAGGCGCCGCGCGCGTTTTCATCGTGGAAGACGCCGAGTACATGAATGACCAGGCGGCCAACGCTCTCTTGAAAACATTGGAAGAGCCGACTCCGACGACTCACCTGATTCTCACCACGGCGAATCCTTCGGCGCTTTTGGCAACCATCAGATCTCGCTGTCAGATGATCCGGTTCGCGCCCATCCCGGCCGACGAGATTCGAAGGTTTCTGATCGAAATAGAGAACATCGCGCCGGCCGACGCCGAACTACTGGCGCAAATATCGCGCGGAAGTCTGGGTCGCGCCCTGGCCGGAGATGTAGAGACGTATCGGGAACAACGCGAAGCGATGCTCGCGGTTTTGAAGGCTTTGACAATCGCCGGTGACCGCGTGCAGTTGCTGCGCTCGGCAGAAGCACTGGCCGCGGCAAAAGATCGCGATGAGTATGAGAATCTGCTTGACGTCCTCGAGACTTTGATTAGAGACGCGTGGGCCCTGGCGCTGGGCCGGCCGGCAAACAGTATCGTCAATACTGATTTGGTTAAGCCGCTTCAGCAGATTGCCGGCGAGATGAAAAGCAATCAGGCCGCGTCCTGGTTGATTCAAATTGAAGAGTTGAGGGCCGCGCTCGAAGTGAACATCAACCGGCGCGTGAGCAGCGAGGCTTTAGTCATGGCGATGTCCGCCAATGAAGTGCGACTAAACTTGTCTTTGAGGAAACCGGGCCGGGCTAGGTAATGCTGACTAGCTCGTGGCGGATGTTCGACTTGGCAGTCGCGCCTTCGGCGAGTAATTTCTCTGTCTCTTTCACAAACGCTTCGACGATGTCTTCGCCGGCGACTTTGCGCATCGGCACACCGTCCTTGAAGATCATGCCGACGCCGCGGCCAAAGGTAATACCCAGCTGCGAGTCGTGAGCCTCACCCGGACCATTCACCGCACAACCCATGATGGAAAGATGCAGCGGCTCTTCGACATGAGCCAGCCGCCGCTCGATCTCCGTCACGATCTCGACAAAGTTATCGACATCAAGCCTTCCGCATGTCGGGCAAGCAACCACGGTCACGCCGCGAGTGCGTAAGCCGAGCGACTTTACGATTTCCCAGGCCACGCGCACTTCTTCCTGAGGCTCAGCGGCCAGAGAAACACGAATCGTGTCCCCAATTCCTTCATGCAAGAGAATACCGAGACCAATTGACGACTTAACAGTACCAGTAAACGCCGTGCCCGCTTCGGTGACGCCGAGGTGAAAAGGGTAATCAACCTTCTCAGCCAGCAAACGATAGGCGGCCACAGTGCGATGCACGTCTGACGCCTTCAGCGAAATGATGATGTCGGTGAAATCAAGCTCTTCAAGAATGTTGATGTGACGCATGGCCGATTCAACCATGGCTTCGGGCGTCGCGGTGCCGTACTTCTTCAACAGGTCCTTTTCCAGAGAACCGCCGTTAACGCCTATCCGGATCGGGACCTCCTGTGCCTGGGCGGCGCGCACTACTTCAACAATCCGTTCATGTTTTCCGATATTGCCGGGATTCAGGCGTAACTTATCGATGCCTGCATCCAGGGCCATTAGGGCAAGCTTGTAGTGGAAATGGATGTCAGCGACGAGCGGTACTTCGGGAACACGTTTCCGAATCTCTTTGAGCGCCAGCGCCGCATCGTTGTCCGGAACCGCCAGCCGCACGATCTCGCAACCGGCGCTAACCATTTGTTCGATTTGCGCTACGGTCTCGCCGACGTCCGACGTATCAGTCTTGGTCATCGACTGAATCGCGATGGGCGCTCCGCCGCCGACCTGAACGTGCTTAACCTGAACTGCTCTAGTTTTTCGCATAAGATTTCGGGGTCGCTCAGCGGACTCGCTCGACCACCCGGAATAATATCATTTTGGTGGTGTTCCGGAGGTGGGCGCGGGCGAAGCCGCGGGCGCATTTCCACCACCGCGCGACAAGGAAACCTGCTTCAGGATGTCGTTAGTGAGCACAAAGACCATTAACAGGACAACTATGACAAAACCAAACTGCTGAATTCGTTCACGAACTTTCATTGAGATGGATAAACCGACCAGGGCCAGCACACTTTCAATCAGCAAGAGAAAGATCGCGCCTCCGTCCAGCACCGGTATAGGCAAAAGGTTAAAGATACCGAGATTCAGACTCAGGAAGCCCAGCATGCCGAACAGACCGGTCCATCCCAATTCTGTCACTACGCGTGATGACTGCCGGGCAATTCCGATCGGGCCCGAAAGTGTGTTGCGAACGGATCGTTTGCCGCTGAAGACCTGCCCCAATGCCCGGCCGGTTAACTTCAGGATGCGCAGATTTGTATCAACTGCATATCGCCCGGCTGTGCCCAGGCTTGCGCGCGTTACCGGTAGTCTTTGCCCAACATGAACACCGAGCACGTCCTGGTCAGGCGGAATGTTGGCCGTCAATTGTGATTTCTGACCGCCCCGATCGATATCCAGTACTATCGGTTCAGTCTTGTGGCTGCGAATGTATTGGACGACCTGTTCAGAGCTCTTGACGGATTGTCCGCCGATCGCGAGCACACGATCGCCGGCGTGCAAGCCGGCCTTTTCTGCCGCACTGCCGGCCGACACGTCGCTAATCGTGACCAGTACTTCACCATAGTCAGGAATGAACCCGAGATCTCCGGCTGTCTCTCCGTCGGCGACGATTGGTGTCGGTTTGATAGTCAGATCCATCCGCTGACCATTCCGTTCAATCACGATCGGAAACGTTTCGTCCGGCGAAAGGAGCGCATCGTCACTAATTGATTCCCATTCGGGATTCGCATGGCCGTTGAACGAGATAATGCGATCCCCCGAACGCAGTCCGGCTGTCTCTGCAGCGCCGCCGGTCGTCACTGAGCTCACAATCGGCGCCGGTGTGGGTGGCACGCCGTACATCAGGCCGGACGCGAAGGGAATGGTTAAGGCGGTCAGGATGTTCATAACCGGCCCGGCCACCGCCACGAGAATTCGCTGCCATCTGGGCCTGAGATCGAATCTCTCATTGGCCGGAATGTCAGCCGCGCCTTCCCCCTCGATCGGCGCGTTCGACTCGTCGCCGCCAAGTTTTACGTATCCGCCCAGCGGAATCGCCGAAACCCGATAGTCGGTGTGGCCCCATTTCTTACCGAAAAGGCGCGGTCCGAAACCGACCGAAAACGTCTCAACCCGAATCTTTAGAATCTTTGCGACGATGAAATGGCCGAATTCATGGATGATAACGGCAGCACCAAGCACAAGAATCAGCGGAAGTAACCAGGTAGTAATAATGTGAATCATAATTATTCGTTGTCGAAAGCGAGTTTACGCGGACGGTAAGAGATGCGTCAAACCGAGTAAAAGGTTGGGTCGAGTTCTGGTATTGCAGTGTGCTGACCTGTCAACGCTTTCGCGCACAGCCGCTTGACGCTTAGCTGTTACTGAATGGGACGTCTGGGAAGATGCTACTACAGGTCGCAGCGACTAAAGCGCCGACAGGTCGGCGGAGTCCAAAATGTCCGGCTAGGCGGCGCTGCTTTCAATTGAACGCGAAGACTTTCGCGCACAGCCGAATGACGGTTAGCTGTTACTAAATTGGACGTTTGGCAAGATGCTACTACAGGTCGCAGCGACCAAAGCGCCGACAGGTCGGCGCACTCCAAAATATCTCACTAGGCGGCGCTGCTTTCAATTGAACGGGAAGACTTTCGCGCACAGCCGCTTGACGCCTAGCTGTTACTGAATGGGACGTTTAGCACGATGCTACTACAGGTCGCAGCGACCAAAGCGCCGACAGGTCGGCGCACTCCAAAATGTCCGACTAGGCGGCGCTGCTTTCAATTGAACGCGACGACAGGCTCTCGATAGCGGCTCGAGCGTCACTGCGCGCGGCGCCGTCCGCCGTGAGCACGGCATCGAGTGTGCCAGCCTCAGCAAGGCGGTGTCCCGTCATCACATCTTCGATTACGCGAGGAATGTCGGTGAGATTAATTCGTTCATCGATAAAGGCCTGCACCGCTTCTTCATTAGCCGCATTCATTGCGGCGGGCATGGTGCCGCCGGCTTTCAAAGCGCGATAGGCGAGCGCGATACACGGAAAGCGATCTAAATCGGGTTCTTCAAAATTCAGCGACGATAGTTTCGCGAGGTCCAGCGGCGCTAACTCGGTTGGGTGACGCTCAGGGTAAGTCAGCGCGTATTGAATAGCGTGACGCATGTCAGTTACGCCCATTTGTGCGATTACTGAGCCATCGACTAATTCAATCATTGAATGCACCACCGACTCAGGATGCACCACAATATTTATTTGATCGGCAGCGAAACCAAACAACCAGTGGGCCTCGATCACTTCGAGGCCTTTATTCATTAGCGTGGCCGAGTCGATGGTTATCTTCGCGCCCATGTTCCAGGTCGGATGTTGCAGGGCTTCGGCCACGGTCGCCGACGCAATTGATGCTTTGTCACGCGTGCGGAACGGTCCGCCCGAAGCGGTGAGAACCAACCTGCGCACCTCAGATCGCTTTTCACCGCGCAGGCACTGATGCAAAGCGTTGTGCTCTGAATCGACCGGCAGCAATTCAGCGCCCGACCTGGCAGCGGCCCGCGTCATCAACTCGCCGGCCATGACGAGTGTTTCTTTGTTCGCCAGGGCAACGCGCTTCCCTGCTTCGAGGGCGCGCAAAGTCGGAACAAATCCCACTGCGCCCACTGTGCCCGAAACCACGCAGTCGGCGGCTTCATGGGTCGCGACACTGACCAGACCTTCTTCCCCGTGAACTAAACGAGGCGAAGAAAGACCGCGCGCGCGCAATTCATCTTCGAGTTTGGCGCGGTTCTCTTCGGATTCGACTGAGACCAGATCGGGTTTATGACGAGCAATTTGCTCGACGAGCTTGTCGATGTTCTGCCCGGCTCCGAGCGCCACCACCCGAAACCGGTCCGCCCCCAGCGCTTCAATCACACGAAGTGTGTTGCAGCCAATTGAACCGGTCGAACCAAGAATTGAAATTCCGCGGGCTGCCATTTTTAATTAAGGAGACGGAGAGTTTGAAGGCGAGTCGTAGGGATTCATCAGGAATATCGTGCGGCCGTCGCTCTCGTAACTGGCGCCGGTTACTCGCCAGTTTCGATTGTTCCGGTACGAAAGGTCGACGGTCGCGTTGACGACTTTGCGCTCACCATAAACTTTGATCTTCAAACTCGCTTCACCATCTGAGTTTTTTGTATTGATGCTGCCAGTCACAAACGACCCAAAGTCCTTAACCTCGCCAATATCACTCTTAAGCTTATCGTTGCCACGCAGATAAGTGCGGGCCGTCTCTGCGGCTTCGCTCTTACTGATCGTACTGAAGGCAAACCAGCCGATTCCCACCACAAAAAGCACGACCAGCAAAGCCAGCACGGCGAGGATGCCGACGACAATCCCGATTATTTTTCCGGTGCTCATGAATCAGCGAAAATACGCGTACGCAAAATAGTAGATGAGCGGCGCATTGAACAGCAAGCTATCGATCCGATCGAGCATGCCGCCATGGCCCGGCAGAATCTGCGCGGTATCTTTGGCTCCGGCGCTGCGCTTGAGTGCACTTTCGGTCAAATCCCCGAGCACCCCCACGATATTCATCACGGCCGCCAACGGCAGCGCGAACTTCACCGGCAATTCCGGGAAGAACCAGTAATGTGCGGCTAGCGCCAGCAGCAAACTGGCAAGCATTCCTGCCACGGCGCCCTCCCAGGTTTTTCCCGGGCTGACATTCGCCGCCAGTTTGTGCTTACCAAATGCTCTGCCGCCGTAGTACGCGGCCGCGTCCGACCCCATCAAGACCAGAAAGAAGAACGCGAGCAAATGTTTTGATAGCTGCTGGTTGAAACCGGTGCGCAATGCGACCAGGTGCCCGCCCAGCAGCACAACATACATGACCCCGAGCACGGTCACACCCGCCGAGGTAATCATTCTTTCGAAAGGCGCGCCGCGCAGCATTGCCGCCACCAGCGAACAAATCGTCAAAAGAATCAGGACCGCGACGATGACCAGGAGATCCGGCGTCTTGTGTGGCTCAGTAAAATAAAAGACGGTAACGAGCGCCGTCCCGCCCAACAATCCGGCCACCGGATCAGCGCGAACCTGTTGCTTGCGCGCCAGCAGCCAGAACTCGAGCAAGGCCATCACCAGCGCTATCGCTGCGAGCACCACAAAAACCAGCACTAACTTCGGAAGGACGATCGACGCGATCAGAACCGGCAAAAGGACTACGGCAGTTAAGACTCTCCCGATCGATGGAGGTATCCTGGCGAGATAGTTGAGCGGGTTCGCTTTTTTTGGTTGAGTCTTCAAGATTAGTGTCAGAGGCCCGCGCGTCAGCAGGAGCCGGTCTGACTTACTTTGCGTTAACGACCAACTTCAGACCACCGAACCGCCGCCGCCGCTGTTGATAATCGACCACAGCCTCGAGCAAATGAACACGGCGAAAGTCCGGCCAGAGGGTATCGGTTACGTGAATTTCAGCGTATGCGCTTTGCCACAACAAGAAGTTCGAGATACGCAGTTCACCGCTGGTCCTCACGAGCAGATCCAATTCGGGTAAATCTTTGGTGTATAGCTCGTGCGCCAGCGCGTCTTCCGTAATTTCATCCGGTGAACGGTTGGCCGCGATTAGTTCCTTCATCACCGCGCGGGCAGCGTCTACGATCTCTGCGCGTCCGCCATAATTCAGCGCGACGCTCAGCACCATTCCGGTATTTGAGGCCGTTTGTTCGGACGCCCGCGTAATTTCCAGCCTGACATTGTTCGCCAGGGCTTCGGTACGGCCGATGGTTTGAAACCTGATGTTCTGCCGGTGAATCTCGGCCAGCTCAATCCGAAGGTACTTTCGCAGCATGCGCATCAGCGCGTCGACTTCGTAGCGCGGCCTCTTCCAGTTTTCGGTTGAGAACGCGTACAACGTCAGGGCTTGCAGTCCCAGCCGCGCTCCCGTATCTACCGCAGCCCGCACCGCTTCAACCCCCGCGCGGTGTCCGGTAATTCGCGGTTGGCCACGCTGCGCCGCCCAACGCCCGTTGCCGTCCATGATGATGGCTACGTGGCACGGCAGGCGGTCCCAGGCGATCACAGAAAGCAGCCGCTCATCACGACTGCCCGGGTCGACAATCTCTGCAAAATCAGCCAGCACTTTTGAATAATTGAAACGAACTCGAACGCGAAAGCGGTTTCATTCTTACTGCTACGGAAGGCTCTGTCAATCGTACTTCACGGATTTGAGTGTCAGACCGTGTGCGGCTGCGGTGGCGCCTGCCTTTCCGCGATCGCCGTCCTTGATCGCCTGTGCGATCGATTCACACGATATCTCTCCGCGGCCCGCAGCCAGCAAAGTACCAACGATCGAACGCACCATGTAACGAAGGAACCCATTGGCGGAAACCGTGAATTCGATCAGGTGACACCGTCCCACGGCATCCCAGCGATCGTCGATGTCACAGCGCAACACAGTGCGAACTCTGGATTCGGCATCAGATTGCGCGGCTGAAAAGGCTTTCCAATCGTGCTCGCCCGGAAAAAGGCGAGCGCAGGACCGCATGTAATCAAGATCTAATGGACGCGATTCCTGAAGCGCGTATCGAGTCCGGAAAGGCGACATTGTCTTACTATGGACCACCCGGTACTTATAGGTTTTGCTGATAGCCGAATAACGCGCGTGAAAGTCATCGTGCGCCTCGTCCACAAAAAGCACGCGGACGTCGCGCGGCAAATTGCCGTTGATCGCGGCGCGCAGTTTATCCGGCGCAATATCGCGCTCGAGCACACAGCTTGCTACCTGACCTTCGGCATGCACGCCGGCGTCGGTGCGTCCGGATCCGTGCACCGCAACTTCGCGAGTATCAAGCAGTGTAAGCACGCGCGTCAGCTCGCCCTGAACCGTCCGCAAGCCATCTTGAATTTGCCAGCCGTGGAAATCTGTTCCGTCGTACTGCAAGAGCAGTCGATAATTCATAAACGTGAAAAGGCGATTCTTCTAAGTTCGGATAAGAGCTGGTTAGTTAGTCCTTAGATCCGACATGTTTCGTACAAGCCGACGGCTTTCTGCCTACTCTCTACTGCCTACTGTCTTCCGGCTGCCTGGCTTTATCGCGATCTCGCCTCGGCGGCAGGCTTCGCACTCGTCGGTAGAAACAGCCGGCACCGAAAGTGTGGCCAGCGCAAAGCGCTCGACACCGACATCGGCCGCACCTCCGGATCGATCAATTATTGACGCAGCGGCCACGACGCTCGCGCCTGCGCTTGTCAAAGTCTCGATCGTGTCGCGTGTCGAACCACCCGTAGTAATTACGTCTTCAACCACCAGAACCCGCTCGCCATCTTCCACGCTGAACCCGCGGCGCAACGTCATCATGCTATTTTCACGCTCTGTCCAGATAAAGCGAGCATTAAGCTGCCGTGCGGATTCGTAACCAATAATCAGTCCGCCAATCGCGGGCGACACCACGGTGGCTATCCCGTGGTCGCGAAAGTGTTCGGCGATTGCACGACCGAATTCCGAGGCGATGGCGGGAGATTGAAGCGCGATGGCGCACTGCAAATACACTGAGCTATGCAGGCTGCTTGAAAGAACAAAATGCCCCTCCAGCAGCGCGCCCGTGTTCCTAAAGATATTCAGCACTTCACTGTCTTGCATTGTTATAAGGTGGCACAGACTTTAGTCTGCGTTACAATCGACTGCAATGAACTTGCCAAGTAATCTGGTGCCTGATTCCACTTTGGTCGACGAGACCTTCGAGCTGGTTCGGGAAAACGGCGGACGCGCCAGCTTTGGCGAAATCACCGACGCCATCCTTCGACTGTCGAACGCCGACGATCAGCTTGCAGCTTCGCTGGTCGCAGAGTTAATTCAAAACGACCCGCGGTTCGTGGTCGAAGTGGATCACCTTCGCGCGGCTGATAACCACAACGACGCACTCTCGCTTCAGGAAACAGAGTTCGTAGTGCTCGATGTCGAAGCCGTGCACGATCGCAAGACGCCCGCGCGGATCATCGAGATTGGCGCTTACCGTGTACGCGGCGGCGAGATACTCGACGAATTTCAGACGCTGATTAATCCGGAAACAGGCGTGCCCCGCTTTGTCACAGGATTAACCGGAATTTCGAACGACATGCTCACCACGGCGCCAAAGTTTCCGGAGATCGTAGGCGCATGGCTGGAATTCATCGGCAACGCCGTGCTGGTTGCCCACAACTCGAGTTTTGATCTGCCGTTGCTTAACCGCGAGATCGCGCGTGTGTTTCCCGGTTACCGCCTTAATAATTCCGATCTCTGCACCGTTGATCTTGCACGCCGCCTCGTGCCGCAGGTCGAGAGCTACAAACTCGATTCTCTGGCGGCATATTTTGGTTTCGCAATACCGCGCCGCCACCGGGCCGCCGATGACGCGCTCGCCACTGCCCGGGTCTTCCTCAGGTTGTTGAGCGAATTAGCCGCGAATCAAATAACTAGTTTGTCGAACGCGCGCAGGTTCCAAACAAAGCTGGCCCCGGGCGAGTTCCAATTAGCTCTCGACGCCTGAAGGCGCAGTTTTTCTCGACTGTTTCAGAAGGCTCTTCGCTACAAACGCAATCACAATCAAGGCAGCAAGTATCAGTCCGATCATCGGGTAATACCGGGCCAGCAACTCTTTGGCATGGTCACCGTATCGCGCCGCCAGGTAACCTTCCAACAGGTAGCGAAAAGTACGACCGCCCGCCACTGCCACCGTGAAGCGGAGAAGATTCAAGCGAAACACGCCTGAAGAAACCACAAATAATTTGAAAGGAAACGGCGGCGGCAGAAGCGAGGCCACCAGGACCGACATTACATCGTAGCGATCTATCAGATCCTTCACGCGCTTTTGTTTGGATTCTGAGAACCGGGACAGCGCTCTTTTGCCGGCCTTTTGCGAAATGCGATAGAGGCCTACACAGCCTGCGGTCGATCCAATGGTGGCGGCAGCCACATAGATCGGCATCCATGATGGCCTTGAGGCGGCAAGCAACAACAAAACCGCATCAACCCCGCCCGGCATCGGGATCATCAGCGAGTCGAGAAAGGCGATCGTAAACAGACCGAAAGGCCCAAATGAAACCAGGTAATGCGAGAACCTGGATAATGCTCCGGTGACTTTGCTAAACAGTAATTTCAAAAAGATTCGCTTCCTTAACTTTCTTTGACAGCTCTTCGGCCCCGGCCGGAAAGTAGATAGACTGCCAGACCAATCAGGCAAACGCCAGCGACGGCACTGATAATAATTAAGCCGTTGTCTTTTAAGAACCGCAGCACGCGCTCGCCGTAAAACACCGCCAGGATTCCCTCAGTGTAATAGCGCAGCGATCGGGCAATCAGTATGGTGAGCAGAAAACGACGCCGGGGAAACTGCAAAGCGCCGGCCGTGGCCACGAAAATCTTGAACGGCAATGGCGGCGGCAGCAGCGCCGGAACGGCCAGCGCGAGAATGCCAAATCGCGCATAGGCACGCTCGACGCGTTGCACGCGTTCGACTTTGAAGCGGCGGTGG